>OGHO01000205.1_pt1 | contig 90022 bp, 75 predicted proteins | sample 1571421 | NCBI WGS metagenome assembly OGHO01 (sample SAMEA2581937, study PRJEB24529) | metagenome | biome: Human gut stool | place: China | collected 2011
GTTCGCACATTCTTATCCTCGGTTTCACCTTCAAGGAAAACTGCCCCGATGTGAGAAATACAAAAGTGATCGACATTTACCGCGCGTTGTGCGAGTACAGCGTTCGTATCACGGTCTACGACCCCTGGGCGTCGCCCGAAATCGTAAAGCGCGAATACGGTATCGAAGTTACCAATCTTCTGCCCGAAGGCAAACGGTTCGAGGCGGTCGTGGCCGCAGTGGCGCACGACATGTTCAATGCGTTCGATCTGACCGGGGTGCTCGCTTCGGAGCATGTAGTTTACGACGTAAAGGGCAACTGTCCTCGCGAAATGATCGACGGTAGACTGTAATGGAACGGCGGAAGCGAATAAAATACATTGGCTATTTCGATTTTCAAGATTCGGATGTGTCGCGCAACTATGTGGTTTCCGCGACGAACAAGATGGAATATATCGTATCGGCGCTCAATGAAATCGGATACGATGTTGAACTCGTTTCGGCATCGGGTTCTGCGGAACCGGAATTCCGGTTTCACGGCGCGGAGACGAAAATCCGCAATCCCAGATTCAAGGTGCATTTTTTCGCCTCGTTCGGCGGTCGGAATAAACTGTTGCGAATTGTCCGAAATCTCTGGCATTCGCTCGCTCTACTCTGTTATCTGCTTTTCCGCACCCGAAGAAACGAACCGGTAATCGTTTACCATTCGTTAGGATATTACAATATCATTCTGCTCGCCAAACGAATCCGCAAATTCCGGCTGCTCCTCGAAGTCGAGGAGATTTATCAGGATGTCAATCCCGTTCCGCACATGCTGCGTCTCTGGGAATACCGAACCTTTCGGATTGCTGACGGTTATATCTTTTCGACAGAGCTGCTGAACGAGAAAATCAACGTCGCACGCAAACCCTGCGTAGTCATCTACGGAACCTATCGTGTGGAACCGCAGATCGCGGTTCGGCCTGACGACGGAACGGTTCACGTCGTGTATGCCGGTACATTCGACATCCGCAAAGGAGGAGCGGCGGCTGCTGCCGCAGCGGAATTCCTTCCGGGAAATTATCATGTTCATATACTTGGATTCGGCAACGAAAAGGATACTGCACAAATCAGACGCATAATCGAGCAAACGGCCAGCCGCTCGACGGCGAAAGTAACATTCGAAGGATTGCTGAAAGGGACCGACTACATCCGTTTTTTGCAAAAATGCCATATCGGCTTGAGCACCCAAGACCCGTTGGCCGCTTTCAATGCAACATCCTTTCCCTCGAAAATACTCTCGTACATGTCCAACGGACTGCAAGTGGTATCCATACGGATAGAAGCCATCGAGCACTCCGCAATAGGCGCCGAGATCCATTATTACACGGAACAGACTCCTCAACATATAGCCGAAGCCGTCGTGTCTGCGGCTGAAAGTACTGCCGACGATAACAGGGAGGTGATCAAGCGGCTCGATGAAGAATTCAAACGAGATATTGCTTCGCTGCTGAATTAATCCTATGAAAATACTCCATATCAACACGGTTTGCGGACTCGGCAGTACGGGATCGATCGCTGCCGATATCGCCGCCGAATGCGAGAAAAGGGGGCACGCGTATTACATTGCCTACGGTCAGGGCGACACGGCTTATCACCGGAGTTTCAAGATCGGCGGCAGATGGGAGAACCATTTACACAATCTGGTCTGCTCGCGTCTGCTCGGCATGCAGGGTTACGGTACTTACCGCGGGACGAAAAAGCTGATCGCATGGATGCGCGAGTTGGCTCCCGATGTCGTCCATCTGGGCAACCTGCACGGCAATTACCTGAACCTGCCCCTTCTGTTCGACTATTTGCGGCAAAGCCGGATTCCCGTCGTATTGACCCTTCACGACTGCTGGGCTTTTACGGGCAAGTGCTCGCACTACACGGCTGCGGGATGCTACAAATGGAAAACGCAGTGCGAAGCTTGTCCCCAGTACAGAAAATATCCGCCGACGCTTTTTTTCGACCGTTCGGCCCGTTTGTTTCGTGACAAGCGGAACTGGTTCACATCGCTCGCCCGTCTGCAAGTTGTAGCCGTTTCACAATGGCTGAAACAGGAAGCCGAAGAGTCGTTCCTCGGGAAATGGCCCGTAAGCCGTATCTACAACTGGGTGGATTCCACCCGGTTCCGGCGTGTCGTTCCCGATGAGACCTTTTGCCGGAAATACCGGTTGCCCGAAGGTTGCAAATTTCTGGTCAGCATAAGCGCCGGATGGAACGAACACTCGTCCAAATACCGGGATGCCGTCAATCTGGCTTCCAAACTACCGTCCGACTACAGGCTGCTGTTGGTCGGATCAGTCAATCGCGGCACAACCATCGCACCGCCGATTTGCCATATTCCATACATAGCTGATCTTGGGGATCTTTCGGCCGTCTATTCGCTGGCGACAGCCTATGTGCATCTCTCTGTCGAGGACACTTTCGGAAAAGTGATTGCCGAAGCAATGGCCTGTGGTACGCCCCCGATCGTCTTCGACTCGACTGCCTGTCCGGAGATTGCGGCGGAATACGGATTTGCAGTCGCTCCGCACGACGTGGATGCCATAGCCGCCCTGTTGCCCCGGGTCGAATCAATCACACCCGCACACCGGGAGAAACTCATCGAGCATGTACGGACGAATTACGATTATGCCGAAAACACAGGCCGATATCTTGAAATCTACGAACAAATGATCAGCTAATGGAAATACAGCTGCTGGTTCTGATGCTGGCATTGCTGGGCGCGTGGTATTACTCGTTGCTTCCGGCTGCCACACCAATTCGGGAAAACCGGAACCGAAAGAATTATATCATCTTTATCTGTATCATCCTGATTCTCCAGTCGGCCTTGCGTCATGTAGCAGTCGGAGCGGATACCTATGCCTACTATCTGAAGTTCGAGGAAATAAAGCTGACAAGCTGGCAGGAAATCTGGGAGAATTTCCGCAGCGTGTATGTCCTGGGCGAAGGCAAGGATGCCGGTTATCCGTTGATTCAAAAGGTTTTTCAATTCTTTAGCGGAGAATATCGCATTTTCCTGTTTTTTGTCGCTGTGATATTCTTTTCATCGTTAGGATATTTTATCTACACACAGACAAAGTACATAAGCGATGTCTTTGTTGCAATTGCTATTTACGAGGTCTTGTTTTACAGTTTCTTCTCCATCACGGGTTTACGGCAGACTTTGGCTACGGCATTTACCTTTTGGGGGTTGCACTTCATCCGACAACGCAAGCTATGGCAATATACGCTGCTGATTATCTGCGCTGCGTTCATTCATAAGTCCGTACTGCTCTTTTATCCGTTTTATTTCATCGCACGTCTGAATCGGCCCAGACAATTGTTAGCGGCGTCCTTCGTCATATTTCCGGTCATGTTTGTGTTCGGACGCTCCGTTGCCGGGATCATGGCCTTACTCTCCGCACAGGACAACTATATGGGCTATGCACTTTCGGATGCGAATCCGACCGGAGCAGTCGATTTTTCCATTTTCCTATTGGGTTGCGGCATTTTAGGTTGGATCGCGTTGCGCAATGCCAAACAACGGGATAGCGATATGCCGATAATCTACAATGCGATCTCGATAGCCATTATTTTTACCCCTTTGACCTGGATCGATTCGAGTCTGATGCGCATCGTACAATATTTCTCCATATTCATCCTGGTTTTCTTACCCTATGTAATCAATAATTTGTCCCGTGATTATCAAACACGCATCGTCGCGATAGTAGTCCTTACGGTTCTTTTCGTCTCGGTGATCATAATGCGAAATGTGGATTACGCTTTCATGTGGGAACAGATGCAGCTTAACAGCAATTATCTATAAGACGAAACGCCAATGGTCCTTACAGATTTATACCGTAAATTCGACCACAACAGATCCTTGATATACAATATTGTCGGCACGTTCGCCGTAAAAGGAGGAACGATGCTGCTGTCGTTGATTTCAATGCCGTTGTACTTGAACTATTTCGAGAACAACATCCTGCTGGGTGTTTGGTTTACGATGCATACGGTATTATCCTGGATTCTGGTTTTCGACCTCGGCATCGGCAATGGTCTCAGGAACCATCTGACAACGGCGCTGGCCCGAAACGATCGGGATAACGCCAAAGCGTATATCTCGTCAGCCTACATCATGTTCGGCGCATTCGTAGCGATACTCTCGTTACTGGTGTTGGGGTTGAGCCATGTCGTTTCCTGGAACGGCATATTAAATGTTTCCGAACATGTGATCGATCCGGCAGACCTGCATCAGGGCGTCAACATAACGTTGGTCGGCATCATTTTTTCATTCATTTTACGTCTGATAAATCCCGTATTATACGCCCTTCAAAAATCGGCCTTACCCAATTTCCTTGCGTTCATCGGTTCGCTTCTGCAAGTAGCCTTTCTCTATTTCTACACAGCGGCCAAGGGCGATCTCGGCCATAATTTCATCATTCTGGCCTGGGTTCATGCATTGTCAATCAACATTCCGCCGCTGATTGCAACCGTCGGTGTGTTTTGGACGATGTTAAAAGGTTATTTTCCTTCGTTTTCGTTCTTTTCCAAAATACATGCACGGCAGATATTGACTCTCGGACTCCTGTTTTTCATTCTCCAGATTCTTTACATGGTCATTTCTGCAACGAACGAATTTTTCATTTCCCACTTTTTCGATCCTTCCTATGTCGTGGAATATCAGATATACATGAAACTGTTCTCCATCATCGGAAGTCTGGTTACTCTTGCGTTGGTTCCGGTCTGGTCGGCCATTACAAAAGCATTTACGGAGAAACGGTTCCAATGGATTATTAAGCTCTACCGAATGCTCAACTATGCTGTCGTCGTAGCGGCCATCATCCAATTCTTGATGCTCCCCTTTTTAAGATCAATCATCGAGTTCTGGCTGAAAGATAACGCAATCGCTGTAAATTACTGCTATGCATTCTGTTTTGTCGTATATAGTTGCGTGTCTATCTGGATTGCGATTCAGTCAAGTATCGTGGCGGGTTTGGGAAAACTGAAAGTACAAGCTTGGTTCTATACCTTCGCTGTGATTTTCAAAATCGCCGTAATCATTCTCGTCGCGAAACTCGGAGGCTCATGGATAACCGTAGTTAACATATCGATCGTCGCACTTCTTCCGTATTGTGTCGCACAGCCATTCTATATCAGAAAAGCATTAAACGAAATGAAACATGTTTAATCTGTTTTACCGTTTGAAAGAAACCGTTCTGCGCCATGTGCGAGTTCGTTGTTTCCAAGCGCGCTTTCCGAATTGCCCCCCCCCACGGATCCTGGGCAAAATCCACATCAACGCCGCCGATGTGCGCATTGGCAAAGATGTGACGTTTTACCCGGGCGTCTATCTTTGGGGACGCAACATCGAGATTGGCGATCATGTCGATATCGGCGTAGGAACGATCATTTATTCGCGTAACGGAGTGAAAATCGGAGATAACACCTCCATCGCCGGTCAATGCTACATCATCGACTCCAACCACGGAATCGCCAAAGACCGGCTGATCCGCGAACAACCGATGGATTCGGCCCCAGAGGGTATATCCATCGGCAACGATGTCTGGATCGCAGCTCAATGTACGGTGTTGAAAGGAGCGCGGATCAACGATCACGCCGTTATCGGAGCACAATCGCTCGTCAATGGCGAGATTCCGGAAGGTGCCGTATGTTTCGGCACTCCCGCTACGGTGAAAAAATACAGGGGATAATCGGCTTCTAAACACTATCGTCCATTATTGCTCTAACCTCATACAACCCAGTCTCATGCAACCTGTGCGAATCGTCGGGAAAGCATACGGAGCCGTTGTGGGTTCGCATGCGGTCGTAATCCACGGCATCGCTTCGAATTCGTTGGCGGCGAGAATTTTCGCGCGCACGATCCGGGAAGGAATGGCGTGGGAGCCACTACGGCTATAAACAATCAAACATAACAAATTCATAATTATGTCCATTTTTCAAGACAAAGTCCTGTTAATCACAGGCGGCACGGGGAGTTTTGGCAATGCAGTATTGCGTCGCTTTCTGGATAGCGACATCAAGGAGATCCGCATTTTCAGCCGGGATGAGAAGAAGCAGGATGACATGCGTCATGCGTTGCAGAACCCGAAAGTGAAGTTCTATATCGGCAACGTACGCGACAAGTCGTCCGTTGATATCGCGATGCGCGGGGTCGACTATGTTTTCGCAGCGGCGGCCCTGAAACAGGTTCCGTCGTGCGAGTTCTTCCCGATGGAGGCTACGCGCACGAACGTAATCGGCACGGGCAATGTACTCGAATCGGCCATCGAACACGGAGTGAAGAACGTCGTGGTTCTCTCGACGGACAAGGCTGCCTATCCGATCAATGCCATGGGCATCTCGAAGGCGCTGATGGAGAAGGTCGCCATCGCCAAGGGCCGCGAACTGGGCGAGGGCGCACCGACGACGATCTGCTGTACGCGCTACGGCAACGTGATGGCGAGCCGGGGCTCGGTGATTCCGTTGTGGGTGGAGCAGATGATGGAGGGTAAACCCATCACGATCACGGACCCGAACATGACGCGCTTCATGATGACGCTGGACGATGCCGTTGATCTTGTGATCTACGCCTTCCAGCACGGACATAACGGAGACCTTTTCGTTCAGAAGGCTCCTGCCGCCACGCTTTCGACCCTTGCCGAGGCATTGAAACAGACCTACGCGAAGGTAGACCCGAAATACGGCGAGACGGAGGTGAAGGTGATCGGCACGCGGCACGGCGAAAAGCTTTACGAAACGCTCGTCACGCGCGAGGAGATGTCCAAGGCGATCGATATGGGCAATTACTATCGTATCCCGTGCGATACGCGCGACCTGAACTACGACAAGTTCTTCACCGAGGGCAGCGAGGATGTCTCGAAGATCGAGGATTACCACTCGCACAATACGCGCCGTCTGGATGTCGAAGGCATGAAAGAGCAACTGCTGCGGCTCCGCTTCGTCCGCGAGGACCTGGGCCTGATCGCCCGCGCCAAGCCGCGTGACATCCGTTCGGAGTAACCCCCTCTGCATAAGAATACAGGCCTTGCGTCCGGGCGTAAAACGGATTGCGATCCTCACATCTCATTTCTTTGCGGCCCGCACCTCTTGCTATGGCCGCCCCACACAAAATGAACATATTGGTTACGGGAGCCTCGGGCTTCGTAGGAAAGAACCTTCTTTCCCAACTGCGTAATATCCGTGACGGCAAGGCGAAGAACTATGCCGTCGAAGGAGATCTTACGCTCTATGAATACGATCTGGGCAGTACGCCGGAAGAACTGGACCTGTACTGCAAGAATGCGGACTTCGTTTTCAATCTTGCGGGTGTCAATCGTCCGCAGGACCCTGCGGAGTTTATGAAGGGCAACTTCGGGTTCGCGTCGACGCTGCTCGACACGCTGAAAAAGCACGGCAATACGTGTCCTGTGATGATCTCGTCATCGATCCAGGCGTCGCTGGACAATCCCTACGGCGAGTCCAAGCGTGCCGGCGAACAACTGCTGTTCGACTATGCCGAAGAGACCGGCGCGAAAGTATTGGTTTACCGTTTTCCGAATCTTTTCGGCAAATGGTGCCGTCCGAATTACAATTCGGCAGTCGCTACGTTCTGCAACAATATCGCGAACGACCTTCCGATCACGGTGAACGACCCGTCGGTGGAGCTGCATCTGGTCTATATCGACGACGTGGTGGACGAACTGATCGGAGCGCTCACGGGGGGCGAACACCGCGACGGGGCTTTCTGCGTTGTTCCGACATCGCACCGGATTACTTTGGGTGCGATCGTCGATCTGCTGCATACGTTCCGGCGGATGCCCGAGACGCTGGAGGTCCCCGACACGACGACGGACGGCTTCGTCAAGAAGCTCTATTCGACCTATCTGTCGTACCTCCCGGAGGATCGGTTCGCTTACGATTTGAAGATGAACACGGACGCTCGTGGGAGTTTCACGGAGATTCTCCGCACGGCCGACCGGGGGCAGTTCTCGGTGAACGTCTCCAAACCGGGCATCACCAAGGGGCAGCACTGGCACCATACGAAGAACGAGAAATTCGTGGTAGTGCACGGGCACGGGCTTATCCAGCTGCGCAAGGTGGGCAAGGACGAACAGGGCAATGATTACCCGGTGGTCAACTATGAAGTAAGCGGCGAAAAGATTCGGGTCGTGGAGATGATCCCGGGCTATACGCACAACATCGTCAACCTCTCCGATACGGAAGACCTGGTTACTTTCATGTGGTGCAATGAGTGTTTCGACCCTGCAAAGCCCGATACCTATTTCGAACCGGTAGAATAACTGCAATCCAATGAATACAATCAAACTCGACTATTCGGACGTAAAATTTGCGGATAACGGCAAACTCAAATTACTGATCATCGTAGGCACACGCCCGGAGATTATCCGTCTGGCGGCGGTCATCACGAAATGCCGCCGGTATTTCGATACGGTTCTGGCGCATACGGGGCAGAACTATGACTATAATCTGAACGGGATTTTCTTCAAAGACCTGAACTTGGAAGCCCCGGAGGTATATATGAATGCCGTGGGCGACGATCTGGGGGCAACGGTCGGTAATATCATCAACTGTTCCTACAAGTTAATGGAGGCTGTCAATCCCGATGCGCTGCTGATTCTGGGCGACACGAACTCCTGCCTGTCGGCCATTGCCGCAAAACGCCTTCATATTCCGATCTTCCATATGGAAGCGGGTAATCGTTGTAAGGACGAATGCCTTCCGGAGGAGACCAACCGCCGGATCGTGGACATCATTTCGGACGTGAATATGTGTTATTCGGAACATGCACGACGCTATCTTGCCGAAAACGGGCTTCCGAAGGAGCGGACCTATGTTACCGGCTCCCCGATGGCGGAGGTGCTGCATGCGAATCTGAAGGAGATCGGGGCTTCGGACATCCACCGGCGGCTGGGGCTGGAAAAGGGCAGATACCTGCTGTTGTCGGCCCACCGCGAGGAGAATATCGACACGGAGAAGAATTTCTTGAGCCTGTTCAACGCGATCAATGCGCTGGCCGAGAAATATGACATGCCGATTCTCTACTCGTGCCACCCGCGTTCGAAGAAACGCCTGGAACAGTCGGGCTTTGAACTGGACAGACGGGTAATCCGCCATGAACCGCTGGGCTTTCATGACTACAACTGTCTGCAAATGAATGCTGCGGCGGTGATTTCGGACTCGGGGACGCTTCCGGAGGAGAGTTCGTTCTTCCTGTCGGTGGGCCATCCGTTTCCCGCGGTCTGCATCCGCACGTCGACGGAGCGTCCCGAGGCGTTGGACAAGGGGTGTTTCATCCTGGCGGGTATCGACACGAAGTCGCTCTTGCAGGCGGTGGATACGGCGCTCGGAATGAATGATGCGGGCAATTACGGGACTCCCGTTCCGGATTACACGGATGAAAACGTCTCGACGAAGGTCGTCAAGATTATTCAATCCTACACCTCCGTCGTTAACAAAATGGTCTGGAGAAAAGAATAACGCTTAACAATCTTTAATTTTTTCGGAATGAAATTTTCTCTGATAATTCCGGTCTATAATACGGCCGAATACCTCGCCGACTGTCTGAATTCATGTATGAACCAACACAACATGGCACTCGGTCGGGATTATGAAATCATCTGCGTGAATGATGGTTCGACCGATGATTCTGCCCGCGTTCTGGCCCGATTCGAGGGGGGGGGATTTGCGTTGTCCACCAGCAGAATGCGGGCGTAAGTGCAGCCCGGAATAACGGATTGGAACATGCACGGGGCGAATACATCTGGTTCATCGACTCGGACGATTTCATCCGTAACGATATACTGGAATCGCTTTGGTCCTTTCTGCGCAAAACAGGAAGCGACGGCATACGCATCGAGAAGGTAGCAGTCGGGGCTGATGCCCATCCGCAGAGTGCTTTCATGGCTGTCAAATTGCAGGAGTCAACGGATAGCCGACGGGCATCCACGGCAGTCGATTACATCGTCTCTCGGGATTATCTCATTCGACACAAGATCCGGTTCGACCGTTCGATCACCTATGGCGAAGATACATTGTGGGTCTTCTGGCTCCATTTCTTCAAAGGCGTTTTCCGGAATCTGTCCAATTGTTTCTATTTCTATCGTCAGCGTCCCGGATCAGCTGTCCATTCGACGGCGAAAGATCGCCATGTAAAGCATCTGAAAAGCATGCAGGCGATGCTCGCAACCTATCAACGGGCGCTGAACGAATACGGCGACAGATTGTCGGAGGCGGAGCGCAGCCATTTGAAACACCGGATTTATTGGAGTATTCAAAACGTGTTGTTCGACGCCTTGCATGCGGCTCCCGAGGAACGTAGTCACATACTGAACGAATTGACAACGACCGGATTTTACCCCTATCCCGTGTTGTGGGGCCGATTATCCTTGAAATACGGCTGGAAAAATCTGACAATGAATCTTATTTCGTTGTTCTTTCCTTTCAAGTCGTATTATTTGAGCATTTGCAGATGCAAAGATTTGTTAAAAAAATAAACTCGCGATGAAAGCTGAAATAAGTATAGTCATACCGATCTACAACGCCGAAAAAACGCTTCGGCGCTGTATCGACAGTGCCGTTAATCAAACTTACCGTGATATCGAGATCATACTGGTCGACGACGGCGCTACGGACAACTCCGGGAGGATCTGCGACGAATATGCGGAAAGAGATGCGAGAATCCGCGTAATACACAAACGAAACGGAGGTGTTTGCGATGCGAGAAATACCGGAACCCAAGCCGTCACGACTACTTGGCTGACTTTTGCGGAGAGCGACGACTATCTTACGCCGGATGCTTGCGAGACGATGCTTCGCGAGGCCGAAAAACATCGGGCGGATCTGGTCATGGGAGCCTATTATAAAAAAGGCGCCAACGGGGAACGGATCAAACACCTTTTTTTCGAAGACCATATCGTTTTCACGCAAGCGACAATACACGACGTACTTCTGAAAAAAGTGCTCGGTTTAACGGGAAAAGCGCTGAAACACCCCGAACAGATCGATTCGTTGCTGACCTGTTCGGCAAAACTGTTCCGCACGGACATCGTCAAAGAGAACCATATCGAATGGATCGATCGCAAGGTGATTTATTCCGATTGTCTGGATTATATTCTCAAATACGTATATCGTTGCCGTTCGGCTGTGTATGTCGACAAACCGCTGTATTACTACGTGCGGACGAACACGGAATCCCAGACGGCATCGTATCGTCCGTTCACGATTGAACTGTGGCAATATCAGTTTGCCGAACTCGAAAAATTCATTACCAGGCACAATTTGGAAAAGGTATTGGACGAAGCCTATTACAACCGCATCTGTTTTTCCGTGATTCCGATCGGCGGAAATGCCTATCGGATGCATGATTTTTTTCGCGGATTTGCCGAAGTCAGGCGGATTTTCAGAATTCCGATCTATAAAAAGGCATTTGACCGCTTCTCGCTACGTTATTTGCCGGTTCACTGGAAGATGTTCTTCTTCACGGCCAAATACCGGTTGAGATTGAGTTTTTACTTGAGTTCCATCGCCATGCGAAAAATAATGAATAAAAGCCGCAATCTATGAATAATCCGAAGGTAACAATTGTTATTCCGGTCTACAAGACGGAAAAATACCTCGCTGCATCGGTCCGGTCAGCCATTGACCAGACCTACGGGAATCTCGAAATCATATTGGTCGATGACGGATCGCCCGACGGATCACCCGAAATATGCGATGATTTTGCAAAAAAATACGCGCATGTTTCGGTGATCCACAAGCCTAACGGAGGTTTAAGCAGCGCACGCAACGCAGGCATCCAGGCCGCTACGGGATTCTATATCCTGTTTTTGGACTCGGACGACCGGCTCGTGCCGAATACCATCGAACTGATGGTGGCCGAGGCACTTTCGACCGGAGCGGATTGCGTCATTCCCAATTCCTATTTCAAAGTATACGAAGACAAGGAGCAGCGGCACCTGTCGCGTCATTTCGAATCTCGCTATTTCGAAGAGGATCCGATCCTGTTTGCGCTGAATATCATCATCCAGCAAGGTCGGGCACGAAGAGCGACCGCCGTGCTGTATAAAAGTTCGATCATCCGGGACAACGGTATCGAATTCCCGGACAAAACCATATCGGAGGACTTTTTCTTCAATCTGGACTATATGCTCCGGGCGGAGAAATTGGCTATGTTACCCCCTCCCACCTTGCTCTGCCTGAAACGCAACGGCAGCATATCCTCCTCCTATTTCGAGGATTTCTTTTCCACCATCATCCGTATGGACGATGAAGTCGCCCGCTTCATCAGCAAAATCGATTCCGTCAAATACGGACAACACGCAGCGGGCAAACGTGAATCCCTTTTATTCAGAAATGTGCTGATTTATGTGATCCAGGTTTTGCTGGATCCTTCGAAAAAATACGGAGCACGTAAGAAAAAAGCGCTCGAATATTTGGCCCATCCGCGGGTCGAGGCTGCTATCGCCTATCCGATCCAACTGCCTTACTTCGACGGTTTCATCCAACGATTCTATATGCGTCTTTCGTTATGGTTGTGGCGTCACAAATGCTATTCCATGCTATGTAGGGTAAGTTATTGGGCCGGCTTGAAAAACCGGATTTAAATCATGAAAATTTTAATCGTATCCAATTCGCCCTGGAGAAATGACAACAATTTCGGAAATTCGTATTCCAACCTGTTCGACGGCATTCACGAACAGATCGAAATCGCGAACGTCTATTTGAAACACGGAACGCCTGACTGTACGATCGTCAAAACCTTCTTTCAGATTTCCGAACGTTCCCTGATAAGGAACCTGCTCCATCCGAAATATCCCACAGGCGAAAGACGGCTCCCGGATACGACTGCAACTAATGCCGAGGCGAAAGATGCTCGCGTTTTCGACAAGGTACGCCCGTTCAAAGGTCCCCTGCTGATCTGGGCGAGAACTGTCGTCTGGAAAATCGGAAGGTGGAAAAGCCGTGAATTGAAAGAGTTCGTAGACGCATTCGCACCGGATCTGTTATTCATTCCGATCTATTATTCGCATTACATCCATGATATTAATTTCTGGATCAAGAACAGATGCGGTATTCCGGCGGTCGGGTACATTTCCGACGACAATTATTCATTGCGCAAGATATCGTTCAATCCGTTATTCTGGATCGACCGTCTCATAATGCGCAGGCGATTGCGCAAAGTATTCGCAGCATGCGATATTGTTTACACCATTTCGGAAAATCAAAAAGAATATCTGCGACAACGGTTCGGCGACAAATTCAAGGTATTGACGAAATACGCCGAGTTCGATAAAAGTAACAAGCCGGCAGGTTTCCGCCCACACGCTCCTCTCCGAATGTTGTATACAGGCAATCTCGGAAGCGGACGATATTCGTCTCTCTGTCTGATCGCAAAGGCGCTCAGGCAGGTAAATGCGCACGAACAACGAATCGTATTCGACATATACACGTCGACCGTTCTCTCCGAAAAGCTGCGATCCAGACTCAATACGGCGGAAACCACACTGCATGATGCAGTGAGTTTCGAAAAAGTCTTGGAATTGCAACGCCGAGCTGATATTTTGGTACATGTCGAAGGTTTGTCGCTGAAAGAGCGTCTGGATGTAGCCCATTCATTTTCCACAAAAATCGTCGACTATCTGCAACAATGCAAACCCATTTTCGTCGTGGGGAAAGACGATTGCGCCTCAATCCGCTATTTCATCGATAACGATTCGGGAATCGTCGCTCAAAACTATGACGAAATTGTCCGAAAACTGACCGCCATAGCCGCTTCGCCGGTAATCTTGGCAGATTATGCAGAGAAAGCATGGACGTGCGGCGAAAAAAATCACCGGAAAAGCATTCATCAAGAGGCATTGAAGAACGATTTGCTCAATGTCGTGAAACAAACGAACAAAACTCGATAAATCCATGTGGCGTAAACACCTCAAAAGAGGAACGGATTTCCTCCTTTCGCTCACCGGACTTATGGTCCTCTCTCCTCTTTTGCTCCTGATTGCCATCCTGATCAAACTGGAAAGCAAGGGACCCGTCATTTTCAGGCAAAAACGACTGGGCCTGCACGGCGTGCCCTTCGAAATCTACAAGTTCCGATCGATGTGCGTGGGCGCAGAGAAACAGGGCTCGGGCGTCTATTCGTTCAAAGGCGACAGCCGGATTACACGTGTCGGCCGAATCATCCGCGCCACGAGCATCGACGAGCTGCCGCAGTTGGTCAACATCCTCAAAGGCGACATGGCGCTCATCGGACCTCGTCCGGCTCTGACCTATCACCCCTGGCCTTACGAACAGTATACCGAGCACCAGAAACGGATGTTCGACGTGCGGCCGGGCGTGACGGGCTGGGCGCAGGTCAACGGCCGGAAAGAGGTCCCTTGGCCCGAGCGGATCGAACTCAACATCGAGTACGTCGACCGGCTCTCGTTCGCGTTCGATGCGAAAATCTTCTTCATGACGATTTTCAAGGTATTCACGATGGCGGACAACAACAATGTATCGCAGACAAACAAGTAGCCCCATGTTGAAATTAATGTATATCACCAACCGACCCGAAATCGTGCACATTGCCGAACAATCGGGCGTGGACCGCATTTTCGTCGATCTGGAAACCATCGGCAAGCAGGAACGGCAGGGCGGAATGGATACAGTACAGTCGCACCATACGCTCGACGATGTGGCTGCTGTCGGTAATTCGGTCGATCGCGCGGAATTGCTTGTCCGGTCCAATCCGATCCATCCCGGCTCCCGGGCAGAAATCGAAACCATCGTCAGCAACGGGGCCGACGTGATTATGCTGCCCTATTTCAAAACCGTCAACGAAGCGGCGAAGTTCATTGATCTGGTGGCCGGCCGGGCTAAAACAAGTTTACTGGTAGAGACCGCCGAAGCCGTTGAACAGATCGATGCGATCCTGTCCTTGGAGGGAATCGACGAAATTCATATCGGACTGAACGACCTGCACCTGGCCTATGGGATGAAATTCATGTTCGAGTTGCTCACTGACGGCACGGTGGAGCGTCTTGGACGCAAAATACTCGCACGGGGCATCCCCTATGGCTTTGGAGGCATTGCCCGTCTCGGCGCCGGTGCTCTGCCCTCGGAGGCTGTCATCAAAGAGCACTATCGGCTCGGTTCCACGCGGGCGATTCTGTCGCGCAGTTTCTGTAACACCGATCTTGTTCGTGATCCGAAGGAGATCAACGAGATATTCCGCAATGGAATGTACAAGATCAGGGCGCTGGAAACCGAGATCATGGCCCACAAACTCTATTTCGAGGAGAACCGACGCTTCGTTTGCGAAGCCGTAGCCCGCATAGCCAACCGATGATTGACGAACGTATGAATCTGTTGTTGACCGGTGCGTTCGCCTATACGGACGGACAAATCGAGAAGCTTGCCGGGCTGGGCTATCGTATTCATTTTATGCAACAAGAGGCGGACGGGTTGCCGCTTCCCGCATCTGAAGTTGATGCGGTTGTATGCAACGGATTGTTCCTGCACCACGATATTGAGGCCTTTTCGAGGCTGCGCTGCATCCAGCTCACCAGCGCCGGATTCGACCGGGTTCCGCGAACGCGCATCGAGGTTCGCGGAATCGAACTGCATAATGCCAAAGGCGTGTACAGCGCTCCGATGGCGGAATGGGCGCTATTCCGGCTTCTCGAACGGTACAAATGCGCCTCGCATTTCCGGGACGCGCAAAACGCCGGCAAGTGGTTGAAAGACCGGAATCTCCGGGAGATCGCGGGGACGAAAATCGCTGTGATCGGTGCGGGCAACGTCGGGCAGGAGGTAGCCAAACGGTTCGGTGCCTGCGAAGCCGAAATCACCGGATTCGACATCCACACGCATGCGACACCGGGTTTCGATGCGATGCGACCGATAGAGACTCTTGAAGCGGCCGTCGGCGAGTTCGATACCGTCGTCGTTACGGCTCCTCTCACCGAAGGGACCTACCATCTGCTTTCAGAACGGGTGCTGCGCAATCTCAAACGCGGAGCCACCCTCATCAACATCGCCCGGGGAGCGCTTGTCGATGAAGCGGCACTCGGCCGGATACTGGCCGAACGGCCCGACCTCCATGCCGCGCTGGACGTATTCGAAAACGAGCCGCTCCCCGAAGAAAGCTCTTTGTGGCGACTGCCCAATGTCGTCGTATCTCCTCACAACTCTTTCGTATCGAACGGCAACGCGACACGCATGTTCACGCTATTATACGAAAACCTGAAAAATTTCATCGGCAAGTCTCATGAAGAAATTCCTGCTCGTTTCGCCTAAAAACCGCACGGTCTACAATTTTCGCGGCGATCTCATCCGGGACATCCGTGCCAAAGGTTACAACGTAGTCGTAACAGGACCCAACAGGGACCATATCGACCGAATCGAAGCATTGGGCGCCCGATTCATCGAGATTCCGATGGACAAGACGGGAATCAACATCCTTTCTGATCTGCGTTATCTGTGGCGGCTTTTCAAGGTCATCCGGCAGGAAAAGCCCGACATCACGTTGGGGTATACGATCAAGCCGGTCATCTACGGCTCCATCGCAGCCTGCCTGGCCGGAGTGCCCAACCGCAACTCGATGATTACGGGGGCCGGTTATCTTTTCACGGGCACCTCCCTCAAGGCGAAGATCCTGCGTACGTTGGCCCTCGTACTCTATCGGATCGGACTCGGTTGCGTCCATCGCGTGATTTTCCAGAATCCTGACGACCGGGCTGAATTCGTATCCAAAGGACTTCTGCCGGCTTCGAAATGCCGGGCGGTAAACGGTTCCGGAGTCAATATGGAGCATTTCGCGCCCCGGCCGCTGCCTGCACAGCTTACCTTCTTCATGCTCTCGCGCGTACTATTCAGCAAAGGCATCCGCGAATATCTCCAGGCCGCTGAGCGGGTCAAGTCGCGGCACGGCGAAGTTCGGTTCATGCTGCTCGGGGCCGTGGAACACATGCCCGATGCACTTACGATGTCGGATTTGCAGCCCTATATCGACGCAGGCGTCGTCGATTATTTTGGTGAGACTTCGGACGTAAGGGATTATATCGGTCAATGTTCCGTTTTCGTTCTGCCCTCCTATCGCGAGGGTACGCCACGTACGGTTCTCGAAGCGATGGCCATGCGGCGTGCGATTCTCACCACGGATGTGCCGGGATGTCGCGAGACGGTCGTTCCCGGCGAGAACGGATTTTTGGTTCCGGCCGGAAATGCGGATGCGCTGGCCGAGCGGATGATATGGTTCATTGAACATCCCGGCCGGATCGAAGAGATGGCCGAACGGAGTTTGGAATTGTGTCGCGAAAAATATGAAATCGGCCGAGTCAATCGGACCATGCTGGAAATCATGAACGTCGTCTGATCTCGTCCGTTGATGCCGACCTGCCGGAGACGACGTACGATATGTTGTCGGCCAGATCCAGGAAATATCGTGAAGTGAATAACCGGCGAAAAGCAGGCGAATAGCAGTTTTGTAACGCCTCATTGTCTCCGGGCGCGTACGTGCGCGAGGCTATGCCGCAGGCGGACGGTGACGGCCGGATAGAAAATGCACCCCGAAAATCCCTTTCCGGATTTTCGGGGTGCGCTTCGTTCGGGCGGCTGTCCGGCGCATTATCGGGCGGAGTTTTCCGGACGTTTGCTGAAAATCGCCCTGATCCGGTCCATGTCGAATTTGGCCGAACGGTCGTAGTAATAGATGCCGTTCTGTTCCTGCTCCACGTCCGTGAATTGGGTGTAGCAATAGCCCCATACCTGTCCGGAGAGGGAGAGCAGTGCGTCTACCTGGCCTTCGAGCCGGGTGTAGAACTCTTCGAGCGTGCGCGGCGCCTGTCCGTAACCCCATGATTCGGTCTGTGAATCGGTGGTCTGCTTCTCCTGGTCCTTCACCCATTTGATGCCGCCGAATTCGTCGACCAGGTAGGGGCACGAGCCGTCGTACTGCGGCCAGGCGTAGTTTTCGGTCGCCTTCATCTCGTTGAATCCGATGTTGCGCGTCTGGTCGCGGGTCGTCCGCAGACGGGGATGGAAGAACGTGCCGCCGCTGAAGATCTTCTCCTTCAGTTTGGCCGGGTCCTGCTCGTAATTGTGGACGGCCCAGATGTCGGTTCTGACGATGGCGCCGCCGCTCACGGTGTTGACGGGACGCGTCGGGTCGAGGCGCCGGGTCAGGTCGTAGACGTCGGAGGCGAAGCGCGGGAACTGCGTGTTGTCGGGCCACCACTCCTCGTTCATCGGCGTCCACGTCAGCAGCGAGGGGTGGTTCCGGTCGCGGACCACGCATTCGGCCCACTCGGAGAGGAAGTTGCGGGCCGTCTCTACGTCGTTGGCGTCCATCCCCCAGCTGGGGCTTTCGCCCCAGGTGATATACCCGAGCTTGTCGGCCCAGTAATAGTAGCGTTCTTCGAAAACCTTCTGGTGCAGGCGCGCACCGTTGAATCCGGCGGCCAGTCCCAGCTCGATGTCGCGGCGCAGGGCGTCGTCCGACGGGGCGGTCCAGATGCCGTCGGGGTAGAAACCCTGGTCGAGCACCAGCCGTTGGTAATAAGGCTCGTTGTTGAGGTAGACCTTGTTGCCTTCGATGTGGACCTTGCGCATCCCGACGTAGGATTTCACGGCGTCGAGCACCTGGCCGTCGGGGGCGATCACCTCGTAGGTCAGGTCGTAGAGGAACGGGTCTTCCGGACTCCAGAGCCTGGGCTTTTTGACCGGGATGACGACGACGCTGCTGTTCGACGCCCGGACCTGCCGCGTGCCGATGACCTTGCCGCCGTCCCGGAGGGTCACCCGGAGCGCGTTCGGGCTTTCCCGGAAGAACTGCGGGGCGACGATCAGCTGCTGCTGGTCGATGTCGGTCGTCACCCGGACGCGGGCGAGGGCCTCGGGAGCCACCGCCTCCATCCACACCGTCTGCCAGATGCCCGTCGTGCGGGTGTAGTCGCAGCTGTGCGAGGCGTATTGCAGCGACTGTTTGCCGGCGGTCTGTTTGCCGCTGCGCAGGTCGCTCGTGGCGAGGACGACCAGGCTGTGGCTGCCGCCCGGCTTCACGAACGCGGTGATGTCGTAGGAGAACGACGAGCTGCCCCCGAAATGGCGCCCGACGAAGCGGCCGTCGACATACACCTCGGAGGTGTAGTACACGGCTCCGAAGTTGAGCATCACGTTGCGTTGCGCCCAGCCTGCCGGGATGTGGATCGTGCGCTGGTACCAGATGCGGCCGATGAAGTCCGTGTGTCCGACGCCCGAGAGCTTGCTCTCCGGAGCGAACGGCACGATGATCTTGCCGTCGAATCCTTTCGAACCGGCGTAGCCGCGTTCCAGACCGCTTGCGCCGAAATCGAACGTGTAGGTCCATTCGCCGTTCAGGTTGATCCAGTCTGTCCGTTCGAACTGCGGACGGGGATATTCCGGGCGGGGAACCTGCGAAAACAGGCATGCGGCCTGCAGCAGGAAATAGAGGGTGATTGCGGTTTTTTTCATGGCTGTTTTTCGTTGGTATGCGTGTTTTCGGGGACTATTCCAGTACGATGTCGAACCGGTCGAACGGCTCCGTGCGGTGCGCCAGGTGCTTCGTCGACGGGGAGATGCCGAACAGCGGGGAGTAGGTCCTCACCCGGATGGTCTTCCCGTCGGGCAGGAATTCGAGGATGCGCAGCCAGCCGTCGCCGCCGTTGCCCTCCCAGCCTCCGCCGAGGGTCTGGACGTTGAACATCATCTGGTGAACCTTCTTCCCGGCGTCGTTGCGGTCGATGCGGTAGGAGACGTTGTCGGCGAATTCGCCGTTGCCGTTGGCCGTGTGTCCGCAGATCACCAGGTCGATATTGGACGAGGGTTTGACCAGTTTGTGCCAGATTTCAGCCCCGGCGTTCCCGGGGGCGATGTCGTAGCGGTCCTCGGCGATGTGGCGCGCTTCCTTGCCGTTGGTCAGGTAGCCGTGGGTCATGTAGATCACCCGGTGGCCGGCATACGTCTTGCCGCCGATCAGTTTGGCGGCCCAGCCGAGCACTTCGTCGCGGGGGTGGAACTCCGTCGTGACGACGAGGAGTTTGCCCCAGGCGGGATCGCTGAATTCGAACGCCGCGTTTTCGAGCGACGCCCGGCGGTTGCGGTTGGGGAAGGTCGCCACGCAGCACCCGCGCCAGGCGGAGTTGCGCTCGATCGGGAAGTAGTCGGGGAAGTTCGTGATTCCGTTTTCCGCCCGCTTGTAGCCGTAGTCGTGGTTGCCGCACGAAACGATGTAGGGAACCCGGTCGTCGAGGCGTTCGAACGCCCGGGAACTTGCCTGCCACATCTCCCGGCTCGTCCGGTCGAGCATCCTGCTGTCGGGAACGGCATTCTCGTTCTGCTCCACCAGGTCGCCCGTGCACAGCACGGCCCGGATGTGCAGGTTGTCGATGTTGTCGGCGATCCAGGCGGTGCAGAGTTCGAGGATCGGCTGGTTGACGGCGTATTTGACGTATCCCTGCGGGTCGCCCAGCAGGATCATCGAGAAGGATCTGTCGTCCGAGAGCGTTTGCCGGTCGGCCCGGCGCTGCGCCCCGGCGAGCAGCGGCAGCATGCCGCAAAGGAGGAGGAGCAGCAGGATGTTCGAATGTTTCATGGCTTCATTTATGGGTTTGCTGTGCCGAAGTTACGAAACTTTTTCAGAATACGGGCCGTTTGCCCCTGATCGGCAGCGTTTCGCCCCTCGCCGAGGGCGTCCGGGCCGCTCCAGCCCGCGGGGCGGCCGTTATTTTTGCAGGAGAATAGGCCGGAAAACCGAAAAAATAAGCTATATTCGTGCGATCAAAACTACCCAACTGATATGAAAAAGATACTTCTTGTACTATTGGGGGCCTGCACCTTCGTCGGAGCACAGGCCCAGTGGCAGACGCTCTTCAACGGCAAGAACCTGAAAGACTGGACAAGGGTCGGCGGGACGGCGGAGTACCGGGTCGTCGACGGGGCCATCGAGGGCATCAGCCGGACGGGCACTCCGAACACCTTCCTGCGCACGGACAAAGAGTACGGCGACTTCATCCTGGAGATGCTGTTCCGCGTCGACGAAGGGTTGAATTCGGGCATCCAGTTCCGCAGCCACCTCACCGACGGCCGCGTGCGGGGCTATCAGTACGAGATCGATCCGTCGGCGCGCGCGTGGTCGGGCGGTGTCTACGATGAGGCGCGCCTCGGCTGGCTCTACCCGCTGACGACCAATCCCGCCGCGCAGCGGGCTTTCCGCCACGGCGACTGGAACAAGGTGCGCGTCGAGGCGGTCGGCAACCGCATCCGCACGTGGATCAACGGCGTTCCGGCCGCGGACGTGCTCGATGCGCAGGACGCCTCGGGCTTCATCGCCCTGCAGGTGCATGCGGTCGGCAAGCCCGAGCTGGCCGGCAAGAAAGTGAGCTGGAAGGAGATCCGCATCCTGACCTCCGGGCTGGAATACGAACTCTCGCCCGAAACGGGCATCGCGCAGCACAACTGCATTCCCAATACGATCTCCGAGCGCGAGAAGGCCGAGGGCTGGAAACTGTTGTGGGACGGGAAAACGACCGACGGCTGGCGCAGCCACAAGGGCCCGCAGTTCCCCGGCAAAGGCTGGCATATCAAGGACGGCATCCTGACGGTCGAGAAGGCCGACGGCGCGGAGTCGGGCAACGGCGGCGACATCATCACCACCGGGAAATACCGCAATTTCATCCTGACGGTCGATTTCAAGATCACCCCGGGGGCCAACAGCGGCATCAAGTATTTCGTGAATCCCGACGTCAACAGCGCCAAGGGCGGTTCGGCCATCGGCTGCGAGTACCAGGTGCTGGACGATGCGAAGCATCCCGACGCCAAGCTGGGTGTGAACGGCAACCGCAAGTTGGGTTCGCTCTACGACCTGATTCCCGCCCCGGCGGATAAGCCGTTCCGCAAGGGATTTTTCAACAAGGCTGCGATCGTCGTGCGCGGCAACCACGTCGAGCACTGGCTCAACGACGTCAAGATCATCGAGTACGAGCGCAACAACGCCATGTGGGACGCGCTGGTCGATTACAGCAAATATAAGGATTGGGTGAACTTCGGCAATTTCGAAAGCGGCCACATCCTGCTGCAGGATCACGGCGACGAGGTCTGTTACAAAAACATCAAGATCAGGGAACTGGAATAAACCGAATTGACGATGGCAGACAAGAAAATATCGCGCAGGAGTTTCCTGCAGAGCACGGCCCTCATCGGAGGCGCCGCGATGATTCCCTCGCTGCTCATGGGCGGCAATGCCGGGGCCGGAAACAAAAGGGTGGCTCCGCCGAAGGTCGTGGGGGCCAATGAAAAGGTCGGCGTGGCGCTGATCGGAATCGGCAACCGCGGCGCCGAAGTGGCCAAGGAGTTCCGCAAGACGGGACTTTGCGATGTCGTGGCGCTCTGCGACGTGGACATGGGCGCGAAGCACACGCAGGAGATCGAGGCCATGTTCCCCGGTGTGCCGAAGTACCGCGATTTCCGCAAACTGTTCGACGAAATGGCCGGCCGGATCGACGCCGTGATGGTGGCGACGCCCGACCACAGCCATTTCCCGATCTGCATGGCCGCCATGCGGGAGGGTATTCATGTCTACGTGGAGAAGCCGCTGGCCCGCACGTTTTACGAGTGCGAACTGCTGATGCAGGCCGAGAAGAAATACGGCGTCGTGACCCAGATGGGCAACCAGGGGCATTCCGAGGCCAACTATTTCCAGTTCAAGGCGTGGAAAGACGCCGGGATTATCAAGGATGTGACGGCCGTCACGGCCCACATGAACAACCCGCGCCGCTGGCACGGCTGGGACCCGAAGATGACGGCCTATCCGCAGGGCGAATCCGTCCCGCGGACGCTGGACTGGGAGACGTGGCTCTGCGCCGCGCACGAGCACGCCTACAACCACGACTACCACAAGGGGCAGTGGCGCTGCTGGTACGATTTCGGCATGGGCGTGCTGGGCGACTGGGGTGCGCACATCCTTGACACGGTGCACGAGTTCCTCGACCTGGGGCTTCCCACGGAGGTCAATCCCACCTACCTCAAGGGCCACAACCGCTTCTTCTATCCCATGTCGTCGACGCTGGTCTTCCGCTTCCCCGAACGCCGGGAGATGCCCGCCCTGGACATCACCTGGTACGACGGGCTGGACAACATCCCCGCCGTACCCGACGGCTACGGCGTCTCGGAACTCGACCCGAATATTCCGACCGTTGCGGGCGGCAAGATTCAGCCCGCGAAGCTCAATCCGGGCAAGGAGATCTACTCCGAAACGCTGACCTTCAAGGGCGGATCGCACGGCAGCAAGCTGTCGATCATTCCCGGAGAGCGTGCGAAGGAGATGGAAGGCAAACTCCCCGAGGTGCCGAAAAGCCCTTCGAACCACTATGCCAACTTCCTGCTGTCGGTCATGGGCAGGGAGCGGACCCGCTCGCCCTTCTCCGTCGCAGGTCCGTTGAGCCAGGTCTTCTGCCTCGGCGTCGTCAGCCAGTGGACCGGCGAAAAGATCCTTTTCGACCGCCAAACCAAACAGATCACCAACAATCCGCTGGCCAACCAGCTGCTCTGGGGCGCCGTTCCCCGCCGCGGCTGGGAGGAGTTTTACAAACTGTGACCGGGACCGGAAGGCCTCTGGTCTAAACACGCAATGAATTGAAAGATACGGTAATCACCGCGAAGGCGAAACGCCGGGAACTGTGGGTCGTTCTCGGCTGTTTTGCGGCCGCCTGCCTGATCAACGTGGCGGCTATCGTCCGCTACCGCACCGACTGGTCCGAGATTTTCTCCCAGCTCGGATACGTCGTGTGCATCGCCGCCGTGCTCTACCTGCTGGTGTGGGCGGTGCGGCTGGTCGTGGGGCTGTTCCGGCGCAGGAAATAGGGTCATGGAGTTTGTTTACAGCGCCCGAAATCCGCAGGCCCGTGTGGCTTACGCCTCGTTCGGGGCGATGCACACCGTTTTGGAAACGGTGCTGGTCGGCCTCCCCGAACCCGAGGCCCGGCGGCTGTCGGAGGAGATCGAACGGCTCGTGCTGGCGCTCGACGCCCGACTGAACCGGCACGACGCCGGAAGCCTTTTTGCAAGGATCAACGCCTCGCAGGGGCGGGAGGCGGTCGCGCTGGACGAGGAGACCTTCGTCCTGCTGCAACTCTGCGAGGTGTTCCGCAAGAGCACGGGCGGTTATTTCGACATCGCGGCCCTTTCGCCGGGCGGGACTGTGCCGGCCTACCGGCTTGACCCTGCGGCCCGGAGCGTCACGCTGGCCGGGGCGGATATTGTACTCGACGCGGGCGGCTTCGGCAAGGGCTATGCGCTGGACCGGGTGCGGAAACTCCTCGCCGATGCCGGGGTCGTGAATGCCCTCGTCAACTTCGGGGACAGTTCGGTGGCGGCCGTCGGCTCGCACCCCTTCGGGGATTGCTGGCAGGTGACGGCGAAGGCGGGCGGCGGCACGTTCCGTCTGAAGGAGACTTCGCTCTCCCTCTCGGGTCTGCGGCCCGACGGACGGGCGCATATTGTCGATCCGAAAAGCCGCCGGACGGTGTCGGACAGCGTCGTCGTCGCGGTCGAGGGCCGTTCGGCCTTCGTCTGCGAGATTCTCTCTACGGCGCTCTACGCGGCTCCCGCCGGGGCGAGGCAGGGAATCGCCGCCGAATTCGAAGGTTATCGCCATACCGAAATAAAGCAACATACGGAATCATGGACAGAAGAGAATTTATGAAACGGGTCGGCACGCTGGGCGCAGCCGGACTCGCGTTGTCGGCCGTTCCCTGGCTGAAAGGGTGCACCGCGGCGGGGCAGGAGGAGATCCGGGGAGGCCGTGTGCGCTTCGGCGTCATCGGCACGGGATCGCGCGGACAGTACCACATGCGCAACCTGCTGTCGGTCCCCAATGCCGGGATCACGGCCCTTTGCGACAACTATGCGCACAACCTCGACAAGGCGTCCGCGATTGCTCCCGGAGCGAAGCGCTACGACGACCACTGCCGCCTGCTGGAGGACCCGCAGGTCGACGCGGTCATCATCGCCGCGCCGCTGCACCTGCACTACCGGATGGCACTCGACGCCTTCGCGGCGGGGAAGCACGTGCTCTGCGAGAAGGCCATGGCCTACACCATGGAGGAGTGCTTCGAGATGTACCGGAAGGGCCGGGCTTCGGGCAGGGTCTTCTTCGTCGGGCAGCAGCGGCTGTTCGACCCCAAGTATATCCGGATCATGGACTCCGTGCGCAAGGGCGAGCTGGGTCCGGTGGTGAACGTCCGCAACTACTGGTATCGCAATAACGACTGGCGGCGGAAGGTTCCCTCGCCGGAGCTGGAGCGGCACATCAACTGGCGGCTTTACCGCGAATACTCCCGCGGACTGATGACCGAACTGGCCTGCCACCAACTGCAGAACGGTACGTGGGCGATGGGGATGCTCCCAACGCAGGTCATGGGCACGGGCAATATCGTCTACTGGAAGGACGGCCGCGAGGTGTTCGACAGCGTCAGCACCATCTACACCTTTCCCAACGGGGTCAACATGACCTTCGAGTCGGTGATCGCCAACAAGCACTTCGGCATGGGCGAGCAGATCCTCTGCAAGGAGGGGACCGTCGACCTGGCCAACGGGCGTCTCTACATGGAGACCCCGCGTAGGAAGAGCGGCATCCGCCAGCTGGTCGGGGAGATCGAGCAGGGTGTTTTCAGCAATTCGGTCTTCGCGGGTACGAGCTGGTCGGCGGAGGGGGCTTCGGCCGACCCGGGCATCGCGATCATGCCCGAGGCGGTGGAGGGCGACGGCTCGCTCGAAATGCTCCGGGCCTTCTGCCACAGCGTTCTCACGAACACGCAACCGCCCAACGTCCTGGAGGAAGCCTATTACGCCTCGGTCTTCTGCCTGCTGGGCGACGAGGCAATCCTGCAAAATAAGATTCTGACGTTGCCCGAGGAGATCCGGATCGATTACATTTGAAACCGTACGAACGGCCGGCCCGGGACATCGCCGCGGGTGATGTCCACGAGGTGCCGCGTGCGGTCGGCGCTATTCCGAAAGAACTGTTGATGAATACGACTTCCGTCGATATGCAGGCGCACCGGCCTGCGGCGGGCAGGACGGTTTACCCGATTCTGTTCCTGGTTTGCATCACCCACCTGCTCAACGACATGATGCAGTCCGTCATTCCGGCGGTCTATCCGCTCCTCAAGGAGAAATTCGGATTCACCTTTGCCCAGATCGGTGTCATTACGCTGGTCTTCCAGCTGACCTCTTCGCTCCTCCAGCCGGTCGCGGGGCGTTTGGCCGACCGCCATCCACGGCCCTATTCCCTGGCGGCGGGCATGTGTTTCACCTTGGCCGGGCTGCTCGCGCTCTCCGTCGCTCCCGGGTTCGTCGCCATTCTTGCGGCGGTCGGCCTGATCGGCTGCGGCTCGTCGGTCTTCCATCCCGAATCCTCGCGGGTCGCCCAGCTCGCCTCGGGCGGCCGCAAAGGCCTCGCGCAGTCGATCTTCCAGGTCGGCGGCAACGCCGGAAGCGCTATGGGTCCCCTGCTGGCCGCGCTGATCGTGATTCCGTTCGGGCAGGTCTCGATCGGCTGGTTCGCACTGGCCGCGCTGCTCGCCATTTTCATCCTCGTGAAGATCGGGCACTGGTACAGACGGCAGCTGGCTGCGGCCGCCCGCAAATCCGCTGTTGCAGCGGTGACGGCAGCGCACGGCCTTTCGAAACGGAAAATCCGGACGGCGTTCGTCATCCTGGGGGTGCTGGTGTTCTCGAAGTATTTCTACATCGCTTCGATGACCAACTATTTCACGTTTTTCCTGATGGACAAGTTCGCCGTGTCGGTGCAGGGGGCGCAGTACTGTCTGTTCGCATTCCTCGCGGCTTCGGCGGCGGGGACCTTTATCGGCGGGCCGCTCGGCGACCGCATCGGGCGGAAATACGTGATCTGGGGTTCGATCCTCGGGGCGGCGCCCTTTACGCTGATGCTTCCCTACGTCGGCCTGGTCTGGACCATCGCTTTGGCCGTCGTCATCGGACTCGTCATTTCGTCGGCCTTTTCGGCCATCCTGGTCTATGCGACCGACCTGATGCCGGGCAAGGTCGGCATGATCGCCGGGGTGTTTTTCGGGCTGATGTTCGGACTGGGAGGCCTCGGATCGGCCTTCTTCGGATGGCTGGCGGACCGGACGAGCATCGAATTCATCTTTCAGATCAGCACCCTGCTGCCCCTGTTGGGCGTAATCACCGGCTTCCTGCCCGACGTCGAGAGCCGGAAAGTCCGGTAGCCCCTGCTGAAGGGAATCATTTTTGTGCTATATTTACGGACAAAACGAATACGGTTATGGAGCGGGAGAACGTCTTTCACATCCGGAACATGGTTTGCAACCGCTGTATACTGGTTGTGACCCAGTTGCTCGAAAAGTCGGGGTTCACGCCCCTCGATGTCGAACTGGGAACGGCCGTCGTGCAGGAGACGCCCGGCTGGGAACAGCGGGAGGCGTTCCGCAAGCTGCTCGAAGCCTACGGGTTCGAACTGATCGACGATCGGCGGATGCGCCTTATCGAACAGATCCGGACGGCCGTGATCGAACTGGTGCATTACAGGGAGGATGCCTCGAAGGTCAATCTGTCGGACTACCTGCGCGAGCGCTGCCACCGTGATTACAGTGCATTGAGCAAGCTCTTTTCGGAGGTCAGCGGCATCAGTATCGAGAAGTACTACCTCGCCCAGCGGATCGAGCGGGTCAAGGAGTTGCTGGCTTACGGCGACCTGACCGTCAGCGAGATCGCCGACAAACTCCGTTATTCGAGCGTGGCGCACCTCAGCGCCCAGTTCCGCGCCCAGACCGGGATGTCGCCCAGCGAGTTCCGGCGGCTGAAAGGACGCGGTCTGAAACCGCTGGACGAAGTGTAGGTATAAATCATATCCATAATTCTGTAACGCCCGGAGCGTGTCGGGGTCTTACCTTTGTTCCCATGGAAAAGTGTAAGATCATTACGAATACGTTCCCGGTCGTGGGCATGAGCTGTGCTTCGTGCGCCGTCCGGGTGAATAAGACGCTCGGCGCCCTGCCGGGCGTCGAGTCCGCGCATGTGAACTACGCTTCCGGTACGGCGCAGGTCGCCTACCGCCCGGGGGTGTGCTCTCCCGAGGCGCTGAAGCGGGCCGTGCAGGGGGCCGGTTACGACCTGCTGACCGACGCGGAAGGCCCTGCGGAGGACGAGGCGGCGCGTGCCCGTGCGGCGCATTACCGCGCGCTGAAGCGGCGGACCCTCTGGGCGGTGGGGCTTTGCATTCCGATCGTGGCCGGAGGCATGCTGTTCATGGATGTTCCGGCCGTGAAATACGCCGTGTGGGCGCTTTCCACCCCGGTCGTTTTCGGACTGGGGCGGGGATTCTTCGTCAACGCCTGGAAACAGCTACGCCACGGGACGGCCAACATGGATACGCTGGTGGCCGTCAGCACCGGAATCGCCTATCTGTTCAGCCTTTTCAACCTGCTCTTCCCGGAATTCTGGCTGTCGAGAGGCATCGAGCCGCATGTTTATTTCGAGTCGGCGGCCGTCATCGTCGCCTTCATCCTGCTGGGGCGGCTGCTCGAGGAGCGGGCGAAGCGCGGCACGACGACGGCCATCGCGAAGCTGATGGGCCTGCAACCGAAAACCGTCACGGTGATCGCCCCTTCGGGTGAACGTTCCGTACCCGTTGCGGAGGTTCGTGCCGGGGATCTGATCGCCGTGCATCCCGGCGAACGCATCGCGGTGGACGGCACGGTGGCCGAAGGCGGGTCGTACGTCGACGAGAGCATGCTCAGCGGGGAGCCGCTCCCCGTCTGCAAGCAGAAGGGTGCGGCGGTGTTCGCCGGGACGATGAACCGCAACGGTGCGTTCCGCTTCCGGGCCGACAGGGTGGGGCAGGACACGGTGCTGGCCCAGATCATCCGCATGGTGCAGGGTGCGCAGGGCAGCAAGGCTCCCGTGCAGCGGACCGTCGACCGGATCGCCGGCATTTTCGTTCCCATCATCATCGTCCTTGCCGTGCTGACCTTTGCGGCGTGGATGCTCTTCGCGCCGGAGGAGGGCTTCACCCGCGGGCTGCTGGCGATGGTGACCGTGCTGATCATCGCGTGCCCCTGTGCGCTGGGGCTGGCGACGCCCACAGCCCTCATGGTCGGAATCGGCAGGGGCGCCGGGCGGGGCATCCTGATCAAGGACGCTGCGAGCCTGGAGGTGGCCCGGAAGGTCGACACCGTGGTGCTGGACAAGACCGGAACGCTCACCGAAGGCCGTCCGTCGGTCGTGGACGCCGCATGGGCCGAAGGAGCGGAGACGGCGCGGGGGATTCTGTTCAGCCTCGAAAAACACTCGGAGCATCCGCTTTCGCAGGCCGTCGTCGAATCGCTCCGCGGGGAGCGGGCCGTTTCCGTGACCGGGTTCGAAAGCATTCCCGGGCAGGGTATCCGGGGCGTTGCGGAGGGGCGGACCTGGTATGCCGGGAACGACGCGCTGCTGGCCTGCCACGGCATCGTACCCGATGTCCGCCTGCAACGGCTGGCCGAAGGGTGGATGCAGGAGGCGAAGACCGTCGTCTGGTTTGCCGACGCGGAACGGACGCTCGCCGCGATGGCCCTTGCCGATGCGCTGAAACCCTCGTCGGCCGGGGCAGTCGCCCGGCTGCACGCGCTGGGAATCACGGTCTGGATGCTGACGGGCGACAACGCCGGTTCGGCGCGCGAAACGGCCCGGAAGGCCGGGATCACCCGTTTCCGGGCGGGTGTCCTGCCGCACGAAAAGGCCGGATTCGTCCGGCAGTTACAGTCCGAAGGCCGGACGGTGGCCATGGTGGGTGACGGGATCAACGACAGCGCGGCTCTCGCGCAGGCCGATTTGAGTATCGCCATGGGGCAGGGGAGCGACATCGCGATGGATACCGCAATGGTGACGATCCTCTCGTCGGACCTCCGGAAAATCCCGGAGACGATCCGGCTGTCGCAGTTTACCGTGCGGACGATTCGCCAGAACCTCTTCTGGGCCTTCATTTACAACCTCGTCGCCATTCCCGTAGCGGCCGGGGCGCTTTATCCCCTCTGGGGGTTTCTGCTCGATCCGATGATCGGCGGGGCGGCCATGGCCTTGAGCAGCGTGAGCGTCGTGGGCAACAGCCTGCGGCTGAAACGCCGGCGGATCGGCGATGAATGCGAATATGAAAAACCGATTAAAACCGAAGAAAAGATGAAAAAGGAATTTATCGTGGACGGCATGACGTGCGATCATTGCCGGACGCATGTGGAAAATGCGCTGAACGCCCTCGACGGCGTGAAGGCGGTCGTGACGCTGCACCCTCCGGTGGCCTCCGTGGAGTTCTCCGGGCCGGAAATCGGCCTCGGGGAGTTGCAGAAGGCCGTCACCGAGCGGGCCGGGGAGTATACCCTGCGGACGCGGTGACGACCGACGCCCCCGCCTGTGCAGGCGGGGGCGTTTTTTCGGGCCGGGCGGCATCTTTTCGGCGGATACCCGGCGGAAGGATGCGCTTTAGCATTAACTTTGCTTTCGGATCGTGTAAAGTATGCGGATGGAGACTCTTTCCCGTTGGCTCGGCGGCGTGAACGACGTGCTGTGTACCTATGTCCTGGTTGCGGCGCTCTTGGGGTGTGCCGTGTGGTTCACCCTGCGTACGCGGGGCGTGCAGTTCCGCCTGCCGGTGGGCGCGATGGTGCTGTTCGGAGCTTTGGCGACGCTCGACCTGGCGTGGAGCTTCGCCGACGTGACGATGGCGCTGATGACGCAGTGCAACCTCGCGGCGATCGTGCTGCTGGGCCGTCAGGCCTTCCTGCTGCTGGCCGACTACACGGCCCAGAAGTGGCAGGGCATTAAAAATCCGGTCTTCACGAAAGACCGGATTCCCGAGTTGAAACACAAGGCCGAATGCTGGTAATCTACCGCCCCGTGCGTGCCGCCAGCGCGGCCGGATAACGGTCGCCCGAGATGGTGATGCGGTCAAGCTCGGCCCCGATCGCGTCGGCCTCTGCCGCCGAGAGTGCGACCTCCGCGGCTCCGAGGTTGTCGGCGAGGTGCTGCGGACTGCGCGTGCCGGGAATCGAGACGATCCACGGTTTGCGGGCCGTCAGCCACGCAAGGGCGATCTGCGCCGGGGTGGCGTTTTTCGTCGCGGCGACGTGCCGGACGTAGTCCGCCAGCGACTGGTTGGCGTCGAGGTTTTCGGGCGTGAACCGCGGCACGATCGAGCGGAAGTCGTCCGCCGCGAAGCGTGATTCGCGGTTGAAGCGTCCCGTGAGGAATCCCTTGCCCAACGGGCTGAAGGGAACCAGCCCGATGCCCAGCTCTTCGAGTGCGGGCAGCAGTTCCTGCTCGGGCTGCCGCCAGAACATCGAGTATTCGCTCTGGACGGCCGTGAGGGGCAGCACGGCGTGCGCCCGGCGAATGGTCCCGACTCCCGCTTCGGAGAGTCCCCAATGGCGGATTTTACCTTCGCGCACGAGGTCGGCGACCGTCGAGGCGACCTCTTCGATCGGTACGGCGGGGTCGACCCGATGCTGGTAATAGAGGTCGATCACGTCGGTGCGCAGGCGGCGCAGCGACCCTTCGACCGAGCGGCGTATCTGCTCCGGACGGCTGTCGAGTCTCTGCTCGCCGTCCTGCATCTGAATCCCGAATTTCGTGGCCACGACCACCTGGCCGCGTATCGGGGCGAGGGCCTCGCCGACCAGCTCCTCGTTGGCGTAAGGCCCGTAGACCTCGGCCGTGTCGAAGAAGGTGACGCCCTGCTCGTGGGCGCTGCGGATCAGCGCGATCATCTCCCGTTTGTCGGCGGCGGGTCCGTAGCCGTGGCTCATGCCCATGCAGCCCAGGCCGATGGCCGAAACTTTCGGACCGCGTTCTCCCAGTTTTCTGTATTTCATAATTTCGGATTTTAATGACATGGCAAAAATAGCGTAACCGGGGCGGCTGATCGCTACCCCGGTTACGGATGGTCGTACCAAAATTACGGCTGCGGCTACTCCACCAGCCGGCGTGTCACGCTCCACCGCTGCATCAGCCACACCACCGCCCAGCTCACGGCGAAGGCCCCGCAGGCGATCAGCGGGATGCGCGCCAGTGCGGGAAGTTCCGGAATCCGTTGCACGAGGTCGTAGCCGGCCTGAACGAAGATGAAGTGGCAGAGGTAGATGCCGAATGTCGCGCCTGCCAGCCGCGAGAGCCATGCACGGGGCCGTGCGGCGGCCTTCTGCACGAGGATGAAGACCGGGGCGGTCATCATGAAGACGTTGATGCCGGCGAAATACCAGACGATTTCGAGGTAGGCGTAATTGCCCGGGAAATGTTTCTGCATCACCACGTAACCCAGCCCCGTGACGAGGTATCCGGCGAGGAAGGTCGGGAGACAGACGGCCAATGTTTTCCGCCAGCTCCATGCGGGCGGGAATTTCACGAGGTAGAAGGCCAGCACGAGATAACCCGCGAAGCCCGAGACGTAGTAGAACGTGCCGAACTCGTTCCAGTCGCAGACGCCGTAAAGTCCCGTGTTGCCGTAGTTGCCCGTGTAGCCGAGCGCCGGGGCCAGCATCTTCACGTAGGGCAGCAGCAGCGTCACGCCCCAGATCGCGAGGACGGTCCGAAGGTCGCGCCGCGAGGCCCGTTCGAGCCACGGGCTGATCAGCGGCATGATCAGGTAAAGCCCCATCAGCATATAGAGATACCAGAGCGGCGTGGTGTCGTAGCAGAAATTGAAGACGAAGGTCCACATCTTGTGCAGCGTCGCTTCGCCGGTGAACAGCGCGGGGTCGATCGACGGGCTGGAGGTCCCGACATAGCGCATATACAGGTAGTAGAGCACGGGCAGCGCCAGCGACCAGAAGACCAGCGCCAGGAGGACGCGGCCGATGCGCTTGCGGTAGAAAGCTCCGGTTTCCAGCCGTACAGGGAGCAGCAGCACCCCCGACATCATCACGAACAGCGGCACGCAGGCCCGGACGAAACTGCCTGCCAGGGCGCCCTGCAGGAAGGTCGCGCGGTCGCTGTCGAACACGGCGACGAAGGCGTCGCAGCTGTGGGAGAAGACCACCAGGAAACAGGCGATCACGCGCAGGAGGTCCACCCAGCCGATGCGCTCGCGGGCCGGGATGTTCAGGTCGGGAAGTCGGTTCTTCATTGTCGCAGAGATGGATTTCCGGCGAAGATACAAAAAAAATCCCGAACCGCGGCCCACGCGGTAGTTCAGTTCGCGGGCGTGACGACGTAATAGTCGAACAGCACGAGGATGTGGAGCTTGTCCGCTGCGCCCGTGGCCGCGGCATAGAATCCCCTGCCCTGTCTGGCGTCGCTATACCCTTTGTCCCGGAGGATCGGAATCCCGATCAGTTGACTACTACCGTGGGGAAGTACTCCCGCAGCAGGGCCGCGGCGCGGTCGAGCTGTCCGGGGGTGTTTTCCCGCACGTCGCGGAGTTTGTATTCCAGCCCCATCGCCTCGTATTTGTGGACTCCGAGGGTGTGGTAGGGGAGCAGTTCGACCCGCTCGACCGACGCGTAGCCGCCGAGGCGTTCGCCCAGCGTGCGGATGTCGGCCTCGGCATCGCTGTAACCCGGGACCAGCACGTAACGCAGCCAGAAGGGTTTTTTGTGGGCTTCGAGCCAGGCGGCCGTGCGGAGCGTTTGGGTGTTCTCGCGCCCGGTGAGGGCGCGGTGGCGTGCAGGGTCGGCCTGCTTGACGTCGAGCAGGACGAGATCGACCAGCCCCAGCAGTTCCTCGACGGCCGGGTTCCACACCCCGCCGTTCGTATCGATGCAGACGTGGATGCCCGCCTCCTTCAACGCTTTTACGAGCGGAACGAGTTCCGCGGCCTGGAAGGTGGGTTCCCCGCCCGAGAAGGTCACGCCGCCGCGCCGTCCGAAGAACGGTTTCTGGTCGACGGCCATGCGGAGTATCTCCGCGGGGTCGGTCGGTGTGCCCTCCCCGGCCTCGATCGTGTCGGGATTGGCGCAGTAGAGGCAGCGGAAATTGCAGCCTTGCAGGAAAACGACGAGCCGGAGTCCCGGCCCGTCGAATGTTCCCATCGATTCGTAAGAATGTACACGAAGCATGATTACATCCGTTCGTGAAAACTCCGGCTGATGACTTCGAGCTGGTGCTCGCGGCTCAGCTTCGTGAAGTTCACGGCGTAGCCCGAGACGCGGATCGTAAGCTGCGGGTATTTCTCGGGGTGCTCCATGGCGTCTTCGAGCATCTCGCGGTTCAGCACGTTGACGTTCAGGTGGTGTGCACCCTTGGTGAAGTAGCCGTCGAGCATCGTAACGAGGTTCTCGATACGGTCCTCGGCCGTCGGACCGAGCGATTTGGGCACGATCGAGAAGGTGTTCGAAATACCGTCCTGCGAGTCGCGGTAGCGCATCTTGGCCACCGAGGCGAGCGAGGCGATGGCGCCGCTCTTGTCGCGGCCGTGCATCGGGTTGGCTCCCGGGGCGAAGGCCACGCCCTTGAGACGTCCGTCGGGCGTTGCGCCGGTCTTCTTGCCGTACATCACGTTCGAGGTGATTGTCAGCAGCGACAGCGTCGGGCGGGCGTTCTTGTAGACGGGCAGCTTCTTCAGCTCCTCGCTGAAGTAGTAGACGAGGTCCACGCCCAGGTGGTCGACACGGTCGTCGTTGTTGCCGTAGCAGGGGAACTCACCCTCGATGTCGAAGGCCTCGGTGAGCCCTTCGGCGTTGCGGCGGGGCGTCACGCGGGCGTATTTGATGGCCGAGAGCGAGTCGAGGGCGATCGAGAGTCCGGCCACGCCGTAGGCGAGGTTGATGCGGGGATCGGTGTCGACGAACGCCATCTGGGCCTTCTCGTAGTAGTACTTGTCGTGCATGTAGTGGATGATGTTCATGGCCTCGTTGTAGATACGGGCGATCTCCTTGAGCACCATCTTGTAGTTGCGCATCACCTCCTCGAAGCGCAGCGGGCCTTCCGACAGGGCCGGAATACCCTTGACCATCAGCGTGCCGGTGTTCTCGCAGCGTCCGCCGTTGATGGCCAGCAGCAGGGCCTTGGCCAGGTTGGTGCGGGCGCCGAAGAACTGGATCTGGCGGCCGATGTCCTGGAACGACACGCAGCAGGCGATGCCGTAGTCGTCCGAGTGGCGGACCTCACGCATCAGGTCGTCGTTCTCGTACTGGATCGAACTGGTGTCGGCCGAAACCTTGGCGCAGAAGTCCTTGAATCCCTGCGGCAGCTCGGGGCTCCAGAGAATCGTGAGGTTCGGCTCGGGCGAAGGACCGAGGTTGTAGAGCGTCTGCAGGAAGCGGAACGAGGTCTTCGTCACCTTCGTGCGGCCGTCGTTGAAGCGTCCGCCGATGGCTTCGGTCACCCACGTGGGGTCGCCGGCGAAGATGTCGTTGTAGGACTGCATGCGCAGGTGGCGCACCATGCGCAGCTTGATGACGAACTGGTCGATCAGCTCCTGGGCGAACGATTCGTCGATCGTGCCGTGCGCGAGGTCGTATTCGATGAAGATGTCGAGGAACGACGAGACGTTGCCCAGCGACATGGCGGCTCCGTCCTGCTCCTTGACGGCGGCCAGGTAGGCCATGTAGACCCACTGCACGGCCTCCTGCGCCGAATGCGCCGGGCGGCTGAGGTCCAGTCCGTAGTATTCGCCCATCGTGCGGATGTCTTTCAGGGCCTTGATCTGCTCGGCGACCTCCTCGCGCAGGCGGATGCGGGCGTCGGTCATCGGGCCGGTGAGGCTGCGCAGATCCTCCTGCTTGGCTTCGATCAGGCGGTCGGTTCCGTAGAGGGCCAGACGGCGGTAGTCGCCGATGATGCGGCCGCGGGCGTAGTTGTCGGGAAGACCCGTCAGGAAGCCCAGCGAGCGGAACGAGCGGATCTCCTCGGTGTAGACGTCGAAAACCCCGTCGTTATGCGTCTTGCGGTAGTGGGTGAAGATGTCTTTCACCTTTTCGTCGACCTCCACGCCGTTCTCCTTGCAGGCGCGCGACACGACGTTGATGCCGCCGAAGGGCTTGATGGCGCGCTTGAGCAGTTCGTCGGTCTGCAGGCCTACGATCAGTTCGTTTTCGCGGTCGATGTAGCCGGCCTTGTGCGAGGTGACGGTCGAAACGGTCTTGTTGTCCAGCTTTCGGACGCCGTTATGCTGACGCTCCTCTTCGAGGGCTTTGAGACAGAGGTTCCAGATGTGCTTCGTACGCTCGGTAGGTCCTGCGAGGAACGAGGCGTCGCCCAGGTAGGGGGTGATGTTTGTCTGTACGAAGCTTGTCACGTTGATCTCTTTGCTCCAAAGCCCGTCGATAAAGGTTTTGTTCAGTTCCATAGATGATATTGTTCGTTTTGAGATTATAATTGTCCTATTTCGGTCGGCAAAGATACGTTATTTTTTTCACACCGACCAAAGAGTGGTTACAAATTTTTATAAAAATTTAAAAAATACCTACGATCAGGTATTGACGGGGCTTTTCGGGACGTGCAATAGTTACAAGAAGGCATTGTGACGTTTGTGGCCCTGCTTTTGCAGGAGCCGGAGTGTATAAATACGAAAAACAATGAAAAAATTCTGGATTGCCCTGCTGGGAGCGGGGCTTTTTGCGACGGCGGTATTCGCCGACGGTGATGAAGTTCCGGTCAGGATGCACGAACTGCCCGATGCGGCGCGTACGCTGGTCGACAAATATTTCCGCGACATCGAGGTGACCTCCGCGATGATGGAGAAGGGCATGGCCCCGAGTTACGAGGTGAAGCTGGCCGACGGCACGAAGATCGACTTCGACGCCCGCGGCGAATGGACCGACGTCGAGCGTCCGAACGGCGTCGTGCCCGACGGGCTGGTTCCGCAGCCGATCCTGAAATTCGTGGCTGCGAACTATCCGGGGCGCCACGTCCGGGGTGTCGAACGCGACGGCCGCAACCATGAGATCACCCTCGACAACGGACTGGAACTGAAATTCAACCGCAAGTTCCGGCTGATCGAAACGGATCGCTGACGTCTGATGCGGCGGATTACGGCCCGGGGATTTGAGTTGCGCATCCGGTCCCCGGGTCCCGCCGCTTTTTTTGTCCGCGCAATTCTGTTTTGCACTCATCCGGCTTTTTCGTATCTTTGGGGTCGTAACGACCCTTTTGTCTGCCGGAAGGTTTTACCGGACCGACTGCAATTCGGGTTCCGGTATGTCCGGCTTTTTCGTATCTTTGGTATCATAATACCCCGACGACGATGGAAGAACTCACCCTTACGACTCCCGCTCTGCTGTTTTCGGCCGTGTCGCTGATCCTGCTGGCCTACACCAACCGGTTCCTCTCCTATGCCCAGCTGGTGCGCACGCTCAAGGAACAGCATTTGCAGCACCCTTCGAAGGTGACGCGCGCGCAGATCGACAACCTCCGCCGCCGGCTCCACCTCACGCGCACGATGCAGGCGCTGGGCGTCTCGAGCCTGTTTCTCTGCGTGGTGACGATGTTTCTGCTTTATGTGGGACTGGTTCTGCTTTCAGCCTATGTTTTCGGGCTGGCGCTGCTGCTTCTGATCGCTTCGCTGGGCGTTTCGCTTTGGGAGATCCAGATTTCGGTAAAGGCATTGGAGATTCACCTGAAAGATATGGAGAGGTAAGACGTCGTGTCTGTTTAAGTCTTCTTTTTCAAAGGGAGATTTAGAGGGTTTGTCGGTATGCTGCCGGCGGCGGCTTCATTTTCAAGCATACCCGCTTGAAAAATGAAGATGCCGCGACGTCCCGTCACTGCATCTCCCACTAACCTACTTATGTAACCTAAAACCAGCTTGTGAATCCGGTTCTCCGGTTTTCACATTGCAAAGATACGGGGCCGTCGTTTCAGCGAAATGACGGCCCCGTTACATTTCCGTTGCACGGTGCTTTCTGAAGCCTTCTTGTGCAAAGGCCGGCTTGCGAGAACTGTCCGTATGACGGCGTTATTTCTTGGCCTCCAGGAAATATTGCTGCGATTTGAGCAGGTTGCGCGACTGGAGCATCATCGTCTTCGTCTCGTTGAGGATCGTGAGGTAGAGCACTCCGGCGCGGGTACTGCCCGACGGGGAGTCGTTGATGCGCCGCAGCTGGCTCTTGATCGCCTCGACGATCGTGTCGAAGAGCTTGTCGCGCAATTCGAGCACCAGGTCGAGTTCCGAGAAATCCTTCGTCGCCAGCATGCCGTTGATCTTGTCGAAGATCGCCTCCACCTGGTCGTTCACGCGCATCAGGTCGACGATCTGCTCCTTCGACATGCCTTCGTGGTTGTTGTCGATGTGTTCGAATGCCGGGCGCGTGATGTGGATCAGGGCTTTGGTCACCTCCGAGAGGTAGTCCGTGACCTGCACGTAGAAGTGCCCCGTGTCGATGTCGCACCGCTGCAGGCGGCGCAGCGTGGGCATGACGTTGTATTTGCGGGTGCGGGCCTCCTCGAAGAGGCGGTTCGAGTCGCGGACCATCTCTTTGAGCACCTTGCGGTTCTCCTTGAAGACGGCGACCAGCGTGCGGTTGTAGATGCGCGTGACCTCCTGCATCGTCGTGCAGACCTCGCCGATGCAGGCGCACAGCACCTCGTCGGGGGTTTCGGCCGTTTCGAGCGGCAGCAGGGCCTTTTCGGCCTCCTCCTTCAGTTGGGGCGTCTTGAGGTGGCTGCGGACGAGCAGCCAGGCGCAGAGCGCCGTGAGGGCGGCCACGGCGATCCATCCGCCCCACAGCAGCAGGGCCGTCACGGCCAGCGCGATGAGGAATCCGCCCAGCGCCGTGATGAACCATCCCGAGATGACGGCCATCACCCCCGTGATGCGGTAGACGGCGCTTTCACGACCCCACGAGCGGTCGGCGAGCGACGAACCCATAGCCACCATGAAGACCACGTAGGTCGTCGACAGCGGGAGTTTGTAGGAGGTGGCGATGGCGATCAGGATCGACGCGGCGGTGAGGTTCACCACGGCGCGGACCATGTCGTAGGGGGCCGACGAGCGCTCCTCGGCGGGGAGCGGTTCGAAGCGCCGGTCGATGGCCTTCTGCACCCGTGCCGGAATCAATCCCGTCCACATCGTGTTCATCACCAGCGTCGCGCGTACCAGGCTGCGCGAGATGAGGGTCGAGCCGAAGCGCTCGTCGCCCTCGTGCTGCGAGGCCAGCGACAGTTCGGTTTCGGTGACGTGCTGCGATTTTTTCGAAAAGAAGAGCGTCAGCACCATGATGATGCCCGAAATGCCCAGCAGCAGGAAGTTCGCCCGGGCGGGATCTTCGAGCGCCCCCATCATCATCGTTTCGCTGCCCGCTTCCCCGGCGATGCGCCAGGCGTCGTACCCGGCCAGCGGCACGCCGATGAAGTTCACCAGGTCGTTGCCCGCGAAGGCCAGCGCCAGCGAGAAGGTTCCCGACAGGATCGTGATGCGCATGATGTTGAGCCGCATGCGCTGGAAAATGTAGAGGAGGAGCGACGCCGCGGCCCAGAATGCGAGGAGCGTCACGAGGACGTGGTCGCCGACGTACGCCGAAACGGAGGTCGGAATCAGTCCCGAGCTTTTCAGTCCCTTGAATAGCGCGAAGTAGAGGATTCCGGCCAGCGAGATGCCGCACCAGACGGCTCCCCAGCGGCGGAAGACGGCGGCGTAGCGGAACGAGAAGACGAGGCGCGAGATGTACATGAAAAGCGTCCCGGCCACGAAGGCCAGCGCCACCGACAACAGGATCGCCGCGATGATGACCATGGCTTTGCCCGTGTTGATGAACTGCGAGAGGTCCTGCAAAGAGGTCCCCGGGTCGCCGGCGATGCGGAACAGGGCTGCGGCGACGGCGGCGCCCAGCAGGCCGAAGACCATCGACACGGTGGTCGAGGTGGGCAGCCCCAGCGTGTTGTAGAGGTCCAGCAGCAGCACGTTGCCCAGCATCATGCCCAGAAACAGCATCATGATCTCCTGAAAGGAGAACTGCCCGGGGTAGAAGACGCCGCTGCGGGCCACCTCCATCATACCGCTCGACGTGAGCGTGCCGATGAGGATGCCGGCGGCTGCGACCCAGAGGATCACGCGGCGCGGGGCGACTTTCGAGCCGAGGGCCGAGTTGAGGAAGTTGACGGCGTCGTTGGCGACGCCCACGACGATGCCCATCACGGCCAGCAGGGCCAGGATGACGACGATTGCGGTGAATAGCGGGGACATAATTCGTATTGGTTTTTTACCGGTACAAAGTTCAGAAACGGATGTTACAAAACCGTTACGGCGTTGTTGCACCGGGGTGAAAATAACGGGAGGATCCCCTTCCGTTCCGGGCCGTCGCCCGGGACTAACTGTGTTTCTTTAAGGTGAAGACGAATTCCAGCCCGCCGCGTTCGCGTTCGCGGGCCGTGATCGTGCCGCCGTGAATCATGACGGCGTTTTTGACGATCGCCAGCCCCAGCCCCGTGCCGCCCTGCTTGCGCGAGCGGCCCTTGTCGATGCGGTAGAAGCGTTCGAAGATGTGCGGCAGGTGCTCCTCGCCGATGCCGATGCCGTTGTCGGCGAACGAGATCGTGCACTCTTCGGGGGTGTCGGAAAGCAGCCGGATGAAGATGTCGCGTCCGCCGGAATAGGCCGAGGCGTTGTCCGTGAGGTTGCGGAATATCGACGCCAGCAGCGACGGGCTGCCGACGATTTCGACCTGCTGCGGGAAGTCGATGTTCACCCGCAGCCGCTGGTCGGCGGGTTTCAGCTCCATGTCGGCCGTGACCTCGGCGATCAGGTCGTTCAGCACGACGCGCTCCTTCTGGATCAGCTGGCTGGCTTCGTCCATGCGCGTGATGGTCGAGATGTCGGCCAGCAGGCGGCGCAGGCGCTCGGTCTGTGCGATGCTTTTTTCCAGGAAGTCCGTGCGTCTTTGCGCGTCGAGCGACGGGTTGGCCAGCAGTGTTTCCAGATAGCCCTGAATCGCCGCCACGGGGGTCTTCAGCTCGTGGTTGATGTTGTTGGTGAGCTGTTTCTTGATGCGTATCTTCTCCTGCTCCTCGTGCAGCGCGAGGGCGTGCTCGCGGTCGCGGTCGGCGGTGGTTTTCTGCAGGCGGGCGTAGAGGCGTATGATGTGGCTCGATATTTCGCCCAGTTCGTCGTGGGGGAATGCCGGGAGGTCGTCGGTCCGTTGGCCCCGCTCGGCCCGTTCGGCGAATTCGTTCAGCCGGGTGATGTTCTGGCCCAGGCGGCGCGTGGCGAAGTAGCCCGCCACGCTCATCAGCAGCGTCACGCCCAGCATGAACCAGAGGAATTCGCGGTCGGCGGCCAGTATTTCGCCCAGCGGCACGGAGTAGGGCACGGCCGAACGGACGATGTAGTGCTCGCCCCGCATGGCCGAGTAGAAATAGTTGCGGTCGGTGCTTTCGGAGTGGCGGCGGATGGTGTAACCCGTACCGCGGGCCAGCGCCGCGGCGACCTCGGGGCGGCCGAGGTGGTTCGCGCCGGGCAGCGTGTCGAGCGAATTGTCGAATACGACGTGTCCCGCCGGGTCGATCAGCGTTACCCGCAGTTCTTCGCAGGGCGCGCCGGGGCGGGCGATGAAGGCGTCGGGCGGCGTGCCTGCCTTCACGGCGTCGAGCATCCGCAGGTTGAAAAGCTGCAACTGCGCGTCGAGCCGCTCGGCCTTGAAGTGCTTTTCGCGCCCGTACTGGAAAAGGATGAAGCATCCCACCAGCGTCCATGAAAAGACGAGCAGCAGCAGGAACAGCCGTCGGTGGTAGGAGAATTTATTCCTCAAAACCGTAGCCATAGCCCAGGCGCGTTACGATGTGGTCTCCGTAGGGGGCGATTTTACGGCGCAGGCGCGTGATGTTCACGTCGACCGTACGGTCGAGAACGATCACCTCGTCGCTCCAGATGCGGCGCAGGATCTCCTCGCGCGAAAAGATCACGCCGCGGTTCGAGAGCAGCAGAGCCAGGATTTCGAACTCTTTCTTGGTGAGTTGCAATTCCTTGCCGTCGAGCGTACAGACTTTGCGCCGGAGGTCCATCTCCAGTCCTTCGAAGCGGATGCTTTCGGATTCGGTGCGTGCGGCGGACGTGCGGCGCAGCACGCTGCGCACGCGGGCCAGCACTTCGCGGACCGAAAAGGGTTTGGCGATGTAGTCGTCGGCTCCGATGTTCAGTCCGGCCACCGTGTCGTCCTCGGAGTCCTTCGCGGTGCAGAAGATCACGGGAACTCGGGCCGTTTCGGGATCGGCTTTCAGGAGCTGCGCCATCTTGAAGCCGCTCATGTCGCCCATCATGACGTCCAGCAGGATCAGCGAATAGCGTTCGGGATGCATCCGGAGAGCCTGCTCGGCGCTGTAAGCCACGTCGGCCTCGTAGCCCTCGACTTCGAGGTTGAATTGCAGGATTTCGCACAGCGACTCTTCGTCGTCGACCACCAGGATTTTGTGTTTTGCCATACATGCGGGTTTGGGTCCGCGGCAAATTTACGTAACATTCACCGATGTTACGTGTCCCCGGCATGACATTTAACCGAAATGTAATATTTTCTCATGCTCTTTGCGGCCGAAAGGCGCGAGGAGCCTTTTCCGGATGTCTGCGAAAACCCGAAAGGCCCCCGGCGACCGGGAGCCTTTCGTTTCGGGTGATGCGGAAAAAACTATCTACCCAGCACCTCCATCTGCTGGCGGATCGACTCCTCGTGGATGGCCTGCAGGACGGTGCGCATGAACTCGCGGTCCATGCCCATCTGCTCGGCCTGTCCGGCGCGGCGGGCCAGCAGTTCCTCGTAACGCTGCGTTTGCAGTACGGGCATGTTGTGCTCCTTTTTGTACTGCCCGATGTCGCGCGAGACGCGCATGCGGCGCGAGAGCAGTTCGAGCAGCTGGTCGTCGAGCTTGTCGATCTGCGAACGCAGCTCGGTGAGGCTCTCGGTGGTGATCGACTCGTCGCGGATCACCAGGTTGCGGATGATGTAGGCCAGCGCTTCGGGCGTCACCTGCTGGGCCTTGTCGCTCCAGGCGCAGTCGGGCGAGCAGTGGGCTTCGATGATCAGCCCGTCGAACCCGAGGTCCATGGCCTGCTGCGACAGGGGGGCGATCAGCTCGCGCTTGCCTCCGATGTGGCTCGGATCGCAGAAGATCGGCAGGCGGGGCAGGCGGCGGTGCAGCTCGATGGGGATGGCCCACATCGGGTGGTTGCGGTAGAGGCTCTTGTCGATCGACGTGAATCCGCGGTGGATGGCCCCGATGCGGCGGATGCCGGCGTTGTAGATGCGCTCGATGGCGCCGATCCACAGTTCGAGGTCGGGGCTGACGGGGTTTTTCACCAGCACCGGGACGTCCGCCCCGCGCAGGGCGTCGGCGATCTCCTGCATGGCGAAGGGGTTGGCCGCCGTGCGTGCGCCGATCCACAGCAGGTCGACGCCGCCTTTCAGCGCCGCGGCGACGTGTTCGCGGGTGGCCACTTCGGTCGAGGTGTACATGCCCGTTTCGCGCTTCACGCGCTGGAGCCAGGGGATGCCCGTCTCTCCGACGCCTTCGAAGCCGCCGGGTTTGGTGCGGGGTTTCCAGAGTCCGGCGCGGCAGATGCGGATGCCTTCGGCAGCCAGCGAGCGGGCCGTGTCGAGGACCTGCTCTTCGGTTTCGGCGCTGCACGGGCCTGCGATTACCAGGGGGCGCCGGGGATCGATTCCCGGGAGTGTGATGGGTTGAATGTCGTTCATGATTGCGTTATTTTTTTGTTTTTTTAGTGTCTTTTCTTTTTCCTGCTGTTTGCGGCCCGGGGCGTCAGATCGCGGGGTTGGGGCATTCGGCGTATTCTCCGAGGATGCGGAAGTCGCTGGTGAGGGGCCGTGCGGCGTCGATGGCCTGTCGGTAACGCACCCGATCGTCGAACGTCACGTCGACATAGAAGCGGTATTCCCACTCGCGTCCGATGATGGGTAGCGACTGTATTTTGGTGAGGTTGATATCGTAGAACGAGAGGACGGTGAGCACTTTGGAGAGGCTTCCCTGGGTGTGCGAAAGGGTGAAGAGCAGCGAGGCTTTGTCGGTGTGGGCCGGATCGGCGAATTCCGTGGTGCGGCGTTCGTCGGCGAGCAGAAGGAAGCGTGTGAAGTTGTGCTTGTTGGTTTCGATGCCCCGCCGGAGGATTTCGAGTCCGTAGAGGCGGGCGGCGTCGGCGCCGCAGATGGCCGCCGTGCCTGCGAGGCGTCCTTCGGCGATTTCGCGCGCGCTGCCTGCGGTGTCGTCCCTCTCGACGATCTTCATGCCGGGGCGGGTTTTCAGGAAATCGCCGCACTGCATTAGGGCGATCGGGTGCGAGCGGACTTCCGAGATGTCGTCGGGCGTCTGCCCGGGGAGAGCCGCCAGGACGTGCGAGATGCGGAGTTTCTGTTCGCCGATGATCCGGGCGTGGCTCTGCTGCAGGAGTTCGTGGTTGGGCAGCAGGCTGCCGGCGATGGTGTTTTCGATGGCCGCGATGCCCAGCAGCGCCGGATCGGCGGCCATACGGGCGAACAACTCGTCGAAACTCAGGCAGGGCAGCACCTCTATTTCCCGGTCTGCGAAGTAGCCGCGCGCCGCCGTTTCGTGATAGCATCCCGCGATGCCCTGTATTGCGATCTGTTCCATAATGGTTTGAAAAAGAAAATCCCGCTCAACCGAGCGGGATTTTCGTGTCATATTAATCTATACTATCTGTATACAGTTAATTGCATGCGATCCCGCTTTTTCCCTTGCTATAAAAGAAAAAGTAATAAAAATAGTATGCAAAACCGTATGCTCTCATCATTCGATAGCTTTTATCGTCGGCAAATGTAGCGAAATAATCCGTAAAACCAAACGTCCGCCGCATTTTTTTGCGAAAAAAATCAGCCCTTGCGGTGCCGGAACCGCTTGCGCAGCTGTTTGCGGCGGCCGAATGCCAGCCGGAAAAAGGTTCCTCGCAGCAGTGTGTCGTCGACATTCCATCCGCGCGTTTCGGCGTAGCGGTCGAGGATGTAGAGGAACGCCACGGCGGGGCAGGACAACCGCCGGAGGTTGATCATGCAGGCGCGCGACGATAGTGGCCTATCGTCGAAATGCATGCGGTTGATGTCGATCAGCTGGAAGCGGTAGGCGCCGGCGGGGGTGCGGTTCCAGAGGATGTTGCCGTGGTTGAAGTCCCGGTGCTCGATGCCTTTCTCGTGGAGCTGCACGGCGAAGCGGGCGAAGGCCTCCAGCACGGGCAGGGTTCCCGCCGCGGGGAAGTGTGCGGTGGTCTGCGATAGCGGGGTGTAGTCGGAGCGCCGCGAGACGTAGTAGCTGTCGCAGAGCAGCCCGTGGCGGCGGTATTCGCTCCATGCGACGGGTTCGGGCGAGTCGACGCCCAGCGCCCGGAGCCGCACGGCGTGTTCGTACGAGCGGCGGGCCTTGCTCCGGCGGAAGAAGGTGTAGATGACGGCCCGCAGCAGATTCGGGCGCTTGAACCGCTTGACGGCCAGCCGTTCGCCCTCCACCTCGAAGGCTTTGATCGTGTTGCGCCCCGTGTGCAGGACCTCGCCTTCCCGGTCGAAGAGTTCGGGCAGGCGTTGGGTGAAATCCCGCAGGTGTTCCGTGGCTGTATTGACGTGAATGTGCATTGCGATGTTTTTTCCGCAGCAAAGGTACGCACCCGCGGCGCATGGCGTTAGTCCTGTTTGATTGTTAAGTTGTCCTGAAACGGAAAAGAAATGCGAATTTCATCGGGTGGCGTGCGGGAGGCGCGCTTTTTCCCTGCCGTTCGGGCGCGGTTTCCGGGCGGGCCTGAAACGGAATCGTAACGGATGCAAAAAAAGAGCGGAATTTCTTCCGCCCTTTTTCCCGGTTTATCTCATCCGGATGTGAAACGCCTTGGGGCGTGTCATCGTCTCCGCGGAGGTGCGGCCGAACGAGTCGGTGACCTCGATGCGGACGGTCGTCGAAGGCCCCGAGGCGCGGTAACGCCACATGTGGGGGTTGTAGGCCGTCTGGAACGGTTTGGTGCTGCGCGTGTAGGTGATCTTGTGCAGCGGGTCCTTGCCGATGACGCGCACGCCCCGGAGTTCGCGCCCGTTTTCCGTCACGCGGACGGTCCAGTCGGGCTGCCAGCCCCAGATGTTCACGAGGATGTCGTTTTCGCCGTAGGCGTCGTTCATTCCGCCGGCGGTCCCTTCGGCCGTGAAGTCGCCCGAGGAGCGGATGCGTTCGTTTTTCAGCACCTCGTTCATGTCGTAGGCCCGGAACTGGCAGCCGTCCTCCAGGCCGATGCCCTTGTAGTGCCAGCGGATGTCGCGTCCGTCGACCTCGAAAATCTCGTAGCCGCCGGGCGAACCGTCGAGGCAGGTGTTGATCGCACAGTCGCCGTGGATCTGCCCGGTCCACCACCATGTGCCGCTCGTCGCCGCGATGTTGTGCTCGCGGAGGTTGCCGTTCAGCAGGCGGAAATTCATGTGCGAGTGGCCCGTGACGAGGTGCACTTCGCGGAAACCCGTAAGGGTGCTTACCAGCTGGTTGGCATCGCGCGTGAAGGCGTATTTCCACGCGACGCCGTTCCCGCTTCGCTGCCACCAGTGCAACTGGGCGTGCATGACGACCACCAGCGGTGCGCTCCTGTCGGCGACGGTCCCGAGGTCGGCCTTGAGCCACTCCAGCTGGCGCTGGTCGACGCGCACTTCGTAGTCGAGTTTCCCGATCGCCCCCTCCCGGCCCCCGGTGTTGACGTAGACGATGTTGTCCAGCACGACATAATGCACCTCGCCGAGGTTGAACGAATAGTAGGTCGGCCCGATCTCGCGGCGGAAGGCTGCCGAAGCCTCCTGGTCCGAAGCGCACCAGGGGTCGTTGTCGTGGTTGCCCATGGCGTTGAAAACCGGACAGGGGAAGGTGTGGCGCGCGTAGAGGCGGCGGAAATCGGGGAGCATGAAGCCGTGTTTGTGCCAGTACTCGTCCCAGCTCATGTCGCCCATGCAGATCGAGTAGACGGGCGACGAAGCCGCCGCGGCTGTGGCCTTCACGTCGTCGATGAAGCCCCCTTCGGCCGTGAACTGCCCGACGTCGAGCGATTCGCGGTCGGCGAGGTGGTGGTCGGTGGCGGCGATAAGCGTGTGGCGGGTGTTCTCCACGGGTGTCAGCGTGAAGTCGTGCCGTTCGCTCTCCTCCGCGGGCTTTGCCGTGTAGGCGAAGAACTGCGGGATGGCGGTGGCGTCGACGGCGGCCATGTACCCCGAAGGGATCGAGACGAAGACGTAGCCCAGCTCCTTGTCCGAATTGAGCGCATACATTCCCTCCGCGTCGGTCTGTGTGACCCGCACACCGTCGGAAACGACCACACCGGCCAGGGGCGTTCCGTCGTCCGAGGCGATGCGTCCCGTGAGCGATCCCGCGGCGGGGTCCTGCGGCCCTGCGGCCCGGGCCTGGCAGGCCGAGAGGGCCAGCACGGCGAGCGCTGCGGCGTATTTTCTGACGAATGGCATCATTTCCGGTTCGCGTCGAGGGTTTTGCCGCCGCCGGAAGGCGCTTTGACCAGATTGATTTCCTGTATGTTGACGCATTGTTCGCGGATGCCTTCCCGGTAGGTGACGGCTGCGGGGGCCTTGTCTCCGGTGTAGACGGCGTTCATGAACACGCAGTCGGCGACGGGCGATTTGACGTCGATCAGCCGGAGTCCGTCGCCGATGACGTTCATCACGTAGATGTCGTGAATCCGGTGCTTTTCCGAGGGCTTCCCGTAGGCGCGGTTGCCGACCAGGATGACGTACGGGCTGCCGGCGTAGGGCGGCGTGACGGTGGGGTCCGCCGCCGTGATCACGCCGTCGATGTAGACGTGGTGGATGCTCGCGTTGTCGCTGGCGCGCAGGGCGACGCCCGTGTAGTTGGTCTTGACGTTGGTGATGTAGACGTGTTCGATGTCGTCCTCCGGGCCGCTGTGCCGGGTCGAGGTCACCTGGAACGAATCGACGTTGCCGTTGGTGTGGTACTCCGGACCCATGTCGAGCGCCGAGAGGGCGATGCAGTCGTCGCCGTTGACCGACGTGATGTCGTCGATGCGGAAGTATTTGCATCCTTCGCGCAGGTCGATGCCGTCGTTGTTGAACGTGTGCTTCCGCTCCCCGCCGACGTAGCGGTACTGCGGCGTGTAGAGGCGGATGTTCGAAATCTCGGCGTGGTGGACCCGCTCGCAGGTGACCGCCCAGGTGTGGGCGTACTCGATGCGCACGTTCTTCAGTTCGAAGCCTTTCACGTAGGCCATCAGGATCATGAAGTTCCGCCAGTCGGACTTCTGCTTCCGCCCGATCCGGCCCGCGTCGGTTCCGTAACTGCTGCGGTCCTTGTTGTGGTTGGGAGCGGGGTTCAGGCTCAGGTTGCGCAGCCCGTCGCCCGTGGCGCGCGGGTTGGCGGCGCCCTTGAGCACAGCGCTCCCTACGCCGATGATGGCGATGTTTTCGTTCCACGCCGGGTCGGCGATGCCGATACCCACGTTGTCGCTGCGGAACATATTGTCGCGGCAGCTGTCGGAGAGTTGCAGGGTGCAGTTGTCCAGGATGACGGTCATGCCCGACGGCAGCAGGATGGCGCTGTCGATCATCCAGACGGTCGAGCCGTTGGCGTTCTGGCGCGGAATGGTGACCGAATTGGTCGTTCCTTTCGCTGCCTCGACCGCCAGCCGGATGCGCCGGGTGTCGCTTCCCGCAAAGTCATTGGGCGTGACCGGTCCCCGGGCGAAGCCCTCGGCCGCTGCGGCCGTTGCCAGCAGCAGCGCGCAGCAAAGTTTTTTTCGGATACGGATTTTCATAAGGCGTATTATTTCGAAGAGGGGTCGAATACGAAGATGTTCTGGTAGTGGTTCGTATTGTCGGCTGCGATTCCGCGGGCCGTGTAGCCCAGGTAGAGCTTGTCCTTGTAGACCTTGATGCCCTCGGCTTCGAGCGTCCCGAACACCGAGACGCCGATCTCCGTCAGCTTATCCTTGTCCGACACGACGGCCACCTGCGTCCGCTCCTCGACGATGTTGCCCTCGAAGTCGAACACCGTGACGTAGGCGTACGAGCTGCCCGAGTAGAATGACCCGAAGAGGTTGTAGTTCGACTGCCCCTCGGTGTAGTAAAGCCGGTTTTGGTGGACGTCGTAGCCCTGCCAGTCGTAGTAGGTGGCACCGCTCGCGCCGTATCCCGTCTTGAGGAAGCGCGGCCGGGCGACGGGCGTCAGCGTCGTGAGGTCGTGGCAGCGCACCACCACGCTGACCGGGTTGGTCGAAGCGGGTCTGTCGGTCTGGAAGCCGTCGGTGCAGGTGATCGTTACGTTGGTCATCGGGGCCTTTTTCGCCTCGCTCAGCTTGTAAACGACGAAGCACCGGTAGGACGAATTCTTGCTGTCGCCGTAGTTGATCGTCAGCAGGTCGTTCTCGGCATCGATCGAGGGGTGCAGGTCGGTGTAGTCGCCGATGTAGTAATAGTCGTTGCACTCGCTGGTCTTGACGGTGGCTCCCTTCACGTATTTGACGCGCCCCACCAGCTTTTCGTTCCAGTACTGGCCCTTGGCGTTGCAGACGCCGTAGGCTCCGGCCCACAGGTAGCGGTCTGTGCCGTCCTCCTCGAGGGCGGTGTTCGTCCCGTGGCCGAAGTAGGTGAGTTTCATGTAATCCTTGTTTTCGGTCTGCACGCCGGTCCCCTTGTTGGGCTGTGCGCGTACCCAGTTCAGCTGCGCCTGGTTCGTGCTGGAGAGCTGCGTGTACCAGACCGAGCCGTCCGAGTCGAGGTTGAAGCCCTGCATCGCGGTGTTGTTCGGCAGGTAGGTGTTCCGGCTGAAGATGTTCGCGGCGCCGAACCGGTCGATACCCGTGGTCGACGACTTGTCGGGACCTTCGGGTTTGCCGGGACCGGGGGTGTCGTCGCCGTCGCCGCCGCAGGCGGTGCAGAGCGCGAGGCCCAGAATCGAAGTGAGCATGAATTTCAACGGTTTCATATCGGTTTGTTTTTTATTGCGGTAAATTCGCTATTGCCGCGATTCAGCGGCAATAGCGAATAAAACCGAATTACAGATTATTTGCGGTTGTCAGTCTTTCGTTACCTTGATGTCGTCGATCCACAGCCGGTAGTGTTTGGTCCCGTACGGGTGGGCGGCGATCACGATGCGGGTCTCCTTGGTGGCTCCGGTGATCTTGATCACGTGCTCCGTGGGATTTACGTAGTCGGTTGTGGGGACTTTGTTGCTGTCCACATGCGTCGTGCACTGCACGGTCACCTGCTTGTCCGTATTGGCCGTGGCTGCCCCTGTCGGTTCGGTCTTGGTCGGGCCTCCGTCGGTGATGGTTCCGGGACCTTCGACCTGGATGTAGTGCTGTTCGTGGTCCTGTCCCCACGAGTGGTACGGCTCGAAGTAGGGCGCCGTGTGGCACGTGACGGTGATGTCGGCCGTCCCTTCGCCGATGCCGGCCAGTTTGGGGGTCTTGATGTAGCCCGAGACGGATGCGGTCGAGAGCAGTACGGCTCCGGTCTGGCAGCGGACCCAGAAACCCTGCCAGCCGGGGTAGTCGGCGTCGGCGTAGTCCGTGCCGTAGGTGTCGCCTTCCCACCAGGAGGCCCACAGTTTGGCCGCTTTCACCGGACCGCGGTTGTCGGTCGCACTGCTCGCGTAATTGAAGAACGAGTCGGTGGAGTTGACGCTGTTTACGATTTTTCCGGTGGCTGCCGGGCAGTTCGGATCGTCGGGATCGATGTTCTGGCCGATCTGGGCGTTGGTGACTTCGACACCGAATGCCTGGTAGATCGGACAGCCTCTGAACCAGAAGTCGTCGAAATCCTTGTAGAGAATGACGTTCGGCGCCAGGTTCTCTTCGGGCGTGGTGAACGAGAACCACGTCTTGTCGGAATCCTCCTTCTTGGGCCCCAGTTCGTGGGCGACGATCCAGAACCAGTAGGTCGTGCCGGGTTTCAGGTTGGCGAAGACGAAGCGGTTGTGCGCGAAGAACATGCTTGCCGACGGGAGCCAGTCGGTCGTCTTCGAGGTGTAGTTGCGCAGGTTGTCGCCCTCCTCTTCCAGCGCGAGGCCGAAGCTGAACGAACGGGGTGTGCCGTTGTTGAAGTTCGTGCCGGTGCCCTTCTCGTAGTCGCCCCAGTCGAGGACTGCCAGGCGGGGCAGCAGTTTGAACATCGTGACGGTTACTTCGCCGGCCAGTTTGGCGCGGCTCTCGGCGGTGAGGTCGTAGGGGGTCGCGACGGACGAGATCTCCACATGCAGCTTGACCGTGATCGGGCCTTTCTTGGTCGGAGTTCCGCTCAAGGCGAGGGGAATCGCGCCGTCGCCCACCTCCATCTCGTATCCCGAGAGCGATTCGACGGCGATGCCTTCGGCGCCGGCGCCTTCGAGCGACGCCGTGACGTCGGCTTTGTAGCCCGGCTTCGATTTGCGGTAGGGGATTTTCACCTGCTTGTCGGTGATCTGCTCGTAGAGGTCGAAACTGGAGGCGACCGTGGGAGTTCCGAGCGAGAAGAATCCGTCCTCCTGCGTAATCCGGATGACCAGTTCTTTCAGTCCGTCGGAGAGCGTGACGCTGCCGGTACGCTCCGCGCCGTCGTTCTGCTCGACGGTGATGTTCACCGGCTGCTCTTTCGGCGCGCCGTTCCCCTCCGCGGGCGAACAGCTGATCCACGTGTCGTTGGGTGTGATTTTCCAAGCCCCGTTGGTCAGGACGAGCAGCTCCTCCGTCGAATTGAGGTACGGGAACGAGAGCGCATCGTGGCTCCGCTGCAGGAAGACGGTTTCGTCGTCCTTGCAGGATGTGCCGAGGGCGACCGACGCCAGGCACAAAAACGAAATTATAGCGTGTATTTTCATAAAATCGGATTTTTGATCGTTTCGGGTAAGCGGGTTAGTCGTCCCAGCCCGGGTTCTGCGGCCGCAGGTTGGGGTTGATGTCGATCGCATTCTTCGGAACGGGGTAGAGGTACTTGTAGTCGGCCCATTCCCGGTCGAGGATGTAGACCAGGCAGTTGTCCTTGTTCACGCCGTAGGTCGTGACGTTGTCGCCCTCTTCGGCGGTCACCTCCACGTACGAGACCCCGGCCTGGTTGCTGCCCGATTTGGGATGGCTCTTCGAGTAGAAGCAGAGATCGTTCTTCCCGTCGCCGTTCATGTCGAAGGGTTTGCCCAGTTCGGGGATGTAGATGCCGGCCAGCTCGACGGTCAGTTTGTGACCCATCCGCCACCGCATCAGGTCGTTGCGCCGGGTGTTCTCCATGTACAGCTCGATGCTCCGCTCGCGGCGGCATTCGAGTATCCATTTGTCGGTCACCCCGTCGTAGTAGCTCGCCAGATAGGGATCGGCCGTGGCGGGCATCGCGCCGTTCACGCCCGAACGCTCGCGCAGCGGGCGGATCGTCTTCTCCCACACCGTCTGGTCCATCTCGCCCAGTTCGGCCTTGGCCTCGGCCTCGTTCAGCAGGATTTCGGCGTAGCGGAACACCGGGAGCGAGTTGGCGCTGGAAGTGTTGCTCTCGTTGGCATCGTCGTCGGTGTTCCACTTGATGATGCGGTAGTAGGTCAGCTGCGTGGTCAGGCCCGGGAAGACCTTCGCGAATTCGTTGGTCTCCTTTCCGGCGACTTTTTTCACGTAGTAGGGCGTGATGAAGGTCTGGCGCAGGCGGTAGTCGCGGCCGGCGAACTCGTCCTTGAACTGCGTCTTGTTGTATCCGTCCTTGTCGGTGAAGCGCGTCCCGTCGAGGTTCAGGTACATGTTGACGAATGCCTTGGGTCCCGAGTTGCGGTTTCCGTAGCTGCCCGAAGCGTAGTACCACGAGGCGTCGTGAAAGCGGTTGAGCGTCGTGTTGAACTCGTTGGCCAGGATCACTTCGGTATACTGCGGTTCCTCGCTCTTGAAGACCTTGCTGTAATTGGTCGTCTCCTCGCCGGCCGTCGAGACCAGCGAATAGGGACTGTCGCCCATCAGTTCCTCCGAGGCGGCGACGCATGCGCGGAGCCATTTCTCGCTGCCGTCCAGCCCGTGGTACTTCCGCCAGGTTCCCTCGTAGAGGCAGATGCGCGATTTCAGGGCCAGCGCCACATAGCGGTTGATGACGTTGGTGTTGACGTATTTGCTGGCCTTGGAGCACCAGGTGGCGGCGAAGTCGAGGTCTTCGAGGACCTTCTGCATGACGTAGTCGCGCGGGTCGCGGCCCTTGTAGAGCTGTTCGTCGTCGTCGGGGTCGATCGGCTCGTCGTACCAGGGCACGTCGCCGAAGGTCTTGACCTTGTCCCAGTAGAACCACGCGCGCCAGAAGCGGCCGACGCCCTCGTAGTGCTTCATCGTCGCGTCGTCCACATAGGGCGCTGCGTCCTTCATGTGCTTGAGGTAATAGTTGACGTTGTAGAGCGGGCGCCAGTTGCCCCGCGCCCAGTTGTTGGCCTGCTGGGCGCTGTACCCGCCCGTCTTGAGGAATCCTTCGGTCTGGGTCGTCACGCAGATGTCGCTGTACTGGTCGCCGCGCGTGAGCGTCGCGGCCGAGGGCATGTGGCCTTCGAGGAAGCCGATCGCATAGGTTTCCAGCGCCGTTTCCGAATTGAAAAAGGTGTCGGTGGTCGTCGAATAGACGGGGTCTTCGTCGAAGAAACTCTGGCAGGAAACCGCGAGGGACAAGCCGGCTATTATCGCTATTTTATTCAGTGTGGGTTTCATGGGATTGCGTGTTAGAAGTTGATGTTCAGTCCGATGGTTACGCTTCGGGTCATCGGGTATCCATAGCCCTGGCCGTCGGTGCCGGTCTTCGATGAGAAGTCGGCGTCGCCTGCCGTGATCATTTCGGGGTCGTAGTTCTTGGCGTACTTTTTCAGCGGTGACCAGAAGAACAGGTTTTCGCCCGAGACGTAGATCCGCAGTTTTTCGATGTGGGCCTTACGGGTGATCTGCTGGGGCAGGGTGTAGCCCAGCGAGATGTTTTTCAGGCGGCAGTAGCGCGCTTTCTGGAGGTAGCGGTCGTTGGCCGCGCGCAGCGTGCCGCGTCCGCTGACGGCCAGCGAGCCGCGCAGGCGGGGCCAGTAGGCGTTGGGGTTGTCCTCCGACCAGCGGTCGGCGTTCTGCCACGGCAGGCTGTATCCGTAGGGGCGGTCGTATTGTCCCCAGAAGAGCCCCGACTCGCCGGCGGGATACCAGTCGCGTTTGCCGACGCCCTGGAAGAAGACCGCGAAGTCGATGCCGTTCCAGTTTGCGCTGAAGTTGATGCCGTAGTGGTAGCGCGGCGAGGAGTTGCCGATCTTGCGCAGGTCGCCGTGGTCGTCGAGGCGGTTGCTGCCGTTGTCGACCACGCCGCTCTCGTCCAGGTCGGCGAACCGCAGGTCGCCGGCGTTCCACGACTTGTTGTCGCCGCTCCAGAAGGTTTTCTCCTGCGCCTTGAGACCCCACTCCTGCGCCTCCTCGTCGGTAGCGAAAAGCCCTACGACGTGGTAACCCCAGATCTCACCCAGTTCCATGCCTTCGTAGTAGGCGTTGGCGTAGAGCGTGGGCAGGGTGTTCGACTTGCTGGTGTATTTGGTGATGATCGACTTGCTGTCCCAGAGCGAGAGGCGCACGCTGTAGTTGAAGGGTTTGTTCGCTACGCGGAAACTGTCGGTCCAGCCCAGCGAAACCTCGAAACCGCGGGTGCGCATGTCGGCGTTGTTGCCGTAGGGCGCCGAATAGCCCGTCACGGCCGGCAGCTCGGCTCCGGTGACGAACATGTCGGTCGTCTCCTTCTGGTAGATGTCCCCCACGAAGCTCAGGCGGTTGTTCAGCAGGTTGACGTCCAGTCCGAGGTTGATCGTCGAGGAGGTCTCCCACGTGAGGTTGGCCGGCAGCACGGACGAGGGCGCCGAGGTGTAGGTGCGCTGGCTGCCGTCGACGATCACACCGGCCTTGTTGAAGCTCAAAAGTTCCATGTACTTGTAGGGCGACACGTTGCCGTTGCCGGCCTTGCCGATCGAGAAGCGCCATTTGATGTTGTTGATCCAGGAGATGTCCTTCATGAACTTCTCCTCCGACATCCGCCAGCCCACGGAGGCCGACGGGAAGAAGCCCCAGCGTTCGTTGCTCGGGAACTTCGAGCTGCCGTCGTAGCGGCCGCTCAATTCCGCGAGGTATTTGCCCTTGTAGGCGTAGCTGGCGCGGTAGAAGATGCCGACGAAGCCCCAGTCGTAGCTGTTGGCGTCCTGCAGGATGTAGTCGATGCCGTTCATCAGCGAATAGTTGGGCTTGCCGTCCACGATGAATCCGTCGCGGCCCATGCGGGTGTTGCGCGCCCGCTTGTGTTCGATGTTCCATCCGGCCATGACGTTGAGCGAGTGGTCCTCGGGCAGCCGCGGGGTGAACGAGAGGTTGGCGTTGCCGCTGTGGTACTCGGTCTGGGTCTCGGTGGTGCGCATCGAACTGCTCGCCGGATAGGAGACCTGGATTTCCGGACCGTTGGAGTAGGTGACCTGCGAGATCACGTCGTTCTGGCGCGAGTGGTTGAACAGGTAGGAGTAGTCGGCCTTGGCCACCAGCACGTCCTTGATCAGGTCGATGGTCACGACGGTCGTGTTCTTCATGTCGAACTTGAGGTTGTCGCGGTAGGAGTTGCCCTCGGCCATGTTGGCGTAACCCGTGTAGACGGCCGCTGCGGTCCATGTGCCGTCGGGGTTGGTGACCTGGGTGATCGGGAATCCCTGGTGTTCGAGGTTGCGGCGCACCAGCAGGCTCTGCGAATAGGTCGTCGGCTGGTGGTAGTTGCGGCGCACGAAGTCGGTGTTGTTCTCCACGGTCAGCCACTTGGTGACGTTGACCGTACCTTTGGCGCGTGCGTTCAGCTGGCGGAACTTCTCGTCGCCGACGCGGTAGATGCCGTCCTGCTCGTAATAGCGCGCCGAGGCGATGAAGCTGGAGGTCTTGCCGCCGCCGGAGATCCGGATGTTGTGCTGGTGGGCCGTGGTCGATTTCTTGTAGAAGAGGTCGTACCAGTCGGTGTTGCGTCCGTAATACTGGTATTTGCCGCTGGCGTCGAGTCCCCATTCCAGATAGCTCTGGTCGGGGTCGTTCATGCGTTTTTTGTACTCGTCCTCCCAGCTCTGCGTCCAGGGGAAGAAGTTGTTGATGCCCGTCGGCAGGTGGTGCGAGTAACCCACGTAGGCGGTCATGTAGTTGTCGTACCAGGTCTGGCTGTCGGTCTCGTATTTCGGACGGACGGTTTCGCTGATGATCGAGACGCTGCCGCTGTAATCGACCGAAATCTTGTCCTTGCGGGCGCTTTTCGTCGTCACCAGCACCACGCCGAATGCGCCCCGGGCGCCATATACGGCCGTCGAGGAGGCGTCCTTGAGCACCGAGATGCTCTCCACGTCCTCGGGGTTCATCGCCGTCAGGTCGCCCTCCACGCCGTCGATCAGACAGAGTGCCGATCCGCCCGCACCGATCGACTGCGTGTTCGCGCGGATGTTGATCGACGCCGAACGGCTCGGCTTGCCGTCGGCCATCGTGATGTTCACGCCCGGAATCTGGCCCTGGATCGACCGGAGCAGGTAGGCGTTGGGGCGGTTTTCGAGCACCTCGCCCGAAATGTTCTCCACGGCCCCGACGATGTTGCGCCGCCGCTGGGTTCCGTAGCCCACGACGACGACCTCGTCCATCAGGTTCTGGTCTTCGGCCAGGACGACCTCCAGGCGGGTGCGGGTTCCGACTTTGATGCGCTGGCTCTTGTAGCCCAGGTAGGAGACGGCCAGCATGTCGTCGGGCTTGGCCTGAAGCGTAAAGGCTCCCTGCGCATCGGTCGAAGTGCCCTGCGTAGTGCCCTCGATGAGAATGGTGACGCCTGTCAGCGGCTCACCCTGTTGGGATTTCACGGTTCCGGACACGGCCTTGCTTTGGGCGAAGACCTGTCCCGTCGCCAGCATCAGGAGGATGAGAATTCCCCCCCCCGCGATTTTCCGGCGGATTACGGATCGGTAGTTAAAAAGATTCATATACGAGGTTCTTTGAAGTGTTTGGGTCAGTGTTCGTTGTGTTTCGGGGCGCGGGTCGTCGTCTGGACGATGCAGTCGCGCAGCTGGGCCTGCTGTTCGGGCGTGGCGGTCAGCCATCTGTGCCGTCCGTCGGGGTGGGGGCTGAAGTTCGTGAAACCCTTGTCGTCGACGGTGACGGTTCCCGGTTCGCTTTCGGTGAAGTATTCGGGATGGAACAGCCAGACCACCGACAGCAGGTCCCACGAAGCCCGGTCGTAGGGCATTTTGTGGTAATTCTTGTAGCCCTCGACGACGGGGTGGAGTTTCGTCCAGCCGAAATCGCTCTCGATGGCCGCGCCGGGATACATGACCTGTTTTCCCAGCTCGAAGGGGTTCTGCACGATCGGTGTGTCCCATTCGGCGAAGAGTTTCCGCATGGCGGGGATGTCGTTGACGACGTTGAACTCCGCGCGCTGTTTCCCGCCGTAGCTGCCCGCCATGATCGAGAGCATCTTCACCTTGCGGGCCACCAGTTCGCGCCCCGTGAGGGGCGAGATGCCGTCGGCCGGGCTGTCGAGCAGTTTTGCCAGTTCGGTCGCGAAACCTAAAGAAAGTACGGTCACCGAGTGGTCGGGCTGCGCGGCCAGCGTGCGCCGGTAGAGCGTGACGGGGTTCTCGATCTGTTCCGGAGTCTTGCTGCGGGCGAAGGCCGGGGAGCCGTCTTCTCGGGTCATCGCGCACACCGCCGCCGTGTAGTCGGGAGCGTGGTCGTTGAGCACCGGGGTCGGCGACTGTGCCAGCGGAATGCCGGGGTAGCCGTACCATGTGTTGAGGATGTCGATGTAGTAGGTGGCCGTCGGGCTGAGCTTGTGGTTGCCGATGGCCAGCAGGTCCGCGCGGCCGTCGTCCATCGCCTTGTATATCAGGTCGAAGGCCAGCGCGTCGTCGATGTCGTTGCCCATGTCGGTTTCGACGATCAGCCGGACCGGTTCCGGCTCCGGTGCTGCGGACCGGGAGCCGCAGCCCGTGCCCGCAAGCAGCAGGGCGGCCGCTGCGGGAAGCAGTGAGGTTTTCATTTCGGATTCGGGTTTTTAGTTGCCGCCGGAGGCGATGATCGAGGCCAGTCCGGCGATGAAGAAGAGGAACATCACGGCCAGCAGCGTATTGGTCCTGCGGTCGGCGCCCTTGAACTCCTTCCAGATGAAGACGCCCCACACGGCGGCGATCATCGGCGCACCCTGTCCGAGCGCGTAGGAGATGGCGGCCCCGGCCTTGCCGGCGGCGATGTAGCTGAAGGCTGTTCCGAGACACCAGACGGCGCCGCCCAGCATGCCCACGAGGTGCGTGGGCAGCGAGCCGCGGAAGTATTCGCGGTAGCTGACGGGCGCTCCGACGAAGGGCCGGCGCATGGCGTAGGTGTTGAAGACGAAGTTGCTCAGCAGCACGCCGACCGAGAAGACGAAGATCGCCGAATAGGGTGTCAGCATGCCGGGCGTCGGGGCTGCGAAGTTGTCGAGGTCCATCGCCGCGGCGACGAACCGGTAGAAGAACGACATCAGCACGCCCGCCACGACGGCCAGCACGATGCCTTTGCGGTTCTGGGCCGCCGAGTCGCCGCTCTTGCGCATGCGCCCCGCGGCAATGCCGTTGCAGATAATTGCGACAACGATGAGCGCAACGCCCAGGAAGAGCACGAAAGGATCGCCTTTCGGCGCCCCGACGTAGTTGACGACGACGCCCAGCACCAGCGCGAGTCCCACGCCCAGCGGGAAGGCCACCGAAAGTCCGGCCAGTGATACCGAGGCCGAGAGCAGGATGTTCGAGGCGTTGAAGATCACGCCGCCCAGCGCGACGCTGCCGATGCCTCCCCATTCGGCCTGCGCGAGGTCTTCGAGGAAGGGACGGCCCTCGGTTCCGATGCTTCCCATCGTGAAACCCAGGAGGATGGCGAAGAGCACCATGCCGATCACGTAGTCCCAGTAGAAAAGCTCGTAACGCCAGGTCTTGCCGGCGAGTTTCTGGGTGTTACCCCACGAGCCCCAGCAGAGCATCGTGATGAAGCAGAAGATGACTGCCAAAGAGTAGCTGTTTACAACGAACATAGTATTTGAGTTTTAAGGTTTTCGTTCGGTTCAGGCGAGGGTCTCCAGCTCCCTGCGCCACGGTATCGAGGCCTGCGCGCCCATGCGGGTCACCGAGACCGAGGCGCTGTGCGCGGCGAACCGCACGGCGTCGGCCAGGCTGCGGCCTTCGGAGAGTGCCACCAGCAAGGCCCCGTTGAAGACGTCGCCGGCGGCGGTCGTGTCCACGGGCGTGACCGTGCGCGCCGGGATCAGCAGCTCCTCCGCCGGGGTGCGGATCAGCGCGCCTTCGCTGCCCAGCGTGACGATGACGTTGCCGACGCCTTTCGCCAGCAGCGCCCCGGCCGCTTTCGAGGCGTCCTGTGCGGTGTGTACGGGGATTCCCGTCAGCGTTTCGCTTTCCGTGCGGTTGGGGGTGATCAGGTAGACCTTGCGCAGCAGCTCGTCGGCGAGCGGCATGGCCGGGGCCGGATTGAGCACCACGCGGGTTCCCGCCGCGTATGCCTTTTCGATGGCGCAGGCCACCGTTTCCATCGGGATTTCGAGCTGTACGAGCAGGTATTCGGCTCCGGCGATGCGGTCCGCCACGGCGTCGATCGCCTCGCACGTGAGGCTGTGGTTGGCGCCGGGGGCCACGGCGATGCAGTTCTCGCCGTCCTGCGAGACGAAGATCAGCGCCGTGCCGGTCGGGGTGTCCTTGGCCGTGAAGAGGGCTTCGGTGTTGATGCCGTCGGCGGCGAACTGCTGCCGGAGAGCCGCGGCTCCGGCGTCGTCGCCCAGGCACGAGACGAAGGCCACGTCGCCGCCCAGGCGTGCGGCCGCGACGGCCTGGTTGGCGCCTTTGCCGCCGTTGGACTGCATGAAGCGCGCCTCGCCGACGGTCTCGCCCGGGCGGGGCAGGTGTTTGACGCAGGCAATCATGTCGATGTTGGTGCTGCCTATTACCAGAATCTTGTTCATGTTCGGTTATCGTTGGTTAATTTCCGTCGTTTTCCGCCCTGCGGGGTCCGGATGGAATGTCCGCCCGGCGGAAATGCTGTTTTTCAGGTTGTCTGTCGATTGTTTCCGATACCGTTTTAGCCGTTTTGCGCCCGTTGTTTTCGTAGGATACCCTTGCAGGATGCCTTTCTTATGGGAGCTGTGGCGGATGTTTCGGTTTTCGGATGCTATCTTTTCGGCTCTGTTTGCGCTTATCGTTTGCGCAAATATAATTACTTTTTGGAAACCTCCAAAATTATTTTGCTGTTTTTCTTTCCTTTCTCGATATTTTTCATACATTTGTCATAGGTGAACTGAAAATAAAGCAATGAAAAAAGAAACTCTCGTTAGCATCGCCGAACGTTCCGGGTGTTCGATTTCCACTGTTTCGCGCGTCTTGAGCGGCAATGCGGCCAAATACCGCATCAGTCAGCGCACCGTTGCGCGCGTGACGGAGGAGGTCAAACGCTGTAATTATACGCCCAGCCTGCTGGCAAAGGGTTTGCGCACAAATCGTACCGATACGATCGGGCTGCTGATTCCGAACATCGAAAACTCGTTTTTCGCCAACGTCGCGGGCGTGGTGATCCGCGAATCGCGCAATTATAATTATAAGGTGGTGGTGGTCGACACGCAGGAGGACGAACGCAACGAACAGGACGGACTGTCGGCGCTGCTGGCGCGGCGGGTGGACGGCATCGTCGCCGCGCCGTGCGGCAGCAATGCGGAGTTGTTCGCCAGCGTGCAGGAGGGCGGCATGCCGCTGGTGCTGATCGACCGCTACCTGCCCGACGCCGGGATGCTCTCCTATGTCACGACGGACAACTACCGCGGTGCGGTGATGGCGGCCGAGTACCTGCTCGAAAACGGACACCGCCGCATCGCCTGCATCCAGGGCACGCCCCATTCGATGCCCGTGCGGGACCGCGTGCGGGGGTTCGGCGACACGCTGCGGGCGCACGGCCTCGGGGACCGGATCGTGGTGACGGGGGAGGATTTTTCGGTGCAGAACGGGTATCTGGAGACCAAGCTGGCGCTGGCCCGGGAGGAGCGTCCCACGGCGATTTTCGCCTTGAGCAACCTGATCCTGCTCGGGGTGGTGAAGGCGGTGCACGAGTCGGGTCTGCGGATTCCCGACGACATTTCGGTCGTGTCGTTCGACGACAACATGCTTTTCAACTACCTCGACCCGGCGATCACCTGCATCGGCCAGCCTACGGACGAGATCGGCACGCTGGCCGTGAAGCTGCTCATCCGCGCCATCCGCGAACCCGGTGCGGCGCCTTCGCACCTGCACCTGCCGCCCTCGCTGGTCATCCGCCGCTCGGTGCGCAACCTGCTGCTGTGAGCAAACGAAAAGCGCATCGTATTTGTTCTATTTTGTTGTCGGAACAAACATATCTATATTGTAATGTTATGGGATACTTCGACAACGATACCTTTTCTTTGCAGATCCTCAATCAATATTTTATAGTCGTCGGGGCTAACCAGGTCTATTACATAGCACCCTAATTTTTTTTGTCCATTTATAATTTGCAATCGAGTCTGCGTTAATCCTCCTGAATTTTTCAATTTTATCCGGGTTATTGTTTGATAAGGGTATGCCTTATGCCAGAACCGGCATACCGCATTTTTCAGGATCAATTCATTTTCGGTCAATTCAATATAAAAGAAAGCGCTGGCCGATGTCGCTAACAGTATGATCAGCGGGATAAACGGGATGAGCGATAAGGAGCTTTTTCCCGGAACATAAAGGATTACTAATGGAATTATGCATACAGAAATCAAAACAGGTATAAAACAAGCCCAGATCGTTACAGAACTCCAAATTGAACGCTTATAAGTTTTCATGTCTATTGAGGATATGATGCAATCCGGGAGTTTTCACCGTGAAGCCCTTCTCGCGTAATGTTTGAATTAAATCCGGATAATCTCGTTCATCGACCAAATCGATTACATAACGCCAGAATTTTTTCGACGGCCTCATCACCTGAATAAGGCAGCGATAATCCGCCCTTATAACCGATTTCAATTTTTCAATAGTATTGAACTTAAATTCAGCATGCCAGAAGCGATATACCGGATTCCGGACAATCAATGAATTCTCCGTTAAAACAACATAAAATAATTGAATCGCAGTATTCGCTACAATAAAAGACAGGACACAAAGCTCAATAACAAGAAAGCCTTTCAGATTTCCAATCGTCATCAATAAAAACAGGGCCAATATAACAACGATCGGTTTCAAAGTGTACATTGAAATAGACTTTTTGAAAGGACGGCGGTAAATTTTCATAACTGTCATTATTTTGGCTGCTTTCGAGCCGGGTATATACAATATGCCCGGCTCGAAAACAGACTATTGACAAAGATACGAGGGATTTAAGTATAAATAAATTTTCCTGCCATTATCTAACTCTATATCTTTTTTATTGAGATTTACGGATCGATAGAATTTGTTCGGAGCTTAATTTCCCGTCAAGAAACAGACGCTGTTCTTTGGTCAGTTCCGCTCCGGGAAACTTCTTGGGTTTCAAAGCTCGCAAAGACTCGTATTTTTCCTGCAATTCCATTTGTGTATAAATGATCATATTGGGATTGCTGCCACTACCGTTGCCGCCAACAACCGAACCTGTTCCGTATCTGTTTGAATAGAACCCATTATCAAGTTTGCCACCGACAAATTCGCCTTCCCGAAAATAATATTGACGCGCTCCATTCCTGCATGAATATGAAATACCTTTTCCATACGGAACCCCGTCTTTGCATTCCCCGACATAAATTGACCGGGGTCTATAATAAATCGTATCTACTCCATTCGCTGTTCCGTCCTTGAAATCTCCCATGCGGATTGTACCTGAATTCGAGAAATGCCGTCCGTACCCGGAATACTTGCCATCCTCGAATTCGCCGTAATAGCAGTGCCCGTTCTTTTTGTAATGCGTGCATACTCCGTTGGGGATGCCCCGCTCGAAGCGCCCGATGTAGATGCCCAGCGAATCGGAATAGAGAACTCCTTCGCCGCTGGGGTATTGACCCATATATCGTATGCCTTTTTCAACGATTATAGTATCGGCATCCATGCAAAAAGCAACTTCTGCACAGAATAGAACAATTACTAATGTGACGATCTTATACATTTTGAATCAGATTAGGTTTAGCTCAAATTATCTCCCTTTCTCAAGAAATCGGTGTTGTTCTGCAGTCAATTTCGCTCCGGGAAACTTCTTGGGTTTCAAGGCTCTCAAAGGTTCATATCTGCTTTGAAGTTCTGTTTGAGAATAGATTTCGACATTCGAAGGAATATTACGTATATTCATACGACGATCGCCGGTAATCTCTCCTCCGATTACAGAATAGGAACCATTTGAATTTGAATAACCCCCATGACTTAATTTTCCGTTAACAAATTGCCCTTCCCGAAAATAATATTTACTAATCGTACCTATGCGTGTATATAAAATACCATTTCCGTGCGGGACTCCGTCTTTGCACTCTCCTACATAGATCGATCGTGGTTCATAATAAATCGTATCCACTCCATTCGCGGCTCCGCCCTTGAAATCTCCCATGCGGATTGTACCTGAATTCGAGAAATGCCGTCCGTACCCGGAATACTCGCCATCCTTGAATTCGCCGTAATAGCGGTGTCCGTTCTTTTTGTAATGCGTGCAAACTCCGTTGGGGATGCCCCGCTCGAAGTGGCCGATATAGATGCCCAGCGAATCGGAATAGAGTACCCCTTCGCCGCTGGGGTATTGACCCTCGTAGCGGGTTTCATTGCCGACAATCACTGTATCAGCAGCACCTTTGCTTTCAAGAAAAAGACGCTGTTCGGCGGTCAGCGTTGCTCCGGGGAATCGTTTGGGCCGTAAGGCTCGTAAAGGTTCATACTTGCTTTGTAACTCTTTTTGTGAGTAGTATATGAAATCTGAACAAGGCATACTCTTGCCATTGACGATATAATTTGTTCTGTTGAAGTGCGACCGATATCCATTGTTTAATTTACCATCAGCAAACTGCCCTTCTTGATAAAAATAGCGACGAGATGCGGGAGTATATTTGTAGTAAATTCCCTGACCATGCAACTGTCCGTTTTTACAGGCTCCGATATAAATTGATTGGCGTCTGAAAAATAGGGTGTCGATACCATTCGGCAATCCATTTTCAAAATCCCCTATACATACGGTTCCCGATCCCGAGAAATACTTTCCATATCCGGAATACTTGCCATCCTCGAATTCGCCGTAATAGCGGTGTCCGTTTTTTTTGTAGTGGGTGCAGACTCCATTCGGGACTCCGTTTTCGAAATGGCCGATAAAAATGCCCAATGAATCGGAATAGAGCACCCCTTCGCCGCAAGGGTATTGACCCTCGTAGCGGGTTCCGTTTCCAACGATGACCGTGTCACACACGGCGCCGAAGGAAAAATTCGCATACAGTGAAACGAGACTAAAAATAAATAATTTATACATACTCGTATATTTTTAGGATTCGTATTATTGAGATGCTATTATTATTCCTACTTCTGCCCCCCCCCTTCCCCGTGTTCTCCGATGCAAGTCCTACCACAAAATGGACAGGCAGAATTATAACATTGGCAAGGGGCGCTATGACACGCAGACTGTAAGATAATGATAAATGTTGCTATCTGCAATATATGGTCAAAAAATGTAAATTGAAAAATGATCTAATTTGTTTAGAATCAGTATTAAACCGGTATTCGTCAGTCTCGTTTGGTAAATTTGGCAATACGATATTGCAATGCTCGTTTGCTGATGAAAGAGCGGAGGCGGACCCTGAAAAGTAGTATCCCGGAGATATGGGATAACTCTCTGCTGCCTTTGCGATTGATTGTTTCGCTCCTATTTTATAGCATGACGGATATCAGATGGCGGTGCAAACAACGTAAATGCTGATAGACTTGGATTTGCATTGTTTGCGGCGCGCGTCCCGATCTGTTAAGATTCGGGTGAAAAATCGTCCCGAATCGGGCCTTTTGCCATATGTGCATGAAAAAAGCGGTGCCCTGTTTCGGTAACCGCTTGATTCTTCGAGCTGACACCGGGACTTGAACCCGGGACCTCTTCCTTACCAAGGAAGTGCTCTACCACTGAGCTATGTCAGCAACATTTCTCTTTCGAGTGGTGCAAAAGTACACAAGAAAAATGAAAAGACCAAAAATTTGTACACTTTTCATAATTATTTTCTACCTTTACTACCAAATCATAATAAAAATCAGATGAAACGCATCTTAATAGTAGGCGCAGGCGGTCAGATCGGTTCCGAACTGACCGTTTACCTGCGCGGTATCTACGGCGGCTCGAACGTCGTCGCGACCGATATGCGCGAGTGCCGGACGCTGGCCGAGGACGGTCCTTTCGAGGTGCTCAACGCCCTCGACGCGACGGCCATGGCCTCGGTCGTGGCCCGTCACCGCATCGACACGATCTTCAACCTCGTGGCCCTGCTGTCGGCCGTCGGCGAACGCAATCCCCAGATGGCCTGGAACGTCAACATGGGGGCGCTCAACAACTCGCTCGAAGTGGCCCGGCAGCACCATTGCGCGCTGTTCACCCCCTCGTCGATCGGCGCCTTCGGGCCGTCGTCGCCCAAGGACGGAACCCCGCAGGACACGATCATGCAGCCCACGACGATCTACGGCATCTGCAAGGTCACGGGCGAAATGCTGGGCAACTACTACCACCACAAATACGGCGTCGACACCCGTTCGGTGCGTTTCCCGGGCATCATATCGAGCGTCACGCTGCCCGGCGGCGGCACGACCGACTACGCCGTGGAGATTTACTACGAGGCCATCCGGAGCGGCAAGTTCACCTGCCCCGTTCCGTCGGACGTCTATATGGACATGATCTACATGCCCGACGCCCTGCGCGCCTGTGTCGAACTGATGGAGGCAGACCCCGCGAAATTGATCCACCGCAACAGTTTCAACCTTGCGTCGATGAGTTTCACGCCCGAGATCATCTGCGCCGAGATCAAAAAGCGCCTGCCCGCCTTCACGATGGACTACAACGTCGATCCCGTGAAGAAGGAGATCGCCGAGAGCTGGCCCAATTCGCTGGACGACACCTGTGCCCGCGAGGAGTGGGGCTGGCGGCCCGAGTGGGACCTCTCGCGCATGACCGACGACATGCTGGCGCACATCCGCACGAAACTCGGAACCGAGTGACGGATCCCGAGGTAACCCGGCTTGCCGACACCTCCGAAAGCTGGGACGGGGCGCAGCTCCCGGCCTATCCTGCGGGAACGTCGCGGGTGACGGTCCTGCGGGGCGTGATTCCGCCCGGCGCGAAGATGGCGATGCACCGCCGTGCGGTGCTCAACGCCGGGGTGGTGCTGCGCGGCGAACCGACCGTGATTTCCGAGACGGGCGCCGAGCGGACGTTCCGGGCCGGGGAGGCGCTCGTCGAGTTGGTCGGAATTTCCCATTGCGGGGAAAACCGCGGCGTCGGGGCAGCCGAATGGTGATGTTTTACGCCGGGGCAGGGAATTTGCCGTTGTCCCAATCGGTCGAATAACCGAAAATTACGCTTATGAAACGAATTGTCCGGAGTCTCGTCGTCCTGTTGCTGCTGCTGGCGGCGGCCCTTGTCGGCGGCAGTCTCTACATGCTCTCCTATTCGCTCCGGCCCGACGCGACGATGCGGGCCAAGAACGCTTCGTCGTATGAATATATGTACGGTGAATACCCTTTCCTGCGGCCGTGGGTCGACAGCCTGGAGCGCGCCGGGGCATTGCGCGACACGGTGATCACGGGGGACGAGGGCGAACGGCTGCATGCGCTCTATGCGGCGGCTCCCCGCCCGACGGACCGGACGGCGGTGATCGTCCACGGCTATACGGACAACGCCGTGCGGATGCTGATGATCGGCTATCTCTACAACCACGACCTGGGTTACAACATCCTGCTCCCCGATCTCTATTACCACGGCCGGAGCGAGGGCCGGGCCATCCGGATGGGCTGGAAGGACCGTCTCGACGTGCTGCGGTGGATGGATGTTGCCAACGACATTTTCGGCGGCGATACCCGGATGGTGGTCCACGGAATTTCGATGGGCGCGGCGACGACCATGATGGTCTCGGGCGAGGAGCAGCGGCCCTATGTGAAATGCTTCGTCGAGGACTGCGGCTATACGAGCGTCCGCGACCAGTTCGCCAAAGAACTGAAGGAGCAGTTCGGCCTTCCGGCCTTCCCGCTGCTCGACGTGGCGAGCTGGCTGTGCGGCCTGAAATACGGCTGGACTTTCGACGAGGCTTCGTCGCTGGAGCAGGTGAAGAAGAGCCGGCTTCCGATGCTGTTCATTCACGGCGACGCCGACGATTACGTGCCGACGCGGATGGTCTATCCGCTTTACGAGGCCAAACCCGGCGACAAGGAGCTGTGGGTGGTTCCGGGAGCGTCGCATGCCAATTCGTACCGCGACAACCGAGAGGAGTACACGCGCCGCGTCGGGGAGTTCGTCGGAAGGTATGTGGGGAACGACCCGGAATGAATTGAACCGACATCAATATGGAAGACTATAATTTACGGCAGGCGCAGGCCTTCTACCGGATTCTGGAGGAGACCATCGGGAAACTCCCTGCCGATGTGCGCGAGAAACTTTACCGGCCGGGCGCCGTCAATTGTGTGAAAGGGGCCGTCCTGACGGAACTGCGCCGGCAGTTCGAGGAGTGCGGCTGCGACCTCGACCGGCAGTATGCGAAATACGACCGTTCGGAGTACTTCTTTGCGGACATCGTCGAGCCGGGCCGGGTTTACGAGATCGGCTATCCCCGGTGTCTCTGCCCGCAGGTCGATGCCGGATTCGTCAACGCCCCGACCCACTGCGAGTGCTCCCGCCAAAGTATCCTCTTCGTCTACCGGGAGCTGATTCCCGGCAAGACCGTCCGGGTCGAGACGCTCGGAACCGTCCTGTCGGGAGCCGCCGAATGCCGCTTCCGGATCACCGTCGAATAGGGAACGGTCGGGCGGCAATAAAAAAACCGGAGGTCTGAACCTCCGGTTTTTTCGTTTGTCGGAAAGAGCGCTCCTCCCGGCGGGAATGTCTTATTCGGCCTTGCCGTCCGAACCGAGAACCTCCTTGATCTTGTGGATGTAGAGCTTCTTCATGTTGTCGCGGGCGGGACCCAGGTACTTGCGGGGGTCGAACTCGGCGGGCTTCGTGGCGAAGACCTCACGGATGGCGGCGGTCATGGCCAGGCGCGAGTCGGAGTCGATGTTGATCTTGCAGACAGCGCTCTTGGCGGCCTGGCGAAGCTCCTCCTCGGGGATACCTACGGCAGCCTTCAGCGCACCGCCGTACTTGTTGATCGTCTCGACTTCCTCCTGGGGAACCGACGACGAACCGTGCAGCACGATGGGGAAGCCCGGAAGCTCCTTCTCGATGGCGGCCAGTACGTCGAAAGCCAGGGGAGGCGGAACCAGACGGCCCGTCTTGGGATCTACGGTGCACTGCTCGGGGGTGAACTTGTAGGCTCCGTGCGAGGTTCCGATCGAAATGGCCAGCGAATCCACGCCCGTCTTGGTCACGAAATCCACGACCTCTTCGGGTTTGGTGTAGTGGCTGACCTCGGAAGCTACCTCGTCCTCGACGCCGGCCAGCACGCCCAGTTCGCCTTCGACCGTCACGTCGTATTTGTGTGCATACTCCACGACCTGCTTCGTCAGGGCGACGTTTTCGTCGTAGGGAAGTGCCGAACCGTCGATCATCACCGACGAGAAGCCCATGTCCACGCAGCTCTTGCACAGTTCGAACGAATCTCCGTGGTCGAGGTGCAGCACGATCTGGGGTTTGGCCCAGCCCAGTTCCTTGGCGTACTCTACGGCTCCTTCGGCCATGTAGCGCAGCAGGGTCTGGTTGGCGTAGTTGCGCGCACCCTTCGATACCTGGAGGATGACGGGCGACTTGGTCTCGGCGGCAGCCATGACGATAGCCTGGAGCTGCTCCATGTTGTTGAAGTTGAATGCCGGAACGGCGTAACCTCCTTTGATGGCCTTGGCGAACATCTCGCGCGTGTTCACAAGACCCAGATCTTTGTACGATACCATAGTATTTGAAATATTAGTGAATTTGTTGCACTCGAAAAACCGCACAAATTTACTAAAAATTCTAAATAACAGCCCTTTTTTGTGAAAAAAATAACAGCCGGCGGGAAATAGTTGCGCAATCCGGATTGTTTTTTGTACTTTTGCATGATTATCCACCGCAAGCAAACAACAAACAAATACGATCATGGCAGAATTTATCTATCAGGAGCCGTTTCCGATTCAGGACGACAAAACCAAGTACCGTCTTTTGACGAAGGAGTATGTGAAGGTCGTGGAGTGCGACGGACGCAAGATCCTCAAGGTCGACCCCAAGGGCCTCGAACTGCTTTCGAAGGAGGCTTACGCCGACGTGTCGTTCTACCTGCGCGCCGCGCATCTCCAGAAACTGCGCAACATTCTCGAAGACCCCGAAGCCACCGACAACGACAAGTTCGTGGCCTACACGATGCTGCTGAACCAGACCGTCTCGGCCGAAGGCGAACTGCCCACCTGCCAGGATACCGGCACGGCCATCTGCATCGGCCACAAGGGCGAGGATGTATGGACGGGGGCCGACGACGCCGAGTGCATCGCCCGGGGCGTTTACGAAACCTATAAGGACCGCAACCTGCGCTACTCGCAGGTCGTGCCCTTCACGATGACCGACGAAAAGAATTCGGGCACGAACCTCCCGGCCCAGATCGACATCTACGGCGGCAAACCCGGCATGGAGTACGAATTCCTCTTCATCACCAAGGGCGGCGGCTCGGCCAACAAGACCTTCCTCTACCAGCAGACCAAGGCGCTGCTGAACGAGGAGTCGCTCACGAAATTCATCCAGCAGCATATCTTCGACCTCGGTACGTCGGCCTGCCCGCCCTACCACCTGGCGATCTGCATCGGCGGCACGTCGGCCGAGATGTGCCTCTCGACGGTGAAGAAGGCTTCGGCCGGCTACCTCGACGAGCTGCCCACCTCGGGCAACGAGGGCGGCCGCTGCTTCCGTGACCTGGAATGGGAGGAGAAGGTGCTGAAAATCTGCCGCGAGAGCGGTGTCGGCGCCCAGTTCGGCGGCAAGTACCTCGTGCACGACGTGCGCGTGATCCGCGCCCCGCGTCATGCGGCTTCGTGCCCCGTGGCCATCGGCGTGAGCTGCTCGGCCGACCGCAACATCAAGGCCAAGATCACCCCGTCGGGCATCTTCCTCGAAGAGCTGGAGAAGAATCCCGCACGCTTCCTGCCGGCCGAGGCTCCCTCGATGTCGCCTGCCGTGGACATCGACCTCGACGAGGGCATGGACAAGGTGCGTGCGATCCTCACGAAATACCCGATCAAAACGCGCCTGAACCTCCGCGGCACGCTGATCGTGGCCCGCGACATCGCGCATGCCAGGATCAAGCAGATGCTCGACGAGGGCAAGCCGATGCCCGAGTACTTCAAGAAACATCCGGTTTACTACGCCGGTCCGGCCAAGACGCCGCAGGGCATGGCTTCGGGTTCGTTCGGCCCCACGACGGCCGGACGCATGGACCCCTATGTGGACCTGTTCCAGTCGCAGGGCGGCTCGCTGGTGATGGTGGCCAAGGGCAACCGCACGCAGCAGGTGACCGACGCCTGCAAGAAATACGGCGGTTTCTACCTCGGTTCGATCGGCGGTCCGGCAGCGATCCTGGCGAAGAACTCCATCAAGTCGGTCGAGGTCGTGGACTTCCCCGAACTGGGCATGGAGGCCGTGCGCAAGATCTATGTCGAGAACTTCCCGGCGTTCATCATCGTCGATGACAAGGGGAACGACTTTTTCGCCGATTTCAAGCACTAAAATCTGCGGGCGGATATACTAAAGGGTACGACTTTACGTTGTAAAGACGTACATGGGATTTTGCCCGGTTGCCGTGAGTCCCGAAATCCGGCTGCGTTGCGACAAGTCCCTCCCTGGGGGGAGGTTTGGGGTGGAGTCGGGTTTGTAAACGACGCCATCGGCGGCGATAGCGGCCGGCTGGTACGGGGCTGCGGTGCAAATTGACAGACATATCGCTTTGTGATGAGAGATTTTGTTGCAAAAATATCCCTGACGGCACTCTTCGTGCTGGCGATCTTCTCGGCCTCCGCTGCCGAGAAGGTCACTTTTGAAGCCAACTCGCCGTTGATGGTCGCCGTCGGCGAGGCCTTCCGCGTGGAATTCACGCTGAATGCCGAACCCGACGCCGATTCCTTCAAGGCGCCATCGTTCGAAGGTTTCGACGTAATCGCCGGGCCGAGCGTGTCGACCGGTTCGTCGATACAATATATAAACGGCTCGATTTCCAAAAGTTTCAGTTACGGCATCACCTATGTCCTGCTGCCGCAGGCGGCGGGCAACGTGACGATCGGCGCCGCGGAGGCCAAGGTGGACGGCACGGCCTACCGGACCAAGCCGCTGCCGATCGAAATCGTGAACGAGGGCGACGCCTCCCGGGCGCGGCAGCAGCCCCAGGGGCGTACGGGCGGTTCGGGCGATGCGCAGGCCAGCGCGCAGGGGCAGGTCGCCAAGGACGACATCCTGCTTCGGGCCGTGGTTTCACGGTCGTCCGTGTATAAGAACGAGCCGCTGCATGTGGCTTTCAAACTCTATACGCGGGTTCCCTACGTCAATATCGTTCCCGAGTCGGCTCCGTCGTTCAACGGCTTCTGGTCGCAGGACCTCACCGATCCCAATTCGGCCCGCGTGGGGCGCGAGACCTACAACGGAAAGGTGTACGAGACGCGTGTGCTGTACGACTACCTGCTCTATCCGCAGCAGGTCGGCTCGCTCACGATCGACCCCGTGGACATGACCGTCGTGGCGCAGGTCGTGGTGCAGAGCCGTAATGCCGATCCCTTCTTCGGGGGCGGCCGCGAGGTGTTCAACGTGCCGCGCAAGGTGCAGAGCCAGCGGGCCACGGTGACGGTCAAGCCGCTGCCGTCGGGTGCTCCTTCGAGTTTCAGCGGGGCCGTGGGCCGTTTCACGATGGACACCCAGCTGCCTTCGGAGCGCATCGCGGCCAACTCGGGCGCGACCTTTACGGTGAAAATTTCCGGCACGGGCAATCTGACTTTCGTGCAGGCCCCGAAACTGCCGCTTCCGACCTCGTTCGAGCAGTATAACGTCAAGACCACCGAGTCGATCAACACGTCGGCCACGGGCATCTCCGGCTACCGCCAGTTCGAATACCCCTTCATCGCACGTGCCGAGGGCACTTATGACATCGAACCCATCGAGTTCACCTACTTCGACCCCCAGCGGGTGCAGTACGTGACGCTCCGTTCGAAGCCGCTGACGCTCGAAATCACGCCCGATGCCCGCGGCGGAGGCGATGCGGTGGTGATGCAGGGGCGCGGCATGTCGAAGGAAGAGGTGAAGATGCTGGGCCAGGACATCCGCTTCATCAAGCTGGGCGGGGCGCAGCTGCGCTCCGAGCGCGTGCCGTTCATCTTCAGCGCCGCCTACTGGATTCTGCTCCTGGGCGTACTGGTGCTTTTCACGATGATCTACGTGGCGCTGCGCAAGCAGATCCGCGAATCGCAGAACGTCGCCCTGGTGCGCGGCAAGCGGGCCAACAAGGTCGCCGTGCAGCGTTTCCGCGCCGCGAAGAGGTATATGGAGGAGCAGAACCGGCATGCCTTCTACGAGGAGATGCTCCGCGCGCTGTGGGGCTACATGAGCGACAAGTTCAACATTCCGGTGGCCAACCTCACGAAGGAGAACGTCCGCGAGGAGCTGCACAAACGGGGCGTTTCGTCGGAGGATTCGCAGCGGTTCACGGACATCATCACCCAGTGCGACGAGGCGCAGTACTCGCCCGTGGAGACGGCCCGCATGAACGACGTCTATTCCGAAGGCGTGAACCTGATCTCGCGCATCGAATCGGTGATAAAACGATAGTGTTATGAAACGATTGACCCTATTCCTGATCCTGCTGTCCGGCGTTCTCTGCGCACATGCGCAGGAGGGAGCCGACACGCTGGCGCAGCCTGCCGTGACGGCGGCTCCGGAACCTGCGGCGGAGTCGTCGCCCGAGCAGTTGTGGGACCGAGCCAACACGGCCTATATCAACGGCGACTTTCACGCCGCCGCGGAGTTCTACGAGCAGATTCTCGCCCGCGGATTGAGTTCCATGAAACTCTACTACAACCTGGCCAATGCCTATTTCAAGGAGGAGCGGCTGGGCAAGTCGATACTTTTCTACCACCGGGCCTTGCGGCTGGCTCCCGGCAACGACGACATCCGCTACAATTTGAGTGTCGCCGAGGCCCGCACGAAGGACAACATCGAGCAGATACCCGAATTTTTCTTCACCGAATGGATGCGCGGCGTGCGCCGTCTGATGAGCTGCACGGCATGGAGCGTCTTCTCGCTCGCGGCGCTGGTCTGCGCCCTGGCGCTGTTCCTCGCCTACCTGTTGGCACAGCGTTTGTCGTTGCGCAAGACGGGGTTCTACGGAACCCTCGTCGCGGTGGCGGTGTTCATGCTCACGAGCTGGTTCGCCATGGGCGAGCGGCGCGAGATGCTCGATGATACGCAAGCCGTCGTGATGTCGCTCTCGACGGCCGTGAAGAGTTCGCCCGACAAGTCGGCGACCGACCTCTTCGTGCTGCACGAGGGGACGCTCGTCGAGATCACCGACCGCCTCGACAACTGGTGCGAGATCACCATTGCCGACGGAAAGAAGGGGTGGCTCGAATGCAAAACCATCGAAACGATCTAAATGTCGAAACTTTTACAGGACGTCGTCGGCGAGCTTTCGAAACTCCCGGGCGTGGGACGCCGCACGGCGTTGCGCCTGGCCATCCACATCCTGCGCATGGAGCGGGATTCGGTGGCCGGGATGACGGAGAGCATCGACCGGTTCCGCAACGAGATCCGCTACTGTTCGCAGTGCAACAACCTCTCCGACGAGGAGGTCTGCCCGATCTGCGCCGACCGGGAACGGGACCATGCGACGATCTGTGTCGTGGAGCAGGTGGCCGACGTGCTGTCGGTCGAGAACACGCGCCAGTACCGGGGCATGTACCACGTGCTGGGCGGCGTCATCTCGCCCATGCAGGGCATCTCGCCCTCGGACCTGAAGATCGACCTGCTGTGCGAGCGGATCGCCCGCGGCGGGGTGAAGGAGGTGATCCTCGCCATCTCGACTTCGGTCGAAGGGGAGACGACGCTTTTCTACCTGATGAACCGCCTGCGGCAGTTTCCGGGACTGAAGGTTACGTCGATCGCCCGCGGCATCGGTTTCGGCGACGAACTGGAATATGTCGACGAACTGACGATCACCCACGCGCTGATGAACCGCCGGGAGATCGAGTAGCCCGCCCGGCTTAAGAAGCGGGTTTCGGAGGGCGATGAAGCCGGCAAACAGAGACAAGAGGACTTAAACATTATAAGTTATGGATTTTGTAACGAACGAGAAACTCACCATCGTGGGTGCGGCCGGCATGATCGGCTCGAACATGGCCCAGACGGCGCTGATGATGCGCCTGACGCCGAACATTTGCCTTTACGATCCGTATGGACCGGCGCTGGAGGGCGTGGCCGAGGAACTTTACCACTGCGCCTTCGAGGGGGTGAACATCACGTGGACGACCGACATCCGCGAGGCGCTGACCGATGCGGCTTACGTCGTGTCGTCGGGCGGTGCGGCCCGCAAGGCCGGCATGACGCGCGAGGACCTGCTGAAAGGCAACGCCCAGATCGCCGAACAGTTCGGCAAGGACATCAAGTCCTACTGCCCGGACGTGAAGCACGTCGTGGTGGTCTTCAACCCGGCCGATATCACGGGGCTGATCACGCTGATCTATGCGGGGCTGAAACCCTCGCAGGTCTCGACCCTCGCGGCGCTGGACTCCACGCGCCTGCGTTCGGAGCTGGCCAAATACTTCAAAATCTCGCCCGACGAAATCCGCAACTGCCGCACCTACGGCGGCCACGGCGAGCAGATGGCGGTCTTCGCCTCGACGACGCTCGTCGCCGGACGGCCCCTTTCGGAGCTGATCGGCAAGGAGATGCCCGAGGGCGACTGGGCCGACCTGCAGCAGCGGGTGATTCAGGGCGGCAAGCACATCATCGACCTGCGCGGCCGTTCGTCGTTCCAAAGTCCGGCTTATATCTCGATCTCGATGATCGCGGCTGCGATGGGCGGCAAGCCGTTCACCTATCCCGCCGGCGTATTCGTCCACAACGACGAGTTCAAACACATCCTGATGGCAATGGAAACCGTCATCACGAAGGAGGGCGTGTCGTATAAGAACGTGCAGGGCACGGCCGCGGAGCACAAGAAGCTCACGGAGAGCTACGAGCATCTCTGCAAACTGCGCGACGAGGTGATTTCGATGGGCATTCTGCCTCCCGTCGACGAGTGGGGCCGTCTGAATCCGCACCTGCGTTAAGCGGCGGGGAACCGCCGAAGCAAAAAGGACCGGCTCGACAGCCGGTCCTTTTCAATTTTGTCTGCGGAAGTCCACGGGGAGCCTGATTTCCACGGGAACCTTTCGTCCGTCCGACTCTCCCGGTTCCCAGCGCGGGGAACTTTTCAGCACCCGGACCGTCACGGCTTTGCCTGGAACACGGCGCGCAGTTCGCCGTCGCTCAACAGCAGCAGCATCGGGCCGTCCATGTCGTAATGGGTCACCGACTCGAGCATTTTGGTGAAGGCCTCCTCCTGCTCCATGCCCGGGCAGGCCATCATCGTCGAAGCGAGGGGGCCTATTTTCAGCATGCGTTTCCCGTCGGTCTTGTACGTGCCCATCAGGCGGTTGCAGGCCCCGACGCCCGTCAGGCGGTTACCCTCGGTCAGCAGCGTGACGGTGAATTTGCCCTCTTCGGGTTTGACCGCCTTGCCGCCGAGCTGGATCAGCTGCCACTCGGTCCCCGCCAGCGGGCGGCGGGTCTTTTTCTGGTAGGAGCGGCAGTTGCAGCATCCGGCCATAAAGGCCGCAGCGACAGCGACTATCGCAATTTTGAGTAAAATCTTCATTGTTTTTCCATTTATATCATACGGCAAATATAGGGAATAAATCGTACCTTTGGTGTCGTAACGACGCTTTTAGCTGTCGGGAGCCTAGATTGGATCCGATCCCCGGCAATCGGGTTTCGCTCTTGGAGCCTGGCTTATAGCCGGGTGACGCCGCAGGCGGCAGTGACAACGTTCGAAAGCGACTGTTACATCGAAGTGTGAATTTGCAAATGATTAAAAAACGTTCCTTATGAAAACCATTATCGCTTCACCCCATGCGCCCAAGGCCGTGGGTCCCTATTCGCAGGCCGTCGGGGCCGGCGGTGCGCTCTATGTTTCGGGACAGCTTCCGATCGACGCCGCATCCGGAAAAATGGCCGAAGGCATCGAGGCCCAGACGCGCCGGTCGCTCACGAACCTCGGTCATATCCTCCGTGAAGCCGGGTACGATTATTCCGACGTGGTGAAAACCACGGTCCTGTTGCAGTCGATCGGCGATTTTGCCGCCATGAATGCTGTCTATGCGGAGTTCTTCACCTCGGAGATGCCGGCGCGCATGTGCTATGAGGTCGCGGCGCTGCCGATGGGCGCGCTGGTCGAAATCGACGCCGTGGCGGTGAAATAACTACTGCCTTCGGTCCGAAGACGCGCCCCGGGTCTCTGGGGCGTGCCTTTTGTCCTTTTGTAGATATTTTGTGGATAAGTTTGGTTCTTCATGCTGGCTTTTTATCCGGAAAAGCCGCAATTTTGTAGAACCGGGTTTTGCCCGCCGTGACGCCTGAAATCTGAAAATATAGAAATAATAGCCTGAAAATAGTTATGTCAAAAGCCACCAAAGCCGACACGCCGCAGAAGGTCAATTACAACGATGCGGTTGCCGAGTCGAAGAAGTATTTCGACGGGGACGACCTCGCCGCCACGGTGTGGGTCAGCAAGTACGCCCTCAAGGATTCTTTCGGAAACATCTACGAACGATCGCCGCGCGAGATGCACGAGCGCATCGCTTCCGAAATCGAACGCATCGAGCAAAAATACCCGAACCCGCTTCCGAAGGAGGAGGTTTTCGCGTTGCTCGACCATTTCCGTTACGTCATTCCGCAGGGCGGCCCGATGACCGGCATCGGCAACAATTTCCAGGTGGCGTCGCTGTCGAACTGCTTCGTCATCGGCCATAAGAATCCCGCCGATTCCTACGGCGGCATCTTCCGCATGGACGAGGAGCAGGTTCAGCTGATGAAACGCCGCGGCGGCGTGGGTCACGACCTTTCGCACATCCGGCCCACGGGCAGCCCGGTGCTGAACTCGGCTCTCACGTCGACGGGTATCGTGCCCTTCATGGAGCGTTACTCGAACTCGACGCGCGAGGTGGCGCAGGACGGGCGGCGCGGCGCGCTGATGCTGTCGCTGTCGATCAGGCACCCCGACGCCGAGCGGTTCATCGATGCCAAGGTCGACACGGGCAAGGTGACGGGTGCCAACGTCTCGATCAAGATCGACGACGATTTCATGCGTGCGGCCCTCGCCGGGAAGAAATACCACCAGCAGTTCCCGATCAAGTCGGACAATCCCAAATACGAGCAGGACATCGACGCCCGGAAACTTTGGGAGAAAATCATCCACAACGCCTGGAAGTCTGCCGAACCGGGCGTGCTGTTCTGGGATACGATCATCCGCGAGAGCATTCCCGACTGCTATGCCGACGAGGGTTTCGTGACGGTTTCGACCAATCCCTGCGGCGAGATTCCGCTCTGCCCCTACGATTCGTGCCGCCTGCTGGCGATGAATCTGTTGAGCTATGTGGACAACCCGTTCAAGGCCGACGCGAAGTTCAATTTCGACAAGTTCAGGGACCATGTCTACAAGGCGATGCACATGATGGACGACATCATCGACCTCGAACTGGAGAAGGTCGAGCTGATCATCGAGAAGATCGCCGCCGACCCCGAAGACATGGACGTGCGCCGTGTGGAGCTGGAACTGTGGAAGAAGATCCGCGAAATGGCGCGTAAGGGCCGCCGTACGGGTCTGGGCATCACGGCCGAGGGCGACATGCTCGCCGCACTGGGCCTGCGTTACGGTACGCAGGAGGCGATCGACTTCGCCGTCGAGGTGCAGAAGTGCCTCGCCCTGGCGGCTTACGGCGCTTCGGTGAAGATGGCCGCCGAGCGCGGTGCCTTCCCGGTTTACGACGCTGCGAAGGAGGCGAACAACCCGATGATCGCCCGCATCCGCGAGGCCGATCCGGCGCTCTACGAGGAGATGACGAAGGTGGGCCGCCGCAACATCGCCATGCTGACCATCGCGCCCACGGGCACCACGTCGCTCATGTCGCAGACCACCTCGGGCATCGAGCCGGTGTTCCGCACCGTCTACAAGCGCCGCCGCAAGATCAATCCTTCGGACGTGGACACCCACGTCGATTACGAGGACGAAACGGGCGAAAAGTTCCAGGAGTATAACGTCTACCACCACAATTTCGTCAAGTGGCTGGAGGCCAACGGATACGACACTTCGAAGCTGGCGACGATCTCCGATGCCGAATTGGACGAGTGGGTCGCCGCGTCGCCCTATCACGGCGCCACGGCCAACGACATCGATTGGGTGGCCAAGGTCAAGATGCAGGGAGCCATCCAGAAGTGGGTCGACCACTCGATTTCGGTGACGGTGAACCTGCCGAACAACGTCTCGGAGGCGCTGGTGGCCGATGTTTACCGCACGGCCTGGGAGTGCGGCTGCAAGGGTGTCACGGTCTACCGCGACGGCTGTCGCGACGGCGTGCTGCTGGAGAAGAACGCCAAAAGCAGGAAGAAGTGCGAGGAGCATCCCGGCGAGGCGCCGAAGCGTCCCAAGTCGATTCCGGCGGACATCGTGCGGTTCAAGAACGGCACGGAGGACTGGATCGCTTTCGTGGGTCTGCAGGACGGGCGTCCCTACGAGGTCTTCACGGGTAAGATCGAGGAGGATGCCATGTTCATTCCCCCGAAGATCAAGAAGGGCTTCATCATCAAGGTCCGCGAGGCGGACGGCACGAAACGCTACGATTTCCAGTACACCGACCGTTACGGCTACACGAACACCATCGGCGGCATTTCGCGCCTGTTCAACGAGGAGTTCTGGAACTACGCCAAACTCATTTCGGGCGTGCTGCGCCACGGCATGCCGATCGAGAAGACCGTGTCGCTGATCGAGTCCCTGCATCTGGACAGCGAGTCGATCAACACGTGGAAGACCGGCGTGTGCCGTGCGCTGAAACAGTATATCGTCGACGGCACGAAATCCAAGGGTAAATGCCCGAGCTGCGGACAGGAGAATATGGCCTATCAGAACGGCTGCCTGACCTGCATGTCGTGCGGCTATTCCAAATGCGGATGATGTTCGTTTTTACCTGATTTGTGTTCTAAAAAGCCCCGATGTTCAGACATTTGGGGCTTTTTTGGCTCCAAAGGTTTCTTTTTTCTGTTTTTTCGACCGGATTTGAATGGTTTTTGTGAAAAAATGCTTACTTTTACGACAAGTATGTGAGACGTATTAAAGATGAACATTATGAGAAAAATTTTCTTGACTTTTGTGCTCGTGGCTTTCGCCTCCGCCGCATTTGCCGATGGAACGCCGAAGAAACCGAGCGTTGCCGGATTCGTGTCGAACGGATTCTGGGATAATTGGGAGATTTCGGCTGGTTTCGGAACCGGCACAGCCTTCTCTAACGGCGGTAATATCGGCTCTTGGGGTGACCGCTTCGGCTTCGAGGGCAACCTGTCGGTAACGAAATGGATGCATCCGATCGTTGGTATCCGTGCCCAGTTGCAGGGCGGATGGTTCAATAACTTCGACCCCGAACTGGGTAAGATGACGTGGCCGTACATGTTCGGGCATGTGGATTTCATGCTTAACGCATCGAACTGGATCGGCGGTTACCGCGCCGACCGTGCGTGGTATGCCGTGCCGTTCGCCGGTTTCGGTTACATGGCTTCGAACTTCACGGACCGCAGCCAGCGTGAGAACGCATCCGGTTCGCGCCAGGAGTTCGCCTTCACGGCGGGTCTGCTCAGCAAGTTCCGCCTGTCGCCGGCCTTCGATTTCAATATCGAACTCAAGGGGTTGCTCACCAAGTCGAGCATTTGTCCCGCGAAGATGAACGGCTCTTACCTGGCCGGGCTCACCGCTACGGCGGGTATCACCTACCGCTTCAACCAGCGTGGCTGGGAGCGCGGCGTTCCTGGCTATACGGCCGACGACATCCGTGCTTTCCAGAATGCGGTGGCTGCGGGCAATTCCGCCCTCGAAGCCGCCCGGTCGGAGAATGCGGACCTGGCCAACAAGCTGAAGGCTGCGCAGGCCGAAGCCGAAGCAGCTAAAGCTGCCGCCGCCGCTGCCAAGGCTGCCGCAGAAGCCGCTGCCGCACAGAAGGTGAACACCCTCAGCCCGACTTCGATCATCTTCTACGATTACAGCATGTCGAAGCTGACGCCGAAGGAGAAGACCCGCCTCGAACTGATGGCCGACCTGATCAAGAGCGGTCCGAAAGACCGGGTCTACAAGATCGAGGGCCATGCCGACCAGCAGACGGGTACGGCCGCAGGCAACAAGCGCGTTGCCGAGAACCGTGCCAAGAGCGTTTACGACTTCCTCGTAAAATGCGGTGTGAACCCCAAACAGCTGACCTACGAAGGCAAGGGCAACGCAGCCAACGTTTACGAGAACAACCAGAAGGCCAACCGCGCCGTGATCATCAAATAAGGCCGGGCCGTATTGGGGAGGGGCCGTGAATGAGGCCTTTCCGTCACAACGAAAAAAGATGCTCCGTTACGGGCATCTTTTTTCATGTATATATTTATAAGGTATGCTTTTTGGCCGAACCCGGACTTACCGGATGATGACGGCGTTGACGAGGCGTACGCCCGAACGGCGGTTTATCTCCTCCTTGAGCGCCTCGCGCTGGTAGAAAAGTTCCGAGCGCAGGACGCTCGACTGAATGCGTACGTAAAGGATGTGCTTTTCGAGCCGCAATTCGGTGGTGACCTCCGCGGCGCGGTCGCCGACGATCTCGCGCCATGTATCCGGCAGCTTGCCTTCGGCGACTTTCGCGGCGATATAGGGGCGTTTGAAAAACTCCTCCAGCAAGTCGCCCATCAGCATGGTTTTGGTCCGTCTCATGGCTGTTCGTCGGTTGATTCGGGTCGTAGGGATTGTTCTTTTTCTGCATTTGCCGCTGCGTCTTTCGCTGCGTTTTCCGTTGCCTTCTCCGAGCTTTCCGCCGCGTTCCGCTCCTGCGTTACGGCACCTTCGGCGACTGAAAAGAGCGTGTAGTCGCCGCCCGCCTTGTCGAGAATCCGTTTCAGACGTGTCGGGTTGCAGTCGGTGATCAGAATTTGCCCGAAGGTGTCTTCCGAAACCAGACGGATCAGCTGTTCGACCCGCCCGGCGTCGAGTTTGTCGAACAGGTCGTCCAGCAGCAGGATCGGGCGTTCGCCCTTCGCTTGGGCAACGACGGCGTACTGCGCCAGTTTGAGGGCGATCAGGAAAGATTTCTGCTGCCCCTGCGATCCGTATTTGCGCAGAGGATATCCCCCGATTTTCAGCACCAGGTCGTCGCGGTGAATGCCTGCCGTCGTGAATTCGTTGACGATGTCCTTCTGCCGCGCGTCGAGCAGAATTTCCTCGAACGGACGGTCGTTCAGCTCCGATTTGTAGTGCAGCTCGACCTGCTCCCTATCGCCCGAAAGGATGCGGTAATAGGCCGCGGTCACCGGTTGCAGCCGCTCGGCGAACTCCTGCCGCCGGGCGTGGATGGCCTTGCCGTGTTCGCACAGCTGCATGTCGTAGATTTGGAGCATGGTTTCGTCGGGCCGTGTTTTCAGCAGGCGGTTGCGCTCGGCCAGCACGGCGTTGTAGCGCATCACCGAACCGAGGTAGGCGCGGTCCAGCTGCGAAATGAAGGCGTTGAGATAGCGTCGGCGCTCGTCGGCGGCGTCCGAGATCAGCGCGCTGTCGGCCGGCGACACGATCACCGCGGGAATCAGCCCCACGTGGTCCGAAAGCCGTTCGTACTCCTTGCCGTTGCGCTTGAGCACTTTGCCGCCCTTGCGCGAGAAACTGCACACGATGGTTTCCCGCCTGCCCGCATCGCTCGCGTAGGTTCCTTCGACGAGGAAGAAGTCGGCGCCGTGGCGGATGCTCTGCCCGTCGGTCATCTGCAGCGACGACTTGCACATCGACAGGTAGTAAACGGCGTCCACGACGTTGGTTTTGCCCGCGCCGTTGTCGCCCACCAGGCAGTTGATGCCGGGGCACAGCACGAGTTCTTCCTGGGGGATGTTTTTGAAATTCAGCAGCGCTATTTTCTTCAGATGCATAGGACAAAAATACAAAAAATCCGGACACGACATTGCACATTGTGAATAGTTTTGTATCTTTGCAGACTATCGTACGAATTATAAACTAATAACACAACAAGCAATATGGCAAAGCAGAACGTCGCCGAGCAGGAAACCCTCGGCGAAGCAATGAACAAAACGGAGTTGTTTTTCGAGAGGAACGGCCGGATGATGTCCTACGTTTTCCTCGGCCTGCTCGTCCTCGCAGCCCTCGTTTTCGGTTACCGCTCGCTGATCCTCCAGCCCCGTGCCACGAAGGCCGCCGAGATGATCGCCGAGGCGCAGAACCGTTTCGAAGGCGAGAATCCCGATTTCGAGACGGCGCTGCTGGGCGACGACAACGGGGCCGGTTTCCTCGACGTGATCGAGAAGTACGGCTCGACGCCTTCGGGCAACCTCGCCAAGCACTATGCGGGCATCTGCTACCTGCGTACGGGCGATCTGGAGAACGCCGCCAAATACCTAGCGAAGTTCTCGCAGCTGAAAGGCATCCCCGGAGAGCTGATCAACGCCCAGAACTACGGTCTGCAGGGTGACATCGCCGTCGAGCAGCAGGACTACGCCAAGGCGGTGAAGTTCTACGAGAAGGCCGTGAAGGCCGCCGACAACAACCTGACGGCTCCGATGTACCTGCGCAAGGCAGGTCTTGCAGAGCAGGCCCAGGGCAATGAGCAGAAAGCCGCGGCTTTCTATGAAGAGATCATGACCTCGTATCCCGCCTCGATGGAGGCCCGCGATGCGGAGAAGCTGCTCGGCAGCGTAAAATAACGGAGGACGATGGCGACCAAGAATCACAACCTTTCCAAATTCGACTCACCCCTGCCTTCGGCCGCGGATATGCGGTTCGGTATCGTCGTGGCCGAGTGGAACCGGGAGGTCACCGAGGCCCTGCTGGAGGGAGCCGTGCGTACGTTGCGTGCCGCCGGGTGCCCCGATATGAATATCCAGGTCAAATATGTCCCGGGCACGTTCGAACTTTCGCTCGGCGCGCAGTTCTTCGCGGAGTATACCGACGTGGACGCCGTCATCGCTCTCGGATGCGTTATCCAGGGCGACACGCGCCACTTCGATTTCATCTGCCAGGGCGTGACGCAGGGCATCACGCAGCTGCAAATCCAGTGGAACATGCCTATCGCCTTCGGCGTGCTGACGGTCAACGACATGCAGCAGGCCCTCGACCGTTGCGGCGGCCGTCACGGCAACAAGGGCGACGAGGCTGCGGCCACGGCCATCAACATGGTGAAGTTGCAGATCGACATGGAGGCGGCTTCGCCCGACCACGAACCCGACCGGCGCAATATCAACTGATTGCCTAAAGCGGCGATCTTCCGCACATCCTTATAGACGGGGCGGATGGAATGTACTTCGGTACTGTCCATCCGCCCCGTTCTTTTACGATGTCCGGCGTCCGTTCGCCAGACCTGTTTCTGCCGTTCGGCCGGACTTATTCAGCGGCCGCCGCTCCGACGGGCCATTTGGCTTTTCCGAGCGTGATGCGCTCCGAATAACGGCGTCCGAAGCGGTCCGTGGCGACTACTTCGATCGTCTGTGCCGACGCCGAAGGACACGCTTTGAAATAGAAATCCGAGACGCGGGAATGCTGCGATTTGGCGAGTTTCCGCCCGGCTGTTTTCAGCGAATCGAGATGTGCCGCATAGTCGGGATCGGCGATCTGGATGCGCTGCATCGCGCCGCGGTAACGGCCGTCCTCGTACCAGACGACGGTCCAGTAGGGATCCCAGTTCCAGACTTTGGCCACGACGCTCCGTGGAAAAGCTTCCACCCGTCCGGGCTGCCATATCCGCAGCTGCCGTACGGACGGGGAGCCGAGGCTTCGGTACTCCCACGAGAATTCTCCGCCGCATTCGCGGAAGAGCTGGTAGCCTTTGGGCGTGCCGTCCTTGTTGACCGGGTCGTACCACAGGTTCCCGCAGATCTGGGCTACGTTGTGCTCCATGACCCCTTCGCGGATGTCGTAGTTCGAGTTGACGTGCGTGTGCCCCGAGATGAAATGCAGTTCGTGGTCGGCGAAGGCGTCCATCAGCCTGGCGGCCGACTCCATGACCTGATTCCCCTTCCAGGCCTTCATGGCCGGGGCGTGCATGGCCACGCAGACGCGCGACCCGGCGGGCAGCCGCCGGGCGTATTCCGCGGCCCAGGCCAGTTGCAGCGAGTCGATCTGCTCGTCGTATTTTTTTGCACCGTGGTAGACGATGTCGTCGAGCACGATATAGTGGGTGCGGCCCATGTCGAAGGCGTAGTAGGTGGGGCCGAAGTGGTTCCGGTAGTTCTCCGTGGCCTCCCGGTCGGTGTATTTTTTCAGGTCGTGGTCGTGGTTGCCGATCACGCCGTAGACCGGGATTCCGAGCGATGCGAACTGCGTTTTCACGCGGGTGAACAGTTCCGGGGAGTCCCAGACGATGTCACCGAGCAGGATGGCGGCCTGTTGCACGCCCTGCGCTTTTCCCGCGGCGGCCGCACGTTGTAGTTCGGGGATGATCTCGGTTCGGAGCCGTTCGAAATGCGTTTCGGTTTTGGGTTGCGGGTCGGCTATCGCCAGCAGTTCGTACACTTCGCCGGTTGCGGGCCACGGCTGCAGACAGAAGTCGTAACGCTTCGTGGCGGGGACGTAGGGACGGTAGAATTGCGGTACGCCTCCTTCCGTGGGTGCGATGTATCCGGATGGGGTCACCACGCTGATGAACAGCGCGTCGTCGTTGGTGTCGAGGGTGAATTCCCCCGCTGCGTCGCTTCGGGCGAAGGAATAACCGTCCGTGACGGTGATGCCTTCCAGCGGTTTTCCGCCGCATTTTACAGTGCCCCGGATCGGGCGTGCCGCGGCTGAAGCGCAGAGGCCCCAGCAGAGGGACAGCAAAAGAACAAATCGTTTCATGGTTCGGTAGGTTTTGGGTTTCGTTCCGATCGGTGCCGGCCGCTAAAAGAGGCCCAGGTTATCCAGGAAGATCAGCAGCAGCACCGCCGGGCAGACGTAGCGCACGAGGAAGATGAACACCCCGTAGATACGGAATTTCAGCGTGCCGTTGTTGCTGATCTCGGCCTTGAGTATTTTCCGGTCGAGGCGCCAGCCGACGAAAATGCAGGTGAAAAATCCGCCGGCGGGGAGCAGGATGTTGGCCGTGAGGTAGTCGAGCGAGTCGAAGATCGTGAGTCCGAAGATGTTCCATCCCTTCAGGGAGCCCAGCGACAGCGACGCCACGGCGGCCAGCGCCATGCAGGCTCCGGTCGTCGACCATGCGGCGGCCCGGCGGCTCATGTGCCACTCCTCGTGCATGTAGGCCGTGATGACTTCGTGTAAGGAGATGGTCGAGGTGAGCGCCGCAACGACCAGCAGCAGAAAGAATACCGACGACCAGACCATGCTCAGCGGCATCGAGTTGAAGATGCCCGGCAGGGTGATGAACACGAGCGACGGTCCCGACGAGGGTTCGATGCCCACGCTGAACACCGCCGGGAAGATCACCACGCCGGCCAGCACGGCTACCAGCGTGTCGAGGATCGTGACGTTGAGCGCCGTGTGGCGCAGGTTGGTGTCGGGGTTGAAATAGGAGGCGTAGGTGACCATCGTGCCGATGCCGATGGAGAGCGAGAAGAAGGCCTGTCCCAGCGCCACGAGGACCGTCGAGGGCGTCACCTTCGAGAAATCGGGTCTAAACAGGAACCGAAGCCCTTCTTCGCCGCCGGGCATCAGCAGCGAGTGGATCGACAGCGCGATCAGGATGACGAACAGCAGGGGCATCAGCACCTTTGCCGAGCGTTCGATGCCTTTCTGCACGCCCATCGCGATGACGAAGTGCGTGGCCAGCACGAACAGCGCGGTGTAGAGCACGGGCCGCCACGGGTTCTGGATGAAATTCTCGAAAACACTCTTGTATTCGTCGGGGGCGGAGAGTTCGGCGAGGCTTCCCGTCACGGAGTGGACCATGTATTCGGCGGTCCATCCCGACACCACGAAGTAGAAGCCCAGGATCAGGAAGGCCGCCACGACGCCGTTGTAGCCCAGGAAACTCCACCTGGGGTCGAGCGCCCGGTAGGCTCCCACGGCGTTGCGGTGCGAGGCGCGTCCGACCGAGAATTCGGCCACCATGATCGGCAGTCCCAGCAACAGGACGCAGAGGATGTAGATTACCAGGAAGGCGCCGCCGCCGTTGTCTCCGGCGACATAGGGGAACCGCCAGATATTTCCCAGTCCCACGGAACTTCCCGCCGCGACGAGCACGGCGCTCAATTTGCCGCCCAGCGTTGCGCGGCCGTGTGAATGATGCATATATCGGTCCTATTTGAAAAACCTGCGCGCACGCGGCTGCGTGCGCGCAGGTTTTTATTTCTCCAGTACGACGCTCACCTTCTCCAGTTTGCCGCCGAGCGGGGGTGCCAGTTTCGAGACGGTGCATTTTACGTGCCGGACCTGCCGGAAGGAGGCGTAGACCGCCTCGATGATGTTCATCGCCACGCGTTCTATCGTGCGCTGGGTTATGCGCATCTGAAGCGAGACGACCTCGTAGACCGTGAGGTAGTTGACCGCCTGTTCGACGCTGTCCTCGGCGGCCGCGTCGCCCAGGCAGGCCGTGATCTCCAGGTCGACCGTGAAGCGGTTGCCGACCTTTCGTTCGAGTTCGTAGCAGCCGTGCAGCGCCCGGAACTCCATGCGCTGGAGAACGATCCGGTATTCCATCCTATTCGGCGATCACGAGGTAGTAGTTCTTCTTGCCGCGCTGCACGAGCAGGTATTTGCCCGCGATCAGGTCCGCGTCGGTCACCGGGCGCATCGCGTCGGCCACCTTCTCCTTGTTGAGCGACACGCCGCCGCCCTGCACCAGCTTGCGGCACTCGCCTTTCGAGGCGAAGATGCCGCTTTTCTCGGCGCAGAGGTCCACGAACGGGACGCCGGCCGCGAGTTCCGCGCGGGCCACGCGGTACTGGGGTACACCTTCGAACACCTGCAGCAGGGTCTGCTCGTCGAGGCGGTGCAAAGCCTCCGACGTGGCGCCGCCGAAGAGGATGGCCGAGGCCTCGACGGCCTTTTCGTACTCTTCGCGCGAGTGGATCATGCAGGTGACCTCCTCGGCCAGCCGCTTCTGCAATACGCGCAGGTGGGGAGCCGCGTCGTGCTCGGCGATGAGCGCGTCAATGGTCTGGCGGTCGAGCAGCGTGAAGATCTTGATATAACGTTTGGCGTCGTCGTCGCTGACGTTGAGCCAGAACTGGTAGAACTTGTAGGGCGAGGTGTAACGCGGGTCGAGCCATACGTTGCCGCTCTCGGTCTTGCCGAATTTCGTGCCGTCGGCCTTGGTGATCAGCGGGCAGGTGATGCCGAAGGCCTCGGCCTCCGCGCCCAGCTTGCGGCGGATCAGCTCCGTGCCGGTGGTGATGTTGCCCCACTGGTCGGCGCCTCCGAGCTGGATTTTGCAGTTCATCGTCTCGTAGAGGTGCAGGAAGTCGTAGCCCTGAACCAGCTGGTAGGTGAACTCGGTGAACGACATGCCGTCGCCCTCGCCGCTGAAACGTTTCTTCACGGAATCTTTGGCCATCATGTAGTTGACGGTGATGCACTTGCCGATGTCGCGGATGAAATCGAGGAACGTGAACTCCTTCATCCAGTCGTAGTTGTTGACCAGCGTGGCGGCGTTCGGGGCGTCGGAGTCGAAGTCGAGCAGTTTGGCCAGCTGGCGTTTGATCGCCTCCTGGTTGTGGCGCAGGGTCTTTTCGTCGAGCAGGTTGCGTTCCTGCGATTTGCCCGAGGGATCGCCGATCATGCCCGTTGCACCGCCCACGAGGGCCAGCGGACGGTGGCCGCACATCTGGAAGTGCTTGAGGATCATCACGCCCACCAGGTGGCCGATATGCAGCGAATCGGCCGTGGGGTCGATACCCAGGTAAGCCGTCGTCAGTTCTTTTTCGAGTTGTTCCTTCGCGCCGGGCATGATCGTGTGGATCATGCCGCGCCATTCGAGTTCTTCGATGAAATTTGTCATATTACTGTTTAGTATTTGTTCTAATTGTTTACCGGTTTGCAAATCCGGCGGTCGTTGTCGCGGCGTTTCGCCGCGTTTGCAAGTTTGACCCCACCCCAAACACCTCCCTTGGGAGGGGCTTGCCGCATCGCGCAACAGATGTCGCCCGATTTGCGGAGTTTTTACAATGCGCTCTATTCCACTTCCAGATCCAATGCCTGGCGAAGTTCCGCGATCAGCGGATTTTTCTCCGTCATGTGTTTCACCCGGTCTTCGAGTTTGATCGGCCGTGCGGCCCGGATCTCCTCGTTGACGACCACTTCCAGTTCGATCGCTCCCGTGATGCCCGCCAGTTCGGCGATGCGCATCAGCATCCCCGTCTTGCTGCGGAGTATCTCTTCGCGCAGTTCGCTCGTCGGCACGCTCAACGAGATCATGTTGCCCTGCACCCTCATCAGCTCGAAGGCCGGGACGAACCGCGGACGCCGTTCCCGGATGAGGTTCAGGATCTTTTCCCGGGCGCATTCCAGTTTCCGTTCGCACTCGGGGTCGATCGCCGCGACTTCCGGTTGGGCTGTTTCCTCCTCGGAAGGCTCCTCGTCCGGATCGCTGCCCGCCGAGGCGAGTAGTTCCGAGAGGGAGGTTCCCGAGATCAGCGGTCTCCGCACGGGCTGGGGCGCGGGTTTCGGCACTTCGGGCCGTGCGGCCGGAGCGGGAGCGGGTCCCGGGGCGACTGCGGGCTGCACCGGCGTTTCCGGCCGGGGTGCGGCCGGCTGCGGAGCCGGGGCGGGAACCGGTTGTGCGGCCGGTCCGGGCTGAACCGCTGCGGGTTGCTGCGGAGCCGCCGGAACGGGACTCGGAACGGGTCGGGTCGCCGGGGCGGACTGCGGTTGTGCCGCAGGCGGCGCCGTGACGGCCGCGGCCGCCGTACGGGGCGTCAGTTCGGGAAGCGGATACTCCCCGGAAGCTGTCAGGGTGTCATTTTTTTTTTGACCGAGTCCGGCGATTTTCATCAGACCCAACTCGACGAGCAACCGCTGGTTCGACGATTGCCGGATCTTCCCGTCAAGTTCCGTCAGGCAGGAGATGGCTCCGAACAGGAACTCGACACTGCAGGCGCCCGCCTGCGTCCGGTATCGTTCGAGCAGCGTTCCGGTCATTTCGATCAGCCGCAGCGTGTCGGGCTGCTTGGCCATCAGCAGGTCCCTCATGTGCCGGTTCATGCCGGCCATGAAGGTCTGGCCCGAGAAGCCTTTCGACAGCACCGTGTCGAAGGTCACCAGCACGTCGACGTAGTTGCCCGCGAGCAGCATCTCCGTAACGCCGAAATAGGTGTCGTAGTCCAGCACGTTGAGCGTCTGGGCCACGTTGCGGTAGTCGAGCGCCGTGCCGCAGAACGACACGGCCTTGTCGAACATCGACAGTGCGTCGCGCATGCCGCCGTCGGCCTTCTGCGCGATGAGGTTCAGCGACTCTTCGTCGGCCGTGACGCCCTCCTCGGAGGCGATGTATTTGAGGTATTCGACCGAGTCTTCGACGCGGATGCGGTTGAAATCGTAAATCTGGCAGCGCGAGAGGATCGTGGGGATGATCTTGTGCTTTTCGGTGGTCGCCAGGATGAAGACGGCGTGTGCGGGCGGCTCCTCGAGGGTCTTGAGGAAGGCGTTGAAGGCCGCGGCCGAAAGCATGTGGACCTCGTCGATGATGAACACCGAGTAGCGGCCCACCTGCGGAATGATGCGCACCT
>OGHO01000229.1_pt1 | contig 84111 bp, 72 predicted proteins | sample 1571421 | NCBI WGS metagenome assembly OGHO01 (sample SAMEA2581937, study PRJEB24529) | metagenome | biome: Human gut stool | place: China | collected 2011
CTTGCATGTGTTAAGCACGCCGCCAGCGTTCATCCTGAGCCAGGATCAAACTCTCTGATTAAATGTTTGATTCACTCAAGATAACAACTAGCTATCTCTCGTTTTACTGTTTTTGGTTTTTCAAACCGTTCTTAAAAATGTAAAGAATTTTCGAGAATCGTATGTGTTTCACTGTTTAGTTATCAAGGTTGTCTGTCTTCGCCTCTCGGCTGACAGCTCGTTTATTATATCACTTGCTTTTTGCTTTGTCAAGAACTTTTTTATTTTATTTTTTAAGTTCTTTTTTCATCTGCATCAGCAACTCTGATATAATATCATGTCTTCAATTTCCTGTCAACACTTTTTTTATATTTTTTTCAACTTTATTCAACCAAATCTCTGTTGTCTGTCAAAAAAAATCCGCCTCACTCAGAAGCGGATTTATCATATCATTATTTTCTTTTTGCGTCAAGTATTATTTTACATTTTTTTACATATTTTTTGCACTATCTCCGATATAGCTATAATATCCTCATTTTTAACGACCCAATATCAGAGTAAAGATTTAAAAATCGTTCGCATTTACGCAGGAAGACATTTGGATCCGATACCTACGGTCCACAGATACCAAACCTTTCTAATAGAAGATACTCATAAATATCCTGATTAGGATATCTCTGTCATATATGAAACTCAGGATGCAATCTTTCTTAATGATCTGAAGGGCCGCCTCACCAGCCTTTGTATTGCACACAATGGTGAGAGCCAGAAAGATAATCCATATTACTATAAGGAATTCAACTGCCCCCAGCAACGCTCCTGCTACCTTGTTCATGCCATGCAGCACAGGTAATCTCGTCACAAGATTCAGCATCCATGTGATACTCCTCACCATAATCGTCGACATCAGCAGAGAAATCAGGAAAGAAATTCCATTCACTGCCATTCTCGCCAGATATTGAGCAATATAATCCGAAAATGTAGTTACAGCCAAATACTGGTAACTGTCAGAATTATTATTCTGAACCAGTCCATTCCTCAGCAGCTCCGGGAGATTCATTTCATTTATAAATTCAGTCTGGCTTTCTCCACTGCCTGTCCATGTGCTGTATTCCTCTCCTACAAACTCCCGGCAGCTTTCCTGTACTTTTTCATAAATTGATGTATTTTCCCGAATAAACTCATTTACATAAGGATTTATCAACCACACGATCGCCATCGACAGAAAAACACATACAAGCGAAACCAGTTCTTTTATCAGTCCCCGCCTATAACCTCTGACACATGCAGCCGCCAGAAAAAGTATCGTAATGACTCCGGCCCACGTTAAAGCCATTTTCATCCTCCTAACTAAGTTTTATTATCTCTACACCGCTGTCCAATACCAGAAGATATCTGTTCATTCCGATTTTGAAGAAATCTTTGATTGTTCCATCCACACTGCCAAGATATTTCTGTACTCCCCTGCTGTTCATTACACACATCTGGGAACTGTTGTACATCAGAATATTTCCACCGCTTAATTTAATCGTCGTATATGGAATATTGAAGTTTTCTTTGAATTTCAATTTGCCATCTGTAGTATAAACTTCCATTGTATACTGTTTGTCTTTACTGTCATTCTTAAACACAAGACCAATCATATCATTATCATAAAAAGTACTGACAATTTCTTTATCTACTTTTACTGTTTTTACTTCCTTCGGAATCTGGCTTCCATGATAAATTGTAAATCCATTATCTTTAAGTGCTACAGATCGGTTATTATCAAGATACTGGATCTGCGGAACTACCACGCCTTCATACTTATATCCACTGACAATTCTGTCATCCTCGTTCTGTCCTACATCTCCAAAATTGTAAAATGCCACATAACTGGTCGTATCACTTCCATCTACGAACTGATAGGTTACCATCATGATCACTCCGTCTTCAGATACAGCAATATCAAGGGGATATCCCGGATCATCTATCTTCGTCTGATTTTCAGCAATCAGACTTCCATCTGTACCATAAAAATCAATCCATGTATCATCTCCGCCATCCAGGATTGCCGCAACAAGACCGCTTTTGGATACTTTTGCTTTGACAATACTGTAAGAAGTAGTTACACTGCCTGTTTTTCCGGATTTATCATAAATCTCCAAAGTTGTTCCATCTTTATCCGCAATCACCGCACGAGTTCCGTTAACATCTGCCACAGGATTCTGCATCTGATAGGTTTCACTCCATAATGTACTCATCTTATCAGAAACAAGCGAAACTCCGTCCGGACTGTATCGAAGGATATTTCCGTCCATTTCAACATAATTTGTAGAAACAATATCCTCCTGCTCACTTGTCTGGACTACTTTATAAGTATGATAGCTTCTCTTCTCTATGTAAAATCCCACAGCCGTTACAGCAGCAGCTATCGCCACCACTGTAATAACTGTCTTTTTCACTACACTTCTTTTGTGGCGGGACAATCTGCGCTCATAATCATCTGCATATTCCTCTTCAGTTCTCTCCCGGGCTTTCGCTTTTCTGTTTCTCTCTGCCTGAAGCTTTTTCTTTTTATGTTTTTTTATTATTTTCTTAAATGTATTTGCCATTTTAGCCTTTACCTTATTTCTCACTTTCATTTTGTTGATTATCAGGTTTCAGTTTTTGCCATTTATTATAGCACAGTTTTCTAAGGTAATACAATTACTTGTCCCGGATAAATGATTTCGTCCGCTGACATCCCATTCAATTTACAGATCTGGCTTATAGCTTCGATACTTCCGTATCTGTCCATACTTATCTGAAAAAGAGTATCGCCGGGCTGAATCACATATGACTCATGGGCTTTTCCCGCTGCTTCGCTGTTTTCCTTCTGCACAGCTTCCCTGACACGTTTCTGTGCTTTACGTTCATCTGCTTCCTGCTGGTAGATTTGTTCGGTTTTATCTGCTTTTTCTGTCTTTACATCCGGAAGCTGTTCTGTTTTGTCCGATTTTTGTTCTGTATCTGTCTGCTCTGCTGATATTTTTTTCTCTGAAGTATTGTTTTTCTTTTCAGAATTTTCTTTTTCACTGGTGCTTTGATTATTCTCTTCATCATTCTCTTCATTATTCTTTTTATTCTTCCCTGCATCATTTTGTATAGTATCTGTCCGGTATTGTTTATGCTGCCTGACAGCTTCATTGTTCGAAGTCCCGACAACAGGAGACGGCGTTATCTCCTCAACGATCACTGAAGAAACCGTCGCGCTCTCCTTTTCGTTCTGTTTTACATTCTGGTAACTTCTGTAAAAATTAACACCCACTGTCAGTACTGCAATTGCCAGACATGCAGTTAATCCATATGAAAAAACAGAAGGAGCTGCCGGCTCCTTCCTGGTTTCCTTTTTATCTGCAATTATTTTGCGAAAATCTTTCACAGCCTGATCTTCATATTTTTCCTGAGGTTCCGGCTGAAGTTCTTCATTTTTGTCGATCATATACGTCTGCATACCGGGATTTTTTTCATAATAAAGATAATACCCTCCCAGACGCACCATTTCATTGTTTTCATAACGGAAGAAAGCATCTTCCCTTTCCTGAGGTTCCATAAGCATCAGGACTTTTTCTCCTCCAAAATGTTTCATGTGTACTTTTGACATCACTTCCGATACTTTCAGGAGAAGCTGAGGCTGTGAAAAGAACCATCCCACAATCTCCTGATCTTCGAAGTACTCCTTCTGGGCTTCCTGTATCTGCTTCCATTGATTTTCCGAAAAATCGATATGATCAGGTGCTGCCTCCATCTCCTCCGCTATAATAGCACCTTTGATAAACAGATAAGCTGTCTGAGAACGCCATTTAAGATTTCCTGTAAGAACTGCCACTCTGGTTTTTACTTCTCCCAGAGAGTCTTCCGTTCTGGCAAGTCTTACCAGAAATGTGTACACATAGTCCTCCATATAAATCCTGTAATCTTCGGCTGCCAGGCCGATCTGGCGTATATTTCTGGGTAATCCAAACGGTTCCTCACCATTTTGTCCTTCCTGAGATTCGTCCTTATAGATTACTTCTATCATCTCTCATCACCCCTTCGGGTATCAGGATAACACAGATAAATTGCAGATTTTATCACATTGTAAGAGGAATTTACCAGAATTTGGCGACAGATTTTGCACAGTGCATATTTTTATCCCGGTAAGGATATGATGTTATCAGAAGCCTCTTCGCAGCTTGTTGTTATGAAGCAAAGGGACTATAGCAATTAAAAGATATAATCAATAATGTGCTCTCGAAATCTTTTTGTGCAGGTACAATAGAGACTCTGCGAGTACATAATACGATCAGGGAGGTTTTATGGTATTTTATGTGGACTCACAGAAAAGCAGTTCTGCTGAGGAAATCGCTTTTCTTTTAAATAAATGTATTCTTCAATATCCCGGCAGATGGTCGGAACTGGTTTTTCTGTGTATCGGAAGCGACCGCGTGACAGGAGACTGTCTCGGTCCCTATATCGGACACCAGTTACTTGAACATCTGAATACGGACACTCATGGCGTTTATGTTTACGGTACCCTGAAAAGCCCCGTACATGCTTTAAATCTTTCCAGAATTTCCCGCCAGATCAAAATTCTGCATCCCGAAGGTCTGGTTATTGCAGTGGATGCCTCTCTTGGACAAAAAAAGCACCTGGGGTATGTGACCATCGCAGATGGTGCACTTTACCCAGGTGCTGCAGTTCAGAAAGAACTTCCTCCTGTTGGTGATATCCATATCACAGGGATTGTAAACATTGCAGGTGTGCTGGAACAGCTAACCCTTCAGACTACCCGCCTGTCTACGGTAATCTCTCTGGCAGATACCATCACACAGGGAATCGTAAATTATACAAATTCTTTGATCTGTTTGTAGATGCCTTCTGCATCAAGACCATATTTCTCAAGAAGAGCTGTGGCAGGACCGGATTCTCCGAATACATCATTTACACCGATACGTTTTACAGGTACAGGTGCTTTCTCAGACAGGCATTCGCATACTGCTCCGCCAAGTCCACCGATTACTGAATGCTCTTCTACAGTTACAACCTTGCCTGTTTCTTTGGCTGCTGCAACTACAAGTTCTTCATCCAGAGGCTTAATCGTATGGATATTGATTACTTTTGCATCTACGCCGTCTGCCGCAAGCTTCTCTGCAGCTTCAAGAGCAGGAGCTACGCAGAGACCGTTTGCAATGATCGTAAGGTCTTTTCCTTCACGAAGGACAATACCTTTGCCTAATTCAAATTTATAGTCCGGTCTGTCATTGATAACCGGAACTGCCAGACGTCCAAATCTCATATATACAGGACCAACATGCTCATAAGCTGCTTCTACCATAGCTTTTGCTTCAATATCATCAGAAGGGCAGGCAACAACCATTCCCGGAATTACTCTCATAAGAGCAAAATCCTCACAACACTGATGGGTAGCACCATCTTCACCTACAGAAATTCCGCCATGAGTAGCGCCAATTTTTACATTGATCTTCGGATATGCAATAGAGTTACGAACCTGCTCAAAAGCACGTCCTGCTGCAAACATTGCAAATGTGCTGGCAAATGGAACTTTTCCTGTAGTAGCCAGACCTGCGGCAATGCCCATCATATTACACTCGGCAATACCACAGTCAATATGACGCTCCGGAAATTCTTTTTTGAATACGCCAGTCTGAGTAGCTGCAGCAAGGTCAGCGTCCAGAACGACCAGGTTCTCATGTTTCTTACCTAATTCAACCAGCGCAGCACCGTAGCTTGCTCTTGTTGCGATCTTCTTTACTTCTGACATAATGCTTCACCTGCCTTTTCTAACTCTTCCATTGCCTGTGCATACTGCTCGTCATTCGGAGCTTTTCCATGCCATCCAACCTGATTTTCCATAAAGGAAACACCTTTTCCTTTTACAGTTTTCATAATGATAGCTGTAGGCATTCCCTTAGTAGCTTTTGCTTCATCAAAAGCAGCTCTTAACTGATCCATATCATTTCCGTCCGCAACGTTAATCACATGGAAGTTAAATGCCTCAAATTTCTTATCAATCGGGTATGGAGAACATACTTCGTCAACCTTACCGTCGATCTGAAGTCCATTATTATCCACGATCACTACAAGATTGTCCAGTTTTCTGAAGCCTGCAAACATAGCAGCTTCCCAAACCTGGCCTTCCTGAATTTCACCGTCGCCTAATAAGGTATATACACGATAGCTTTCATTGCTTAATTTGGCAGAAAGTGCCATACCAACTGCTGCAGAGATTCCCTGTCCCAGAGAACCGCTGGACATATCAACACCCGGGATATGTTTCATATCCGGATGTCCCTGTAAATAGGAACCCAGATGACGAAGAGTCTTCAGATCTTCTTTTGGGAAAAAGCCTCTTTCTGCAAGTGCAGAGTAGTATCCCGGTGCTGTGTGGCCTTTGGAAAGTACGAAACGGTCACGATCAGCCTTCTTAGGATCCTTTGGATCAATATTCATTTCTTCAAAATATAAATAAGTGAATACATCTGCTGCAGACAGAGATCCGCCCGGATGTCCTGCTTTTGCAGAATGTAATGCAGTAACGATGTCTTTACGGACTTCGTTTGCAATTTTCTGAAGTTCTAATTTTTCCATTGTGGTAAATTCTCCTTATTCGCCGAATACTGCTTTATAATCTTTCTGGAATTTCTCAATACCTGCATCTGTCAGAGGATGTTTTGTCATCTGTACGATTACATTGTACGGAACAGTTGCAATGTCAGCACCTGCAAGTGCACAGTCTGTTACATGAATCGGATTTCTTACGCTTGCTGCGATGATTTCTGTCTCGATTCCTGCCACTTCAAAAATCTCAGCGATCTCGCGGATCAGATCAACACCTCTTGTAGAAATGTCATCCAGTCTTCCAAGGAACGGAGATACATAAGTAGCACCTGCTCTTGCAGCCAGAAGTGCCTGGTTAGCAGTGAAGATCAGAGTAACGTTTGTCTTGATTCCTTCTGCATGAAGAACCTTAACTGCTTTCAGACCTTCTACTGTCATAGGAATCTTAACAACCATATTCGGATGAATGGCTGCAATCTCACGTCCCTCTTTGATCATTCCTTCTGCATCTGTTGTAGTAGCTTTTACTTCACCGCTGATCGGTCCGTCTACGATAGATGTGATCTCTTTGATTACTTCCTTGAAATCCCTTCCTTCTTTTGCGATAAGAGACGGATTTGTGGTAACACCACAGATTACACCCATATCATTAGCTGCCTTAATATCTTCTACTTTTGCTGTGTCAATAAAAAATTTCATGTTCTTAACCCTCCTGATTTTTGCTTGTCATAATCGTTCATTGATCTTATGGTTTCATTATAACAGACTTTACATTCAGGTCAAGCGTGGCAAAAGATTATTAATAATTTCATTATTAATAATCGCATGTTTTATTAATTCTTTATTTTTCAGTCAAAGCATATATTCGTTGTTATCAACATGCAATATACAATATGTTTTATAACCATTTCTTTTCGTAACTGTTCGCTGTCTTTGCTGTTGCAGGAAACCTCCGTCAGAAATCATTTCTGATATCGGGTTTCAGCCGCACATCCTGAAATTTTGGTACGTTTCCAGAAAATGCCTGCCGGGTAGATATTCGCAATCTACCTCGCCACACAGTTCTATACCAAATAACTGTTCTGCAGTTTCGATAAATTATTATTAATAATTTTCATTCGACGTATTTAATTATTTTTTTTGGTTCTGATATACCCCGTAGTGCGTCTCGCTATCAGCTTGGGGGTATATTCAATATTATAGAGACTGACAGGAGCAGAATCTGTAAGAAAACGGTCCTGCTCATCGATTTTGCGCAGTATAATATCACAGGCATCTCTGCCTTTAAGGGCTACGAAATGATCGATCGTAGTAAGAGAGATCTTCCGTATTCCCGAATAAAAGATATTATCGCACCCAATCACCGATACATCCTTGGGTACATGAATCCTTGCTTCATGGAGAGCATCCAGCGCACCAATAGCCATCATATCATTCTGGCCTGCAATAGCTGTAAATTCTCTGCCTTCATCCAGAAGCTCCATAGTAAGCTCATAACCCATCGAATATTCCGAATCCATCCGTGGGATCTGCATATCGATAGCTTCATCCGCAGCCTTAATGATCACATGATCCTTCAGGCCTTCTTTCTCAAACTCTTTCACAAAACCATTTACACGTTTTGTTCTCTGCCATTGTCTCCTTGTCAGGGGCGGAGTGATAAACGCTACATCTCTGTGCCCCAGATCAAGCAGATGTCTTGCCATCATCCTTCCCACAACTGTATTATCCTGATTAATGGCATCTATAGTTGTAGTTTTCTCTTTATTACTGATGATAACCAGTGGGATTGTCTGCGCCAGTTCCTCTACCTGCTGCTGAAAATCCGGATTTGGATTACAGCAGTAGATAATGCCAAGCGGCTCTATTGTACCCATCATGCGCAGATACTTCTCCTCCAGACGGGGATCTCTCTGTGTATTACAGATAAAGACACCATATCCCTGCTTGTTCGCCACTGCCTCAATTCCCTGCAGAAGCAATACATAATACGGGCTTGTAAGCGTAGGGCAAAAAACAACGATCAGTTTCTCTTTCCGGCTTTCTTTTCTTTTCTTTCGTCCGGGAAGATGATAGCCTAATTCTCTGGCTGCCTGCTCTACCTTCTCCACTGTTTCTCTGGAAAAAGAAACATTATATTTCTTATTCAGGACCATGGAAACAGTTGCCTGGGAGACTCCTGCCCTCTTTGCCACGTCAGAAGAAGTTGCTTTCTTTTTAGACAAAGTGATGCCTCCTTTTCCGATGATCTTTTGTCAGAACAGTAACCTTAAAGCTCCACACGCCCCTCAAGAGCACGTAAAAGAGTCACTTCGTCAATATATTCCAGATCTCCTCCTACCGGAACTCCGCTTGCGATCCTGCTGACTTTGATCCCGGTAGGTTTGATCAGCTTACTGATATACATTGCCGTTGTTTCCCCCTCCAGACTGGAGTTGGTAGCAATGATCACTTCCTTTACCTCATCCTTTGCCAGACGCTGCATGAGTTCTTTCAGTTTGATATCATCCGGCCCGATTCCAAGCATTGGAGAGATTGCACCATGAAGAACATGATAAACGCCATCAAACTTGCCTGTTTTTTCATAAGCTGCAAGATCTCTTGTATTCTCTACCACCATGATCACTGAATGATCACGCTTATCATTGCTGCAGATGGGACAGATCTCTCTGTCTGTCAGAGTACAGCAGCACTTGCAATACTGTACATTCTCTCTGGCACCGGTAATGGAAGAGGTAAGCTGCTCTACCTGATCCTTTGGCATATTCATGATGTGAAATGCCAGTCTCTGTGCTGATTTCGCACCGATTCCCGGAAGATGGGAAAGCTGCTCGATCAGCTTATTGATATGACTGCTGTAGTATTCCATCAGAATGGAAGACCTCCGCCAAGTCCGCCCAGACCACCTGTCAGTTTAGACATAACAGCTGTAGATTCTTCTTCCACTTTGCGAAGTGCTTCGTTTGTAGCTGCAACGATGAGATCTTCCAGCATTTCGATGTCATCCGGATCTACAACTTCCTCCTGAAGCTTTACTTTTGTCACCTCTCTCTTACCGGAGATAGTTACCTCTACAGCTCCGCCTCCTGCAGTAGCCGTAAATTCTTTCTCTTCCAGAGCTTTCTGGTTCTCTTCCATCTGGCGCTGCATTTTCTGCGCCTGTTTCATAAGATTATTCATATTTCCCGGCATACCCATTCCCGGGAATCCTCCACGTTTTGCCATTTGTGATGTCCTCCTTGCTATTTATTGCCTTATTATTTACTGCCTTTTCCTGTCCGGAGAATATTTAGTTACTGTTGACTCCGTTCACAGTAACGTAGCCAAAATTCATTCCAGATTGCCTGCGGCAATGGAATTTTGGCTTGTATGTCTCGGGATTTTGGCATATTCATGCCAAAACACCTCGCGGAATAGTGGTGTGTGAACAGTAACAATATTTATTCTCCTTTTTCCTCATCAGGATCTTCCTCTATCACAACATCCATGTGGATATTATTCTTTATCGCCTGGTCCACTGTGATATTTGCCAGATTTGTATGCTGATGCTTATCTGCCACCAGCATCTGGATCTCTACTGTTTTTCCTGTCTGGGCAGTGATGATGTCCTGAAGCTCTTTCTTCGCTTCCGGATTGTCCACATAGGACTGCCCCAGAAAATCCTGAAATTCCACATAAAGAACAGGTTCTCCTGTCTCACTGTTATACTTCGGAACAGATTTCTGAAGCATCTGCTTGAACATCCCTGTCGTCTGTCCTGTGATCACTCTCCAGCCTGCCACGATCTTCTGCAAATCTTCCGGTGCAGCTTTCGCCGGTGCTTTGTTTCCCGCCGGTTCCTGAACTGCTCCGGTTTCTGCCGGCATTTTCCCTGAACCCTGCTGCACGATCACCTGCTGTACCGGACGTTCATCCATCCGCTGTTCCAGCACACGCAGTCTGTCCAGAACAGAATCCAGATTAGTCTCCATTGCAGGACGGCACAGCTTGATCAGTGCAATCTCCACGAGAACCCTTTTCTGGGTTGCATATCGGATCTGGTTGGACAAATCCGAAAAAATACGGATATACCGCATCAGCGTCTCCACATCCAGCATGGTGCTCTCTTCTTTCAGAAGCTTCATGTTGTCGGATGAGACATCGATCGCTTCCTCCGGATTCTCAGAAGTCTTAACGAGAAGAAGATTTCTCATATACCAGGTAAAATCTCCCACAAACTGGCTCAGTTCCCTGCCTCCTACGATCAGTTCCTCCAGGATATGAATGGAACCTGTCACATCTCCCCGGATCACTTTTCGCAAAAGCTTGCTAAACACTTCGGTGTCAACGGCTCCCAGAACCTCCAGAACTTTATCATAGGTAAGTTCCTGTCCAAGATAAAAAGCAATACACTGGTCGAGAAGGCTGAGCGCATCTCGCATGGAACCATCTCCCGCTTTCGCTACATATCGGACTGCTTTTTCCTCAGCTTCTACACCTTCAACTTTGAGCAGTTCATCCAGTCTGGCCGCGATAGTGTCTATGGTGATCCTGTGGAAATCATATCTCTGGCATCTGGATAAAATCGTAATCGGAATCTTGTGCGCCTCTGTAGTTGCCAGGATAAACATAACATAAGACGGTGGTTCCTCCAGTGTTTTCAGCAGGGCATTGAAGGCACCTGTGGAAAGCATATGAACCTCATCAATAATATATACTTTATATTTACCTTCTGTAGGGCGGTAAGAAACCTCTTCTCTGATCTCACGTATATTATCCACACCATTGTTGGATGCAGCATCGATCTCGATCACATTCATTGCAGTTCCTGCCTGGATTGCCTTGCACATGGCACATTCATTACAGGGGCTGCCATTTACGGGATGCTCACAGTTGACTGCCTTCGCCAGAATTTTGGCTACTGTTGTTTTACCGGTTCCTCTGGTGCCGCAGAACAGATACGCATGGCCGATACGGTTATGCTTAATCTGATTTGTCAGAGTAGTCACTATGTGATCCTGACCTTTGACATCCGCGAAATTATCCGGTCTGAACTTTCTGTAAAGAGCAGTGTAACTCATGAGTAAACTCCTATCGTAACTATTCAGCACCCCCACTGTCAGCAGCGCGCCAAATAGTTATCTCTATCTTATTATCACAGCCGCCGCGGAAAAAATTCCCGCGGCGGTCTTTTTTACATCCATATCTTATATGAAAAAGTATCTGTCAGTCAAGTACTGTTTCACTTAATCAGTCACCAAAGCTGATACCGATCTGTTTGGCAGCAACTACAAGCTGGTCTTTCGGTGATACCATCTTAAGCTTACCTGCGCATTCTTCAAGAGGTACACGTTTAATTTTGCCGTTTACCACGCCGATCATAATGCCATATTCGCCATCCATGATCGCCCGCGCTGCACCTGCACCGATTCTTGTGGAAAGAACACGGTCATACGGGCATGGTTCTCCACCTCTCTGTGTATGTCCCGGAACTGTAACGCGGACTTCGCTTCCGATCTCTTTGTAGATCTGGTCAGCAATCTCATAGGAAACGGACGGATATTTCTTTGCTCGGGCTTCCAGTCTCTCTTTGTATTTCTTTTTAGGAAGTTCTGCGTCTTCTTTGGAAATCGCACCTTCTGCAACTGCAAGGATTGTGAAACGCTTGCCTGCTTTGGCGCGTTTCTGGATTGCTGCGGTAACTTTTTTGATATCATATGGGATCTCAGGAATCAGGATGATATCCGCACCGCCTGCAACACCTGCATGAAGTGTCAGACTTCCTACCTTGTGTCCCATGATCTCTACGATAAATACACGTCCATGTGAAGATGCTGTCGTATGGATACAGTCAATGGCATTTGTGGCAATGTTTACCGCACTCTGGAAACCAAAGGTCATGTCTGTGCCATAGATGTCATTATCAATAGTCTTTGGAAGATGGATAATGTTCAGTCCTTCTTCTCTCAGAAGGTTTGCTGTCTTCTGTGTACCATTTCCGCCAAGGATCACAAGGCAGTCCAGGCAGAGTTTATAATAAGTCTGCTTCATTGCTTCAACCTTGTCCAGGCCATTCTCATCCGGAACACGCATCAGTTTGAATGGCTGTCTGGATGTTCCGAGGATTGTGCCGCCCTGTGTAAGGATTCCGGAAAAATCTTTGGATGTGAGCATACGGTATTTACCATAAATCAGTCCTTTATATCCATCATCAAATCCATAAACTTCCAGTTCATCCAAATTGTTGCTCAGTCCCTTTACTACTCCTCGCATGGTAGCGTTAAGTGCCTGACAATCACCGCCGCTGGTAAGCATACCTATTCTTTTAATCATGATAGTATCCTCCATTTCTGTGTTTTAAGAATTATCCATATCCATACATACAAGACATGTTGTGTACTCTGGCATATCCATTTCCAGAATAAAGATGGTTTATTTCTGTTTATTATATAATATTTATCATTTTCATACAATAGCGTTAGAAAAGTTTTAGTTACTATTCACGCACTACGTTCGTTACTGTTCATTCCGTTTCCAGTAATAAGTTTTACTATAATGATTCACTATTGACAAAACAGCCTCCTGCCTATATAATCAGAAATGCGCAGCCGGGGAGATAGCGGTGCCCTGTACCTGCAATCCGCTACAGCAGGGGTGATGCCAATCCGAGGCTTGTATCCTGTGGAGCTGCCCTCTATAAGTGGCGTTGACGTTTGGGTCTTACGCAACAGGAATCTGTGAACCGTGTCAGGACAGGAATGTAGCAGCACTAAGCAGAAGCTCTTGTGTGCCGTAAGGGTGCCTGGGCTGAGTTAACTGTAGAGGTAACGTCTGTGGGACCATTCCGAAGTGCGGCGCGCAAAAAAGAATATTCATGATGCAGCTCATCATATAAAAAAGCATTCAGAATTTTATCTGTTGATAATTTTCTGAATGCTTTTCTTATTTTTGTGGTTTACAAAAGTCCATATATTAACAGAAGCGGGAAAGAGCCTTATACAATTTCCATCAGATAAAGAATAATTAATCCTCTACTACCTGTACCTGACTTTTGTTCTTATATTTCTTCATCACATGAAAATAATAAGGAATCAGTGGGATCAGTGCGGCGATCCATGCGGTCGGGTCAGCCATACAGACACCGGCAAAGGAAGTATGTCCCGCAATCAATACGACAATTCCGGTTCTCGCCACCAGTTCAAATACCCCGCCAAGCATTGGTACAAGTCCATATCCCATTCCCTGCAGAGTATTTCGATAGAGGAAAATACTTCCGAGAAACGGATATGCCCAGAATACTGTCCGGAAATAAGTAACAGACACATTTACTACGTCCTGTTCCGATGGATCTACGAAAAGATATGTCAGATATTTTCCGAAGAAAAACATCAGGAACATAACAAAAACGCTCCATCCCAGGACCATCATCTGCGTGTAACGGACTCCCTGTTTCACACGATCCATTTTTCCTGCGCCCCTGTTCTGACCTACATAGGTTGCTATAGTTGCACCGAAGGCTGTAAATACTGTGGCAAAAATATTCTGGATCTTACCGGCAGCAGAGAATCCGGCCATATGTACAGGTCCGTAAATATTGACCGCGCTCTGTACAATAATGGTTCCGATTGCTGTAATCGAAAACTGCAATCCCATAGGAATTCCAAGCTTCAGAAGTCTGCCGAAACTGTCCCAGCATATCTCAAAATCCTTCCGTTCCAGATGAAGGATCGGAAATCTTTTTACAATATAAATCAGGCAGCACACTGCCGAAATTCCCTGTGCGATCACTGTGGCATATCCGCATCCTTCTACACCCATTCCAAAGACTACAATAAAAACTACATCCAGAATAACATTGATCACAGCCGAAATGATCAGGAAATACAATGGCGACTTGGAGTCACCCAGCGCACGCAGGAAAGCCGCAAGTGCATTATATGCACCTGTGATAATAAGACCTGCATAAATAATTCCCATATATGCAGTTACATCACCAAATACCTCTTCCGGCGAATTCATCAGATGCAGGATTGGTTTGTTCGCAAGACTGAATCCTATGGTCATGACAATGGAAAATGCAGCCATAAGGTAAATGGACATGGCAACATAATGGCGCATCCTGTCAAATTTTTTCGCTCCGAACATCTGGGCTACGATAATCGCAAATCCACTGCTAAGTCCATTCAGCCAGCCGGTCACAAAAAACATCAGTGAACCGGTGCTTCCGATAGCTGCAAGAGCATTTACTCCGATAAATTTTCCGGCAACAATGGAATCTGCAATATTATAAAACTGCTGAAAAAGATTTCCCAAGCACATTGGGATCATAAATTTTATTATCAGACTCACCGGACTGCCGACGGTCATGTCGTTTGTTGTATCTTTTTTCATTCTTTTTATTCGCCTCTTTTTATTTCTGCCTGTAACATTAATCCTGTTACTTCTATTACTCTTATTGCCTTTAAGATTCTTCCTGTTTTTTTCTGTCTTTTACTTTTATTGTTCCGGTTCTCCCTCCGGATTTTCCTGTGCAGCTTTAAGGGCTGCCTTTTCCTGCTTCTTTTTCTCACGAAGCTTTCTGAAAAACTCAGATAACATAGAAGAACATTCCTCTTCCAGAACTCCCTGTATAATCTTTACCTGATGATTAAATCCATCCACCTGTAAAAGATTCATCACAGAACCTGCGCAGCCCGCTTTGGCATTCATACAGCCGATCACTACTTCATCTATTCTGGACTGGACAAGTGCCCCGGAGCACATCTGGCATGGTTCCAGCGTCACATACATAGTGCATCCCTCCAGCCGCCAGTCTCCAAGTTTTTTACTGGCTTTGCGGATTGCATTCAGTTCTGCATGGGAGAGTGTATTTTTATCTGTGTTTCTTCTGTTATATCCACGTGCGATGATCTTACCCTCATGCACGATCACACAGCCGATTGGCACTTCTTCCAGAGCTTCTGCCTTCTTCGCCTGACGGATAGCTTCTTTCATAAAACGTTCCTGATCTGTCAACTTTTCTTTTCCTTTCTGCTGTTGCATCACTACCAGAATAGCAAAAAGAAAGCCTGAAAACCAATTGGTTTCAGACTTCCTATGCGTAGTCGAAGCGACGGGATTCGAACCCACGACCTCTGCGTCCCGAACGCAGCGCTCTACCAAACTGAGCCACGCTTCGTCAATGCAAGTGCTATTATATTAATAAAATCGCAGTTTGTCAATAGATTTTTTCAAATTTTTTTAATTTTTTCGAATATTTTCTTCTGATGGTCATATACATTATTGAATCTGGTTTTACGGAGGAAGGATTTTGGCTGGATATCGGCGTTTTATCGCATATGTATATGACTATGAAAGCGGAAAAAAAGGCAGCAATTGCGGATTTATTAAAGTTGAAGTAAAAGATCAGCAATGTTCTGTTGAAATTCATCTGCATTGTCCGGGGCTGCCTGAAAATGTAAAATGCAATATTTATGGATTTACACGAAAGGATGGCCTGATCAACGGAGTTCTTCTGGATACCTGCGAGACAGAAAAAGAAACTGTAGAATGCCTGATCATAACAGATGCAACAGATATGAATGACTCCGGCGTTGCAATGGGTAAGTTGGGCGGAATGATCATTACTTCAGATACCGGCGGATTCTTTGGTACTGAATGGGACGATCAGCCTATACGTCCGGAGAATTTCCATGAAATAAAAGCTATGCCTGACGCAGATATTCCTGAATCTGCGAAAATCACTTCACAGAAACCCGAAGTTCCGGCAGATATGGTATTACAGGAAATGCCAGAAGAACTTGAAGATATTTCAGAAAAACCCGAAGATATCTCGCTTACAAAAGTTCCTGACGATTCTTTATCAATTGAACCGTCTGCCAACATTCCGGCTCAGGGAACATCTGATAACAAGCCAGGAACAGAGTCATCCTATATCTCAGATAATACTGTTGAAGATTCCAATAGTTCTGAAAATGCCGGCAATCCTGTCCCGGAAAGAAATGCAGAAAACAGAAAAACCTCTGCCGAATTTTCCCCCTTCTCCGATGGCGAACTGATTTCTGCATGGAAGATACACCTTGATGACCTGAAGCATTTTCCGCGGCATTACTGTGCACTGCGCAATAACCGTTTTCTCCAGTATGGGCATTATAATTTCGGATATTTGCTTTTAGGACAAAGAAATAACGGACAGTATATCCTCGGCGTTCCCGGCGTTTATAATCAGCAGGAACGCTTTATGGCAAATATGTTTGGCTTTCCTTACTTCAAAGAAAGCAGCTATATAGAGATTCCAAAAATGCGCGGCGGTTACTGGTATCGTTTAATCGATACCCCGGATTCCCACAGATAAAATCGTCTTTTGAAGAATCTTCTGAAAATTCTGAAGTTCTTCAAAAGTATAGCTTCCATATCCAGGCCTGAGGACTCCGTCTGAGTCCTTATAAGCCTGCAGATAATATTCTTTCGCTCCTGCCAGCCACCCGGCGATTTCTTCAAAATCCTTCTGCGTATGCAGTTCCCGTACTACTGTTGTTCTGAATTCATAGTCCAGATTCCCATGCAGCAGAAAATCTGCTGTCTCAAAAATACTGTCCATATCAGGCTTTTCTATTCCGGTCAGATTTTCATAGTTATCCGGACAGGCTTTGATATCCATAGCTACTTTATCGATCAGTCCGGCTTCTGCCAGATGTTTTACAATCTTCGGACGTGAGCCATTGGTGTCCAGTTTAACAGCATAGCACAGCTCTTTGATTTTTCCCAGAAATTCCTCCAGACCATCTGACAGTGTAGGTTCCCCTCCTGAAATGCAGACCCCGTCCAGAATCCCCTTTCTTTTTTTCAAAAAAGTCAAAAGTTCCTCCTGACTGTAATCCGGCTGTTCTCCGGGAGCCACAACCAATATACCATTCTGACAGAACGGACAGCGGAAATTGCATCCACCCAGAAATATAGTACTGGCTACCTTTCCCGGATAGTCCAGCAATGTCGTTTTATTAAAGCCACAGATTCTCATTGTTTATCTCCATTCCAATTATATTTTACCGTATATAAATCTGATATATCATTTTATCATCAGGCATCTGAATCCTCAAGTTAAACCACCTATGTTATAGCAATCCGGGCAAAAATCCGAAAAAAAGAACCCTGTTTTACCAGAGTTCTTAATCACATTATTGTTTTGTTATCAGTTCAACTGATAAACCTCAGCAGACTGAAGTCCGAAGCTTAATGCTTCTGAATGGCTGTCACAATAAATATCAACATGTCCATAAGGTGTTCCCAGATCCTCTACTGTGTATACATTTCCGTTGATCAGAAGCTGTGTTCCAAAGGGTACTCCCGCCATAGCTACAGTACGTCCTGCTGTCGGAACTGTTCCGCTGGCTGTCAGGTTACCTGCTGTACCGCAGCACTGTGCACAGTTGCAATATGCAGTCAGTGTAAAGTTGCCAAGGTATTTTCCCTGACCGGAAGAACTGTCTGAGGATGCCTGGCTGTCAGATGTATCTTCTGATTCATTGCTGTCAGAGTCTCCCTCATAGAAATCTGCATCGTTCTCTTCGTATGTATCTTCATCATCAGAATCCCCTGAATCTTCAGAAGTATCCTCAGATCCTTCAGTCTCCGAAGAATCCTGACTGTCCGAAGAGTCTTCCTCATAGGAATCTGTATCTTCTTCATAATCATCAGAACTCTCTTCTGCATCCTGTTCCTGTGCCGCTGCCGCCTCTGCTTCGGCCTGTGCCTGCGCTGCCTCTCTGGCTGCTTTTTCCTCTTCTGCCTGCTGCACAAGCTGAGCAATGCTGTTATCTGCATTGTTGATTTCTGCAGTCAGTGCTGCTGCTTCTTCCTGGCTTGCGCTGATCTGGCTTACATAGGAAGAGATGTTATCACTTGTGCTTGCTGCAAGATTCTGAACCTCCTGCTGTTTGGCCGCTCTCTCTTCAAGAAGCTGATCAATAGCAGCCTTCTCTTCCTCAGCAGTTGTTTCCTGATCTTTGATAGTGTTCTGAAGGTTCTCGCATTTCTCCAGCATAGTCCTGTCATACTGGGAAATCTTCGCAACACTCTCTGCATTGTTGAGGAACTCAGAAAGATCCTTAGATGACAGCAAAGTCTCTAATGCAGATGTACCGCCATTCTCATACATATACTGGATGCGGAGTTTCATATCATCGTACTGTTTATTTAATGCTTTCTTAGCTTTCTTTAATTCTGTGTGAAGCTGTTTCAGCTCATTCTCTTTCTCTCCGGCCTGTATGCTGAGTTCAGAAATCGCATTAGTCAGGTCTTCATACTGTGTATTCAAATCAGACAGATAGTTCTCCAGCTCCTGCTTCTTGCTCTGAAGGCTGTCAATATTCGCCTGTGTCTGGGCAAGTCCGGCTTCTGCCTGCTGTTTCTGAGCCTGCATATCAGCAATCGCATCTTCTGTTGCATATGCAGTTGTTCCCATGGAAAAAGTAAGCATTCCGGCCAGCAGTAATGAAAAAACTTTTTTCTTCATAAATTAATCACCTTTCTCGTTAATCTGAAACCCAGTATATCATATTTCGTAAAAAAATCAACACTTTTTATTAATTTATGTAATAATTATGTAACATTTTATCTTCACTAATGCTCAGCAAAAAACAGGCACTGCCCCTTTTTCAGAGACAGTGCCTGTGCTTCTTATCTGTTTACAGTTCTTTATTCACCGGTTATTCCGCAGCTGCAGCTTCTTCCGGTTCCGCATCCATAACTTCCTGGAACTTGTCCAGAATGATCGTCTGGATCCTGTCACGTGTTGCAGAATTGATCGGATGTGCAATATCACGATATTCTCCGTCTGTTGCCTTACGGCTTGGCATAGCGATAAATAACCCTTTTTCTCCTTCAATCACCTTGATATCATGTACTACAAATTCATCATCGATCGTTATGGAAACAACCGCTTTCATCTTTCCTTCTTTTGCTACCTTCCTCACACGCACGTCAGTAATATTCATGATACAAATTTACTCCTTTCGATTTACCGAATCTATCCGGCTGTTTTATTTACAGTATATATCTGTCATTTTTCTCCACGACGATCTTCACTTCACCGTCGCCGCAGTAATACGAATTTGCACGAATAGTATCCCGGCTTTCAACAATGCAGTTCTCAATATGAGTATTATCTCCCAGATATACATTGTTTAAAATCACAGAGTTCTTGATCACGCAGTTATTTCCTACAAATACGTCTTTAAAAAGAACGGAATTCTCCACCGTACCATTGATAATACATCCGCTGGCAACCAGGCTGTTCTTCACCTGTGCTCCCGGATTGTATTTTGCAGGAGGCAGATCATCAATCTTTGTCTTAATTGTCGGTTCCTGTTTGAAGAAATAGTTTCTGATCTCCGGTTTCAGGAAATCCATATTTGTCTTATAATATGCTTCCGCTGTAGAAATATTGCTCCAGTATGTGTCAATCTTATATCCATAGATTCTCTTAAGATTCTTGTAGCGAATCAGAATATCCTTTACAAAATCATGTCTGCCTTCCAGTGCAGCTCTCTCAATCAGTTCGATCAACTGTCTTCTTCGGATAACATAGATACCTGTTGAAATTGTATTATAAGAAGAAACCATTGGCTTCTCTTCAAATTCCTCAATCCTGCAGTCCTCATTCATACGGAGAACACCAAATCTCTCAATCTCACTGGGATCATCGCAGGTAGTGCATACTACCGTAACATCTGCACGTTTCGCAATATGATATTCAAGAACCTTGTTGTAATCCATCTTGTAAACACAGTCACCGGATGCGATCACTACATATGGTTCATGACTGCTTTTAAGGAATTCCAGATTCTGATAAATAGCATCTGCTGTTCCCTGATACCACAGACTGTTCTCTTTTGTGATCGTAGGTGTAAATACAAAGAGACCACCCTGTTTTCTTCCGAAATCCCACCATTTGGAAGAGCTTAAATGTTCATTCAGAGAACGGGCATTGTACTGTGTCAGAACAGCAACTCTCTGAATATGAGAACTCGCCATGTTGCTCAGTGCGAAGTCGATACTTCTGTAGCTTCCGGCGATCGGCATTGCTGCGATTGCCCTCTTATTTGATAATTCTCTCATGCGGTTATTATTACCGCCAGCCAAAATAATACCTATCGCTCTCATTATTCGTCACCGTCCTTTGCTGTAATTACCTGTCCGCCGGCCAGCTCACCATCAGGATAATCCTCAGGAACAGTTATACCTGAGATTGCTGTATTCTTTCCGATCCTTACATTATCCGGGATCACGCTGCGTTCACCAACCGTAGCAATTCCAAATGCATAAACTGCAGGTTTCAGCACATTCGGTGCTTCCTCACCACATCCCAGTACAACATTGTTTCCAATAGTAACATCCTCGGCAATAATAGCCTTATCCATCTGTACGCCCTCACCAATGGTAGAATTGCGCATGATAATGGAATCACGGATCACGCTGCCTTTTCCGATCACAACATTTGGTCCGATCACAGAATTATGTATTTCCCCGTAAATTTCTGCACCCTCACCGATCAGACATCTGTCTGTAACCGCATCTGCCGAAATATACTGAGGCGGGATAATATCTCCCTTTGTGTAAATCTTCCAGAATTCTTCATAGAGATTAAATTCCGGAATAATATCGATCAGTTCCATATTGGCCTCCCAATAAGAACCCAGTGTTCCTACATCCTTCCAGTATCCATTGTATTCGTAGGCGAAAAGTCTTTCACCTTTCTCCTTGCAGTATGGAAGAACATGTTTGCCAAAATCACAGCTGTTCTGATCCTTCAGAGACATCAGTGCTTCCTTTAAAGCAGGCCAGCTGAAAATATAAATTCCCATGGACGCCAGATTGCTGCTTGGATGCTCCGGTTTCTCCTCAAACTCCGTAATGCGTCCTATGTCATCTGTTACCATGATACCAAAACGGCTTGCTTCCTCAATAGGTACCGGCATACAGGCAATCGTCACATCCGCTTTATTCGCTTTATGGAAATCAAGCATTACTTCATAATCCATCTTATAGATATGGTCACCGGATAAGATCAGGACATAATCCGGATTATACTGTTCCATGTAATCCATATTCTGGAAGATTGCATTGGCTGTTCCTGTGTACCACTCACTGCTGGTACTCTTCTCGTAAGGCGGCAGTACTGTTACACCACCTTCGTTTCTGTCAAGATCCCATGGAATACCAATTCCGATATGTGTATTAAGTCGCAATGGCTGATACTGTGTCAATACACCTACTGTATCGATGCCTGAATTAATACAGTTACTTAAAGGAAAATCTATGATACGATATTTCCCGCCAAAAGCAACTGCAGGTTTCGCTACTTTTTCTGTCAGTACACCCAGTCTGCTGCCCTGACCGCCGGCCAGAAGCATAGCTATCATTTCTTTCTTAATCATGCAATCACCTCTTGTTGTAGTTATGGTAACTATTCGTCAGTCTGCTGTTTCGCGAGGCACTGAACAGTTACAGGTTATGATTATTTAATTATAACACACTTTTATCTGTTAGTGAACATTATTTACAATTTTTGTTTCTCATTTTTTGTTTTTTTATGATTTTTGCACACGTTTTTTATTGAATCTGTATTTCCACCGATATATTATTAGGCATTTTTTATATATCCAATGTCGTTTTTTGTAATTTTTTATCAACCAAAAGAAGTCCTTTTCATTTTAAGGCACAGGGAGTATAATAAACAGACAGATAAAACAGTTCCAGTAACTATGCGAATATGTTACAGTTACCGGATTTATAAAGATTTGTAAATAATTAATCAAGGAGAACATACTATGTATCAGATAGATTTTCACAAACCACTTCATATACATTTTATCGGTATCGGCGGCATCAGCATGAGCGGACTGGCCGAGATTCTTCTCGGCGAGGATTTTGTCATTTCCGGTTCCGATTCCAAATCCAGTCCTCTTACCCAGGCACTGGAGAAAAAAGGAGCCACCATCTATTACGGACAGCGTGCCACAAACATTACCGATGACGTAGATGTTGTGGTATATACCGCAGCTATCCATCCTGACAACCCGGAATTTGCCTGTGCAAAGGAAAAAGGACTTCCAATGCTCACACGTGCAGAGCTTCTCGGACAGATCATGAGGAATTATGATACTCCTGTTGCCATTTCCGGAACTCATGGAAAAACAACCACGACATCTATGGTATCTCACATTCTTCTTGCAGGAGACTGTGACCCGACCATCAGTGTGGGAGGTATTCTTCCTGCTATCGGCGGAAACATCCGCGTAGGCAATTCTGAGACTTTTGTCACAGAAGCCTGCGAATACACAAACAGCTTTCTGAGCTTTTTCCCAAAGATCAGTATTATCCTGAATATGGATGCAGACCATCTGGATTTCTTTAAGGATATTGACGATATCCGTCATTCCTTCCGCCGCTTTGCAGAGCTTCTTCCTGCTGACGGTACACTGATCATCAATGCAGATACTCCGAAATATGAAGATATCATCCGGGATCTTCCATGTAATGTGATCACTTATGGTCTGGAACATGATGCAGATTATCAGGCAGCAGATATCACTTATGACAAATATGGACATGCTTCCTTCTCCGTTCTGCGCAATGGCGTTAAGGTTGGCAGCTATTATCTGAAAGTGCCGGGCATCCACAATGTTTCCAATGCACTGGCAGCAATTGCCCTCGGTCATCTTCTTGGTCTTTCCGAAGAAGTGATCATCAAGGGACTTGGAAGTTTCACAGGAACAGACCGCCGTTTCCAGTATAAAGGAGAAGTTGCAGGGGTTACGATCGTAGACGATTATGCACATCATCCTACAGAAATTGAAGCAACTCTTCATGCCGCACACAATTATCCCCATAAGAAATTATGGTGTGTATTCCAGCCACATACATATACCCGTACCAAAGCTCTGCTTCCGGAGTTTGCCAAAGCACTCAGCCTGGCAGATCATGTGGTAGTTGCGGATATTTATGCAGCAAGAGAAACCGATACTCTGGGAATTTCTTCTGAAGATCTGCAGAAGCGTATTCAGGAACTGGGAACTCCCTGCGAGTATTTCCCTACCTTTGATGAGATTGAGAATTATCTGCTCTCCAACTGCCAGGAGGGTGATCTGCTCATCACCATGGGAGCCGGAGATGTTGTAAATATCGGGGAGCATCTGCTGGGTAAATAATGTTTCTGCCTGACATAAATATCAGCAATTTACACAGGACAATTCGGAAAATAATTTTTCAGAATTGTCCTGTTTTTTACAACCGCCCAACTTATAGCACTTATAGCAATAGAAGATACTGAACACTTGTGTCTCTGTCGACAATTTCCATTAAAAAGTTATAAACATTTTATCCCCCTCAATTCTTCCTTTATTTATAACAGTTCAGATCACTTATCCACATTTTCCACATCGTTATACACATTTTCATCTGCCTGCATATGTGGATGTATATGTGCATAAATCACTTAACATAATTCGACATTATTCGTCCCCGTAATACTCCGTTTTTCCCTGAAATTCAACATTTTTCAGGTTTCCAATAATATATACCATATTTCACCTTTCCACATTATCCACATTATCCACATTCAAATGTGGATGAAATCTTCGACAAAAATCCCCTATTCTCTTTTAAAAAATGTTGTGCTATAATTCATAGATATCAAGTCAGAGGAAAAATATCTTTTTTTACTCTGACATCTTATTATTATGATATCAGGGTCAAAAGGTCAAAAAGTCGTTCGTGCTTGCACGATAAGACTTTTGAACTTGGGACCCGCCAAACATGAGAAAGTAGCGATTTACGCAGTAAATCAGCGGATTTCGAATGTTTGAGAATTGTGGGAGCTGCTTTGCAGCGGAGCAATTCGTGGATATCAGGTTAGGGGCAAAATACCTTTTGACCCTAACATCTTATTATTATGAAAGAGAGTGGAAATTCATGGCTATGATCACTTTACAGAATTCCCGCAATGCGGAAGTAACTGTATTAACCAACAATTTCATAGACAACTATATGCCTGGGGCCAATGGAGAATTTGTGAAAGTATATATCTATCTTCTGAGGCTTCTTTCTGACACCTCTGTACCCTTCAGTCTGGAGCAGATGGCTGATCATTTCTTCTGTACAGAACGTGACATTATCCGCGCTCTGAAATACTGGGAGAAAGAAAAACTCCTTACTTTAACCTACAGAAATAACGAAGATATAGCAGATATCATATTGAATGTACCACCTGTAAAATCTGCTGCTTCCGACACACCTGTTTCGGCAGCCCCTGTTACAAAAACAGAAACCCAGACTTCTTCTGCGCCGGCACAGCCTGTGAAGCAGACCACCAGATCAGCCACTGCACTGTCTCCTGACCGTGTAAAAGAATTAAAGCAAAATGATGAGATCGTACAGCTCCTCTATATCGCAGAACAGTATCTCGGCAAAACACTCACTCCTACCGAGATGAAAAAGATCCTGTTTTTCTATGATGAGCTGAAATTCTCGCCTGATCTGATCGAGTACCTGATCGAATACAGTGTCAGCCGCGGGCATAAGAGTATGCGTTACATAGAAACCGTTGCTCTTGCCTGGGCAGATGAGGGAATCACCACTGTCACCATGGCAAAAGAAGCAAATTCCCGTTATGCCAAAGAATACTTTACTATTTTTAAATCAATGGGAATCAGCGGACGAAATCCGGTAGATACAGAGATTTCTCTTATGAACACCTGGCTGAATGATTATGGTTTTACCATGGATATCATCCAGGAAGCCTGCAGCCGTACAGTTCTCTCTACCGGACAGCCAAGTTTCCAGTATGCAGATAAAATCCTTTCCGGATGGAAAGATAAAAATGTCCGTACACTTGCAGATGTCCGGCTCCTCGATGCTCAGCATCAGCGCCAGAAGCTGGAAAAGAATACCCAGCGAAAAGCAGCTTCCAAACCGGCTGCATCAAACCGGTTTAACAATTTCCATCAGCGACAGTACGACTTTAACGAATATGAAAAGAAATTACTGAATCAGTAACGGCAGTGACATAATCGTCTGAAAGTCACTGAACAGCTACAAAAAAACAAACGAAAGGGTGTGAAGTCATGCCTTTACAGAATTATCAGTATGATACGATCATGCGGGAATACAGCAAGACCCAGTCTCAGAACAGACGTATTCTGGAGGAGCGTACTCAGGAGATTTATAAAAAAATCCCGCGCATCCACGAAATAGATGAAGAGGTTGCCACCTTAAGCGCAAAAAAAGCAAGAGCACTCTTAAGCGGAGAATCATCAGGTCTTGAGGACCTTAAAGCTGCAATCTCTCTTCTGTCCCAGGAGCGCAATGCCCTGCTGGTATGTAACTCATATCCGGAGGATTATCTGGAACTTCCATATAAGTGTCCGGTCTGTCAGGATACCGGTTACGTCGGAAGCCAAAAATGTACCTGTTTTAAGAAAGCAGAGATAGAACTGCTCTATACGCAGTCCAATTTAAAAGAAATTCTCAAAAAAGAAAACTTTGACCACTTTTCTTTTGATTATTATTCTGATACAATGAAGAACGAAGCTACCGGACTGACAGAAAGAGAGACGGCCCGGAGAGCTTATGATATTGCCAGAGGTTTTGTGAGAAATTTTGACAGTTCCTTTGAGAATCTGTTTCTTTACGGTGATACCGGTGTGGGTAAGACTTTTCTTTCTCACTGTATTGCTCATGATCTTCTGGAATCAGCACATTGCGTTATGTACTTTTCCGCATTTGATCTGTTTGAACTGCTGGCAGACTCCAAATTCTCCAGAGATAAAACAGAAGGACAGGAATTTGTATTTGACAGCGATCTGCTGATCATCGACGACCTGGGAACTGAACTTACAAACAGCTTTGTCTCTTCCCAGTTGTTTTTGTGCATAAATGAACGCATCATGCGCAGGAAGTCTACGATCATATCAACAAATCTGAAACTGGAAAATTTCTCGGATACTTATTCCGAACGAACCTTTTCGAGAATCGCCAGCAACTACCGTATGGTGAAGCTGGAAGGAAAGGATATCCGTATACAGAAAATTTTTTTAGGAGGAAAATAAAACATGGCACAGGCAACAACTAAAGATTTAACTACACTTCCGGTGGGCAGACTTGGTCTGATCCCTCTGATCAGCTGTAAGGATCTGGGTGAAAAAGTAAATGAATGGCTGATACAGTGGCGTAAAGAGCGCAGCCACGAAGAGCTTGATTCTTTTGCATTTGAGGGTTATCAGAGAGATTCCTATCTGATACCGGTCCAGACAGCACGTTTCGGTTCCGGTGAGGCGAAATGTACGATCATGGAATCTGTACGTGGTGACGATATCTATCTGATGGTTGATGTATGTAACTACAGTCTTACCTACAGCATCGGACCATACGAGAATCTTATGTCTCCTGATGACCATTTTCAGGATCTGAAACGTGTGATCGGTGCAATCGGCGGCAAAGCCCGCAGAGTAAACGTGATTATGCCTTATCTGTACGAAAGCCGCCAGAATATCCGCAGCGGCAGAGAATCCCTGGACTGTGCAACAGCACTTCAGGAGCTTGTAAGTATGGGTGTGGAAAACATCATCACTTTTGACGCACATGACGCGCGCGTGCAGAATGCAACACCTCTGCATGGATTTGAGACTGTACAGCCATCCTATCAGTTTATCAAAGCTCTTCTCAACCATGAGAAAGGACTTCACATCGACAACGATCATTTCATGATCATCAGCCCTGATGAGGGAAGCATGAACCGCGCAATCTATCTTGCCAATATCCTTGGTGTTGATATGGGTATGTATTACAAACGTCTGGATTACTCCAAGAGAATCAACGGACGTCACCCGATCGCAGCTTACGAATTCCTCGGTCCAAACCTTAAGGGCAAAGATATGATCCTGATCGATGATATGATTTCTTCCGGTGATACAGTTCTTAAGATTTCTTCTCTCCTCAAGGAAAGAGGAGCAGGCAGAATTTATATCTGCTCTACTTTCGGACTGTTTACAAACGGACTCGAGAAATTTGATGAGGCTCATAAGGCAGGAGTGTTTGACAAACTGCTCACTACAAACCTGATCTATCAGTCTCCTGAGCTTCTTGCAAAAGATTACTACATCTCCTGTGATATGAGTAAATATATCGCCCTGATCATTGATACTCTTAATCATGATCAGTCTGTAAGCTACCTGCTCAATCCGGTTGACAGGATCAACCACTGCGTAAGCAATTACATGGCTCAGTATGATGAGAAATAAATAACTTCTGTAAAATTTATAAAAAGAGATTTCATGTTCTGTTCCGGCTGTTTCATCCGAAATTCCTGCAGTACATGAAATCTCTCTTTTTGTTATATATAATGCGATCCACTCTTCTATGCGGCCCTACACTGAATAACTGCTTCGCAGTCTGGTTAAAAATTCAGGAAATAATTTGCTTCCCATAAGGGATTCCATCTCTGTCCAGAAGTTCCATCTCGCGTTTACTGCAGGTACTGATGATAACCTGCTTTTTCTCCTTATACATCCATCCAAGAACTGCCTCAAGATCTTCTTCCTCATACATCCCAAAGATATCATCCAGTATCACCGGCAAACTTTCTTCCTGACACAGAAGCTCTCCTGCAGCCATGCGCATGGCAAAATAAATCAGCTCCAGAGTGCCGCGGCTGAGACATTCCAGTGCTTCCACTCCGTTCCCGGTAGTTACTGTCATGTGGGATGCCGCATCCATCTGTACGTCCTGATATTCACCATCTGTAATCTCACTCAAAATCTGAGAAGTACGTATCTGCAGCTTTCGTCCCACCTGAAGATGAATATTTCCTGACATTCTCTCTATGGTTTCCATCGCCATATTCAGAGCCTGTACTTCCCGCTCTTCCGATGTAAGCAGAAAAGAATTTTCTTCGTATTCCCGGTATTCTTCCTTAAGGTTACAAAGTTCTGTTTCTTTCTCATCATAGTCCTGTCTGAGATTTTCTTTACTGCATCTGAGTTTCTCCTGCCTGGATACCCAGCGTTTCTTCATCCGTATTCTCTTCTGAAATTCCCTTGCATACTTCAGCTGCTGTTTTCCACAAAATCCCACCAACGCAGCTGCAATAACCGCTACGATCAGACTTACCGAAACACTGTCCGCTATAATCGCAGTCAGAATCAATCCAAAGATGCCGGCAGCGGCCGATATCAGCATTCCCATTGCAAAGCTGTTTCTTTTTGCCTTTGCCTGTGCCATTCTCTCATCCAGAATAACCGCACCATTTTCATCTCCGGGATGCATCCGTAACGACTCCTCTTTCTCATTAATCTGATCCAGCTTTCTATTCAGATCATTCAGATCACTTATGATATCATCCATCCTGGTCAGAAGTTTCTGCCTCTCCTGTTCTGTCTCTTTCTGTTTTCTGTCTGCCTGGACCAGATAACCCTTTCTGGACATCTTGAGCATCTGCATGGCCCGTCCCAGATCCATGGAGCTGTCTGCAGTTCCCTGATAGCCGGTCATAAATTTTTGCAGCTCCCGAGCCAGATCCTGTTCTGTCGGACTCTTTAACTTCGCAGCAAAAACTGCATTATCGTAGATTGCTTCACTGATATCTCCGAGAAACATATTTTTAATATACGTATGTACTATCGCTCTTTCGCTTTCATTCTCTCCATACAGAACGTTAATTCCCGGAGAAAACTCTAAAGTTTTATCATGGATTTCTCCAGAGTTTTTAATATTTAACTGTCTGATAATCATATTCTGTCTGTCACCTGCTTGTTTCCAGTAAAGCCTGAAGACCATAATATAATGCCTTCTCCTCCACTGCATTTCTGTCTTTTTCAAGAAAATAACTGATATAGTCACCAATCAGTGTTCCACTATATTTTTTTTGAAGTGCTTCCAGATCATAGGAAGGCTTTGATTCATCCAGAACCTCTGTTACGTAGCCAAAAGACTTCAGTCTCTCGGGAAGCAGCAGAAGCTCCGGTGCCCTGGTTCCCTGGATCACGATCCTGTAGATATTCATGCGTCCTTTATTCGCCAGATCCGCCTTCAGCATATCCTCCAGAGATGCCTGTGTAGAATCTTCACGCAGCATCAGAAGAATCTGCTCATAGGAACGGCAGGCAAAAGGAACAAAATTTGTCTTAAGCCTTCCGTTTTCCAGATGTCCTTCTATGTATCCATGATCACCCAGATCATTTCTGTCAACAGGCTCCAACGCACCTGCATAAGCTGCATTATCCCGGATCAGAATCTGGGGTTTATGAATATGTCCTAATGCAATATAATCAAATCCTGACGCAGCAATTGATTTGATATTCATAGGGATATGCTTCGCATCTCCACCATGAGCCAGTAAAATGTGAACCCCCTCTCCCTCTGCAGGATGTATGGAATCATACAGAGGATTCTCTATTTCCTGATGTTCATAGCTCAGTCCATATACATAAACATCCAGTTTCTCATCTTTCACACAGGTAAGCTGTTCATTCTTAAAAAATGTCACATTCTTTTCCCACTGAAAATCCCGGTAAAAAGAATCAGCCTTAATATAGTCATGATTTCCTGCCATCAGATAAACCCGGGTATCCGGGATGGTGGAAAACAGGTTATTTACTTCTTTCAGTTCCCGTAGAAGAGGCTGGCGGTGGAACAAATCTCCTGCTATAAATAACAAATCCACCGGATTCTCGCGGATACCCGCAATAACCCGGCGGAAAGTTTCCCAGATTTCTTCCTCCCGCCTGCTGCTCCATGGACAGCCCCTGTCAGGAACTGCACCAAGGTGTACATCTGCAAGATGAATAAATCTCATGCCAATCTCTCTTTCTATAACATTTTTGATATCTGCGGATTGCTCTGCAGCTTCAATGCTCCCACAATACTGATATCAGTCAAATTATAAGTCACAGTTTTTAACAGTTCTTGGGAATGGAATTACGTCGCGGATGTTGCCCATGCCGGTAAGGTACATTACGCAACGTTCAAATCCAAGACCAAATCCTGAATGGCGTGTGGAACCATATTTACGAAGATCAAGATAGAAGTCATAATCCTCTTTCTTAAGTCCCAGCTCGTCCATACGTTTCTCAAGTTTCTCAATGTCATCCTCTCTCTGGCTTCCACCGATGATCTCACCGATTCCAGGCACCAGACAGTCCATAGCTGCAACAGTCTTGTTATCCTCATTCATCTTCATGTAGAAAGCTTTGATCTCCTTCGGATAATCTGTTACAAATACAGGTTTCTTAAAGATTTCTTCTGTAAGATAACGTTCATGCTCTGTCTGCAGATCGCATCCCCAGAATACTTTGTAGTCAAATTTATCGTTGTTCTTCTCCAGAAGCTCTACTGCTTCTGTGTAAGTAACATGACCAAACTCAGAATTGATCACATGGTTCAGTCTGTCCAGAAGTCCCTTATCAACAAAAGAATTGAAGAAATTCATCTCTTCCGGTGCATTCTCCAGTACATAACGGATCACATATTTCAGCATTGCCTCTGCAAGATCCATGTTGTCATTTAAATCTGCAAATGCGCATTCCGGCTCGATCATCCAGAACTCTGCCGCATGGCGGGTTGTGTTGGAATTCTCAGCGCGGAAGGTTGGTCCGAAAGTATAAACATTGCGGAATGCCTGTGCAAAAGTCTCGCAGTTTAACTGTCCGCTTACTGTCAGATTAGTTTCTTTTCCGAAGAAATCCTGAGAGTAATCTACAGCACCCTTGTCATCTGTCGGAACGTTGTTCATATCCAGAGTAGTTACCTGGAACATCTCACCTGCACCTTCACAGTCGCTTCCTGTGATCAGCGGAGTATGCACATAAACAAATCCCTGCTCCTGGAAGAAACGGTGAATCGCATAGGCACACAGAGAACGTACACGAAATACTGCCTGGAATGTGTTTGTTCTCGGACGAAGATGTGTGATGGTTCTTAAGTATTCAAGGCTGTGGCGTTTCTTCTGAAGCGGATAATCAGGTGCAGAATTACCCTCTACTGTAACTTCTGCTGCCTGGATCTCAAATGGCTGTTTTGCCTGTGGAGTTGCTACCAGTGTACCTTTGACAATAATCGCTGCACCTACGTTTAATTTGCTGATCTCAGCAAAGTTCTCCATTGTATCGTGATAAACTACCTGAAGAGTCTCAAAGAAGCTTCCGTCGTGAAGCACGATAAATCCAAATGTCTTGGAGTCACGTACGCTTCGTACCCATCCACCTACTGTAACCTCTTTATCCAGGTATTTTTCTCTCTCTTTGTAAATCTCTTTTACTGTTGTTAACTTCATATCTATGTTTCCTCTTTCTCCTCATCGTTCTGGTCTTACACAAAAAGACGAAACGCTGTTTCAGATAACAGCCGTCTCGCCTTTTAGTATAGACTATTCCCTGTTTTCACGCAAGGAGTAATCTGGTATTTACTGTGTTTTTTATTCGTTACCGGGTACGAAACGAATAGTAACTTTTATCCTGATAGTATTTAAATAACATCTATCCTATCTTGGTACCCTCAGCGAATCTATACACTTGGCATAAATTCGCTTGTATGTTTTTGCCGTATAATGCAGACCATCATCGATAGTTCCTGCTCCATAGTGATCACTGGCAAAGCTGTAGCCTGTGGATTTCAGGTAGGAGTACATATCGATATAAGTATATGCAGAAGAAAGATTTGCTTTCATATAATCGTTAAAGGATCTGACTGCCGCTTCGCTTCGGTCTGCTCGTCCTGTATTTGAAAGCATCGTACGGTTCAACGGATTTACTGACATGAAATACAGTTCGCATCCTTTACTTTTAAGCTGCGGTGCAATCCAGTTATAATATTCTACATAATCTGCATAATCTGACAGATCATTTACTCCAAAGTTAAAAATTACCGCTGTTTTCTTAGAAAGAATACTGTTGGTGTCCTTCTGCACCATAGCATAAAGCTGTGACCATCCTGTGGTAGTAAGCCAATTTAATTTCTTTCCCGCAGAGCAGACAAACTTCACATTTTTAATTGCTGATTCTCCCATTCCCTTCAGAACATTCTCCATAAATTCTGTACGGGAATCGCCCACAAAGATTACCTGTTTGTATTTATAGATATCTACCTGCGGGAGCTCAGCTTCTGTAAGATCTTTTTCTGTTGATCTGTTAAATACTACTGCATACAGGTTCATATTACCGTTTACTGTAATCTTCTCTTCTGCCTCATATTCCGGATTCACAGACTGCATTGGTTTTGATGACCATCCCATGAAAGTATAACCTTCTGCATCTCTTACTCCTGGCAGAGAATAGGTAGATCCTTTCGCCAGAGTCGTTTTCTGCCAGGTGCTGCCGTCACATCTGTGGAAAGTCAGCTGTACTGCCTTCTTCTGTACCGCATAAAGAGTAATATTCTTGTTCACTGTACATTTCGCCTTTGCTGTTGCTTTCTCGGAATTCTTCTTACTTGACCATCCCTGATTAACATAACCGGTTCTTGCCGGTACTTTCGCAAAGGTAACAACTGTTCCCTCTTCTACTGTCTGAGTAAGTTTTTGATAAGCCGCATTAGTGCTTCCATTTCCCAGATAGTAGCTGACCGTATAATAATTACTCTTTCTGCGCACTGCATAGAACTGAATTGCTTTTGTAATCTTTACTGTATCACCGGCCGAATATTCCGGTTCTGTTTCTCCCTTTTCAGTTGTCCAGCCCAGATTTGTATAGCCCTTTACTTTCGGCACATCAGGCAGTGTCACTTTCTGATTTTTTGACGCATACATGGTGAGCGAAGTATAAATTTTGCTGGTACTTGTTCCATTATTGTTATTGAAAGTAACTGTGTAAGGCAATTTCTTATATACAGCATAGAGAGTCAGTGTTTTTGATACAGTCACATTCTGGCCTGCTTTATAGTCAGCTTTGGAGGCTTTTTTATTCTTTGACCATCCCAGAGACTGATATCCTGTCTTGACAGGTACCTGCGGCATTGTAACTGTAAGTCCTTTTCCGACTTTCTGATTCAGTCTGGTAAATTTACTGTTGCTTGCCCCTGTATTGGTCTTAAAATTCACCTGAAGTGCTGTACGGCGCACAATGTAAAAATCTATGTCACTGGTCACTGTAAATTCTGAATTCAGTTCATATTTTACAGCAGAACTTCCCTTTGTATCTGTCCATCCATAATTAATGTATTTAGATGATGGCATATCCGGAAGTATGACGTTTTTTGTCTCATATGCCTGCAGAATTCCATTGGAAAACACACTGGTTCCTGAATTATTATAAAGGGAAACCGTACATTTCTTTGGCATATAGAAGTTCAGGATGCCTTTTTCGAGAAACAGATTCCAGCTCTCGCCTTTCTTCAGAGTAAGAATATCTCCACCCTTCAGAGTGATCGCATCTCCAAGTTTTTCATTTTTTTCCAGTTTCCACATATCCGGTGCACCTGTATCCGGTACATTGGGAAGGATCAAAGATTCACCCCAGGACATCACTGTTCGCAACTGTTCACATTCATTTCCTTCTCCGTCTATAAATCGGAGCATTACCTCTTTCTCCGGATTAATCGTCGGCGTGGGAGATGGTGATGGTGTGACTGAAGGAGTCGGTGTTGAAGACGGCATCGGTGTGACCGAAGGAGTCGGTGTTTCTGTCAATGCAGGTGTACCCTCCGGTGTCGAAGGCACTGTTGGTGTTGGTGACAGTTCCGATGCCATTACTTTCTCCGAATCAGAAGCTGCCGGCAAAGTATTTTCTGTATCAGTTATGCATGAATCTTCTTCCCCTGAACTGAAAATCTCTTCAAAACTGTCCGGAGTGCCGAACTCTGCTGCCTGTACGGGAACTGTTGCAGTGATCAGTGCCACAGTCAGAAACACACTTGCCAGACGCTTTCCTCTTTTGTGTCTTTTTCTGTACATATTTACCTCCATTTTGCAAAAACGTCCCAACATAAAATATGCGGGACGTTCTCTATGCATTCCCAATCATTCAAAAACATCTTCAGACTGCCCGGCTTTTGATCAGAACCGCCACAACCTGCTCATATGTAAATAATACCAGATTTGTCATCCTGCTATGTAAACACTGTTTTCTTATGGTTGAAAATATTCCTTATAATTTATTGATAAACCTCATAAATGCTTCTCTGCCTTCAGCAGTGCATTTATATACGCCGGCATCCTCAAGTACATGAACGAATACATTACCGACTTCTTTTCTGAGAACATCCTGAATGTTGTCTTTATCAAGGTTGTCATATTTCGGAAGGAATTCTGCAACCCATGCTGCATGTTTCTCAATCTTCTCATTGGAAGAAATGTCTTTTCCCTCCAGAATATATTCTGCCAGAAGTTCCAGTTCTTCTTTTAATCTTGCCGGAAGTACGGCAAGTCCCATTACTTCGATCAGACCAATATTCTCTTTCTTGATATGGTGATACTCTGCATGCGGATGGTATACACCAAGAGGATGCTCATCAGTAGTAATGTTATTTCTAAGTGTGAGATCCAGTTCAAACATATCTCCGGATCTGCGGGCGATCGGTGTGATCGTATTGTGCGGTTCTCCATCAGTTTCAGCAAAGATAAACGCACTTTCGTCTGTATAACCTCTCCACGCTTCCAGAACATGTGTAGCAAGCTCTATCAGTCTCTTCTCATCCTTATGACGGATCCTTAAAACTGAAAGAGGCCATTTAACAATACCTGCTTCTACATCCTCATATCCCGGAATAGTCACATGTTTCTCGATCGGTGCTTTTGCCATTGCGAAAGTATAATGTCCGCCCTGGAAATGATCGTGACTTAAAATAGAACCGCCTACGATAGGCAGGTCTGCATTGGATCCCAGGAAGTAATGCGGGAAAAGTTTTACAAAATCAAAAAGTTTAATAAAGGTATTCTTCTCAATCTTCATCGGAACATGCTGACTGTTAAAGACGATGCAATGCTCATTGTAATACACATATGGGGAATACTGAAATCCCCAGGGACTGTCATTTACAGTGATAGGAATGATTCTGTGATTCTCTCTGGCAGGATGATTAACTCTTCCTGCATATCCTTCGTTCTCCGGGCAAAGAAGACATTTCGGATAACTGCTGGATTTTACAAGCTTGGCAGCAGCGATTGCCTTCGGATCTTTTTCCGGTTTGGAAAGATTGATGGTGATATCGATTTTACCATATTCACTGTCTACTGTCCATTTCTGATCTTTCTTTACACGATAACGACGAATATAATCGCTGTCCTGACTGAGTTTATAGAAGTAATCGGTTGCTTCCTGTGGATCTTTCTCATATCTGCTCCAGAACTCATTCTGTACCTGCGCCGGACGCGGCATCAGACAGTTCATAAGTCTGGTATCAAAAAGGTCTCTGTACACAACACTGTCTTCTATGAGATTTCTCTTCACAGCCTCATCCAGAAGTGCATTTAATACCTCTTCAAGATCGATATCCCTGTACTCTTCCTCAGGTTCCACATATTCGTCTTCTTTAAAGACATCCAGAAGAAGATTTATTGTATAATTCTTCTCGCAGGCCGGTGTAAGTCCTGTTTCTACTCCGTACTGTACTAATTTTTTAATGTTCTCATATAACATCTGTACGTTCCTCCGTTTCGCTGTTACTGTTTCACTCTTACAGTAACGTATTTAAACAATAAATTTCTCTGCCACTGTTTGTCCTTTTTAGAATACTCAAATATCAGTGAAATGTAAAGAAGCATTTTTACAATTTTTTGGATGAATAACCGGCAGGTTGCTGTCGCATTACTGTTCGCTCCGTTCTCAGCTGCCTGCCGGTTATGTTTTTCATCAGTAATTTACTGTTTCTATATAGGTGATAAACACATTTCCGGCTTTCTGGAAAAGATCCGTACTGTCATTCATTCCATACGGATAGGTCTCTTTTTTAACCGGATCATACAGCCAAGTATTATATTCATCATATCCTACGATCACCACGCTTGTATCTGCTCCCGTTTTGGCAATTACCGGACGCTGTGCACTTATCTCGTACAGCACACTGTCCAGACTGCAGCCGGAAAGATCGATCACAGTTCCGGTCTTTTTGAGGCTCTTTTTCAGGGTTTTAATATCATAGGTTCCCTGAAGCACAATCTCCGGAATCCCTTCTGTATCTATCTGCATTTTTGTCTTTTTATTTCCACGTTCCCATACATACTGCTGTGTACGGTTCAGCACTACACCTCCCAGCGTATCTGCACGCAATACAGCCTTCGCCGGATCTGTATAGATACCGTCCAGTCCGCCCTGTCCGTAAACATAATATGCTGTTTCCTGAGGAATCTGAGTGTCCAGAACAATGTCTTTCCGGTCGGAACTGCTTATCTTTGCATACATAGTCAGCGGAGAATCTGTCTGTTTGGTTGTGTTAAATACCAGTTTCACACGAACACCTGTCCTGGATGCAGAAATAAGTTCGATTTTTACTGTATTTGCCGCTGCCTTTTTATTATTCATGATCGTATCTTTCTTCTGGGCAACATAAGAGGTTTCTCCGGATTTTGCAGAAAGTTCAAACTCGATCAGAGTATTTCCTACTGAAATATCAGTGATATAAAGTCCGTCTTTCCGGTATTCTTTTTTTACATTTCCTTCAAAATCTTCAATACGCAGAATGCGGATCCCAACAGATTTATGTCCCTCCTCATCTGTAAGAATATCTTCTTTATTCAGCATTCCATAAATCAGATCTTCATTCATAAATCCAACTGTACGAAGTCTCTGGCCTTTCTGCGGTGCGATCAGTCGGGTTTCACAGGTATCAAAATCGATTTCCTTGATATTTCCCTTTTCATCCCCCTCTGAAACCAGCCAGGCTGCATGGTCATTATTATCGGAAGATACAAAATTCGCATTTTTTATTCCTTTTTCAAGAATTTCACTGGAGTTCTCTTCGATATTGATCCTGTAAAGATTCTTCGCCAGAATCAGAAACAGCTCATTCTTTTCATTGACATAGGACAGTTTTTCAAGATCTTTTTTCAGAAATTCAAATGATTCCGAAACAGGGATAAAGGCTCTTTCTTCTGCCACGTTTTTATCACGATTGTAATGGTAAACTGCAATTCCTTCATATCCTTCATGGCTTCCTCTGTTCATATATCCATAAAGTACGAAATCAATATCTCCTTCATCAGTTACTCTGACGATCTTGATGTCATGCTGAGTTCTGGAATCGCGGAAATCTCCGTCCTTCAATTTTCTGAAACTGAAAACCTGATTTACCTTTTCATTGCCCGGTGAATAGGACCACAGATCTCCCTCCTGCACAAAAGCTATCACAGTAGCAGCATCATTCATCATATATTCTACATTCTTATCGCGCACTCCAAGGATAATCCCATCATCCTCATAAACAGGCAGTGTACCATCAAAGACCTGATTTGCAGAACGTTGGAAATCCAGCAGATAAATCCTGGTATCCTGATATTTCATTCTGTAAAATTCTTTTACGTCATATAATTCCGTTTCCTCATCCTCATTCTGCGAAGTCAGCTGATATTCCAACACAACGCTGGCAGTTGTCTCATTGATCTCTTTGATCACAGGAATTCCCTCCTGACACAGCTGCGGAGCAAGATTCCCCCAACTGATCTCACTCAGGGAAGAATTAATATTAATTCCCGAGTAATTCGTTGCTGCTCCTGTTGTCTGTGGTTCCAGATAACTTCCCAGTGCATCTGCTGACTCTTTGTCAAGACACGCTTCATAAAAATATTTTACAAAAGCTGCATAATCTGATGCATGTACCTGTGACCTGGAAACAACTCTCGTATAATAATATGCTGTACCCTCATCCAGTTCCAGGGCAATCTGCATGGAATATTCCTGATTCATACGCAGATCACTGCCAATCTCCACGTCTACGGACAAATACTGATCTTCTTTTACAAGATTCTTAATCTTCTTATTTTCAAGGACTTTACTTCCATCAGATGTACGGATCTCATAAGAAAAACTCTTTACTTCCGAATCATAGGGATTCACTTTAAATGTCAGTTTTTTTGATGTATCCAGAGGAGTCACACTGTCTCTGCTAAAATCCGCCTGCATAGGCTGCGCATATCCATACATCCGGTTTATCAGCGTATCATTCATATCCACCATGACTTCCGGAAACACTGCGTCATTAAAATCAGAACGGTTATCTGTGGATTCACTGTTAAGAAGCAATGCAGTACCTGCTGTACCAAGCAGAAATACCAGAAGAAGAATACCTGCTTTTTTCAGTATCCTTTTCATCGCACACTCCCTTCCTGTTCTTTTTCATTCAGAAGCCTGTCCAGTGTGGGATGGATATTCAGGGCTGCAAGCATTTTCTCCACCTTACCCTGGTCTGATCTTTTCCCTGTTCTGACTGCTCTGATCAGGAGATTCTTAGGTGTATGTTCCATATCAATAAACTCCAGGATCTGGGTATCATAACCTTTGCTCTCCAGAAGATCTGCACGCACAGCATCTTTGATCAGCGCAGACATCCTTTCTTTCAGGATTCCATAGCGCAGAACCGGCTCCAGCATTTCATTTTTGATCTGTTTATTAACTTCATGCTGACAGCAGGGTACGGAAAGAATGACTTCAGCTCCCCATTCCACTGCCTTGGCAAGTGCATAATCGGTAGCTGTGTCACAGGCATGAAGCGTTACCACCATATCCACACAGGATACACCTTCATAATCTGCAATATCACCATGATAGAAATGCAGCTTCTCATATCCGTATCTGAGTGCCAGAGAATTACATTTCTCAATTACATCTGTTTTCAGATCAAGACCTATGATATTTACATCATATCCTTTTAGTTCTCTTAAATAATAATACATGGCAAAGGTAAGATAACTCTTTCCACAGCCAAAATCCAGAATCGTTATTTCTCTGTCTCTGGAAAGTCTGGGAAGTATATCTTCAATAAATTCAAGGAAACGATTAATCTGTCTGAATTTGTCATATCTGGCATGGATAATCTTTCCCTGTTCATTCATAACTCCCAGATCGATCAAAAACGGAACCGGAACGCCTTCTTTAAGAATATATTGTTTCACCCGGTTATGTGCCTGGATCTGAACTTTTTCTTTCTGTTCATGGTGTTTCTGTTTAATAGTCATTTTCCCCTTTTTACTGACAAGAACAACCCCGTCTGTTACTGCACCCTGTGCCTGAAACTGTCTGAAATTCTCTGCAAGTTCTTTTTCCACATATTCAATCAGTTCCGTACGCCCGTAGTTTTTATGCAGAACTTTCTGTCCTTCTGTGGCAGATGCCTGATAACAGATCTGTCCTTTCAGCCGGATCGGACGAATCTTTATTTTTGATATGCCATCTTTATTTCTGCCGGCACTCAGAACAGCCTGTATCAGATTTTCATTTATCTGTTCTTCTAAATATTCTCTTAAATTTTTCATTGCTCTTTCTGTCTGTTAATGTTATATAATCTGTTGTAACTGTCCGGTGTACCAGCAAACCGATTTCCCGAGCAATTACAATCTGTTTTAAAAGTATCTCCTGCAGCGATATCTGCGGCATCTTCTTCTGGATATTTCCTGACAAAGCATTACCTGTATCAGTTCATCCAGAAAATCCTCCCTGATAGCCTGAGTGCTTATTTCCGGTTCCATACTCTCCCTGATCTTGCAGCTTAAATGATAAATCATATATTTATCCGGATATTCATCATAAAGGCGGCTTCCCTCATAATCCATGAGATCACATTCCTCTTCTATTTTCTCCTGAATATGCTGTACAGTCCCCGGATAATAGGATTTCATCAGGTTAAATTCTTTATCCTGCATCCGTTCTCCTTCATACAGAAGAGGATTTGCATATGTGGTATAAAACGGAAAATATTCTTTCAGATACATCGTACGATCCTGCATTCTTTTCGATTGTCTATTTCAGTATATGCAAAGTTCTGCAGACTGTGCCGAAATACAGTTCACGCGCCGCTTTATTTCATCTGCTTCTTGCAGATTACAATTCCTGGATCATTCTTACAGTTAATTTGACACTGTGTTCAATTGCCGCCATCTCAAACTCAGCGTAATCCATGTGAGCACTTCCGTCTGCCTTATCAGAGATTGCTCTTACTACAAGGAATGGAATATGGTTCAGATAAGCAGCCTGACCGATAGCAGCACCTTCCATCTCTACTGCAAATCCGCCAAATTCTGAAATGATGGCATCTTTAACGCTCTTATCTGAGATAAACTGATCTCCGGAACAGATTCTTCCTTCAAATACACTGATCTCAGGATTTACTTCTTTACATACTTTTGCAGCCAGTTTACGAAGTTTTTCATCAGCAGGGAAGGAAAATTCATCCATCTGCGGAATCTGACCTTTCTTATATCCGAAGCCGATCGCATCCATATCATGATGCAAAACATCTGTGGAAAGAACAATATCCCCAATATTTACATCATTATTCAGACTTCCTGCAATTCCTGTATTGATCACCGCTTCCACACCAAATACATCTGCAAGGATCTGTGTGCACATACCTGCGTTTACTTTTCCGATTCCTGAGCGTACAACAACTACTTTCTTTCCTTCCAGAGTTCCCTCATAGAAATCCATACGGGCTCTGGATGTAATTGTGACATCCTGCATTTTTTCCTTGATTTTTGCAACTTCCTGTTCCATTGCTCCGATAATTCCGATACATTTCATTATTAAAACACCTCTTCTTTGTATATTGTAATTTTTCATTTTCATGGTATCAGGTTCAGATGTGTAAACAGTGACAAATGTTCCTGACATTTCTTTATTATAGCAAAACTTTATTTATATGGAAACTTTTTTTATCCTCTGTTATAATACAATTGCTATTTTATGTTACTGTTCACATATCACTATTCCGTGAGGTGTTTTGGCATGAATATGCCAAAATCCCGAGACATACAAGCCAAAATTCCATTGCCGCAGGCAATCTGGAATAAATTTTGGCTACGTTACTGAGAACGAAGTAAACAGTAACGTAATAGTATATGAACAGCAGCATTTATAGTTACATTTTTTCACACAGGAGGAAACATATCATGACGTATAAAACAAAAGGTGTCTGCGCCAGCCATATTGAATTTGAAGTAGATGACAATAAGAAAGTCCACAATGTCCGTTTCATCGGCGGATGCAGCGGAAATACCCAGGGTGTAGCCAGTCTTGTAGAGGGAATGGATGCAGAGGAAGTGATCAGTAGATTAAAAGGAATCAAATGCGGATTTAAGAATACCTCATGTCCGGATCAGCTTTCCACTGCACTGGAAGAAGTTCTGAACAAATAAACAACTGTGGAAATACTGAACAGTTACGCAGGTGACCATATAAAATATCCCACGAAAACTATAGCAAGCCTCTTAAATAATGTAAATTGAATCAATATATTATTTACAAAGATTGCTATAGATAAAGTTTCGTGGGATATTTTTTTAATTTACATATCTGTCCTGTCCCATTTATCACACAGGGACTGAACATCTCTTGAAAATCTTTCCAGATCTTTATTCGGCGTTCCTTCATTTTTCCTGATAACCGTAATAAGCCTGTAACCAAGTGCCAGAAGTTTCTCGAAGGCTCTGGCTGCTCTTGTTGCCTTCGGTGATGCAGATGCTTTCTGGATTTTCACACCCTTTGCCTCATACAGACATACATCGTCTGCCAGATCATAAACCGTACCGCTGAACGGAGCCATTGTATCATACCCCAGTTCATCTGTCAGACGTTTTGCAAAAATCTCTGTAACTGTATCATCTCCATGAGTAACAAAGACTTTCTGCGGTTTCTCCTCAAATGCCTTCGCCCAGTCTAAAAGACCATTCACATCTGCATGACCGCTGATTCCCGGCATCTGGCAGATATGCGCTGCCACATGAACAGGTTCACCAAACAGTTTCACATCTGCTGCTCCCTCGATCAGTGCTCTTCCAAGAGTACCGACCGCCTGATATCCTACAAAAAGAATCGTATTCTTCTCATTCCACAGATTATGTTTCAGATGGTGCTTGATACGGCCTGCATCACACATACCACTGGCTGAAATGATTACCTTGGGCTCCTCATCATAATTGATCGACTTCGAATCATCACTGGTGACGGAAATCTTCAATCCAGGGAAACTGATTGGATTAATTCCCTTTTTGATCAGTTCCATCGCTTCTTCATCAAAACAGTCATACTGATGCTCCGAGAAAATCGTGGTAGCTTCATTTGCAAGAGGACTGTCCACATATACTTTAAATCCGTCATGTCCATACACCAGTCCGTCTGCCTTGATCTGTCTGATAAAGTACAGCATTTCCTGCGTACGTCCCACTGCAAAAGAAGGAATCACAAGATTTCCTCCTCTGTCAAAGGTTTCCTGGATGATTTCCGATAACAGTTTCACATAATCAGGCTTTTCTCCATGACTGCGGTCACCGTAAGTGGATTCCATAACTATATAATCTGCATGGTGCAGATACTCAGGATCCTTGATCAAGGGCTGGCAGGTATTTCCAATATCTCCGGAGAATACAATCTTTTTCTCTGTATCCTCCTCCCTGATCGTCAGCTCAATACTTGCAGAGCCCAGCAAATGGCCTGCATCAATAAACCGGGCCGAGATTCCCTCTGCAGGAGTGATCATCTTATTGTACGGGCATCCCACAAAGTTTCTGATCACTCCCATGGCATCTTCCATTGTATAAGCCGGAACAAATTCCGGTTTGCCCTGTCGTCTGCCTTTACGGTTTCTCCATTCTGCTTCAAACATCTGAATGTGCGCACTGTCTCTGAGCATAATATCGCATAAATGGCTGGTGGCATCTGTGGCATATACCGGTCCCCTGAACCCCTTTGCATAAATAGCCGGAAGATTACCTGAGTGATCTATATGTGCATGTGTCAGAAGAACAAATTCTATCTCTCCCAAAGCCACTGGTATTTCTGCATTTTCATAATAATCCGGTCCCTGCTCCATTCCGCAGTCTACAAGAAACTTGTGACCTGCTGCCTCCAGATAATAACAGGATCCCGTAACCTCATGAGTTGCCCCGATAAATGTAATCTTCATATAAAAACCTCCCTTCAGATTTTGATATCCCCAATTGTTTTGCTGCATTTTGCCTGTTTAACCCGACAGCTTTTTACTGCTTTTATGATCCTTCTATATTGTATTAATTATACACTACAATGAAACAAATTAACAATATCTTTTCTGAAAACAAAAAGCAGAAACAGTTTTTTTTCGACTGTTCCTGCCTTTCTTTGCATCTGCCACGTGAGAATTTTAAAAATTTGCCGATATTTTAATGATTCTCTGTCGGTCAGTGCATAAATATATAACGTTTTGTTCCGAGCCTTTGATCCGCACACTTATCCGAAGAATAAAATGCCGGATTTCTGCTTCGCAAACTTTCATTACATATACTATGCGAATCAAATCGGCAAATATCACACAAAAAATAAAATTTTTTTATTTTTTTTCAAAAACGGATGTCTTCTGATATGTCTGCGTATTTTTATCCGGATATCGATAGTCAGCTATAGCAGTCATTCCCACCAGCGCAGTCAACATAACTACTGCCACTGCGGCAGCTGCAGATTTCAGGATTCTGTGAGTCCTGTTCCCGTCATACTCAAGACTTTCAAGTTTTTCCTTTGCCGCCCTGGTGCTTCCTGTCTTTTCAGCCCTGGCTGCTTCATTGAAATCCCCTGTTTCTCTCAGTCGGGTGATCAGCCGATTATACCCCGCCCGGATCTTCTCCTCGGATTCTTCCGGAAATTCATCCCATGAGATTTTGCCTGCTACGTTCAGCAATGCGGATTCAAGTATTTTGGTTTCCGCATTATACTGCTCTTGAAGTATTTTGTCTATCTGCTGATTTTTTGTCTGTATATCTGTTTTGTTCTTCATAATATTTAACTTTCCTTGACAATTTCTCCCCCTGGGTTCATATTAAATAGTAACGTATAGCAATTCCATAAAATAATGAATCCGGACATTTTCGCAGGATTTCACATATTCCCGGATTCCCTGCAGTCTTTTATAGAATTGTTGTAACTATTCAGAATAAAACAGGAGGAATCTCTATGAAACATATTGTGCTCACCGGCGGCGGCACAGCCGGACATGTGACTCCGAATATTGCTCTGATCCCACGCCTTAAGGAGCTTGGATACGAAATTTCCTATATCGGATCCTACGATGGAATCGAAAAAAAGCTTATTGAAGAAATGAATATTCCTTATTACGGAATCTCATCCGGAAAGCTGAGACGTTATTTTGATCTGAAAAACTTCACAGATCCATTTCGTGTACTGAAAGGATTCGGTGAGGCCAAAAAATTATTGAAACAATTAAAACCAGATGTGGTTTTCTCCAAGGGTGGCTTCGTGACTGTCCCGGTTGTAATCGCTGCCGGTCGACGTAAAATTCCTACCATCATTCATGAATCAGATATGACTCCCGGACTTGCAAATAAGATCTGCATTCCATCTGCCACAAAAGTATGCTGTAACTTCCCTGAGACTGTAAAAAGTCTTCCTGCTGACAAAGCAGTACTTACAGGTACTCCTATCCGTCAGGAATTATTAAACGGAAGTAAAGAGGCAGCCCGCGAATTCTGTGGTTTCACAGATGACAAACCGGTTCTTATGGTGATCGGCGGAAGTCTTGGTGCTGCATCTGTCAATGAAAATATCCGCAAAATCCTTCCGGAACTTTTAAAAGAGTTTCAGGTTATCCACCTGTGTGGTAAGGGAAAAATGGATGAAAGTCTCAAAGACACAAAAGGATATGTACAGTATGAATATATTAAACAGGAGCTTGCCGATCTGTTTGCTCTGTCTGATATCGTTATCTCCCGCGCAGGTGCCAATGCAATCTGTGAACTGAATGCTTTAAAAAAACCCAATCTTCTGATCCCGCTTTCTGCAAATGCCAGCCGCGGTGACCAGATCCTCAATGCACGTTCATTTGAACGTCAGGGATTCAGCATGGTACTTGAGGAAGAAGAGATTACAGAAAGCACACTTTTAAACGCAATCCGCGAACTGTACCAGAACAGAGAGTCCTATGTTCATGCCATGTCAGAAAGCAGTCATATGAATTCTATTGAAAAAATCACCGGGCTGATCGAAGACTGCGTAAATAAACAGTAATCACCGGGTTATTTTCTTATATTCCCTGGCAAGCCAACGTCTCGTCCTCATGACTCTGTTATTCACATTATTTTCTGTGATATGATAATGTCTGGCAACGAGACGCGTTGGTATGTCATATAACGTTACACTGACATAGATTTCATAATTTGTCCTGTTCTTTTCTCTCAGTTTTTCAAATATCGACTGCAGGTATCCTGCTGCCTCCAGATTCAGAACAATCTCATCTACACGATTACCTTTTCTTACCCGCATATCTGTCATTTCCAGAATCGCATCTGAGTTCGCATATTCATATTTCCTGAAGGCCTTTTTGCGATGATCGGATGCTTTATGGTAGCTGATTCTGACAATCAGATTCTCCAGTTTCTTTTCATCTGAAAAATCCACACTCCGGCCCATATGAAACAAAGTCTCAAATACATCCTGACAGACATCTTCTGCTTCGTCTTCATCGCCAAGGATAAATTTTCCAATATTGAACGCCCGCGAACGGTATTTCCTGTAGATACTTACAAAATCTATATTCTCCATCTTTTGTAATGTGCTGTATCAGAATATCAAGACAGCTGCTCCTTTACTTTTAACAGGATTTCTTCTTTATCTGCATCACTGAGTTCACCCGGGTGCCATGTGATTCCCACCTGATCTCCTTTATATCTCGGAATCAGATGCATATGAAAATGAAATACTGTCTGCCCTGCACACTCGCCATTATTCTGTACAATATTAAATCCGTCACATTTCAGTGCTGCTGTCATTGCTGTCGCCATTTTCTTTGCAAGAATCATTGCCTTTGCAGCCATTTCATCCGATAATTCATAAATATTGGCAGCATGCGATTTCGGAAGGATCAGCGCATGTCCCTTACTCGCCGGGCCCAGGTCAAGAATTACCCTGAAATTCTCATCCTCATAAAGTGTTGCAGCAGGAATCTCTCCATTAGCGATTTTACAAAAAATACAATTTTCCATCTTTAAATCCTTCTTTCTTAAAATTCAAGATTTTGATTTGCAATAATCAGTAATACTTGTCGTTTTATTGCGAATTTTTCAGGACGAAATCAGTTGCGGCTGAAAGTTCACAATGATACACTTTTCCTGAGGTGATAATATGCAGATTGAAATAACAAAACAATCAGAAAAAGATTTTCGTTTTCTTTTATCCAGACTTTCACATGAAATCCGTAATCCGGTCACGCTGATCAACAGTGAACTTCAGTTGATGGCTTCCTCTCACCCGGAACTGTGCAGTTACAGACAATGGGACAGTCTTATGGATAACCTTGAATATGTAAAAGAACTGCTGAAAGAACTCTCTGACTTCAGCCATGCGCAGACAGTTACTCTTGTTCCCGTAAATCCCGCGGAATTTCTGACCACTGTTTTATCCTGTCAGAAAAACACTCTGGACTATCTGGGAATCCGGCTGGAAATACATGTGGAACATACTTCTTCACCTGTTTTTCTTGACCGGATAAAAATGCGTCAGGTCATATTTAACCTGATCAAAAATTCCTGTGAAGCCATCGATCAGCCAGGCGGAAAGATTATTGTAAATCTCACCCCTGCAGATTCCGGCATCTGCATCTGTATTAAAGATAACGGATGTGGTATGACGCATAAGCAGACTGAGAATATCTTTCATCCCTTCATTACATATAAACCGGAAGGAACCGGTCTCGGGCTTGCAGTAACAGCAGAAATCATCTCTGCACACCATGGTCAGATCAGGGTTTCCAGCACTCCCGGTCAGGGTTCTGCCTTTTATATTTATCTGCCGGCATCCCCTGAATAAAGGTCGGTTATCCTGCACGCTGCGAAGGGTGATAAAGCAGAACTGCAAGCAGGAATCCACAGATAAGACCGCCTACATGTGCCGCATTGTCCACTCCTTCGCTTGTAAAACCAAAATAAAGCGAAAAAGCAGCCATGATCACTACCTGTCTGGCAGAAAGATCTTCAATATGACCTCTGCCCCTGATCACAGCATAGATCATTGCACCCATCACAGCAAACACTGCACCGGATGCACCTGCCGAAACTGCAAAATCCGCACTGTCCAGTTCCAGGAACAGACACAGCAGATTTCCACCCATTCCTCCCAGAAGATAGATCAGCAGATATTTCAGTTTTCCAACTGTACGCTCCAGTCTGCCTCCAAGCACAAACAGTACCAGCATGTTATTTCCAAGATGCTGCGGTCCAAAATGAAGGAACATACTTGTAAAGATCCTATAGTATTCTCCCTGCATAATGGCGGGAGTATATGCCGCTCCGCACTGAAGCATATGCATGGTATCCTCTGATCCTCCGGTAAATTCCACTGCAGTAAAAACAAGAATATTCGCCAGAATGAGAAACACTGTAACCGGTGCCTTTTTCAGTTCTTCCAAGTTTTACCTCTTTTCTGTTTCTTTATCTCAAAAACAATGTACCATTACTAATTGTAGCAGACCTCCTGTATTTTGTAAAAACATTTATTCCAGAAATATATATCTTGCCTGTGCAAAATCCACTTCATCTTCCGGTTCAAGCTGATATTCCTCATCCGGACGAAGTAATCTTCCATTTACAGACGTTCCGTTTCTGGAATTCATATCACTAAGGAAATAGTTTTCTTCTTTTTTTCGTATTTTTGCATGGATACGGCTTACGGTAGGCAGGCTGATCACCGCATCACAGGCAGTTTCCAGCTTTCCGATCACAGTCAGATCTTCATTGAGATAAATGGTCGCCAGTTCTCCCGGTTCTTTGCTCACCAGACTTGCAGGTCCGCTTAATGTTCCGGCAGATAGTACTACTGTTTCACCATAGTCCATATGTATCCGGGATGATTCGGAAGTTTTTTGTCCACAGTCTGACATTTTCTGCCCATTCACCGGCTGACTCTGATTTGTTTGCTGATTTCTCTCCACTGTCTGGGACAGGTTTTCATATAATCTATCCTCCCATTTCTGCTCTGACACTTTTCCTTCTGCTTCTTTCCATCCCGATCTTTTCCCTGATGTTTTCTTTTCTGTTTTATTCCATGATGGCATATTTCTTATTTTTTCTATGTGTCTCACTGTTTCTCCTGATGCATACGCCTGTTCCGGGAGATGCAAAACTTTTTTTGTCTTTATAATACGCAGGCCCAGCATGATACCCGCTATAGCTATAACAATTACACCAAGTATGGTTTCCATTTCCACATGTGGCAGATATCCCTTCAGGATAGCAGCTGCCAGTCCACAGATCAGAACAGCAGCCGGCACAATAACACCGACCGGGTTCAGTCGGCCGGGTTCTTTTGAATCTTCTCCTTCTCTTACAAATTCATTCCGGTTTTCATTATCTTCCGGGAAAGTCTCTTCTTCTGCAAACTCCATCTCCTGCTCTGTCTTTTTTGCATTTATTTTTTCTTTCTTCTCCCCATTTACATCTGAACTCTGAGTTTTATATAATTCTTCTTTAATATGCTCCAGATGAAAACTGTCTTCCATTGCTCTTTTATATACTCCATATCCAAGGATTACCGCATCCTGATCCTGATGGTCTATTTTCGGCAGAATATATTCTGTCAGAAGCTGAAACTGTTCTTTAATATCCTTCTCATATCCGGGCATCATGCAGAAATAAATTTGTCTTTTTTCAATATCTGTATAAATATATTCCGGCGACATTATAAACTGTCCGGGATTGATCAGATATTCCGCCGCATCTTCCATAGCCTTTACAAAACCACCGAAAATAAGCCTGAGATCTTCAACTCCCATCTTCTTTTCTTCATACAGCACATTCACCGCCTGTTTCGAAGTAATATCAAAATAGATAAGAAATCTGCCATCCATCCCCTGTATCCTGCACTTCAGAAGAGAGGGAATCACATTTCCCGCAAGCATCCTTACCTGATAGGAATCTGTATTGATCTCATTCTCACCATAGACAATGAGATAATTATGATTCATATCCCTCTTATATTCTGTCCGCATACTGTTCTATTCCCCCATTTCTCTCAGTACCGCCTGCGCCGCCCGCAGTCTGCGGATATGTTTCACCGGATTTATCACTGCGGATTTCCCTTCTGTCCTCAAATGCCAGCTCAGATTGCCATACGACGAGATCGTGTCCAGGTCATAGGTTACCTGCACTTCTTTTCCCACATTTGTCTGGGTACCTAAATTCTCCGCCCCGAAAAAGCCAATACTCCCCAGCTCCTCACTGCGCATCCTTGCAATATCATATATTTCTCCGTTTTTCTTAATCCCTTCCATGCTCCCGCTTACTGCCGATTCATAAGCTGCCGCTGTCAGCCATGCCCTGTTATGTACAAAAAAGCTCAGATAGATAAGTCCCATCAACACCAGCAGGATCAACGGCATGACACAGGCAGTCTCGATTGTAAAACTTCCCTTACGAATTATACTGTATTCATTTGTTATACAAAAATTATCTTTCATATCAAAAATCCTCCCAGATATCCTGCCAGCAGAAATGGCACAAACGGTATTTCCGTACTTCCCTTTCTGCAAAATCCCATCATCATGATGCCGGACCATACTGCACTGCAGATCATTCCTATAAAAAGTGTTGAAAAAAATTCTTCCGGGTACAGCACTGTCCCCAGTGCCATAAGCAGCCAGCCATCGCCCATTCCCACAGCACCTTCTGTAAGGATGCTGATCAGCACAAAGAGAAAACCTGTCCCCACGCACATAAGAACCTCCGGAACATTTCTTCTGCTATATATTGCCCACACAGTTCCGCAGACTGCAAATATTATGATCAGCAGAAGAGAAACCTGCTTTTTTCTGATATCTATCCATGAATTTATTCCCAGAAATCCAAGTACACATATTTCTTTTACGCCATTCATCTCCATATACATCTCTCCGGCAAAATTCAGCCACACCTGCTACATGCTCCCATTTCCGAAACAGAGGAAGCTTTTACCAGTCTTACCGAACGTTTCAGCCCACTGCAAGACTCCAGATTATGGTATCTGTTTCCCTGTTCCGTAACATATATCACTCCTGCCGGATTCTGATTCCTGCTGCAGATTTCACAGGCTGAATAATGCTCCCCGTACTTATTAGATGCAGATTTTGCGGAACTTCCGGGAATTTGTTTTAATGAAACATTCAGATAGCTGCAGCCCGGATTTTTATGGTACACACTGCCCGAGTCAGTTACATAAACCATCGGTTCTGTTTCTCCCTGCTCTCCTCCATTGTCAGGAAATTCGGTTCCTGTCCATGCATGGACTTTTACATGGTTATAAACTACAACATCCGGAAGAGGTATCAGTCCACCAAAGGGTTTATACGTGTAGATATCCGGCAGCGTAATATCATCAACACTGTCCCCACCCGGAAGATACGCATACATTCCCGCCTGTTTTGCCTTCGTACACAATGCAGTCAGATGTTCCGTCTGCAGTTTATATATATCCATAAACGAAATCAGCGTAACCATTCCCAGGAAGAACAGCGGCAGTACAAGTGCTGTTTCTACTGCCAGACTTCCCTTCTTAATCTTTCCCCGAAAAGAGGTGCAGAAAGATACTTTTACAGAAGAAACTTCTCCAATATGTTCTTTTGCATTTGTCCGAAAATATTTCCGACTCTTTTGGGGGAATAAAAGATCGTAAATATTGCTTAGAGAGACTTTTCTCCTTTCATAAATTTTTTTATCTTTTTTTCCGATTTCTTCAATGCTTTGTTTTTCTTTCTGTAAAAGCATCTTTTCACACCTCTTTTCAGCAATTCATTCATAACAATACTGACGTATCACCTGAAATTCCTTTTTCCTGTTTGCTTTTACCTCCGCAAATGCCTCCAGAGCTACAACACAGGAATCCATATAAAAATTTGCCCTGCCTTTCTTTCTTATCGCATCTTCGATCATATCCATAGCTCTCATCACTTTCTTTTCCTTTGAAACAGGCAATATCAGAACCTGAAGGTAATCCTCATAGGACAATCCATGTTCATTGTTTTTCCGCATGGAATCCAGTCCTTCCATCAGACTTGAAAGATTAGACAGCGAAATCTGCCAGTCTGCGGAAGTTTTTACAAGGGGAATCTTCCCTCCTGCAAAAAGTTCTCTCACATCCAGTACGCTCTCCGCAAATGCCCAGCATAAAAGCAATGCAGACTCTATCACTACCGCTGCCGGAGGAACCAGAAATCCCGACGCAATGGCTGCAGCGAGTGCCTGTGCCTCTGTTCTTTTTACATTATCTGCCATCAAACATGCAAAGTTTACGCCTTCTCTGATGAACAAGAGCTTTGATGCCACAGATTTAAGGTTATCTATATCATTGTCTCTTCCTCCAAAAACATATTCCATCTGATATGCAAGACTTTCTTTTGACGGATCTGTGTAATTTCCCAGATGATTCATCAGATACTGCTGAAACAAAACCCCGGAAGTATAACTGCTATCTGCTGTCACTCCGTCCGGCATCTCCATTCCCTGTTGCAGCTGTCTTCCCGAAACCATTGTGTCTTTGCTGACTGTCCGGGTGGAAATTTCCCGTCCGGGTGGCAAAACCAGCTCCAGTATTCCCATTTTCATAATTCTTTTTATAATACTGATGGGATTGTCAGCCTGTGGCTGCGTCGGTGCTGGCTGGGTTGATATTTGTCCTTCCTGTTGCTGCCTGTTTTCAGCTTCCTGTGCTGCCTGCCGGCTTTTCTGAGAAGCCTGATTCATTTCTGAATCATATCTGTCGATGGAGCCTCCTGTCTCCGCCTGTTTCGCTTTCAGATCCGCCTCTTCTGTTTTTCTCTCTCGATCAGACATTTTGTTGAGAAGGAGCTGTACCCCCTGACTTCCAAGAGTTTCCTGCATATACTGCACAATCTGCTGATAAAAAACCTCTCCGCACTCATCTGTCAGAAGCCGGTAACCGGTAAGTCCGCTCTGATGCAGTTCAAGTTTCTGACTGTTCTGCTTTAACACCGGTTTCATATAGGATTCCAGATTATCGCAGATCTTTGCGAGATTAAGCTGCCCGCCTCCCATGGAACCATCCAGCGCAAACAGATCATATTCCTCAAGAAGTTTCCTGTCATACTGTCCAAATACAGAATAAAGTCCGATATCCATACTGTTGAGTATTTGGGTTCTGGCCGATGCCATACATACAGATTCTATACTTGTACATACAAGAGACAAAAGCAGACTGAGTATTAATGCAAGAAATAATGTAATGCTTCCTCTTTCCTTTCCGCAATATTTCATACAGGAAGTACACCTCCTTCTCTTTTCATCTTAAATAGAATTACTCTGTTTGGCGATCTTTGAAAGAATGCTCTGCACCAGTTCGGTCAGCTGCTCTTTGAAAATAATGACAAGCCCGATCAGGACTACAAGAATCAGAATGATCTCCACAACACCTACAGCGTCTTCTTCCTCTGCGAATCTTCGTATCAGTCCGTTTTTCTTTTTTATCTGTCTTATCAATTGTCCCATTTTTTCCCTCCATATCCAAAAGCACCCTTTACGCTGCACAGAATTTACTGCAGCACCTTATCATGTTTCTCCGTAGAAAGACATAAAAGCAGGAATCATGACAATTGCCATAACGACAATAAGCATCATGATCATCGGCACCAAAAGTTTTGTGGCTGCAGCCTCTCCAAGAACACGTGCTTTTCTCTTTCGTTCTTCCCATGCTTCGGTTGATTCTCTTTCAAGCATATCAGCCATCTGTCTGCTGCCCTTCTGGAGATTCTGGATAAGAAGCGTGGCAAATGTTTTATACTTTGCCTGACCACATCTTTCTCCAAATCTTCTGTATGCTTCACTTTCAGAAACTCCGCTTTCCATCTCATAGCAGACAATCCGTATCTCTTCATACGCAGGTCTTGGATTCCGCTTTCTCTTTCTTCCATAATCCAGAGAAATTTTCTGGAATGCCTTTCTTACAGTCATCCCGGCCTGAACCAGAAGTGTAAATTTCATGATCAGTCCCGGATAATCCATAAGAAGTTCTTCATACCGTTTCTGAAGCTGAACCTGTTCTTCTCTCCCTTTCATCACAAGAATTGCCATTGCCGCAATAAGAAACAGTCCTGTCAGAAGCATTCCGGAAGTGTCTGCCGGACTTTCCCATTTTACCTTTTTTCCATTCAGCTTATCCGGAAGATAATAATAATCCGGATCACTGCGCTGCTCGTTATACCGGGATACTGCCTCTGCAATACTTTTTTGTGCCTGTTCTTTTCTGGTCAGCTTCTTATTCTGTTTCGGTTCTTCCTCCTGCCCTTCCAGTTCCTTCTCCGGTACCTGAATGTACATGGAGACCGGTTCTTCTCCGTCAACGGATACCATAAATTCCTTCTCATATGATCCTGTATCCTCCTTTTCCAGACGGTATCCCTGAGGATACACCTGTCCACCGTTTTGCAAAGTAAGGATCATGCCCAGCAGATTTCCGGCTATCGCTACTACCGCAAAAAGTCTGATACCATCCTTCCCTCCGATTCCGGAAGATGGAATCCATCCTTTTTTCCAGCCGGTCAGTGCACACAGGATCATAACAAAAATGACAACATGTACCCACATTTGTACTGTCACACCTCAATATCTACAATCCTTCTGCCAAGCCAGTATGCCGCAGCATAAATGACAAGACAGATACTCATTGCTGCAATTCCAAAGGGATTTCCATAAAGAACACTTAAGAAGCCCGGTGAAGTCATCTGCAAGTACAGGATAATTCCCACAGGCATAAGACTCATGATCATCTGTTCTGACTTCTTTGCTGCCAGTGTAGCCTCTATCTCTTTTTTAACGTCAATCTTATCTCCAAGCATACGAGATACCTTCTGAATTACCCGGTTCATATCACCACCTGTACGCTTGGCTGTATAAAATACAGAGGCAAAATTTTCGATATCTTCTATCTGACTTCTTTCTCCAAAATCCAGAAACAGCTCTTCCAGCGGAACACTGATATGCTGCTGGCTTTCAATATAGCGAAATTCCTCCACAATATCCGTTCCCTTTCCGTAGAGTCTCTCCAAATCTCTGACACAGGTTTTTACCGCGCTTTCCACCGAATATCCGGCCTGAACCGCAACACTCAGCGAAGTAAGTGCATCCTTAAACTGATAATTCAGATTCTTTCGTCTTTCCCTGATCATACGATTTTTCTGCCATTTCAGATAAAACACAGGAACGGGAAGCATAAGAAGCAACACCCATTTACTTTTGTAAAAAAGATAATCTGCCATTATGCACAACGCCAGTGCCTGTCCCATATATTTCAGAAGTTCTTTCATAGAAAAACGATAATGATCATAATTACGTTTCTGATAAAGCTGTTCTTTTTCTTTCCCTTTCATAGTTCAATCCCCGCTCTTTCCAGTTTTTCCACATGAAGGAGGGATGCTGTCTTTACAAGACCTTTCCCTTCCTGCCATTGATACAGCGGCCGGATACGGATTTCTCCATTTTCAAAGCCGCACACCTCAGTTACTTCCAGCAATTTCCTTGATTTATCCCTCATTCTTCCCAGATGTACCAGAATATCCACTCCGGAAGCAATCTGTCTTCTGATTGCTTCCAATGGAAGATCAACGCCCATCAGAACCATTGTTTCCAGTCTGGATAACATATCCCTGGCAGAATTGGCATGGGCAGTAGACAGCGACCCTTCATGCCCTGTATTCAATGCCTGAAGCATATCCATTGCCTCTCCGCCGCGGACTTCTCCCACTATGATTCTGTCCGGACGCATTCGTAATGCAGATTTGATCAGATCTCTGATCGTAACGGAAACTGCTCCTTCCATGTTTGCCATCTTTGCTTCCAGCCGGACCAGATTGTCAATTCCCCTGATGCGAAGTTCTGCATTATCTTCTATTGTGATCAGTCTTTCGTCCCTGGGGATATATTCCGACATTGCTGCAAGAAATGTAGTCTTTCCGCTTCCGGTTCCGCCTCCTATGACCATGGAATATCTGGCCTTCACAAGCTTCTCCAGAAATTCTGCACATTCCTGTGTGATACTTCCCAGTGCGATCAGCTTTTCCATTGTAATGGGGTGTTCAGGAAAACGCCTTATAGTGAGAATCGGACCATTTAATGCAACCGGATAAATTACAGCATTTACCCTGGAACCATTTTCCAGCCTTGCATCCACGATCGGCATGGATTCATTGATCACACGATTACATTTGCCAACAATCTGCTGGATCACATCCTCCAGTTTCTCAGCAGAAGTAAAACTTTTATGCCATTTCATAAGCTTGCCGGCCCGTTCTACAAAAATGGTATCCGGTCCGTTTACCATGATCTCAGTCACTGTCTCATCATCCACCAGTTCCTGAAGCACATCCAGTTTGCGGACAGAATAAAACAGTTCCTGACGAAGCTGTACCTTTTCTTTCAGCGCAAGACGGACATCTTTTATCTGGTTCAGAATCAGCTCATCAATTACATCAAGGATTTCTTTATCCGATAATTCTCTGGACAGATCCAGTTCTTCCATCAGCATCTGCCGCAGCTTTCTAAATACATCTTTGTTCATCCTTTTTCCCTTTACAGCATCTTTCCGGAACTTTTTTAATTTTCTTTTTTCTGGCTTTCTTTCCTCAGAAGGTTCCGCACATAATCTCCCAGTTCACTCCACATCAGCTGTTCAACATACGCAGGTGACAGGCAGGTTGCCATATGAAACGGTGGATTTATCTTTTCCGTCTTTTCCAGAATCTGAGGATAATCCCAGATTCGGACCAGATTCTCAAACTGCGCAATCTTACACTGTGAAACAGCATCAGACAATACAGGCATATAAATCTTCTTACACATATCCAGCAGCTGGAAATTTTCATCAATCCCACATCCAATATCCAGCACAATCACTTCATAAGAACTGTCAAGTATAAGCATCTGAAAAAGCCGTTCCCAGTCCTGCCAGGCTGTTGTACGGATATCTGCCGGCATCTGCACAGGTGGAACATAATCCAGATTATTGATCGTCTGTATCATACTGTTCATCTTATAGAGAAGATTCTGATTATCTTGTCTCACATAATAAAGAAGATCACTCAGATTGTGGGCAAAACCTTTTCCCATCAATTCTTCAAATCCGGAATATTCTTCCATATTCAGATAAAGAACGGCTCGTTCTTTGGCAAGTATCTGTCCAAGTGTCAATGCAAAAGAGGTTTTCAGACAACGTCCCAGAGGTGAAAATATTCCAATAATTTCTGTTGTCTTTTTTAATACAGCAATCTGATCTGCCACTGTCTTTTTTTCGGCGCCATAACATGCCATCACTTCCCGGAGAACATCAGAAGAAGACTGATATTTATACACACTTGGATACTGGTCAAGTTCCGGAGGGTGTACCCCTTCCGACAAAATGATGATCTTCCCGATATCCAGATCCCGGACTTCCCGGCACATAGCCCGCCCAGAGATCAACAGCAACTCTATATGTGTTTGTTTCCCATAAGCGATCAGGTTCTCTACAGATGTAAATGCCTGTATCTCAAAGGGAATATTCTTCTTCCGGTTCATATAGTCCATAAAGTTCAGCGCATAATCCACTTCCAGATCGCATACTGCAAAAATATTTCTTTTCAATAGATACCTCCTGCATATAACAACACACTTATAAAAACAGGAATCGTAAAATGGAAATTTTCAGGAGCAGCAATATTTTTTCTCCGATAGGAACTAATCTTTCCCGTACTGACTGTACATTTCACATATTCAATAAAATAAAGGATACGTTCACAGAAATTGTGGTTAAAGATCAGAAGTGCGGCCGAAATGCCTGCACCTGTCAGAAAAGAAATAAAGATGCATTTTATGATAGATTCACAGCCCATTATCCCTCCCAGTGCGCAGAATAGTTTAATATCTCCGGCACCTATCATCCCAAAAGCAAAGAGGATCATAAGAAATAACGGAATTACGCTTCCCATTATAAAAAATCCAATTCCCGTAATATTCTTTTGCCATATACAGACAAACAGTCCCACAGACATGGAAAAAATAATCCATCCGTTATCAACTTTTGCTGTACGGATATCCATGATCATGGCAGTCCCGGCAACCGCTACAGGAAAAAGGTGAAAAAATGCATATTGCATCACCTCCAGTCTTATATTTTTCGCAACTGTTTCGATACTGTTCATACAATAGGAAACAGTCAGTCTCTTCTTTGGTATTTTAAAAAAATAAAAGTGGAATTAACCGCCGAACTGACGGGATTGAATCACCAGAAGAACTCTGGTGAGTATTATTATAGGACCGGACAATCCATTTGTCCAGTCCTATTTTTTGTCGAAATTATAAAATAATTATAAACTGATTACTGTTCACAGGTAGTATCCCGCGAGGTGTTTTTTGTGAGCGGAGGTCACAGAAAACCCGAGACATGCCGCACGAATTTATGTGAACAGCATAAATTCTGTGCATCGCGAAGCGTGTTACTGAGAACGCAGTGAACAGTAACATAAACTGATTATCTGAATCGGATATAATATGATTAATAATATACTTTACATACGAATCCAAAATAATCGCAAATACAATTTATCACGGAAGCATTTCAGCCAGCTCATATGTACGGGTTCTTGTTCTTTCGTAACCTTCTCTATACTTAGCTGCCTTCATTGCAAAGCCTCCGTTAAAGCTTTCTTCTATCTGAGCCATGGCCTGTTCTTTATCCTCAATCCAAGTTATCTGCACATCCTTCAATTGAGCCATAGTTGTAGAATCCAGAGTCTCTTTCAGATATCCCCAGATAATATTTAATTCTGCATCCCAGATATTATATAAATCTTCATAGCAAGAATTTATATCTGCCTGACTACCTGATAACTTGGTATTTTTTATTTCCTCTGACTGCGCCTCTAATGCCGCAATCTCATTCTGCGCCTGCTGATAACGATCCGACCTTGTAACCTGCTGCGCTTCACTTTCTGACGGCGGTGGAGTTTCCGGCGCAGGAGTATCGACTGGCAAGTCTACCTGTACTGGTGCTTCTGTTGGCACTGGTGTGTCCGTAGGTATAGGAGTATCGGTCGGTGCAGGAGTATTTGTAGCTGCCGGAGCACTTTCTGCACTTTTCTTTTCCCCATTCCCTGATTTCTTCGTATTCTGTTTCTTCTTATCTGTACTGCTGACTGTTTCCGTTTTTCCCTCAGGTTTCCGCTGGTGGCTGAACATAAAAATACCGGAAGCCACAATTGCCGCCAGAGCAATAATAAGAAGAATAATTAATCCTATAGGGGATTTCTCTTCCTGTTCTTCCTCTTCCATCTGAAATCCACAGCTTGTACAGAACTTATCGTCGTCTTTTAACTTATTGCCACATTTAGGGCAGTACATCTCGCATCCTCCTTCTGATAAAAATAAATCTCTGCTTATACACAGCAAGCTCCTGCAAAGTATTCATTCTCTGCAGGAGCATATTCTTAATTGTTACGGCTTACTCTATAAACAAACAGTAAATAATGCCTAATCTTCTTTATACCACAGACCAATATCCGTAATTGCGGTATCTTGCCATTCTATTCTGTCGGTATATACATCCTGAATCGTGATTTTGATATTACTTATATCTGTTTCCGGATCAAGCCGAACCAGAAATTCCTCTTTTCCATCAGGAAATGTAAGATTCCAACTGTTATTTCCGGAATCAATCTGCAGAGTTTTTGGCCTGCAGTTTCCCCAGTAATACTTATCTGACTTATCTGGCAACCAATTGCCCAGTTTAAATGTCATGTAAGCTACAGGATAAGACTTATCAAAGGCAAATTCCAGATATTCACCAATACCAGGACCATCAACGCCTTCCTGCCAGTCCGTACTATCATTATCATCAAATGCTTTAATCGGCTCATTTCCAACCAGATCCTGATCAATGACTGAAGATGCATCTGCCTTTGTGATCGCACCGCTGCCAATTCTGGTATACGTTTTTTTTATGCTCTTTAATAAATCAGAATCTTCCAGAAGTTCTGCGGAAGTTATTTTTTCCATCCCTGCTCCCGTATCCTGAGCGGAAGAATCATCAGGTGCCGGTTCTGCATGGTTTTCTGAATCTTCCTGATTTTCTTCATTCGATGAGTCACCCGCTTCTTCCTGACCTTCTGACTTTAAAGCATTACCGGATTCTTTTTTATCCTCTGAAGAATCCGAGCTCTCTTCCGTCTGTGTCCCATCATCCTTTTTTGTCTCCTTATTACCGCGGACTACAAAGAAAATAGCTCCTACAATCACTACAATAGCGATCACTTCCAGAAAAATAGTAAAAATCATAAACCCTGATTTCTTTTTCTTCGGTTTTTCTTCCCCCGATGCATTTAAATGATACCCACAACTCCCACAATATTCATCATTTTTTCCCACAGGTGAACCACATTTTGGACAATTCATACTTCTCTCCCCTCCTTTAATTCATTCTGTAATTATTCAGCACTCAATGTGCCAACAAGTTGGTAACTTATCGTTACATTAACAAAATACTGAACAGTTAATACGTTTCTAACATACAACGGTGAATATACTCCACTGCACCTGAAAATTCATCCGCTGCCAGATCAGCATCTCCTCCATCTGCCATTACGCAGACAACATATTGTTGTCCATCTGCCAGAATAATCCCGACTTCCGCATAAGTACCACTTCCCGGATTCGGTCTGATTCCATTCTGGTTGCAGAAAGTTCCTCCATTATACAATGTATCCGACTGAAAAATTCCATGTCTCTGTGCATTGTCACAGATTCTCATATAATTCATCAGATAATCTCTATTGATCACACTGTATTTATTCATAAAAAGATCATATACCATATTTGCGGCATCCTTCGCAGAAATCAGATTGTCGTCTGCAGATGTACCACCCTTAACAATCTGACGACGCATCACAACACTCGTAAATTTATTTTCCTGGCATGTTTGCTGGATTCCTTCCAGCGTCAGAAAACTGATCAGAGAATTAGTTGCATTATTGTCGCTGTACATTAGCATCGCCTGAACAAGTGTATCAACAGACATCTGCTGACCCGCCTGTGCTGAAGTAAGCTGTCCTCTGCCACCGCTGTTAGTATCATAAGTATACTGAAAAGTAACCGGGGTATTCAGAGTAATTCCACTGTTCGTATCATCCATTTTCACCGCAAGTGTATACAAAATCGGGACCGAAACCATTCCAGTTGCAGGCATAGCCGTATTTTTCTCACCTGTTCCACGCGGGGCATCCTCAATACAGTCACGCAGATACAGGCTCTCCTGTGCTCCGGAACCTTTCGCTCTAAATATCTCATTCTGAATATGTTCCATATTAATATACGCAACTTTTGGAGTTTCTGTCAGCGTTGGAACTGGTGTTGATGTCGGTGTTACTTCTGGCTCTTCTTCAGATTTTTCTTTTGTTTCTGAATTTGTCTTCTGATCAGAATCCTTACTCTTATCCGTTGTACCTTCATCTACAGATTCTGTATCTGTCTTGTCTGCCTCCGCTGTTGTCTCAACAGGACCAGAAGAACTGTCCGAATCCATTTTAGCTTTATAATAATTCACTCCAAATACTGCCAGCAGAACAATCAGAACTACGCCAAGGATTCCCGCCATGACCGGAAGCATATTATTCTGCTTTTTTGGATAATACTGCCTTCCTCTGACCTGTCCTTCTTCCCTGACAACGCGATTATTACTGTTGTTATGGTTATTATGACCATTATGATTATCAGAGTCTTGGATATCCTCCTGTTGTACATTTGCCCTTCCATTATACAGACAGTCATAAAGTTCCTCCATGGACTGCCAGCGATCATCCTTGTAGACATTCAAACCCTTACAGATAGCAAAATTCACTTCCCGTGGGCAATCCGGCTGAAAATCTGTCACTGGTCTCAGATGATCCTGATAAGTACGTTCCATAGATTCCGGCGGTATCTGGCCGGTAATGCATCGATACATGGTCGCACATAATGCATACACATCTGTCCAAGGCCCTTGTTCTCCATGAGTACGATACTGCTCCTCCGGTGCATAGCCCGGCTTCAACATGATCGACATACTTCTGCCCCTGGCTGAGCCGAAATCTCTCGCACCGCCGAAATCCAGAATCTTCACTTCATAATTTGTGGTGATCATAATATTATCCGGACTGATATCACGATGAATCAGATTCATCTTATGTACCTGTCCGAGAGACCGGATCAGAGGTTTCATCATGTTCAGCGTTTCCGTTGCAGAAATCCTTCCGCCTCTTTCTTTCAGGTAGACTTTTAAAGTCTGCCCCTCAAGAAATTCCATTACAATATAAGCCGTATGATTTTCCTTAAAGAAATCCTTTACTGTAACAATCTCCGGAAGGTCAATACATTTTGCAAGAATCTTAGCTTCATTGATAAACTTCTCTCTTCCTGTCTCAAAGAAAGTCTGCGCTTCCCCGGAATATGACTGAACCGTACAGCTGTTGCCGCTTGTATCACGGATTGCGCAGCCATTCGGATAATACTCCTTAATAGCAACGCGCATCTCCAGATTCAGGTCCATACCGATATAAGTGATACCAAAACCACCTTCACCGATTGATTTTCCTACGAGATACTTTCCCTCAAGGATGACAAAGGGCGACAAATGATGGGGCGGAATCGTATCTTCTGCCGGATCATATCCGCAGTGCTCACATCTTCCTTCCGGACTGGCTTTTTCCTTCATGCATTTTATGCATAAATTTTCAATCTTCATTTACTCCTCCGACTGCCTGTCCTATTTCGCTTCTTTATTTCTGTATTTATCCCAGCTGAAATCCGGTCCGCAGAGTGGAATGAACATAAGACTTGTCTCTCCCAGAGTGATCACATCGTGACTCTTCAGAATCTCGCTGTTTAACACAACATTGTCATTCAGATAAAACAGTTCATGGGATTCTCCAGGCTGTGCATAGAAAATACCTGCACGCGGCTCAAAGATCACGCATGCGTGACGATGTCTTGCAACTGCCAGGTCTCCTCTGATCACAACGTCCATATCCTCGGCACGTCCGACAAAGTTCTTCCCTTCTCTAAGCTGGAAACTCTGTCCCATGCACTCTCCCTGGATTCCCACCAGCCATCCGACAACCGGCTGTGTTCCTTTATTTCCGGAAATAGCATGTGAAAAAATTCCCACTGTTTTCTGGTCATCACTCGGAGTATTTCCGCCTGCATATGCAAAAGGCTGCTGCGGCATAGTCGGTGTAACTGACGGAGCCGGCTGATCATTTGGAACTGTCATTCCTATTGTTTTCTGGTCATCATTCATCTGCTGGCAGTGAGGGCATGTCTGATATTTATCTGCATCATAAAAGTGTCCGTTTTCGCATTTCTGTAAGTTCATAGTATTATCCTCCAATTTCTGTCTCTGTTCTGGTCAAGCGGCTAAAATCATCCGCTTCGCTACTTACTCATAACCAAATAACTGCTTCGCAGTTTGGTTAAACCTGATATCAAATCAGGGGCAAAATCTCTTTTAACCCTGACATCCTATCATTTCCTTACTGTAAAATAAACTCATTGCTTCCCTGTCCAAGGATGATCCTTGTTCCTCTTGAGCACCTTGTCGGCACTTCCCGGTCAAGCTGTACAGTACCATTCATCCTTGTTCCAAGAGAAGAATAATCTGTCACATAATAGCAGTTCTCAGATGCATTAAACTGAACTGTGCAGTGACGTCTGCTGATATCTCTGTCTGAGAGAACCAGGTTACTTGCAGCACCATCTCTGCCGATGGTTACCATCTCACCATCCAGAATATTGATCTCTGCACCCTGCATACTGCCTTTCGTGCAGACAAGTGCACCATGTGCCATTCCAATGGTCCATCCTGCCATCTGTGTAGTTTCCTCAGATTCCTGCTGTGCAGCTACTGATATCTTTTTCTGAGAAGAACCACTCTGAACAGAACTTCCGGAATTTCCGTATCCCCCAGCGTCATAACCATAAGAATCTCCATAGCCACCCTGAGCATATGCTGCATTATCAATAAACTCTTCATTATATTTACGGCAGATCTTATTCATATTCTTGAATATTAAATGATATGAAATAAAAACTCCAACTCCCAGCAGCAAACACCACAGAATAAGTGTTGTTCCGCTCTCATCAACCCTTACTCCATAATCGTCACCGGATCTCTGGATCGTATTTCCCACTTTATAAAGCCAATACCAGCTATAGATACCACAGGTAACAATCGTGAGCAGGATCACTATGATAAAATTCGGTGATCTCCATCCGTCCGGATCTTTCGCAGAGCTTACATCATTCAGATCATTCGTAAAACTCCACATAAAAATCAGTCCATAAATCCCACAGGTAACTACTGATAACAATATATAGATCAACAACGACCTGTCTTCTTTTTTTCGTTCCACTTGCTCTCTCCTCCTTATTTCCCTTTGTTTTTATAATCTCTTTTATCTGCTGTCCTTCGCCACATTACGAAGCAGTAAAACACTGACAACAGTGAAGATCAGCATCATACCTGCCAGAATTCCCCATGACTGCATCAAATGTCCTTTCGTACATTCAAAGAAATCTTCTGCCGCATGTTCCAGTGTCGGAAACTGCTCCTGCATACGAAGCTGCATTCCATTCAGATCCACAATACTTCCCAGCGATTCCACAGACCATCTGCTTACAGTAAGGTAAGAAATCCATTCCCCAGCTCCCTCTAAATTAAACAGAATTCCTGAAAACAGAAGCTGTACGATCAGGATAAATGGTGCCACTGCCATCGCTTTGTCTCCTGTCTTCACAAGAGATGAGACGATAAATCCCATTGCCATAGAAGCCAGCACTGTCAACCAGACTGTAAAAAATACTTCCAGGTAAAAAGAATCGAAAAAGATTCCAGAATGAGATTTTCCTACAGTTATAAGAAATACTGCTGTCAGCAAAATACTCTGGATCAGTCCAAGTAATGCCTGAATAATAAACTTCGAGAGAATGTAAACCGGAAGCTTCAGGTTTGCCATATATTCTCTCTTTATAATGACTCGCTCTTTGCAGATTTCCTGAATTGAGTTAAATAATCCCATCCAGATTGCCGAACAGCTTAGCGCAAACATCATAGATTTCGTAGATTCATAAATATCAAAGATGTCATCTTCCGAAACAATATATAGCAAAAATCCAATTAATATCGGCTGCAGAAATGTCAGGAACAACTTTGGCAGATCATTCTTGATCAGTTCTGCATATCTGAGACTCAGATACAAAAGCTGCCGCATCCACGAAGTCTTTCTCTCTTTTAACTCGGATTTTCCTTCTTTCTCCGGTTCCGGGAGATTGTCGGAGCCTACGCAGTGTTCATACTGTTCTTCCCAGAACTGCGGATCCTTCGCAATAATATTATAAACATTGACCAGACTGTCTGTCTGGAAAAACATCAGTGCCTGCTGTGCTGTTCCAACGAAACATAAACGGCCACCCGGTCCCATAAATATGATCTTGTCACACATATCCAGACTCTGAGTTGTATGCGTAACCATAATAATGGTCTTGTCCTTTGTCTTTGACAATTTACTCAGAATGGTCATCAGATTCTTCTCTGTTCCAGGATCCAGTCCTGATGTAGGTTCATCCAGGAAAAACAGTTTCGGATCTGCCAGCAGTTCTACGGCAATACTTGCACGCTTCTTCTGCCCGCCGGACATTTTTCGGATATAAGTGTTCTCATGCTCTTTCAATTCCACCATATCCAGGACTTCTTCAATCTTTGCATCAATCTCATCTTTGGTGGTATCTGCGGACATCTTTAATTTTGCTGTATAATAGAGCATTTTCCGCAGAGTCAGGTTCTCGTAAATGATATCCTGCTGCGGCACATAGCCAATGATACTTTTCAGATGCTGGAAATTCTCCCTCAGATTAATTCCATTGAGAAATACCGCTCCCTGAACATCCTTATCAAATCCGCTCATTGCATTCATCAGCGTTGTTTTGCCTGCACCGGAACCACCGATGATCGCTACAAATTCATTACTCTCAATCTGGCAGTTCACATGATTTAAGATGACTTTCTTCTGTTTGCCAACCCTCTTGTGGAGATTTCGTGTCTCAAGCGCCACGCCCTTTGCCACTGTCTTAAACAGCAAAAGCTTCTCCGCAAAAATCATTCGATAATCCAGAATCTGTATCTCATCCTGATTCTTCAAAACAGCCGAATCCTGTACACCACGCCCATTCACCAGAAGGCCGTTTGTGCTCTTTAGATTATGTATCACGCATTTTCCATCCTCTTCCTGTATGATGGCATGCTGTCTGGATACATTACTGCTTTTTAATACCACATCGTTTTTGCTGCTTCGTCCGATCGTTAACTGAGCTTTTCCGATAGGAATTCGCTTCCACGTTTCCTCGCCCTGTTCTGTATCAAACAAAACCGTGATGGAATCATTCTCTGACCCTGCCGATATTCTCAGCAGCGCACCGTCCTGAATTTCCACCCGTCTGGTGGTCTGATGCAGAAATCCTCTTAATCCGCCGGACTCCACAACCGTTCCATTACTACTATTTAGATCTCTGTAATAGATCTTATTTCCTTCAAAAGTGATCTCTCCATGTCTCCCTGACACAAACCGGAAAGGAAGCTGCACAGTATTTGTACCCATTTCTCTTCCAAGGCTGATCGTCCGGGTATTCTGAACTGGAATCTCACTTTTATTTATTCTGCCTTCCGGATCAATGACAGAAATAAAAACGCTCTCTCTCATACCTTTTCCCCTCATTTATTTTCTATGAAAAAAGCTTAAGAATCCTTTTTCCTCTTTCTCATTCTCTCCCAGATCTTTCATGATCTGCTTCTCCGTCTGTTTCGGAACTGTAATGCCATATTCCGACATAGACGGCAGCTTCCGTTTCATATTTTCATTCAAAACACCATAGGGTTCTTCTCCCGTCAGCATCCTGTAAAAAACGGCCGCCATACTGTATTTATCTGTTTCAGTACTCTTCTGTAACGGTACTTTTCTGTAAGAAGCAGGTACATATCTACTCCAGAAAATAGTATTCTTTATATCATCCAATGCGTCACCAGACCATGATGGATCCAGCAGTTTCACTTCTCCATTCTGACACAGGATAATGTTATCCGGCGTAATGTTTCCGTGAACGATCTTGTTCTGATGAAGCCCAGACACTGCATCCTGCAGTTTCGCCATAATGTTCTCTGCCACCGGCAGACTAAGAGGATTCTGCCTGCTCAGAAGTTCACGCAGTGTCATTCCATTTACATATTCCATTACACTGTATACTGTATTATTTTCCCGAAAGAAAGCATACACAGGAATGAGTTGCGAAATATCCTGACGTTTATGCAGTTTCTCCATATGTGAAAGGAATACATCTTCCAGACGTTTCCATAGATCCTGACTTACCTCACTCTTCACCTGAATCTGTCCCTGAGCTCTGCATGCTGTTTTAACAGGAAACCACTCTCTGATATAAACTTTCTGTTCCAGAAGTGCATCCCAGGCAATATAAAGAAATCCAATCCTGTCTTTTCGCACTGCATCTCCGATAATAAAACGCCGGTTCAAAATGGTCTCTTCCGGAATCTGGTCTGTATAAACGGAGGCTGCATCTCGTTTTCTACCACAATATGGGCAGAAATCTGTCTGCTCATATTCCTCCATACATTTCATGCATTTCGGCATATCTTTCTCCTCCTGTTATCCACAATCCTGACTGATTTTCAGCAGGATCACTGTCGTATTATCCTGACCATTTCTGCCCCATCTGCCTGCAGTCTTTCGTAGTCTCTCTCCCGCAATAGAAATATTGCCTCCACTTTCCGTGACGACTGCCTCAATCTGCTCCTCTGTCAGCGTCTTGTACAGTCCATCACTGCACAACAGAAGGATGTCCCCGTCCTGCAGTTGGAATGGAATCTCATTCGTATCTATCAGAATGATATTTCCCAGACCAAGATAACTGGTCAACGCCTCTCCTCTGCTGATCTCTGAATTATAGAAATCTATATCAACCTTTCCTGCTTTTAAATTCTCCCGCAGCATAGTCTTATAGTTGTGGTCTTTCGTCAGACGTGTAAGATGCTTATTTCTTAAAATATACAGTCTGCTGTCACCTACAGACATCCAGTGCAGAAGGCCTTCGCAGATCACTGCTGACACAATGGTCGTTCCTGCATCCAACTTATGATGTTGTTCATCTGTAAGAGTACTTACCAGACGATCCATCCTTCTGGCTTCTTCTTCCAGAAACCCGGGAATGTTCTGGATCGGCCAAGCCTCTTCCAGATCTCTCAGGAAATGCTGCACAGTCTGATCACTAGCCATTTCTCCGTGTTTCAGACCACCCATTCCATCACAGAGCACTGCCATGGCAGATCTGCCATCCGTGACTGCTTTGGCTGCGTCCTGCTGATATTCCCTTGTTCCCTGATCTGTCATCGTATATGTTTCAATTTTCCATAGATTATCCAGTTCCATACGCTTCCCTTCTATGTATAGTTACCAGACAATTTTTGCCTGGATATTCCCTGCTGTAATTTCATCATTCGGCAAAAGCTTTCTTCTCCTGTTCAGGCGAACTCCGTTAACTAATGTTCCGTTACTGCTCTCCAGATCTGTGATATAAACATCATTTCCATCTGTCTCCAGTGCAAAATGCTGTCTGGACATCTTTGGATCATCGAAGTAAATATCACAGTCATCGCTTCGTCCTGCCATAGCACTTCCATTGATCGTAATCTTCAGCTCACATTTTCCATTGATCTGATCTTTCATCAGGAAAGTAACTGTTTTCTGCGGAAGATTTACCACGGAAACATGCTGCTTCACATCCACATTGGATGCCAGGGTTGCTTTGCCATCCACATAGATTACGCCTTTGTTCTTCTTGACTTTCTTATAAGTCACCACAACTACAATGATCACGCCAGCTACTACCACTGCTGCAATTCCTGCGATCAGAATGATCCAGAACGTTGTAGATTTGCCCTTTTTCGCTCCGTCCAGATCAAAGCTGTCCAGCTTTGTGATACCGTTCTTCTCCATGGAGCAGTCTGTAATGCCGGAAAAATTAATCTGATAGTTTCCTGTATACAGTTTATCCTTGAAGGTAAGAACTGCATAAGGCGTTTCTTTCTCTGAATAAAAAACAGAGTCTACGGCAACAGCTTCGCCATCTCTTTCTACCTTATAATCTGCCAGGTTGTCCGCATTCAGAACTTTCTCAGAGAATGTCAGTTTCAGTTCATTGTCGCCTTCTTTTTCCCACTGGACTACCTGCGGTGCTTCTGTATCCAGAATCCATCTTGTAGGGATTACCTCTTTTGTATCAGTTACCTGCTGATCCAGAAATTTCACAGTCAGGTCTTCTCTTGTGTTACTTGCTACATTGGTATCACTGTGGAAGAATGCCACGTAACTGTCCTGGACTGTATTTCGGATCTGATTCATAAGATCCAGACAAGTTCCTGAATTAAAGATACTCAGGGTACCACCTGTATTTCGGGCAAGTTCTCCGAAACTGTTGATATATTCTTCTTTTCCAACGTCTACTGCAATGGCATACATCGGAATTCCCTTATGATTCAATTCGCTTACTGCCTCATTGGAAGTCGCCTGTCCTGTCACACAATCTTCGCCATCTGTGATCGTAATGATTACCCGGCGTTTCTCCTCTGTCTGTGCCGCCTGATCGATCATGTCTGCAGTCTTGACCAGTGTCTGAAACAGTACAGTTTCCATATCGTCATTCTTCAATCCCTGGACAACAGCTGCTGCATCCTGTGGATTCTCAGAACCATTCAGCACTACATTTGATTCATCACCAAAAGTCAGAAGAACACATTTATCCTTTTCACCTTCAGATGAGATAAAATTAATGATACCATCTTTGATATTTGCAAATTGACTGTCCGGAATGGACGCAGAAATATCCAGCAGAATGTAATAATCGACACCCTCATTCAGCTCACTGAATTGCGCGGATTTATCATAGTTCAGGGCTTCCCCTCCCAGATATGCTTCATAATTCTGCTCCTGCTGGTCACTTCGGTAATATACTCTTACATCCGGCATATGTAAGGAAATCTGCTCAATCTCACAGGACTGTGCATATACATTGAATGGAATTATCAGACACATTCCTGTCAGCAGAAATCCTGTTATTTTTCCTATTCTTTTTCTTCTCTCTCCCATGTTTCTCCCTCCACGCAGAACGGAACAAATGTAAATTCACTCTCTCCAAGTGTGATCTTGTCTCTGCTCTTTATTTCTTTTGCTTTTACAAGCATCTCATGATTGACCATGGTGATAGTTCCACTTCCGGGTGAGAGGAAGAATTTATTGGATCTGTGATCATAGACCAGCACTGCGTGTCTTTCTCTGGAAATGGCAGGATCATCTACGATACAGATGTCCATCTGGTAGCCTCTTCCAATCCAGTTGTTTCCATTATAAATGCGGTAATCTCTTCCTTTTTCCCTTCCCTTCGTGCACACTAACCATCCTGTCACGAAATCCTTACCTGACTGTCTGCCAAAAACACCGATGGTTTTCTGGTCATCCCCTTTGGGCGGCTCATACAGACCGACAGTCACAGACTCTGATGTCTCTACACTGTCATCTCTTTTTGGGATCATAATCGTCACCTGATCCCGCATCTGCTCTTCGTACCGGTTTCTTTCGTTTTCCAGTTTCACACAATACGGACAGGAAGTATATTTGTTGTTGTCAAAAAAATGTCCGTTTTCACACTTTACAATTGCCATGTTTCTCTTCCCCACTCAAACTTATTTTTGAAGAATATTCAGATTATATTTAATCATAAATTTTAATTACTCAACAGATAAATCTTCTATATTCCATTTCTACATTCTTTGATAAATATAACCATTCATGTTCTAATTCCTGTAGGTGTATTACTTAGAATCAATATAAACACAGATTGCAGAATAATTATCCATATCTCTGCCTTCACCATGCTTCTGCACAATCTTCTCCATCTTCTCAAGCCATTGCGCCACGCTGTAAGACTGTTTCAGGGTTTTCTCCATCTCTTTCTCTGTGATCAGTTCCCAGAAACCGTCGGAGCAGAGGATAAATGCCTGATCGCCTGTTATCTCAATAGGGTCTGCCAGTGAATAAGCTTCGCCCTCCCAAGGTGTTCCAAGAACTCGCAGGACCTTGTTTCTGTCCTTATGATGCCGAATCTCGCCTTCTTTAATCTGGCCTCCCAGAGCAAGCATCTGCGGTACGCTGTGATCCAGGGTTCTGCTTACCATCCGGTCTTTGTGGAAATAATAGAGCCTGGAATCTCCGATATGTCCCCAGCGAATCTGTTTTTCTGTAATCTGGAGCACTACCATAGTACTCTTCATTTCTTCTTTCTTTCCTTTTTGTGCTTTCTTCTGCAGAAGCCATTGCTGTGCATTCTCAAACGCATGAGACAGATACTCACTGCTGTCTCTCTCCCGCCGGAATACATCAATTGCTTCTCCTGTCACACAGGCCGAGGCTTCGTCCCCGCCCCCATGACCGCCAAGGCCGTCTGCAAGTGTAAATACATAGTTTCCTTCCATCGTACACATCTCTACAGAATCCTCATTACACTGCCTGCTGCCTGGGCGACTTATCATTGAATAACTTATCATACTGTTGGTCCTTCCATTATTGTTTTAATACGCCACTGCTTTTTCAAAATGCTGATAATCAATCGGATTTGTCCAATTACCTCCCCAGGTGAATCCATATTTCGTAAATATAGAGTAACAGATATCTTCATCACTTGCTACGATTACATGCGGTTCACCAACATATCTGTTGTTCACATACTCATCCGCATTTCTATGACTATTTTTCCCATTTTCCACATATGGGTTCTGCTGTGGATTAATATCTATTGCTCTTCCATATCCATGATTGGAAATACTCTCTCCACCGGTTACCTGTCTATAACAAAAACAAGAAGTATTATTCTCTTCAATAGAATTGTTATCTGCTTTGTTTCCATCAGTTCCTAGTATCCAGTAATCGTCAATCAATTTCATAGAGTTTATCTCATATTTATTATTAAATAACTCTTTGAAAATACTCCGCACATCTTCCTCAATGTCCTTGTTAACAATCATCTCTCCCAGCATCACCTGCTGCTCAAAATTATAATATGGGATAGTCAGATATCTGAGATCTTCCAAGGCAATATCATTATTATCTCGATAAGATTTCCCGTTAATCCTGTTGAAAACCGCATCACCTCTTTTAATCTCAGAAGAAGTAAAATATTTATCTATATTTATAATCTCATCATCACTAATCGCCTCACCGACTCTTAACTGTGTATCTGAAAATGCTAAATTTCCTGATGGCGGAGAAATCATTCCTTCTTCCTGACTTGTTTCTGTCTGTAATTGCGTGGTTTGTGATTCCGCTGCCTGTGCTTCTTCATTCTGCTGGGCAGCTTCTGTCTGGATCTGCTGTAAAGTCTGCACCTGCTGTTTCAGATCTTCCACATCTTGTTCAAGCTGAGTAATCTTCTCATCCTTTTCACTCACCTGACTCTTAATTGCTTTATATTTTTGTTTAATCTCCGTTTTCTGCGACTGTAAATGATCGTAATTTCTTCTTGTCTGTAAATACAAAAATCCTTCCGCTACAGAAACTCCCGCCAGTACAATGCAAATTACTGTAAGGATAATAAGTTTCACCCGTCTCTTTCTTTTTTCAAGCATCTTGTTTCTCCCTCGTACTTCTTACAAAAATTTCTATCTTAACCTCAAGCAAGTCTCCACCCACTTCTTATTGCTTTTCGCAATTGAAACAGAAAATTTACTTGATTCAATCAAATTCTCATCCATATCCATCTTCCCAGAAAAATCAGTCCGGCTACCAGCAACATCACGTTTTCCTGTTTAGCTCCAATATGAAACCACCTCCGAAGTTGTGTCCGGAATATATAATAGACTCCTCCCAGAATCACTATCGGAAATAATGGATGATACGCAAATGCCTGTCTGAAATCCAGTTTTAATACAGAAATCATAGCCCGCGTCATACCGCATCCCGGACATTCGACATGCAGAAATAACTTAAACGGGCATCTGTAAAACAGACAGAATAGAAATATCAGCAGTATTTCTCCTGCTCTCTTTCCAATTTCTTTTATATTCAATGTTTTCAAACTATTCATACGCTTTTTCTCTAAACTATATATTCTTACTCATTATAATACATATTTTCATGTTTTTCCACTATGCAGACCATCATTTTATGCGCATATTTATGCTATTAATGTTATTAATCAGTTCCTGTTTTGGGTTGTATTACATGCATTTTGTGATTATAATAAAACTATCTAACGCAAGGAGTTACATATGAAAATAGAAAATTTATGCATACATTGCATGCAGGAAAAAAACAACGCCAGTGAGATCTGCCCTTTCTGTGGATTTGATCCGAAAACAGCAGAAATCCCACCTTATCATCTCCAACCATTTTCCATTCTTGCAGGTAAATATCTGCTTGGTATGGCGATCGGCGAAGGCGGTTTTGGCATTACTTATATTGGTATGGATCTGAATCTGGAAATGAGAGTTGCGATCAAAGAATACTATCCAAATGGATGTGCAACCAGAAACAGATCTGAAAGCAATACCGTCATTTCTTATTCAAGTTCTATGCATGACATATTTGAAGAAGGACGGGAGAAATTCATTAACGAAGCACGGCTTCTGGCAAAGTGCAATAACTTACCTGAAATCGTTTCAGTTAAAGATTTCTTCAAGGAAAATCATACCGCATATATCGTAATGGAATATATCGACGGAATAACCCTGAAATCCTATCTGAAACAAAATGAAGGAAAACTCTCTGCTCAAAAGACATTGCAGATGATGCAGCCAGTAATCCACTCTCTGGCAAAAGTTCATGATATGAATCTGATCCATCGTGATATCAGCCCTGACAATATCATGCTCTGTAAGGACGGATCAATTAAGATTCTGGATTTCGGCGGTGCCAGAGATTATATTTTCTCAACCGGAAAAAGTATGTCCATTATGTTAAAACCGGGATATACACCGGAAGAGCAATACCGTACCCATGGAAACCAGGGTCCCTGGACAGATGTCTACGCACTGTGCGCCACAATGTACCGCTGCATCACAGGAACCATTCCTCCGGAATCTCTGGAACGCGCCTATCATGAGAACCTGCAGCCAGTCCGGGAACTTGCTTCTGACTGCCCGCCTGCTGCTGCCTATGCAATTGAAAAAGGTATGAGTATTCATACGGAAGACCGTTTCCAGTCCATGCAGGAGTTATATTCTGCACTTTATGAATCAGAAAATTTCACAGAGATTCCGAAACCTGCACCAAAACCAGCATCAGTACCATCCGAATCTGGTAACACCAAGAAGAAAAAATCTAAAAAGAAAAAGAAATACAGAGGGCTTAAAGTTATCCTTATTCTCTGTATTCTTGTTATTATTTTTATGTGGGTCATGTATCTGACTCAGGATCAGACGATCAGCATAAATATAAGCGCTCAGAACGAAACTTCTGATTTTATAGAAAATTATAATGAATCGCCAGAGATTACAGTTGCTGCTGATACTGCAGAAGTTGATACAGAGGAAGATATGAATATTATTTAGGTAATAAAGAAAGAAGGAATTTCCACATGAATAAACTGTTCACAACGATCATATTGATCACCGGTCTTCTGGCGGCAGTCTGTCTGGATGCTTCTTCCATACACAGCAATACTGCCGGAGATATTATAAAAAATAATGTTACCAGTCTTCTGGAAGATACCACATTGACAGATTCCGAAGATAGTGAGAACAGCTTACTGAAAGATCTGGTACATAGTCTGGCAGGCGAAACTGCCAAAGTTGTTGGAGATCAACTTGTTGAAATCAAAGAAGTTTCCCGATTGCTTTTCATGTATAAAATCAGTTTTATTGTACCCTGCATTTTTTCTGTTTTATCTGTAGCAATTTCAGGATTATTAGCAAAGCGGTGGAAATATCTGCTCAGTTACGGATTTTGTTTACTGAGTGATATCTTTTTAGTTGTAACGGATTTTCTGTACATCCCGTGGCGGATCAAATCCAGCATTCCGGATATTATTTCCGATTACATCCAGGATATTTCCATTACCTTTACTGATCTGTTCAAAATCATGGTACATTCCAGCGGCATCACAGTATTCCTTGGAATCATCTTTCTGCTTCTTACCGCAGTGATCAACTTAACCGCATATTTTGTAAATAAGGATATCTACTTATCAAAAAACAATTAGATTTTTGAGTAAAAAAGCAAAGACAGGAGGTTCATCAGTCCGTCACTGACAAGCCTCCTGTTTCTTATTCCTGTTTTTCTTATTCTTCTATTTCCATTTTATCCAATTTTCATCCAGGCCTGTACGCATTCATCTGAAGAATTCTGCTCGTTTTCACAGATTAGAATGTCACCTCTGTCTTAGAACCTTCTGCTGCCAGAATAATTCCCTCTTCTGTATCTTTCACTACGCTTCCACCTTCAACTGCAGAAACTTCATGAATATTTCTGAGCAAATATGTCATTCCCGGATTCTCTTTGGTTGTTTCCAGAGTCAGTTTATTTTCCTCTTTTACTGCATTCACTGTAAATGCAGATTCCCCTGTACGTGTCACTACTTCACAGGAGCTTGTTCCATTCAGTTCATAAACCTGGATCTGTACATCTTTCTCCAGCTCATAATCAACAGTAGTATCTACTGCACCGATCGGAAGCAGAGTATTTTCTCTTACGAATACAGGCAGTGAGAAGAAGTCATAGTCTTCTTCATACCATCTCCCGCCGTCTTTTACCTCTCCGCTTAAGAGATGGGTCCATTTTCCGGCCGGCAGATAGTATTCTGCATGTCCTTCTTTATTGAAGATTGGTGCAACCAGGATGCTGTCACCTAACATGTACTGCATATCCAGATATTTTGTTGCAGGGTCATCGTTGAATTCCATGATCATTGCACGCATGGACGGAATACCGGTTCTGTGGGATTTCACAGCCATGGAATACAGATATGGAAGTAATCTTAATTTCAGTTTTGTAAATTTACGGCAAACATCTACTGCTTCTTCATCAAACAGCCACGGTACACGATAGCTCTTGGATCCGTGAAGACGGCTGTGTGTGGAAAGAAGGCCAAACTGCAGCCAGCGTTTGTATACATCCGGTGCTGCTGTCATTTCAAATCCGCCCATATCATGGCTCCAGAAGGAGAATCCAGACAAAGTAAAGGACAGACCGCCACGTAAACTCTCGGCCATAGATGCATAGGTTGCAGAACAGTCTCCGCCCCAGTGTACCGGGAACTGCTGTCCGCCTGCTGTCGCACTTCTTGCGAAAAGGATTGCTTCTCCTTCTCCTTTTACTTCTTTAAGCAGACTGAACACAGCCTGATTGTAAAGGTATGTATAATAGTTGTGCATAGAAACAGGATCAGATCCATCGTAGTATTTCACATCGATCGGTATTCTCTCACCGAAATCTGTCTTAAAGCAGTCAACGCCCATATCCAGCAGAGTTTTCAGTTTGTTCTGATACCATTTCACTGCATCCGGGTTTGTAAAATCAACCAGTCCCATTCCCGGCTGCCAGTTATCGATCTGCTTAATACCTCTTCCGTCTGCACGCTGTACCAGATATCCATTCTCCAGACCTTCTTTAAAGAAGTTGGTTCCCTGTGCAATATACGGATTGATCCATACGCAGATCTTCAGACCTTTGTCTTTATATCTCTTCAACATTCCAGGTACATCCGGGAAGATTCTGGAATCCCATTCAAAATCACACCAGTGGAATTCTTTCATCCAGAAGCAGTCGAAATGGAATACACTTAAAGGAATATCTCTGTCTGCCATTCCCTGGATAAAGGAATTTGTTGTCTCTTCATCGTAATTTGTGGTAAAGGATGTGGACAGCCATAATCCGAAAGACCATGCCGGCGGCAGTGCCGGTTTTCCTGTAAGGTCCGTGTAGTTCTCGATCACACCCTTGATGTCATCGCCATAGATAATATGATATCTGATCTCTTCGCCTTTTACAGAGAATCCAACATTTTCTACTTTCTCACTTGCAACTTCAAAGGAAACATGATCGCTGTGATCTACAAATACGCCGTAATGTTTGCTTGTTACATAGAATGGAATATTCTTATAGGAAATCTGGGAAGCTGTACCGCCATCTTCATTCCAGATATCAACAACCTGACCATTCTTTACAAATGCTGTAAATCTCTCACCCAGACCATATACGCATTCTCCCGGTGCAAGGGAAAGCTCAGTTACCATGTATGGCTGATACTGTGCTGCCATATAGTTTGGTTCCGGGAATTTCGTCAGAGTGGCTCTGTCATACTGCATATATCCAAGATTGCGGAATCCGATGTTTGTAAGAACTTTTCCGTCTGCTTCATAAGTAATTTTAAAATCTTTCAGATCCACTCTTACTGTCATTCTTCCGGCTTTCATTACCGCTTCTGAATCCGTAATTTCTACTTCTGTTTCCTGTGGATCTTCATTCAGTTCATATCTCGGCTCACCTTTTACGTAGCCTTCATAGTGATAGCTTCTGACACTGATAATATCCTTACGTATGGAAGTAAACTCTGTAGTGATGGTTCCTACGTCCAGAGCACCGCCTCTGTCATTGATCTCACGGAACGGAGAAACGATTCTCATTCCGCCCGGAATTGCTTCCGCTGTAAAAGCCTGCATCGCATAGGATGCGTTTGCGCGTTCATTCTTCTCCCAGTAACCTTCTGTGAACTTCATTCCTGATCCTCCTGTTTTGATCAAGCGGGTAAAATCATCCGCTTTGCTGTTTGCCATAACCAGATAGATGCCTTGCTGTCCGGTTAAAATTAGGTTTCTATTGTCTCTTTGAGTTGTTTAATTATGAAGCAGAAACAACTCATTTTGTTATTCTCAATATAACCCGTTTTATGTGCAGTGTCAACATTTTATTCGCTATCTCCCATTATTTTATTGTAAGTTTTCTTCATAACCTTTAATAAAACAAAAAACACTTTCCCAAAGCTTTTCCGTCCATTGAAATATTGTTGAATAATTTTCTGCTATAATAAAATAATTTGAATTTCAGTTTCTGCCATTAATGCAAAATGGACTGACGATATCATTACAAAAATGATATCCAGACAGCCCATTCTGACACTTCTCTATCCAGCTATATACAATTTATTTTTTATCACTCACAACTTCAATTTCAAACAGGCGTGCACAGATTTCCTCTTTCATTCTCACGCTCAGAGAACTTTCTACTGCATTCCATCCAAATGTAACCGGACGTTCCTGCGGATATGCACAGCGGATTTTCACTTCTTTTCCTGCAAGTCTTGTCATTGGAAGTGTGATCCTGTCTTCACCTCCTCTGCGCCATACTGCCACATAGTGCTTCTTTCCTGCGTCCAGAGCCAAAGCAGACCAGTTGTCAGAATAACTGGAAGTTCCGATCGGCCAGTACGGATATGCCTGGCGGATGTCTCCACGGATGGTTTTATAATAATCCAGCGCTTCCTTTACCAGTCCCTTCTGAATATCTGTGATCTCTGCCAGATGACCGCTCTGATGGATACGGAGAAGAATGGCATTTACCATATTAAAGATAGTCTCTTCCTCACTTGCTCCTGCTTTGGGATAAGACCAGACAGCAGCCTGTTCCATAGCAACTGCCAGAGGTGCATTGGCAGATATCGTTGCATAATATCTGTAATCTTCCTGATCACTGGTAGACTGAATACTATATCTGGAAAGCATCGCATAGTCCATACGCAGACCACCACTGGAACAATTCTCAATGATCAGATCCGGATATCTCTCAAAAACACTGTCCAGCCATGCCAGATAAGCTCTCTCATGACCAAGCAGTCCCTCGCCTGGGCATGCAGCATCTACTTCTGTGCCGATTCCTGGTTCAATATTATAATCCATTTTGATATAACCGATTCCATATTCCTGTACCAGACGATCAATTACTTCATTTGCATGTGCGATAACTTCTGGCTGACGGAAATCCAGCTGATATCTGCTTCTGTCATAAATTCGTTTTCCATGTCTATGGAAGAATGCTTTCTCCGGCATTTTCTCTACCATAGGACTCTTGATTCCCATTACTTCAAGCTCCAGCCAGAGTCCCGGAATCATTCCTTTTGAACGGATATAGTCGATCACTTCTTTGATCCCACCCGGGAAACGTTTCTGAGATGGTTTCCATTCACCTACCGCATCCCACCAGAATCCATCGGCATACCAGCCGGCATCAATGCAGAAATATTCACATCCTGCTTTCGCTGCTGCATCGATCAGCGGGAATTCTTTCTCTGTAGTTGGATCTGCCCAGAGACAGTTCATATAATCATTGAAAATAACTCCAAGCTTTTCATTATCCTGATTTTCTCTGCGGATCGCTCTTCTGTATTTCGTCAGTTCTTTTGCCATATTTCCAAGGTCACCAGTCACTGCACCTACACCTGCAGGTACTGTAACAAATTTATCTCCCGGTTTCAGGTCTTTAAACCAATGGGACTGCTGTTCCGTCGGACCGCTGAGCTGTACATACAGATGATTGGTAAAATCACTGACTTCCCAGTGCCAGGAACCGTTATGTTCAATCTGCCAGAACAGTCTGCTGCCTGTTTCTGTATTTCTCACATACCCCATTGGAATGTAACTCTTTGCAGACCAGTTTCCTGTATTGGTGATCTCAAAAGCTTTGGATGAGCGGACAGGTGCATTGAGCTGTGCAAATTCCATGCCGACCTCTGGAAGAGAATATTCTCTTACCTGAAGTTCCTTCTGCCATGCATTATGTACCACTCCGATACGGATCTTCTCATCAGGAGTCAGGATGCCTTCCTTCTCTACTCCATTCAGATTAAATGTAGAAACATATTCCAGAGTCTGCACTTCCGTACCTGTATTCTCAACCTCGCACCAGCATCTTACAACTGCAATCCCGTCAAAGAACTGAAAATGATTGATTGCCTGTAAGCCGGACTCTTCATCTGCAGTACAGATTTCCAGTTTTCTTCCTGTTTCATTTCTCTCATCTTTGTGGCTCACATATTTCATCCGATAGCCCGGTGCAGTTACGATATATTTTGTTCCGTGGCGCTCTTCCGGTCTGTCGTAGCCTGCTGCTTCTAACTCTACCAGTCTACAGCCATTTTCTTCATAGTCATTCTTCAGTGTCTTCTCATCAAATGGCAATGCGGAAAAATGCAGCAGACGGACCCCGCCGTCCTCTCTGATCTTCCATACCATGTAAATTCCATTCTCATGAATCTTAAATACTTTCTCCATCCTCTTCCTCTTTTCTGCATATTAACTGCAAAACATTAGCTTACATTTTTCTTTATTTATCGGACGACTGCCAGACAATAACACCATATCTTTTAGCCATTATCCGTTTATACCAGAATGCACACTAGTCACTTCTGCCGTCATATGTATTACTTCTGCAACATTCTTACACTTTCCCGCTCTATCAACTGCACTTTCGTTTTATAAATATAATCAGAACACTCTTCTCCCTGAATCAGTTTCATCAATATATCCACAGCCACATCCGCTTTCTCTTCCACATCAATCCTCATAGTAGTAAGTTCCGGATATACGATTGTTGCAAAGACATCGTCATCGATTCCCGCGACTGAAAACTCTTCCGGCACACGTATGTGATTTCTGCGAAGAAAAGAAATCATCTCTGCTGCATTTCTGTCCGTGGAAAAGAACAGCGCGGTATCTGTTCCTGCATATTTCAGCAATTCCCTGTATACTTCCTGTCTGCCTTCCATTTCTACCGGAAGCCATCTGGTATCCAGTTCACACCCTCTGTTCTCTGCCGCTATTTTAGTTCCCTGATATCTTCGGTAATCTGCGCCATGTTTATCATTTGCCAGATAAATAATCCTCCTGGCCCCGTGAGAAATCAGATATTCTCCCATTGTCATGCCCGCCTTTTCATCTTCAGAAGTCACAACATAGAACTTCTCTTCTTCCTTCGGCAATTCTCCCATATCAATGGCGACCATAGGTTTATCAGAAAGCCCTGCAATCTTTTTACAGTATGTAAAAGGCATGGAAATAGAAATGATCCCATCTACATTCCAGCCAAGAGTCATCTTCTCAATTTCTTCCACATTCTTATCTGAGAAGATCATAATATAATAACCCTTCTCTCGCAGAATCTGCTCCAGTCTGCCGATGATCCTTCCATAAAATGGGTTCTCATATGCTGATCCTTTTGCAAATGCCGGCGTGTTGATCAAAATGCTGATGATCTTTGAGTTCTTATTGGTCAGCGCATTCAGGCCCAGTCTGGGGATGTAGTTATTCTCCGCCAGAAGTTTCTCTATTCGTTCTATTGTCTCAGCTGAAACCCTGGCAGTCTTTTTATGCAGGACATTTGATACAGTCGTTGTGCTCACTCCTGCCATTTCTGCAATCTGTTTAATCGTAACCATGCGTATTCATTTCCTTCCATTTTATGAGCAGACAAAATTTCCCGACTGCTATTCCTGTCAAATATTTTGAAGTAATATCAGTATACTACATGTATACAGAGAACTGCCACATATATCTTGCATAAACCGGAAACTTTGTGGTAATATTCTCCAAAAATAAAACTATTACCTGCCGTCTTTCAGAAATTCATCTGATTCCACTTTTCAGTTAAACACTTTCATAGACGCAGATTACAACTTTAATCAGGAGGTATCATTATGTGTACAGCAGCAACTTATAAAACAAAAGATTTCTACTTCGGTCGAACCCTTGATTACGAATTTTCCTACGGTGATGAAATCACCATCACACCAAGAAACTACCCATTCCATTTCCGTCATTCTGACAAAGTCCTTGACTCTCACTATGCTATCATCGGCATGGCCCATGTAGCCGGAGACTATCCGCTCTACTATGATGCCATTAACGAAAAAGGTCTCGGCATGGCAGGTCTGAATTTCGTAGGAAATGCAGCCTATGCAGAACCAGTATCAGACAAAGAAAACGTAGCCCAGTTCGAATTCATCCCATGGATTCTCAGCCAGTGCGCCACCTTAGAAGAAGCCCGCCAGAAACTCTCCACCATGAACCTCACCAACACTCAGTTCAGCGAAAACTTCCCATGTGCCCAGCTCCACTGGATCCTCGCAGATGCTTCCGGCTGCCTTGTTATTGAATCTATGAAAGACGGCCTTCACATCTACGAAAACCCTGTAGGTGTCCTCACCAACAACCCGCCATTCCCACAGCAGATGTTCCAGCTCAACAACTACCAGTCCCTCTCCCCACGTCAGCCTGAGAACACCTTCGCCCCAGGATTAGCACTTCAATCCTACAGCCGCGGCATGGGTGCCCTCGGCCTCCCGGGAGACCTCTCCTCCGCCTCCCGCTTCGCCAAAGTCGCCTTCACCAAAATGAACTCCCGATCCGGTGACTCCGAAGCAGAAAGCATCAGCCAATTCTTCCATATCCTCGGCTCCGTAGATCAGCAGCGTGGCTGCTGCGAAGTAGCAGAAAACAAATACGAAATTACCCTCTACACCTCCTGCTGTAATGCAATAAAAGGAATTTATTACTACAACACCTACGAAAATCATCAGATCAATGCTGTCGATATGCATCGTGAAAATCTGGATACAACAGCCTTAATCCGATATCCAGTCCTTGAAACCCAAAATATCCTCTTTCAAAACTAAACACATACCCGAAACACCGTAAATCCATCCCACAATCCCCCAACATCCAGTACCGAAAAAAAGCCACCGCGAAAACGCGGTGACTTTTTTGACCCAATCCGGCGAATCAGCCAGGTTAATAACTTTCCACACAAAAAAACCTTGCGCTCCTAAAAAAGCGCAAGGGGTGTCCAGAGGGGACGCTGCTCAAGCGTCCCCTTTGGGATTTTCCTACCGTTTATCAAAACGCTAAATTTCTTTATGACTCGTAACCCTAAGTCGTGCCATAGCTCTGGACAGAGCCAGCTGATTCATATGATACTCCTGAATACTCTGCTTCTGTCTCATCTGCTCTTCTGCTCTTTCTTTCGCTTCCTGTGCCCTGCGGATATCAATCTCCTCAGGACTCTCTGCTGTCAGGCAGAACAGCTTCACACGGTTATTGATCATCTCCACAAACCCACTGCTCACAGCCAGAACATGCTTTGTGCCATCTGCTTCCTCGAAACGCATTTCACCCGGAATGATAGCAGCAACAATATTCTCATGCTGTGCCAGAAAGGCCTGCTCACCGTCAACAGCCGGGATTGTCAGGGTTTTGGCACGTCCTGCAAACGCCAGCTTATTACTGGCATAAATCTCAAGACCAAATGTATCTGCCATAAAATCCGCTCCTTATTCCTGACCCATCTCAGTCTTTGCTTTCTCGATGACATCCTCAATTGTACCAACATTGAAGAAAGCATTTTCCGGATACTGATCCATCTCACCATCAACGATTGCCTTGAATCCACGGATGGTTTCTTTCAGAGGAACATATTTACCCTTGATACCTGTGAAGTTCTCAGCTACATGGAACGGCTGAGAAAGGAACTTCTGGATCTTTCTTGCACGGAATACAGTGCTCTTATCCTCTTCAGAAAGCTCTTCCATACCAAGAATAGCAATGATGTCCTGAAGTTCTTTATATTTCTGAAGGATTTCCTGTACTTTACGTGCTACTTCATAATGTTCTTCACCTACAACATCCGGCTCCAGGATACGGGAAGTAGATTCCAACGGGTCAACGGCCGGATAAATACCCTGCTCTACGATCTTTCTGGAAAGAACGGTTGTTGCATCCAGATGAGCAAATGTAGTTGCAGGAGCCGGGTCAGTCAGGTCATCGGCAGGGACATATACAGCCTGTACAGATGTTACAGAACCATCCTTAGTAGAAGCGATACGTTCCTGAAGTTCACCCATCTCAGTAGCCAGTGTTGGCTGATAACCTACGGCTGAAGGCATACGTCCAAGAAGGGCGGAAACCTCGGAACCAGCCTGTACAAAACGGAAAATATTATCAATGAAAAGAAGCACATCTCTGTGTTCCTCATCTCTGAAGTACTCAGCCATTGTCAGTCCGGTTTCAGCAACACGCATACGGGATCCCGGTGGCTCGTTCATCTGTCCGAACACTAAGGCTGTTTTTTCAAGAACACCGGACTCTTTCATTTCTGACCATAAGTCGTTACCTTCACGGGAACGCTCTCCAACACCTGTGAAAATGGAATATCCGCCATGCTCTGTGGCAATGTTCTGGATCAGCTCCTGGATCAGGACTGTCTTACCAACACCGGCACCACCGAACAGACCGATCTTACCACCTTTTGCATATGGTGCAAGAA
>OGHO01000232.1_pt1 | contig 83964 bp, 75 predicted proteins | sample 1571421 | NCBI WGS metagenome assembly OGHO01 (sample SAMEA2581937, study PRJEB24529) | metagenome | biome: Human gut stool | place: China | collected 2011
AATAACAGAAGAACAAAACCTATCAGTAAGAAAGTTAAGGAAGCGTATAAAGTCTAGTGAATACGAAAGATTAGACGATAACACAAAAGAAAAACTAATTAATAAAGAAGAGATTAATGCTGGTGATTTAATAAAGGACCCAATACTTATAAGAAATAAGTTTGATACAAGTAAGATATCAGAAAAGATGCTTTTAGAAACTATTATGGATAATTTAGAAGAATTTTTAAGTGAGTTTGGTGATGGATATAGTTTTATAAAAAGTGAGTATCCAATAAAAATAGGAGACAGATATAACTATATAGATATGCTTTTATATAACATTTACGATAATTGTTATGCAGTAATAGAACTTAAAATAAACGAAATAAAAAAAGAGCATATAGGCCAGATAGAAACGTATATGAACTTTATTGATAAAAATTTAAGAACAATTAATCAAAGTCCTACCATTGGTATTATCGTGTGTAAAAAGAAAAATGGTTATCTATTTAAATATGTAACTAATGAAAATATTTATGAAAGAGAATATGAATTAGTATAAATTTAATTAACACTTAAAAAAATTAAGCATATATTATTCTAGGAGTGATAATGTATGGGAATAACCGACAGTTTTTTAAACAAGGTGGAAAAAAAGACCAACGTAAGTAAACAAACAATTTTAGATTTAGCTGCTAGATTAAAAGGTGGTAATTTAAAAGATGAGTCTACAATTAGAGGAGTAATAGATGAACTTGCTAAATTAACTGGTAAAAACGTTAGTAAAGAGCAGTCAGATAAAATAGTTAAAGCGGTAGTTGGAGATCAAATACCTAATAATTTAGAAAGTATGATAGATTAAGAAGATTTATTTCTTCTTTTTTTCATATTTACATATATCTTACATAATATTTAATGAGATTGAAAAGAAAGTAGGGATTATATGGAAAAATACGATATCATAAAAGATATATCAAAAAGAACAGGTGGCGACATATATCTAGGTGTAGTAGGAGCGGTTAGAACGGGTAAGTCTACTTTTATAAAAAAATGTATAGAAAACTTAGTTGTTCCAAATATTAAAGATGAATACGAAAGAAAAAGGTGTTTAGATGAAATACCTCAAACAGCGCAAGGAAAAACAATCATGACGATAGAACCTAAGTTTGTTCCTTCTAATGCCGCAACTATTCAAATAGATGATTTTACCGCAAACATAAGGTTAATTGACTGTGTTGGATATGTTATTGATGCCGCTAAAGGATACGAAGATGATAATGGACCTCGTATGGTTAGAACTCCTTGGTATGATGAAGAAATACCTTTTGTTGAAGCAGCAGAAATAGGCACTGAAAAGGTTATTAGAGACCATTCTACAATTGGTATAGTAGTTACAACTGATGGTAGTTTTGGTGAAATAAAAAGAGAAGATTATGTACCTGCTGAAAAACAGGTTATAGATGAACTAAAAGAAATAGGAAAACCTTTCATAGTAGTTTTAAACTCTGCTCATCCAACACACCCTGATACTGAAAAGTTAGCAGAAAGTTTAAGAGATGAATATAAAGTTCCTGTTTTACCAGTTAGTGTTGAGGCTATGGGAGAAAAGGAAATATATAACATATTAAAAGAAGCTTTATTTGAATTTCCTGTATTAGGTGTAAATGTTAATATACCAGATTGGATAGCTTGTTTATCTTATAAACATCCAGTTAAAAAAGAATATATTGAAAGAATTAAAGAAAGTGTAACTGAAGTTGATAAGGTAAGAGATGTTGATACAATAATAGAACACTTTAATGGATGTGATGTAATTAGTAAGTCTTATTTATCTTCGGTTAATACTGCAGAAGGTGAAATAACGATAAGTCTTGAGGCACCGGACGGATTATATAACGAGGTTTTAAACGAAATAATTGGAACTGAAATAGATTCTAAGGCTAAATTAATTAGTTTGTTTACAGAACTTAATGAAACAAGAGAGGAATTCTCACAAGTAAAAGAAGCTATTAAAATGGTTAAACAAACTGGTTATGGAACATCATTTCCAACGATTAAAGACATGAAACTTGCGACACCAGAAATAATAAAACAGGGAACTAGATACGGTGTTAAATTAAAGGCAGTAGCGCCATCTATTCATATGATAAGGGTTGATGTAGAATCAACGTTTGAACCTATAATAGGATCTGAAACTCAAAGTAAGGAATTAATCGATAACTTAATGAAAGATTATGAAGCAGATCCTGATAGCGTATGGAAAAGTGAAATGTTTGGTAGAAGCTTAGATAATATAGTTCAAGAAGGTATAAGAGGTAAGTTATCACTTATGCCAGATAACATAAGACATAAGCTTCAAACGACATTAACCAAGGTAGTTAATAAGGGCTCTAATAATATGATAGCTATAGTAATATAGTTATCATTTTTTTATAATGGAAATAATTAATGCAATTATTAAAAGATGTAGTTTTATTGCCTTAAATATTAATAAATGATATTATATATTTAGAAATTCATTTGATTATTTAATGATTTTCTTGGAGGGGAGATTTGGATGAAAGAAAAGGAATTACTAGATATAATAAAAAACTTTGATATAAGAGGGGATATAAAAGAATTAAATTCAATTAATAATGGAATAATAAATACCACTTATGTAGTTAAAACAGATGACAAAGGTAATATAAATAAATATCTGCTTCAAAAAATAAATACCAGTATATTTACTGAACCATTTAAGTTAATGAAAAACATAGAAAATGTAACAAAATATATAAGTTTAAACGATTCAGAAAGCAAGGATACTATTAACGTAATTAAAGCAAAAAATGGTTTGCCACTATATGTTACTTCTGATCCATTTTCACATAAAGAATATTATAGAGTTTATAATTATATAGATAATACTATCTCATATAATAAATCTGAAAAAACGGAAATAGTTTATAATACTGGAAAAGCTTTTGGACATTTTTGTAAAGTACTAAGAGATTTTCCTATAAATGATTTGGAAGAAATAATTAAAGATTTTCATAATACTAAAAAAAGATATGATAAGTTAATAGAAACTTATAAATTAAATCCTGTTAATAGAAATAATAAGGCTTTTAAACAAATAAGTGAGATAATAAGTAGAGAAGAAGAATGTTCTGTGTTGGTAAATTTGTTAGAAGATAATAAAATACCATATAGAGTAACACATAATGATACCAAAGTTAATAACGTATTAATGGATTCTGTTACAAAAGAGCCTGTAGCAGTAATAGATTTAGATACGGTAATGAAAGGTTCTGGATTATATGATTATGGTGATGGAGTAAGAAGTGCGGCATCAAATGCTTTAGAAGATGAAACAAACTTAGATAACGTATATATTAATATGGATATGTTTAAAGCATACACTGATGGATATTTAAGTGAAATGGCACCATATTTAAATGAAGAAGAAATTCTTAACATGGCTAATTCAATTAAAATAATAACGTTAGAGTTGGCTATTAGATTTTTGGATGATTATTTAAGTGGTGATACTTATTTTAAAACTAATTATGTTGATCATAATTTAGATAGATGTAAAAACCAATTAAAATTGGTAAATGATATAGACGAAAAATTAGAAGAAATGAATAGTTATATAAAAGAATCTTATAATAAATATATTGGACATTCAAAGGTTAAGAAGGCATAAATAAAAAAGCCTTCTTTTAATTTTTTATAAAATATATTATAATTATGTTAGGTGAATTACTTATGAAAAAAAATATTTTAATAGCATCATATAACTTAGATTTTGGAGGAATAGAAACCTCTTTAATAAACTTGCTTAAAAACATTAACTTTGATAAATATAAAGTTACTTTAGTACTTGAAAAAAAAGAAGGTGTCTTTTTAAAAGATGTTCCAAAAGACGTTGTTATAAAAGAATATAACGTAAGTGATGCAAAAAACTTTCTTTTTAGAAAAATAGTAAACTTACTTAAAAGAATTAAATGGCTTTTATTTAATTATAAAAGATATTATGCAAGTATATCTTATGCAACATATTCTAAGCCATCTTCATTTTTAGCAAGAACATCATCTAATAATAAAACTTTATTTGTCCACAGTAATTATTATATGGCTTATGATAAAGATATTAATAAGATAAAAGAGTTTTTTGATGGCATAAAAATAAATGAATATAATCATGTTGTATTTGTTAGTAACGAATCTAAAAAAGATCTATGTAAGATATATAAAACAATAGAAAGTAAATCGGTTACAATAAATAACTTAATTGATTATGAAAGAATTTTAAAGTTATCTAATAAAAAGATCGAAATAAAAAGAACTAATAAAAAGATTTTCTTATTTGTAGGAAGGTTAGATGAATCATCCAAAAGACTTACGCTTCTTTTAAGAGTAGCTAATAAATGCAAGCAAGATAAAGTAAAAGCTATATTTTGGATAATAGGAAGTGGACCTGACGAAAAAAAATATAAAGATATAGTAAATAAAGATAAGTTAGATAACGTTATTTTTATGGGAGCTAAAAAAAATCCATATCCATATATGAAAGCGTGTGATTATCTTATTTTAACTTCAAGATATGAAGGTTTTCCAGTTGTTTATAATGAAGCGATTATATTAGATAAACCTATTATTACAACAATAGATGTATCAGATGATTATGTATCAATACCTAATAGATTTGGATACGTAGTAGATGAAAATAACATATATGAAAAGGTAAAATCTCTTTCAGAAAAAAAAGAAAAGTTAAAAGAAAAAGTTGACTATGATGCTTTAAATAAAAAAAGAATGAAATTAATAGAAGATTTAATGGAGATGAAGTAATGATTAAATATAGTTTTATAGTACCAGTATATAATACTGAAAAATACTTAAAAAAATGTTTAGATAGTTTGGTTAATCAAACGTATAAGGATTTTGAGATAATAGTAGTAAATGATGGGTCAACTGATAAAAGTAGTAGTATAATTTCAAAGTATCAAAAAAAATATAAAAACATAATCGTAATAGATAAAGAAAATGAAGGACTTTCTATGGCCCGTAATAGAGGCGTTCAAAAATCAAGTGGAAAATACATAATATTTGTTGATAGTGATGATTATGTATCAAATAAATTATTAGAAGAAATAGATAAAAAAATAGATGATAGTGATATCTTAAGATTTCAGATAGCAACGGAAGATGAAGAATATACAAAAATAAATGAATATCATGAAGAAGGTTTTGAATCTATGTGCGGATATGATGCATTTAAGTATTTGTCATCATATCATTTTGTTGAACCTGCTTGGTGTTATGTAATAAGAAAGAATTATTATATAGAAAATAAATTTAGTTTTAAAAAGGGCGTATATCACGAAGACTTTGGACTTATTCCGTATGTAATTTATAAGGCAAGAAAGGTTAAATCGATAGATTTTATCGGTTATTATTACATACAAAGAAATGGCAGTATAATGAATAATAACGATTACAAAAAGACTGTTAAAAAGGCCTTTGATATGATAGAACAATATAAAGCAATGAGATTATTTGCAAAAAATATAAATAGAAAAAATAACCTAGATGATTACTTTTTAAGTTATATATCAAACTCTGTTATAGTAAAGGCAAGAGAGCTAAAAAAAGACGAGAAAAAAGTATATATAAATGAACTTAAAAAATTAAACGTATTTGATGGAGTGCTTGTTAATACAAGAATAAGAAGATTTAAAAAATACTTAATGAAACATAATTTAAACTTATATTTAAAGGTGGTAAGATGATGAAAGTATCAGTTATAGTTCCTGTATATAATACTGAAAAATATTTAAGACGTTGCTTAGATAGTTTGGTTAATCAAACACTAGATGATATTGAAATAATTATAATAGATGATAAATCACCTGATAATTCCGCTTTAATTATAGATGAATATAAGAAAAAGTATGATAACAAGATAAAAGTTATCCACAATAAAACTAATAAAGGGATCGGATATAATAGAAATATTGGTATAAAAAAATCAAGTGGTAAGTATATTATGTTTATAGATAGTGATGATTATTTAGATAGAAGTGCTTGTGAAAAATTATATTCTAAAGCAGAAAATGAACAACTTGATTTAGTGCTATGTAACTTCCATAAAATGCTTGAAAAAGATGATGAATTGGAAGAAATAACACCAGATTTTGTTATTCCATATTTTGAAAATACCACTTTAGATAAAAATCCAAATTTGTTATTAGAGGTTAATTTAGCACCTTGGAATAAATTATATAAAAAAGAATTATTAGATGGTGTAAGTTTTCCAGAAAATTTAAAATATGAAGATGCAATAGTTGTTATGAAAGCTATGGCTAGAGCTAAAAAAATGGGAATAGTAGATGAAAAACTTAATTATTATTTAGTTAGAAGTAAAAGTGAAACAACGGTTATGGACAAAAGGGTATTTGATATTTTAAAGGTAACAAATATGATAATAGAAGAACTAAAAAATCATAGTTATTATAATAAAATAGAAAAGTATGTTTCTGCTTGGTGTACAAGAAATTTATTTAGGTATACTCTGCAACAAAAAAATCAAAAAGATAAAAAATTAGCTAGCATATTTATTGATGAAGTATTTAAGCTTTTAAATAGTGAATTTCCAAATTGGAAAAATAATGAAATATGGAAGAAAAGAAGCTTTTTAAAAAGAATAATAGAAGGAAATAAAACTTTGACAAAAATATATTGCAAAGCATTTTGATTGAAAAGTCAGAAATTAATCTTTAATTACAAAACTAAAGATTAATTTTTTCTTTATAAATAACATTATTGTAAAATATTTATCTTACGTGATATAATTAAAAAGATATTAGAGGTGTTATATGAAAAAAATTAGTTTTATAATTCCTTGCTTTAACGAGGAAAAAAACGTTTTAATAATTTATGATAAGATAAAGAAAATATATCAACAGCAAAACTATGAGGTTGAGATCATTTTTATAGATGATGGTTCTAGTGATAATACGCTTTATGAGTTAAAACAAATAAAAGATAGTGATAAAAAAATTAGTGCTAAAATAATTTCGTTTTCAAGAAATTTTGGAAAAGATTCTGCAATATACGCTGGTTTGAAAAATTCTACAGGAGACTATTCAGTTATAATAGATGCTGATTTACAGCAAAATCCAAAATTAACGTTAGATATGGTGAGATTTTTAGAGGAAAATAAAGATTATAACTGTGTGTGTTACTACCAAGATAAACGTATTGAAAATAAATTTATATCATTTTTAAAAAAGAAATTTTATAAACTTATGGCTGGGACAACAAACATCGAATTTGTTGAAGGAGCAAGCGATTTTAGAATGTTTGATAGAAAGATGACAAATTCAATTATCGAACTAAAAGAAAAAAATAGATTTTCAAAGGGAATTTTTTCTTGGGTAGGTTTTAAAACAAAATACTTGTCATATACTCCAGAAAAAAGATTACATGGAAGCAGTAAATTCAACTTAATAAAACTATTTAAATATGCTATGTCAGGAATATTATCTTTTTCGATAGCACCGCTTAGGATTTCGACTGTATGTGGTATGATTTTTTCATCCTTAGCATTTATTTACTTGATCATTGTTATAATACAAAAATTATTTTTTACAATATCTATACCAGGATATGCTACTTTAATTGCATGTATTTTATTAATTGGTGGATTGATTCTTTTATGTCTAGGAATTATAGGTGAATATATAGCAAGAGTTTATGTAGAAGTAAAAAATAGACCTATATATATATTAAAAGAAGGAGAAGAAAATGAAACAAAAAAGAAAAAGAGATAAGGTAATTAACTTTTTTAAAACAAATAAATTTTATTTATTAATTTTTTTGGCACTATTTTTGATATGTTATTTCTTCCCTTATACTGGTGATGATTGGGCTTGGGGAACAAGCATAGGGTTAGATAGGCTAAAGAGTTGCTTTAAGGATTACAATGGAAGATGGCTAGGTAATTTAATGGTTTTGTTATTAACAAGAGTTAGAATTTTAAGAGCTTTTATAGTGTCAATTTCAATTAGTTTGATAGCTATATTAGTTTCAAAAATCATAACCAAAGATGAAAAAAAACATAGAAATAATACTTTGATTGTAATATTACTTTTACTTATAATTCCATCTAGTATCTTCCAACAATCAATAGCTTGGACGTCTGGTTTTTGCAACTATGTTCTTCCAGTATTATTTGTATTGCTATATTTGTACATTGTAAAAACAGGAAATGAGAACTTAAAAACTGCAATATTTTCTTTTTTTCTCGGTATATCAAGTACTTTATACATTGAACATATGACTATATATTCAGTTGTTTTATCAATCATTATTTGCATAGCTGACATTGTAAAAAATAAAAAGGTCGGACGAAATAATTTGCTTTATTTTATTGGCTCTATTTTGGGCAGTACAATAATGTTTAGTAATGGAGCGTATATAAATATTTTGAATCAAACTGATTCTTATAGAAGTGTTGCAACTAGTAGTAATATCTTTATTAGATTATTTCACTCTTATTTTGATACCATTTCTGGTTTATTATTTGGAGAAAACTTTATTATAAATATAGTTATTAGCATACTAATGATTTTGCTTATAAAAAAATCGAATATCAAGAATAACCTAATAAAAAATATTTTGATTTTATTTTATATAACTTTAATATCTTACTTAATTTTCAACACGATTTATGTAAATTTGTTTAGTAGTTTATATCTGAATGGAATTATATGCTTTTTGTTTTTTGCAATTACTTTTGTTTCAATAGTGTTATGTTTAAAAAAATACAAAAAGATGAAGAAATTTATCTTTTGTCTTATCAGCATATTGTTAATTACTCTTCCTTTATTTTTTGTTACACCAGTTGGACCTAGATGCTTTTTTCCAACTTACGTTATGTTTGTTTCATTTGCACTTAGTATAATAGATTATTTAAATATAAAATTTGATTATCAAATCATTAAATTTATCATTACTGTTTTAATAATTTTTTATTTCGTACTATTTTTTAAGGTGTATAAAGTTGACAGGGTAAGAACGAAGTATGTGAATGATAACGAGGTTGAAAAATATATTTTACCAAAACTACCATATGATTCTTATATATGGGGCGGAAATCCAACTGATGATGTTTTTCAAAAAAGATTTAAACTTTTTTATAATATAGATGAATATAAGTCTATCGAATTTATTGATTATAATTTATGGGTTAAGTGATTTTGCTTAAAGCTTAATCCTTTTTCTTTTAAAAATAAATTATGTATGTTATAATTAAATAGACAAAAGATTATAGAGGTGTATTTATGAGCAAAATAAAAGCTATATTTTCAAATTTTAAAAGATATTGGTTTTTAATGACCCAATTGATATCAAGAGATTTTAAGGTTAAATATAAAAGGAGTGTTCTTGGAATACTATGGAGTTTATTAAATCCTATTCTTACAATGACCGTTATGGCAATTGTATTCTCGCAAATGTTTAGATTTAAAGTAGAGGGAGTAAACTACATAGTGTACTTAATGACTGGTATCATTATGTTTAACTATTTTTCTCAAGCGTCAAGTATGGCTATGACATCTGTTGTTGATAATTTTATGTTAATAAATAAGGTATATATTCCAAAATATATATTTCCTATTGCAAAATGCTTATTTATAGGAATAGACTTTTTATTAACGTTGATTCCTTGGTTAGCAATTATTGCTTTATCATATGTTGGCTTAGGAGGATATACTTGTCACTTTAATGTTTGGTATTTATTCTTACCTTATATATTTTTCTGTATGTTCTTATTTACTGTAGGTATGGGATTATTATTATCTTGCTTATCAGTTTTCTTAAGAGACGTATGGCATATATATGGAATTGCATTAACATTATGGAATTATTTGACTCCAGTTTTCTATAGTATTGAAATATTACCAGCAAAACTTAGAATGTTAATGAACTTTAATCCTATGTATCAATTTTTAACCGCTGCAAGAAGTATTGTAGTATATGGACAAAGGCCTTCATTTACTACACTTGGAATATTAGGATTAATTGGTGTAGGAATGCTAGCAATAGGTTCTTATGTATTTAAGAAAAAACAAGATAAATTTATCTATTATGTATAGGAGGTAACTGATGATTAAGATAGAAAATGTTTCGATGAAATTTAATCTTGAAATAGAAAAAGACTTTTCAATGAAACAGGCATTCGTAAATCTGTTTACTAAAAAGAAGAAAAAGAAAAAAAACGAAGACTTTTGGGCGCTTAAAGACGTTTCTTTTAACATTGGAAAAGGAGAAGTTGTTGGCCTTATTGGTAGTAATGGTGCTGGAAAATCAACACTATTAAAAGTTGTTAGTGGAGTTATGAAACCCACTAAAGGAAAAGTGAAAGTAAAAGGTGTAATATCACCAATGATAGAACTTGGAGCAGGCTTTGATGGAAATTTAACTGCTAGAGAAAATATATATCTAAATGGCGCAATACTTGGATATTCAAAAGAGTTTTTGGATGATAAATTTGATGAAATAGTTGAGTTTTCAGAATTAAAAGATTTCTTGGATGTTCCGGTTAAAAACTTTTCTTCAGGTATGACTGCTAAGCTTGCATTTTCTATTGCAACTATAGTTAATCCTGAAATACTAATAGTAGATGAAATACTATCAGTTGGAGATATTAAATTCCAAGAGAAAAGTAAGAGAAAAATGATGGAAATGATAAAAGGTGGAACAACTGTTTTATATGTTTCACATTCATTAGAATCAATTAAGGATTTGTGCACTAAAGTTGTTTGGTTAGAACATGGAAAAGTAGTAAAAATGGGTGATACTAATAAAATTTGTGATGCTTATTATAAAGAACAAATGAAATAGAGGTAGATTATATGATTTCAATAACAAATAAAATAAAGTTGAAACGTAATGTAAAGGTTTCAAAAAAAGATGGAAAAACAGTAGTTTCAAATGAAACAGATAAAAAAGGTTTTATTGTATTTGCAAAGATAATTTATTGCAAGAAAAAAATGTATAAGTTAACTAGTTCAATTTCAACTTTAGATGGTGATGGTTGTCAGGTTAAATTATTAAATAGAAAGCTAAGAGTAGTTGAAAACATAGATCCAAACTCTGTTAATTACTTTGATGATATAAATAAAATTACTTTTGTTGGAATAACTGTTTTTCCACATACAACAATCAAAATAAATGAAATTAATATAGAATATGAGTATGATAAAGAACAAGATATATCAAAAAACTTTAATGGTGATATATTACTACTTTGTCCTGGCTATCCAACTTATGATAATAAATATAGATGTGCTTTTATTCATTCTAGAATGCAAGCATACAAGAAAGAGAATTTAAAAGTAGATCTTGCTGTAGTAAATGAAAATTGCATAAACAAAAGTTCAATTTCAAAATTTGAAAATATAAAAGTTGTATCTACTGGATATAATGATATAAGAAAAATTTTACAAAATAAAAAATACAAAAAAATATTAATACACTTTTTCGATGAAAGATATGCTCAAATTTTGGATGCTAGTGATTTAACAGAAACTGAAATAATCATTTACTCTCATGGAAGTGATACATTATATAGAGCATGGGATAGATTGAATGCAAAATATTTTGAAAATATAACAGAAATTCCAGAAAAAGTATATAAAACATTTCCAGAAAAAGATGATTTAATTAAAAGATATAATGAAAAGGGCAATGTTAAATTTGTATTTGTATCTAATTGGGCTAAAAATTTAAGCGAAAAATTGATAGGAATTAAATATAATAACGCTTATGTTATTCCTTGTAATATAGATACTGATATATTTAAATACAATGAAAAAAAATCTGATCTTAGGAAAAAAATATTTGTTATAAGAAAATATGATAACTTAAGCACATATTCAATTGATATAGCAGTTAAAGTGGTACTTGAATTAAGTACAAGAAAGATATTTGATGATTTAGAATTTTCATTTTATGGTGATGGTGATTATCATGACGTTTTGCTTGCACCATTAAAGAATTTTTCAAATGTACATATTTATAAAAAGTTTTTATCACACAAGGAAATAGCACAAGTTCATAAAGAAAATGGAATAGGATTATTTCCAACCAGATTTGATACTCAAGCTGTTTCTTCATGCGAAGCCGCAATGTCTGGTAATGTCGTAATTACTTCAAATGGAGTAGGAACTGAAGAATATATATATCCTAATATTGGTACATATTGTGATACGGAAAATATAAAACAATATGCTGACTTAATAGAAAAAATATATTTTGATGAAAAACTATTTAAAGAATTGTCAAAGCAAACACATGATTGTGTAGCAAAAACTTGCAGTTATAATAATACAATAGGGGCCGATTTAAAACTGATAAAGAGTAAGTCAAACATTGCTCCATTCAAATATAAAAAACAAGTTAATAATCCAATATTAACGATTGCGGTTCCATCATATAATGTTGCTAAATTTCTTAAAGCAGGAATTCATTCTTTGATAGATAATAAATATTCAAACAAATTAGAGATACTTATAATAAATGATGGCTCTAAAGATGATACTGCAAAAATTGGAAAGGAATTAGAAAAATTAACAACAAATGGTGATAAATCAATAGTTAAACTAATTGATAAACCTAATGGTGGACATGGCTCAACAATCAATAAGGGAATTGAACTAGCTACTGGTAAATACTTTAAGTTGATGGATGGGGACGACTATTTTATAGAGAAAGATTTCCTAAAATTTATAGAAATATTAGAAAAAGAAGATAGTGATATAATATTAACTAATTATGTTGCAGATTATGCAATAGATGCTGTTAAAACTCCGGTTAGAAATTATTCGTTTATGGTACCTGGCGTTCAATATCACTTAGACAATATGAAACATTTTGGTTATGGATTTGAGCAGTGGGGACCATTGCTATCAACATCAACATATAAAACAAAAATATTAAAAGATGCTAATTTTAAGATTGATGAACATTGTTTTTATGTGGATATGGAATATAACTTTATTGGATATTTAAATTCAAAAACCGTTATATATTATCCATTAGATATTTATAATTATTATTTGGGAAGAGCAGGTCAATCAGTTTCTGCTGAATCATACCGAAGAAATTTTAAAAATCACGAAAAGGTCACTTTAAGATTAATAGAAGAGTATTATAAAATTCCAAAAGACGTAAGTGAAAATAAAAAATACTATTTAAAAAATAAAATAATAATTCCATTAGTTGAAGCTCAATATTATATATTAACTCAAAACTTAAAAAGTCCAAAAGAATTTAGAAAGTTTAATAAAAAATTAAAAAAATACCCAGAAATATATAAAGATGATAGGGTTTCTAGAAAAGCAATAAAGTTGCACAGAGCCTTGAATGCTTTTGGAATGAATTTTATCGAAACGATTTTGAATGTAAAAAATAGATTCAAAGGAGAATAACCAAATGAAAAATAAATATATTGCAGTTACAATACAAAATTATGTTCAATTTTACTCAATAAAAAATGCTTTAGATATACTTATTAAGGACGGTGTTAACGTAGACTTTTATGTTCCATTCGCAAAAGATGATTGGGGACTTAAAGAAATGTTTGATGAAATTTATGATTTTCTTAAAAAGAGTGGTTATAATGTAAGAAGAAATCCTATAAAAAGAAAATATAAAATTTTGTTAGAGCCTTATCCTATGGAATATTATTTCTCATTTAATTATGAGTATAGGATTAAATATAACTATGGTTTAAATTCACCAAAACCATCATTAACATACAGAGACGTTGATAATTTCTGTTATGATGCAATTTTGAGCTATAGCACGTATGAAGCCGAGGAATTAAGAACATATACGAAAACTTATGTTGTTGGAAAACCTAATTATTACAATTTTAAAAAGAAAATAAATAAATCGTCAAAAAAAACATTGCTTTATTTACCTACGTATGGTGAATCAAATTCTATAAATGACATTGCCGATGAATTATTCAAATTAAAAGATAAATATACTATAATTACAAAATTACATCACGGTACTAATTATTTTAACTATGAATCTCAAAAACGTGATAAATTGAATGATTTATTTTCGGAATGCTATGATAGTAAGTATCCTTTGGAAAATTTATTAAGTAGAGCGGATGTTGTTTTGAGTGATAATTCAGGTTCTATATTTGATGCAATATACGCAAATGTACCAGTTGCAATTTTTTCAAGATCAATTGAGTATTTTAAATATGAAGACTTAGAACCATATCAATATACATTGATACAAGATGGGATAATCCCATATACAAATTCACCTGATAAGTTGAGTGACATTATCGAAGAAGCTTTATCTAAAAATATAAAAAATAAACAAAATGAATTGCATGAAAAATTATTTAATTTAAGTTATAATGATGGCTTAAAAGAGTTTATTACAATTCTGAATTTATATTTAAATGATGAGGTTAATATGGATGCCATAAAACTTCATAGAATATTTTATAGAAAATATTCATCATTAACTAAAGAATGTGAGGATAACAAACAGGAAATTTTAAAACTTAATGATGAAATGAATAAGATTACCAATGAAAAAGATATGGCAATTGCTGAATTAAATAAGCTGATATCTGAGTATAGAAATGGAAAATTATATAAAATATCATCGAAAATTTATTCGATCGTTTCAAAAATAAGAAAGAGGGATAATAATGAAAACTAAATATTTGGTAATAGGTGCTGGAATATCAGGCCTTACATTTGCTAATTATGCAAAAGAAGACTACTTAGTAGTTGAAAAAGAAAAAGAAGTCGGTGGATATTGTAGAACCATCAAAAGAAATGGTTATGTTTGGGATTATGCAGGTCATTTCTTTCATTTTAACACGGATGAGTTCAAGAAAAATTTCTTAAGTAAAATGCCAAAGGAAGATATTATATACAATGATAAGTGTACTAAAATTTTATACAAAAATAATTTTATAGACTTTCCTTTTCAGACTAATATTCACCAACTAGAAAAACAAGAATTTATTGATTGCCTTTATGATTTATTCAATAAGGAGGAAAAAGATAAATATGATAACTTTTTAGATATGTTATATGGTAAGTTTGGAAAATCTATAGTAGAAAAATTTCTTAAACCATATAACGAAAAATTATATGCTGTTGATTTAACTAAATTAGACGTTGATGCAATGGGAAGATTTTTTCCATATGCAGATAAAGAAGCTATTATTAACAATATGAAAAATAGTAAGGTTAATTCATATAATGCAAGCTTTTTGTATCCAAGAAATGGGGCGGCTAGCTTTATAGATATTTTATATAATGAGTTGGATAAGAGTAAAGTTTTATTGAATACCAGTGTTGTTTCATTGGATTTAAATAATAAAGAGGCAAAATTATCAAATGGAGAGACTGTAAAATATGAATATTTAATTAACACAATGCCATTAAATAATTTCCTAAAATTAATAGGTGGACATGACGAACTATTAAATGAAATGTCATATAATAAAGTGTTAGTATTTAATTTAGGCTTTGATAAAGCATCTCCATTATGTAAAAAAGAACACTGGTTATATATTCCATCTAAGAATTGCAATTATTACAGAGTAGGTTTTTATAATAATATATTAGGTGATGAGAAACTAAGTATGTATATAGAAATCGGATATAACAAAGATACTAAAATAACTAAAGAAGAAATAGATAAACAATTAGATTTAACTCTTAAAAATTTAAGAGAATCAGGAATTATTAGTGACGATATGAAATTAGTTGATCATGAAACTATTATAATGGATCCAGCTTATGTTCATATTGAAACGGAAACTACTAAGAAAATAGATGATCTAAAAAATGAATTTAGTAAAAAAGGTGTTTATACAATTGGTAGATATGGTGCTTGGATTTATAATTCAATGGAAGATTCTATGGTTAAAGCTAAAGAATTAGCTGAAAAATTAAGATAAAAGTTGCTTTGCAACTTTTTTTGATTATTAAAATATGATATACTTATAGTAGAATTGGAGGACATATGAAAAACAAGAAGTATATTGCATCAAATTTAAAAAACATAATACCATTCGTATTAAGTTTTATTTCCACTTTAGGAATAAATGGATTGATTACTATTACATCGGAACAAGTTACTAATAATAGTTTTGTTTATTTTATATTTTTTGCTTTATTTTTATTTACATTTTCAAAAATTAAAATTTTAAAAAAAGGATACACTGTTTTTTCAATTATATTTTCTGTGTTTTTATCATTAGTATTGATAATAGGTTCTCAATTAGAATTTTATAGTGAAATTATTTGGTCTTTTGCTACTTTAATTAAGATAATAGCTTTATCGGTTTCAATTTTTCCTTTGAATTATCTATTATTAAAATATGTAGATAAATTTAAAATACAAAAATCAGATAATATAAATTATAAAAAAATATTTGTTATTACATTTTTAATAATACTTTTTTTTAACTTTTTGGTATTTTTAGCTTTATATCCTGGTGAGTATGGTTATGATGCTGGTTTTCAAATAATGGAAATTCTTGAAAAAGATGTTCAAATTACGTCTCATTTCTCGTTGCTATTTAGTTTTATATTGGCAAAAGTAGTGAATTTAGGAAAAGTATTGTTTGGAAGCTATCAGGTTGGATTTGGAATATATTGCTTTTTGCAAATGACATTTTTATCATATGTAGCAACGAAGATAACAGTATTTTGCGTGAAAAGAATTCCTAATAAAATAATATATTTTATTAATGTACTATTTTTTAGCTTTTTCCCTTTGTATACTCTTATGTCTATATCAGCTGCTCAAGATTCAGTGTTTGCTGGGCTATTTTGTTTAATTATATTAAATGTAATTGAATTAATTGAAAATAAAGATTATTGGAAAAACAAATTAAAACCAATTTCTTTAGGAATATTAATATTTTTATTGTGTTTAATAAGAAATAATGGTTTTTATTGTATTTTGATTTCAATTCCTTTCATTTTTCTTGCATGTAAAAATAAGAAAGTAGTTGTTTTATTGATATTTATAATTCCATTATTTGCTTATAAAATTTATTCTGGACCAGTATTTAATATTTTGGGCGTAACTAAAACTGATACATTCAGGGAAATGTTAAGTATCCCATCACAACAGTTTGCTAGGGTTTATAATTATAATTTAAAAGTTTTTAGTAAAGAAGAATTAAAGCAACTTAAAAAGTTTTATCCTCAAATAGATGATTTTAAATATTATACGTATAGACAATCTATCGCTGATCCTACCAAATCAGTTTTGAACAATAAATATGTTAAATCAAATTTAAAAGATTATATTAGTTTGTGGACTAGTAATGGAGTAAAGGATCCTGAAAATTATGTAGAAGCGTTTTTATTAAATTCATTAGGTTTTTGGTATCCTAATAAAAATTACAATGATGATAGAATGTATCATCCATATATTGAAATTGAAATGATGGATGCAGCAAAATGGAACCCTAGATACGTGCAAATTAAAAGAGAGAGTAAGTTTCCAATATATGAAAAAATATTAAATATCACAATCGGGAAAAACGCTTGGAAACGTATACCCATTATTTCTACAATTTTTACAACAGGAACATATTTTATCATTTTTATATTTTTGTTTCTTTTAACAATATTAAGGAGAAATTTTAAATATATGCTCCCAATTAGTATAATTTTAGGTTTATACGCTACTTTGTTTTTATCTCCAGTTGCATTATTTAGATACTGTTTTCCGATAATTATGGTATCTCCATTGATGATAAACCTAATACTGTATCAGAAGAAAAATGATTAATTATCTTCTTTAGCTTATTCTATATGAATAAGCTTTTTAAATTTTATTCTTTATATTTATAATATAATATTGTATAATTAAATAGAAAATTTGTTTGATAATAATTTGGAGGAGTGAGTATCTTGTCTCAATATATAAATATAATAATGGCATCTTTAATTTTTAATATATTGTTTTATTTTATTTTAAATAAACAAAATAAAAATATTAATAAACAAAACATAATTTTATTATTATTTTCCATCGTAATATCTATTTTATGTTATATTTGCTTGTTTAAATCTAAAATAAAAAGTTTTTCTATTATTTCAGCAATATATGGAAATCTATTATCCTTCTTAATTATCAACTTCAAGACAATTAAAAAAAATACTATAAATAAGTGGATATTAGGATTGATTTTATCTGTGTTTATAGCAATAAACATTGAAACATTCGTGTTTAATTTTAGACATTTTGAGTCAATGACGTTTAGTCATAATTATTTAAAATATGAAGTCGATGAAAATTCAAATACAATTGAAATCAAAAATATTAACAAAGAAATAAATAATATGCACATTAATTTAATTTCGGATAATTCATATAAAACTTTTAATTTGAAAATACAAGTTACAGATGATGGAAATGAACTTTATTATGCGTTGCCAGAAAGAAAGATATACCCAGATATAGATAAATCTTTGTATTTGAAATTAAATTTAATGGAAAAGGCACACAATATAAAAATTGAATATGAAAATATGAATGTTAAAATCTCAAGTGTAGAGTTTAATTCTATTACTCCATTTTGGTTTGAATGGATAAGATTTTTAACAATATCAATATTATTGTTTATTTTGTTTTTAATACGTCCAAAATCTGAACTTTATAAATTAAAGTGCATAGATAAATTTAGATTTAAAAAAATAATAATTATTGCTTTTACAATCATTAATGTGCTCGTACTATTTTTTGTTGTAAATATAAAAGATGAGTATGTTCACTCGCAGACTAAAAATCAATATGAAAAAATAAGTGAATCAATATTAGATGGGAAAGTATATTTAAATGAGAAAGTAAGTGATAAACTAAGAAACATGAAGAACCCATACGATACAAATCTTAGAAAAGAATCACATACTAAAGCTTTGTGGGATCATGCTTTTTTTAAAGGAAAATATTATGTCTATTTTGGTATTGTTCCTGTAATGCTTTTTTACATTCCTTGCCATCTTTTATTTGGAACTTATCCACCAATGTATTTGCTAGTATTTCTTTGTGTAAGCGTAACGATAATTATGTTTATGTTACTTTTGTATGATCTTATCAAAAAATATTTCAAAAAAACTTCATTTGTTTTGTACATTATGTTATGTACTTTATTTACATATGGTTTTGGCTCTATATTCTTTTTAAGAACGCCTAATATTTATTATTTACCGATAGCTTGTGGTATTATGTTTTCAATTAGTGCAATTTATTTTTGGATGAAGAGTACTGAAAAAAATAAAATTAACAAAAAATATTTATTTTTTGGTTCTTTATGTATGGCCTTAGTGGCTGGGTGCAGGCCCCAACTATTAATTAATGCTTTTCTTTCAATTCCTATTTTTTATGATAAAATCAAAGAAGATGGGTTAAAAAACAATTTAAAAAATATATTTATATATATTGTACCATTTATAATGGTTGGAATAGTACTAATGTTTTATAATTATATACGATTTGGTTCTTTTCTGGATTTTGGAGCAAATTACAATTTAACAACAAATGATATGACTAAACGTGGATTTAAAATTGATAGAACATTTTTGGGGTTATTTTACTTATTGTTTATACCATTAAAAATTGGATGTAATTTTCCTTTTTTACAAGAACAATTTATAGAAACAAATTATATGGGTATTACTATTAGTGAGCCAATTACAGGTAGTATTTTAGCAGCATGTCCATTACTAATAATCAGCTTTTTGATATTTTTTATAAAAAAGTACTTTAAAAGTAAAAAAATATTTAATATATGTTTGCTTTTAACAATTTTTTCTTTGATTATATTAGTAGCCGATATACAAATGGCTGGTATACTACAACGGTATTCATTGGATTGTGTTTGGATGTTACTATTATGTACGATATTAATAATATTGAATTTTAATGAAAAGTTAAAAAATAATGATTTAAGACGCTTTTTGACAAATGTATTAATAGTATTAATAATATTTAATTTAAGTTATAATTTTTTAAATATTTTTACCAGTGATTTTATGTATATTGGATTAATAGAAACAAGACCTTATTTGTTTTGGAAAATATATTATATGATACACTTTTGGTTATAAGTTTATTAAGGGTTTGAAATTTTATATATAAATGTTATAATGTAAATATGGAGGATGTAATGAAAAAAGATAGTAAGAAAATAGCTGTTTTAATTCCTTGTTATAATGAATCTAAAACAGTTGCAAAAGTAATAAAAGATTATAAAAAAGCATTACCAGAAGCAGATATATATGTTTATGATAATAATTCTACTGATGGTACAGATAAAATAGCAGAAAAAGCAGGTGCTATTGTAAAATATGAATATCGCCAAGGAAAGGGTAACGTAATAAGAAGTATGTTTAGAGATATAGATGCTGATTGTTACCTTATGATTGATGGTGATGATACATATCCAGCAGAAAATGCAAAAGAAATGTGTGATATAGTATTAAACGGAAAGGCTGATATGGTAATAGGTGATAGATTATCTAGTACCTATTTTACGGAAAATAAAAGACCATTCCATAATCTAGGAAATAAAATGGTTAGATTCTTAATTAACAAGTTATTTAAGAATAATGTTAAAGATATTATGACTGGTTATAGAGCATTTTCTTATGAATTTGTTAAAGCTTTTCCAGTTTTATCAAAGGGTTTTGAAATAGAAACTGAAATGACTATTCACGCAGTTGATAAGAACTTTAAACTAGTAGAAATTCCAGTTAACTATAAAGATAGACCAGAAGGGTCTGTATCTAAATTAAATACTTATAGTGATGGATTTAAGGTGTTAAAAACAATAGCTACTTTATTTAAGGAATATAAGCCAGCAGCTTTCTTTAATATAATAAGTTTAATTTGCTTAGTATTAGCTTTGATTTTAGGGATCCCTGTTGTTTCAGAATATTTTAAAACAGGATTGGTTCCAAGATTTCCTACTTTAATAGTTTCAGGAATAGCATTACTTGTTGCATTATTGTTATGTATAACTGGTATAATTTTACAAGTAATAGTAAAGAAACATAAACAATTATATGAATTATATCTTAATTCTTTAAGGAAATAAAAATGAAAAAAATATGGAATTTATATAAGAAGTATGAAGAGATAATCAATTACTTAATAGTAGGTGGATTAACTACTATAGTAGCAATTGGATCAAAACTTCTGTTATTATTTACCATACTTGATCAAACAAATGGTTTAGAACTTCAAATAGCAGAAGTTATTTCTTGGTTTTTAGCGGTAACATTTGCTTATGTAACAAACAGAATATTTGTATTCAAGTCAAAAACAAAAGGAAGTAAATGTGCTAGAGAAATTCTTAATTTCTTTAAAGGCAGAATAGCAACTCAAATTATTCAAATGTTTATCATGTGGTTTTTTGTAACACTTCTTAAACTTGATTCTAACGTTTGGGTTCTTGTATTTACTTTGGTTTGTCAAGTTATGCAGATAGTACTTAATTATGTTATAAGTAAGTTATTAGTTTTTAAAAAAGAATCTAAAAAATAGGTTCTTTTTATTTTAAATAATGTTATTAAATGATATACTATTAGTGAGGTAGAAAATATGAAGAATATTAGATTAATTTTATTTATGGTGGTGTTTTTTTTCCTTTTAAGCACGAAAGTTTGTGCATTAGAAGATGGTGTTTATACAATACATAGTTCAATAAATAATAATTATGTACTCGATGTAAATGGAGGAGTTGCTAAAAATGGAAGCAATGTTCAGTTATATACTTCTAACGGAACGAATGCTCAAAAATTTAAGGTTAAAAGAATAAATAATGAGGAATATGAAATATTTAGTTTAATAAATGAAAAATATGTTTTTGATGTAAGAAATGGAGTATTTTCAAATGGGAGCAATGTTTGGTTATACGAAAAAAATAATACAAATGCTCAGCGTTGGATTTTAAAGGAACAAGGAAATAATTTATACTCTATATGTTCTTCTAATAGGGATTATTGTTTGGATGTAAATAGCGCAGTTGCTAGTAATTATACTAATATTCAACTTTATAAGTATAACGGAACAAATGCTCAAAAGTTCCTATTTAAAAAATCATTTGAAAATAAACAAACAATAAAGAATGGACTTTATACTATTTCATCTAAACTAAATGACAGCAAAGTACTTGATGTTACTTTTGCTAACATTTCAAATAATAGTAATATACAACTTTATTCAAGTAATAATACCGACGCACAAAAATGGTTTGTTAATTATTTAGGAAATGGTTATTATTCAATAAAACCGTATTTAAGCTTAGATTATTCATTAGATGTATTAGGTGCTGGAATATATAGTGGTACTAACGTCCAACTATATAAATATAATGGTTCTAATGCCCAAAAATGGATAATATCAGATGATGGTAATGGATATTATAACATTGTTTCTAATTGTAATAATTTGGTGTTAGATGTTGCAGGTGCAAGCACAAATAATGGAACTAATATTTGGATGTATACATATAATGGTTCTGATGCTCAGAAATTTAAATTTAATGATGTTTCTGAAATAGGAACCAAAACCATAAATGATGGATATTATTTTATAAATACGTCATTAAATCAAAACAAAGTTTTAGATATAAAAAGTGGAAATGTTGGTGCATTAACTAATGTTCAAATATATAACATAAATTATTCTTTAGCTCAAAAATGGTATATTAAGTACCAAAATAATGGTTACTATTCCATATTAAGTGATAAAGACAATAATTATTCTTTGGAAGTTGATACTTCAAATAATAATGTAAGAATAAATAAATATACAAACTCTAAAAATCAAAGATGGATTATAAAAAAGACAGGTTTTAATTATTACATTATTTCTGAAAATGGAAAGTATCTAGATTTATCTGGCGCGTCAACTAATAATGGTAATAACATTGGAGTTTTTACACCAAACGGAACGAATGCTCAAAAGTTTAATTTTAGAAAAACAGCGAGTGGGTTAAGTAGTAATTCTGTTAAAAACGGAATTTATAGAATAACTAGTGCACTAGATAATAGTATGGTTATTGATTTGGCCGGAGCTAGTACTAATAATGGAGCTAACATACAATTATATAAAACTAATGGTTCTAATGCCCAAAAATGGGAAGTTTCCTATTTATCAAATGGATATTACAAAATAAGTACTTTAATTAATTTGACAAAATCATTTGATGTTGCATCTGGTGGAATATCAAATGGTACAAACGTGCAATTATATGATTATAATGCCTCTATGGCTCAACAATGGATTATAAAAGATGTGGGAAATGGTTATTATAATATAATATCTAATGCCAATGGTTTGTGTCTTGATGTAGCAAACGCAAATGCATCAAATGGTTCAAATATTTGGATGTATAACTGTAATAATTCAAATGCTCAAAAATTCAAATTTATAAAAGCAGAGCAAAAAACTAGGGTAATAGATGTAAGTTATCACCAAGGTCAAATTGATTGGAATAAAGTTTATAATACTGGTATTTATGGTGTAATGCTTAGAATAGGATATTGGAATACGGAAGATGGGAGACTAAGTGAGTATATAAACGAAGTTAAACGTTTAGGTATTCCATATGGTATTTATATATTTAGTTATGCAAACACTACTAATGGTGCTAATATAGAAGCTAACTTCACAAAAAGCATAATAAGCAAATATAATTTAAATCCTACACTTGGAATTTATTATGATTTAGAAGATTGGTATATTTCAGCAGATAATACTTCAAATACATTATCAAAAGATCAATATGATAATATAGCAAGAACTTATATTAATTCTGTAAGTGGTTATGTGGGTAGTAAATATAAGGTTAAGGTATATGCGGATTTAAATCACGTTAATAACAGATTTGGAAGTTATGCTAGAGGTGAATCTGATTGGATTGCACATTATAACGTATCAGAGTGTGGATATAAAGGTTCATATTCTTTATGGCAATACACTTCTTCTGGAACTGTTGATGGAATAAGAGGATATGTGGATTTAAACTATTTATATTAATTAAAGCACAATTTAATAGACTCTCTAAATTTTTGAAAGATTTTTCGAAAATTTAGGGGGTTTTTTAAATTTTTGGATAATTATTTTTGTATGAGGAAGATAAGTATCTTTGTCAAAATAGATTATATAAATAAAAATCGTAAGAAAGATAGGTGATGTTAAATTGACGAATTTCACTTGATAATTTTGTTTTAAAATTTTGAAAGATAGAAACATCATAAAGAAAGGAGAAAAAATGGATTATTATAAGAAAATAAAAAATGAATTAACAAATAACGATAATGAAATAAATAATATTTTTGATAATATCAAAGATTTGGTTATAAATAGCAGAAATAAAGTTTATCAAACGGTTAATACAGAAATGCTTAATTTATATTGGAATATAGGAAAAGCAATTATGGAAATACAACAAGGTGATGAAAGGGCAAGTTATGGTGATTCTGTACTAGATAAATTATCTCAAAAACTGACTAATGAATTTGGGAAAGGATTTTCTAAGAGAAATCTAGAAAGGATGAGAAAGTTTTATATATACTTTCCAATTGCGACAACAGTGTCGCCGCAATTGAGTTGGTCTCATTATTTAGAACTTATAAAAATTGATGAAGGTCCTAAAAGAAATTTTTATTTAAAAGAAACGATTAATTCTAAATGGAGTGTTAGAGAACTTCAAAGACAAAGAGATTCGCTACTTTATGAAAGATTAACAATATCTGCTGATAAAGAAAAAATACTTGAATTATCCGAAAAAGGCCAAATTTTAAAAACAAGTAAAGATTTAGTAAAAGACCCTTTTGTATTAGAATTTTTAGATATAAAAGAAAATACAGGTTATTTAGAATCTGATTTGGAAAAGAATATCATTGAACACTTAAAAGAGTTTTTGTTAGAATTAGGCAAAGGTTTTAGTTATGTTGGTAATCAAGTAAGATTAACATTAGAAGAGGATCATTTTTATCCAGACTTAGTTTTTTACAATAGACTTTTAAGATGTTTTGTAATTATTGATTTGAAAATAGGAAAAGTATCACATCAAGATATTGGGCAAATAAAGATGTATGTTAATTACTATGATAGAGAAATAAAACAAGCTGATGAAAATCCAACAGTCGGAATACTACTATCAACAAATAAAAATGAAACAGTTGTAAAATACACATTACCAAAAGATAATAAAACGATATTTTCTTTTGAGTATAAATTACATATGCCAACTGAACAAGAATTAATTAGTGCTGTTGAGGAAGAAAAGAAAAATTTCAAATTAAATGAAGAAAATTAATCATAGTAAATTAAAGCTAATTGCTAAATAATAAGTTGATTTTAAATGAAGCAATTAATCAAGGACCTACCATTGGTATTATCGTGTGCAAAAAGAAAAATGGTTACTTATTTAAATATGTAACTAACAAAAAAATATATGAAAGAGAATATGAATTAGTGTGAAAAGCAAAGAGAAATCCTTGCTTTTTAATTGTATTTAATTATTCGACAAAACTTCTTAAATTTTTTTCATATTTCTTAGGGGGTTTTTCAAAAATTTGTCTAACTATTAATTTGAAAGGAGGAAATTAATGGTTAAATAACTTTGAATTGTTGTAGTTAAAAAATAATCATAAAAAAGAAAGGAAAAAATATATGACTAGAAAATTTGTTGTTACGATTAAAGAAATAGAAAATGAGGATAGTGTGGCAAAAAAAACACTTGCAAGAGAAGCGTTCATGAACTTAATCAGGGAAAAAGACAGCTTAGATAACTACGAGGAGGATATAGAAGAATCTGAAGAAGAAATAGAAGATGAAAACGGTAATAAGAAAAAGTTATACATAGTCTCTAAAAGTTCTCCATATTTAACGAAATTATTTAATGATATTGAATCGTGGGTGAATAAAGATTGAAAAAGAAAATAACGCTGCTTCTTCTTGCTGTAATAATGCTTTTGCCATTTATAAAAGTAAAGGCATTAGCAAATGATTCATACGTTGATTGGAATTTAGACAGAAGCATATTTGCACATCAATATAGAAATGGAAGTGACCATATCACAAATCTTGCAATGATGACTGTAAATGGTGTTTATGGTTACTGTATTGAACCTGGAATACTTGCACATAAGGCATCTTATTATTCATCAACTACTAGCATAAATGATACTCCATTAAGCGGGATAGATACCAGAAGATTAAGCCTAATAGGATATTATGGATATGGTTATGAAGGACATAATACAAAAGAGTATTATATGGCAACTCAGGAGCTAATATGGAGGTATATGGGCGTAGAAAACGTATGGTGGACTGATAAAAAAGTTGGTGGTAATATAATAAATATTGATTCGTATAAAAACGAAATATTAAGACTTGTTAATCTATACGATGTAACTCCTTCTTTTAATTTTAAAGAAGAATATATGGTAGGAGATGAAATCATTCTTCCTGATAATAACAATGTTTTAAATGGTTATGACGTATTTCAAAATCAAAATGTTACAAAAGATGGTAACAATATAAAAATAAAGATATCTGATGGAAATAATAAATTTACTTTAAAAAGAAAAAATAATGGTAAGTTAACTAAGTTCTATTATAAAAGCGGATATCAAACAATTGGGACGTTTGAGTTTCCTTATGAACACTCTAAAGAGTATGATGTTAAATCATTTTATGGGAAGATAATAATTGACAAACTAGATGATGATACTAAAAGTAAAGATAAGTCATCTAGCGAAGCTTCATTAGAAGGAGCAGAATATGGATTATATGATAAAGATAATAATTTGCTTCAAACTAAAAAAACAGATAAAGATGGAGCGATTATATTTGATAATTTGCCTAAAAATAATTACCGAATAAAAGAGATTAGTCCAAGCTTGGGATATACAAAATCACCAACTATATCATCTACGTTTATTGGAACTGGAACGAGGGAAGTTGTTATAAAATCGTTTGAGAAAATAATTAAAAATAAAATTTATATTACAAAGGTTTTAGATGATCCAATAAATAATACATGCACACCTGAAGAGGGAATATTATTCTACGTATTTGATATATTGGGAAACCACATAATGGATCTTGTTACAGATAAAAATGGTAATATAGAGTTTACTTTACCATATGGCACTTATACGCTTAGACAAATATCTACTAAAGATGGAGTAGATAAAATAAAAGATAGAATAATTGAGGTCACTAAAGATGGTGTTATCCAAAAAATAGCGTTAGTTAATCATTTTTTACCAAAAGAAAAAGAAGAAATTCCGAAGCCTAAAGAAGAGATAAAAGAAGAAGTTTTACCTAATACTGGTAGAAATGATTTCTTATTATATATTTTGCTTTTCTCTATAAGCTCATCAATTTTAATTTATGAAAAAAATATTAGTTAGTTTAATTCTTTTCATAAGTGTATTTCTAATTACAAAAGATATGGTTTTTATGCTATTATTAAATTCTTCTAATGATAAAATGGTAAAAGCTTATTTTAATAATAATTCTTCGTTTAATTATAATGGTGATATGGTTTTAGATATCCCTGATATTTCTCTTAAAAATATAGTTAAAAAATCAGATGATAAATTTAAATTACTCGATAGATATTTAGTTTATTATAAAAATAATAATTACAAAGAAGGAATAGTAATACTAGGACATTCTGGTATGGGATATGGTACCTACTTTAATAGATTAGATGAATTAGATAATAAAAGTAATGTATATATCTATAAAGATAAACTTAAACTAACCTATCAATTTAAGGAAAAAATGGATGTAAAAGAAACGCAGATAAACATTTTAAATAGTGCTAAAGCAAATGAACTTATACTAATTACATGTAAAAAAAGTGTTAAAGATGAAAGGTTAGTTGTTAAATTAGTGTTAAAAAGTGCTAAAACCATTGATAAATAAGCAAAAAATGATATTTTTGTACTAAAAATACTTGAAATAACTAGTAAAAAATGATACGCTTATATTGTAAGCAAGGTAGCTTATAGATATGAACATAAATATGGAGGTTTTATTATGTCAAAACAAGAATTAGTAGAAAAAATGGCTGAAAAAGCTGGATTAACTAAAGCTGATGCTGCTCGTGCATTAGACGCATTTACTGAAAGCGTAACTGAAGCATTAAAGGCAGGAGACAAAGTTTCATTAGTAGGATTTGGTACTTATGCAACTTCAGAAAGACCAGCTAGAGAAGGTCGTAACCCAAGAACTGGAGAAACAGTTAAGATTGCTGCTAGAACTGCAGTTACATTCAAAGCTGGTTCTAAGTTAAAAGAAGCTGTAAACAAATAATGAAAAAACCATGAAAATGGTTTTTTCTTTTTGAATTTTTGTTATAATTATAATGGTGATAACTTTGATAGAGAAAGCATGTGAACTTTTACAAATGTTTTATTCTTCTGGCTATGAAGCTTATGTAGTTGGAGGTTTTGTAAGAGATATTATTTTAGGAAGAAATAGTTTTGATGTTGATATTGCAACTAATGCTACACCAAAAGAAGTGCAAATGATATTTAAAGATGTAAAACTTCCGTTTGAGGGGTATGGATCCGTGCATTTAGTATATAAAAAAGTAAATTTTGAAATTACAACGTACCGTATGGACCTAGAATATCAAGATAAAAGAAAACCTTCTAAGATAGTTTATACTGATAAATTGATAATTGATTTAAGAAGAAGAGACTTTACTATGAACACGTTATGCATGGATAAAAATAAGAACATTATTGACTTATTAAATGCAAGGTGTGATATAGAGAATAATGTAATAAAAACAGTTGGAAATGCAAATAGAAGACTAAAAGAAGACTCTCTTAGAATACTTCGTGCAATAAGGTTTGCAACCGAACTTGATTTTTCTATTGATGAAGAATTAAAGGATGCCATAATAAATAATAGAGAGCTAGTTAAGGATTTATCATTTTATAGAAAAAAGCAGGAACTAAACAGAATCTTTTCATCTCCTAACGTACTTAAAGGAATTAGTCTTTTAAAATATTTTTCTTTGGATGAATATTTAGATATAGATTTAAAACATGAAATCGTTAAAACAAGTGATCCAATAGGTATTTGGGCGCAGGTTAGTCCTTCATCCTCATATCCTTTTACATCTAATGAAAAAGACTATTTAAAGGCCATAAATGATGTTTTAACAGATGATGTGATTAATGATATGGAATTGTATAAAAAAGGCAATTACGTGTGCTTTATTGCTGCTCAAATACTTAATATGGATACTAAAGATATTTATGACAGATGTGATAATCTTCCAATTAAAAAAACATCAGATATTAAACTTACCGGAAAAGATATAATAGAACTTATTAATCCTAAAGATAAAAGTATTATAAAAAACATAATTAAAGATATTGAAGAAAAAATAATATACAAAGAATTAAATAATAATTATGAAGAGTTAAAACGTTACGTGTTAGATAACTATAAGAAATATTGATAATACGCATCAAGTTATGTTATAATCCTTTTTGGAAAGAGGTGATTTTGTATGCTAAAAAAAGAGTTAATGAACGAACTTAATAATGAAAATCATTATACCGTTCCAAGATATGTTTTATCTTATGCTAAAGAACTTGGTTTAGATATGGATTCACTTATTTTACTTATTTATTTTTTAAATAAACCAAACAAATCTATATTTGATTATAAAAAGATAATTGAAGATATTAATTTTACTGAAAAAGAGCTTTTAAATGCACTATCTACTCTTAAGGATAAGAATATTTTACTTATTCTTATGGAGAAGAATGATTCGGGTGTATTAGAAGAGAAGGTTGATATAAGTTTATTTTATGAAATCATATTTTCTAAGATATTAAATAAGGAAACGAAAGAGAATAATGAAAAAGATTTATATGATAACTTTGAAAAAGAATTTGGAAGAACTCTTTCTCCTATGGAATATGAAATAATTAATTCTTGGAAGGAGCAAAAGATAAGTAACGAACTTATTTTATCTGCGCTTAAAGAGGCCGTGTTTAATGGTGTTAATAATTTAAGATACATAGATAAAATTTTATATGAATGGAATAAGAAAGGTATAAAAAAGCCTACTGACATAATAGAAAAACAAAAGGCAAGGGAAGAAGAAAAAACTCCTGAAACTTACGAATATGACTGGTTAAATGAAGACTAGTCATTTTTTTATGAAATAAAAAAGCACCTTAAATTTAAGGTACTTATTTATTCTGTTGTACTAGTTGTGTTAGTTGCTGTTACCGTAACGTTTCTACTTACCGTTTTACTCTTTCCTTGATAAGTTACTTTATAAGTTAGTTTATAAGTTCCAAGGATGTTTGTATCAACACTTCCAGATTCTAGCGTAATAGTTGCCCCATCTGTTACATCAACGGAATTATATAAAACGATTATAGGTTTGTTATCGACAAACGTCTTTCCTTGTTCTATTGTACTATTGCTTATTTTAACATCAAAATCACTTGTTACCGAAACTTTGTGTTCAACGCCCTTACTTCTGTTTGTTTTGTAGTTAGAGTATGCTGTATATATTACGTATACAGGATTTGAATAGCTTGTTGTATGTGTATATGATGTACTAGTTGTAGTTCCAACGTATACTTCAGAACCACCGGAACCATCTTTTACATATATGTCATATCCAAGTGTTCCATAGCTGTCATCAAAGTTTAAGTTTACCATGTCTTCAGCACTAATGCCATTCCATTTTAAGTGTACTGTGTTACCAGATATACTACTTGTAACACCACTTACACTTGGTAGTTGTTCTACTTGTTCAGTTCCTGTTTCATCAGGTCCAGTTCCTTTTCTAAAGTATCCAACAACACCACCGTATAAGGCTTTTTTAAGTGGAATAGAGTTTCTTACAACTGATACCTCTTCGATGCTAGATGGTCTTGTAAATGAGCTTCCGTCTTTATCAAATAAGTTTTCTGCTAAATTACGATAGAACTTATCACGAGTTGACCAAGATGATGTAGTACTATGACCTTTTGTTATACTATCATATCCGTACCAGAATGTTATTGTTTGCTTTGGAGTATATCCACATACCCATAAATCATTTACCGCTTTACTTGATAAATGATATCTCTTTCTAGTTGCTTCATCAAAGTTAGAAGTACCGGTTTTGGCAGCTGTTTGAACACCACTTATACCAGCGGCTGATTTAGCAAGTCCTTCTGTTGCAGACCAGTTTAAAGAGTAGTTAATAATGTATGCTGTTGAGTCATTCATAATACGTGTTTTAGCTGATTTTGTTTCAACTACTTCATCAGTGTCTTTATATACAAATTTCTTTATTGTATGAGGTTTAATGTAGTAACCACCATTTGAGAATGCTTGATATGCTCCTGCCATTGTCATTGGACTGTTTCTAGATTCTTCTTTTTTGGTAGAACCAGTAAATGATCCAATAGAATGAGCCTCATGTATTTTGCCATTTTTATCTATTTCTGGAGTAATTCCAAGACTACTTGCGAATTTTAATATCTTATCGTTACCAGCTTCTTTAGATACTTGTTGGAAAGTTTTTAAAGCTGTTACGTTTCTTGAAAGACCAAGTGCTTGATATAATGGAAGCCTTCCTTTATATCCTCCATCTGAGTTAGATATTTTAGTTCCATCACTATATGTTGTTGGAGTATCGTCAATATAATTAACCGTTCCCCAACCTAAGTATTCAACTGCTGGACCATAGTCAAATATTGGTTTTGCCGTTGAACCTATTTGTCTGTTTGTCATCGTAGCGTAGTTATATGATCTTTCGGAATTTTTATTTCTTCCGGCTCCTACTGCTAATACTTCACCACTTGCTGAGTCAGTCATTACGACACCTGCTTGTGCGTTTTCGTTTTCCCATTTCCAAGCCTCACCATTCATAACCTTATTAACAAAGTCTTGCTTGCTTTTATTCATTGCAGTATAAATCTTAAGTGGGGTAGTATATGGGTTTAAATCATATTCGTTTTCTAACTCTTCAACAACGGTATCAATATATCCTTGATACTCAGAGTACGTTCCAGAAGTTTGTGTTTTCTTTATATATGAAGTAATCGGAGAATTTTCTGCAATTTCTTTTTCTTCTTCAGTTATATAACCATGTCTTTGCATTAGGTAAAGAACCGTTTTTCTTCTTCCTTCAGCACGTTCTGGATAGTTATAAGGATTATAATAAGTTGGTGATTGGAATAATCCTGCTATAAATGATGCTTCTGCTAAGTTAAGTTCACTAACTGATTTACCAAAGTAGTTTAATGAGGCTTGCTCAACACCGTAAGCCCCGTTACCTAAGTAAGAGTCATTAACATAAAATTCTAAAATTTCTTTTTTAGTATATTTTCTTTCTATTTTAAATATTGAAAGATATATATCAGTAAACTTTCTAGTTATTCCCTCAAAACCTTTAGATTCAGTAGAAGTGTAGTTATTTTTGGCAATTTGCATTGTAAGAGTTGATGCACCACCACCATTTTTACCAACTAGTTGATACATACTTGCTTTCATAAATCTTGCAAGGTCAAAACCATTATGCTGGAAGAACTTAGAGTCTTCTGTTGCAATTATTGCATCTATTAAAACCTCAGGTAAGTCATCATATGATATTTCAGTTCTGTTTTCGTTACCCATTTTGGTAATTATGTTTCCTTCGGTATCATATAACTCTGACATTTGAGTGAATTTTAAGTTGTTTGGATCAAATTTAGGAGCCTTTACAATAATATAGGCAAAAAATACTGCCATAAGTGATGCAAAAGCTATTACACAAATTATAAGAATGTTTAAAATCATCTTTTTCTTTTTACTTACTTTTCTTTTAGAAGTATTATTTGTACCTTTTATAACTTTCCTTTTAACATCATTTGTTTTAGCCTTAATATTATTTGCAATGTTACTTGCTTTGCTGCTTCTTTTTTTCATCATGATTTATTACCTCCAAAGTATAATTTATCTATTACTTCTATATAGTCTATTCTAGGTGCATACTTTATTTTAATCATTGTACCATAATTCTTAAAAAAATCTAATGGAATCGACTTTCTTTTATTATTTTTAATAAATTCTTCTAAGTTTTCCGCACTTAAAAAATACGTTTCATCAAGCAAATTGAATCTTACTATTATAAATGCAATAGCTCCTTTATTTTTAACATTTATTAAATGTTTTATTTGATGCATATGTATGTTAGCTAGTGCAAAAGAAGTTTTACTGTTAGTTTCTTTAGCCTCGAAATCAACGTATTTTCCGTTATAAATTCCATTATAATCGGTAGTTGATGGAGTCTCAAAATAAGCCTCTTTTATTTTTCCTAATTTATAGTCAACGTTAACAAGTTTTATAGGAGTAGGTTTTTTATAAACGTATGCAATATCCTTAATTCTATAATACTCATTTGCTAAATTTATGTCAGATTCTAAAGCCATACCACGATTTGCAAAACCAGTTTTAATATGATTGCCTTTAGTTTTGTTAAATCTGGTAAAGGAATAGTTATTTATCACTATCATCACCTGTTATAATTATACTACATTTATTTATTATTTCTATATAAAATATGAAAAGAATTGTCGAAAATATTAAAATATAATTTTGCTGTGTTATTATTTATTTGAAAGGAATGTTTTTTATGAAAGATTATACTTTGATGTTTGTTATTATTGATGATTTAATAGACGAAGTAGAAAAAATAGAAGAAACTTTAATTATAAATCATACACTTAATTAGGTGATTTGTTTGGAAAATATAAAAGAGATTTATGATCTTATTCCTTATATAATAATGATAGGAATAATTTTAAATATAACAGGTAATTTAATTAAAATGACGTTTAAGGTTCCTAGCAAATACATAGTTTGGATTTTACTTATTTTAAGTTTATTAATTAACTTTATTTTTTATGGTTTTACTTTTGAAAGTTTATTTGTGGGCTTTATAAGCTTTAGTTTTTCCGTGTCTTCTTATGATTTGGCAAAATATTTTACAAAGATAAGAAATAGAAAGTAAGTGTTAAGCAAATTAAATTTTATGTAAATTGACAAATGATAAAAAACTTGAGATAATGTTAATTACAGAGGTGGTAAAAAATGTTTAATGGTAGAATAGCTTTGTCACCACAAGATATCTTTGATAAAGAATTTAAGATTGATACTCGTGGATATAGACTTCAAGAAGTAGATAAGTATTTAGATCAAATAATTAAGGATTATGTTGAGTTTATTAACATAATTAAGGAACTTAGAAATGAGAATAAGGCTTTAGAAAGAGAAAACATCGATTTAAAGCATGAACTTAGAGATTTAAAAGCTAATATTGATATTGTTAAGAAAAGTGAAAAAGAAATTACCAACGTAGATATATTAAGACGTTTATCACAACTGGAAAAATATATATATGATAAAGATGAGTAATGGTTTTTACGTAAACGCTGCTAATTATTAGTAGAGGAAAGTCCACGCTCACACGGACCTGTAACGGACGTAGTGTTCATGCAAAGGGAACAAATAACCTTTGGTAGGATTTAATCCTAACGGCGCCGAGGTAGCCTAAGTTTTTAATATGGCTATATTAGGCATAAAGTGCCATAGTGACGATTTTGCTTGGAAACTTGCAAAGTGGAACGGGTAAACCCCATGAGTGAGAAACCCAAAATTGGTAGGGGAACTTCTATGAAGGAACAAAAACGGATTAGAAGATGCTTTTTAAAAGCATAGATAAATGTTTACGACCAGATATCTGGTACAGAACGTGGCTTATTAAAACTATTATTTATTTATATAAAGGAGTGAAATTAAGTTGAAGGAGATTGGTGAAAAGCTAAAGGCTGCAAGGGAAGAACACGGTGTTAGTGTTGATGAAGCAGCAGAAGATTTAAACCTTAGAGCTTCACAAATAGAAAACATAGAAAAAGGAAACTTAAAGGTATTTAAAGATGTGTTTTATTTAAAATCATTTATTAGATCATACGCCAAGTATTTAGGACTTGATGAAGATGCTATAATGGATGAGTTTAACGAGTACTTTTTTGAGGAAACATCAAAGATTCCAATCGCGGAGATAGAAAAGGCATCGCGTGCAAAGGAAAAGGAAAAAGCATCTGATAAAAAGGTTGCATCTCCATACACGGTAGATGATAAACCAAAGTCAAAGGTGCCCGCTATTATAGTTACACTTATAATTTTATTGTTATTATTTTTAATAGGATATTTAGTTGTAACGGAATATGTTATTCCTAAAAATGATAATGATAATAGTGTTTTAACTTATTTAGAGAATTAAGAGGTGGATATATGAACTTAGCTAATAGAATAACAATGATTAGAATATTTTTAACGGTTTTATTAATCGTTTTATTACTATTTCCATTTTATATGGTAAACATTGAATTTCCAAAAGTGTTAATTGGTACTATAACGGTAGATATTAAGTATTTTATTGCGGCAGGATTATTTGCTATTGCATCAATTACAGATGCTATTGATGGTCATATTGCAAGAAGTCGTAATATGGTAACTGATTTTGGTAAAATGACTGATGCAATTGCAGATAAAATGCTAGTTAATTCAAGTTTAATTATTTTAACCGCACAAGGAATGGTATCACCTGCTATTACGGTTATAATCGTTTTACGAGATACTGTTGTAGATACGATTAAGATGATTGCAGGAAGTAAGGGAAAGGTAGTTGCTGCTATAAAGTCTGGTAAGATTAAAACGACTTTTTTAATGCTAGGTATAATATTTACCATGTGTTATAATTTACCATTTGAATTATTTAATCTTGATATAGCAAGTTTCTTACTTGTTTTAGCAACTGTATTTGCAATTATTTCAGGAATTCAATATTATGTAATGAATAAAGATATAATTTTTTCTAAAGAAGAAATATCAGATTCTGCAGATAAAAAAACACAGAAATAGAATTTTAGCTTAGACAAAAAAATGAATTTAGTAGAAGAATTATAGTATAAACTTTCAAACATTTGTTCGAAAAAGTACTTGATTTTTCTTTTTTAATGGATTATAATGTTATTGTAATCAATGACTAGGAGGATATTTATGGCAAAGAAAGCTTTAAATGATAAGACTTTAGAACAAGTTCTTGCAGACATAGAAAAACAATTTGGTAAGGGTTCAATAATGAAATTAGGTGATGAAAGTCATAATGAAATAGACACGGTATCATCTGGATCTCTTACTTTAGATATAGCGCTTGGTGTTGGGGGTTATCCAAAGGGAAGAATAATTGAAATATATGGACCAGAATCATCAGGTAAAACTACGTTTGCACTTGAGGCTATTGCAGAGGTACAAAAAGCAGGAGGTAAAGCAGCGTTTATAGATGCAGAGCATGCACTTGATCCAGTTTATGCTAAAAACCTAGGAGTAGATATTAATGATTTATTATTATCACAACCAGATACTGGTGAACAAGCATTAGAAATTTGTGAAGCATTAGTTAGAAGTGAAGCTATAAGCATAGTTGTAATAGATTCGGTTGCAGCACTTGTTCCACAAGCAGAAATAGAAGGGGAAATGGGTGATAGTCACGTAGGACTTCAAGCAAGATTAATGAGTCAGGCTTTAAGAAAGTTATCTGGAACTATTAGCAAAACCAATACGATTGCAATATTTATTAATCAATTAAGAGAAAAAGTAGGTGTTTTATTTGGTAATCCAGAAACTACACCAGGTGGTAGAGCACTTAAATTTTATTCAACTATTAGATTAGATGTAAGACGTGGTGAACAAATTAAAAATGGAGATAATGTAATAGGTAATAAAACCAACGTTAAGATAGTAAAAAATAAGGTTGCTCCTCCATTTAAAACTGCATCAGTTGAAATTATGTATGGACAAGGCGTTTCAAGGGAAGCTGAAATACTTGATTTAGCATCAGAAATAGGAATTGTTGATAAAAGTGGAGCTTGGTATTCATATAATGGAGAAAAAATTGGCCAAGGTAAGGAGAATGCTAAACAATTCTTAAGAGATAATCCTACTATTAAAGAAGAAATAGAAAATAAGGTTCGTGAAAGTCACGGCATTTTAAAACAAGATAAAGAAAAAGATAAAAAATAAAATAGTAATTGAAACTAGTTTATGCTGGTTTCTTTTTATATACACATAAAAAAAGACGCTTAATACGTATATTTTTTCTTTATATTTAAGACTTTTTAATTAAATTTTGTTATAATATTTATGGTGATAAAATGGATAATATAAAATTAAGAATGGATGAATTAATAGATATAATTAATGAAGCTAGTATTAAGTATTATGTAGATGATAATCCTAGTATTACTGACCAAGAATATGATGATTATTATAATGAATTATTAAAACTTGAAGAGAAATATCCTGATTTAAAAAGAAGTGATTCACCAACTTTAAGAGTAGGTGGAAAGGTAGTAGATAAATTTGAAAAGGTAACTCATGAAAGTCCTATGCTTTCATTTGATGATATATTTAATGAGGATGAAATAGTTCTTTTTGATGAAAGGATAAAAAAGACTTGTCCTAATGCGACTTATACTTTAGAGCCTAAAATGGACGGGTTATCTGGTTCATTATTATATGAAAAAGGTGTACTTAAAAGGGCTGCGACAAGGGGAGACGGACTTATCGGAGAAAATATTACTCATAACGTAGAAACTATAAAATCAGTTCCTTTAAAACTTAATAAGGAACTTGATATAGAAGTTCGTGGTGAAATATATATGAGTAAGGCCTCTTTTGAAAAGTGTAATAAAGAAAAAGAAAAAAGAGGTGAAAATTTATTCGCTAACCCAAGAAATGCTGCTGCAGGTTCTGTAAGACAATTAGATAGTAAGATTGCTGCGAAAAGAAATCTAGACTTTATGGCTTATTTCATACCTAATCCAGATAAATATGGTATAAAAACTCAAGGCGAATCTTTAGCATTTTTAAAAGAATTAGGTTTTAAAACCAATTATAATTTAAATGGTCTTGCTAAAAACATAAATGACATAATTAACTATATAGACGATTTAGGAAGCAAAAGATCTAATCTTCCTTTTGAAATAGATGGCGTTGTATTAAAGGTTAATAGCTTGGAAGATGAAGCAAAATTAGGTTTTACCGAAAGAGTACCTAGATGGGGAATAGCATATAAATTTCCAGCTGAGGAAGTTTTAACTACTTTAAAAGAAATAAAATTTACAGTCGGAAGAACTGGTAAGATAACACCAAATGCTCTTTTTTCACCAGTTCACGTTGCAGGTTCTATTATATCAAAGGCAACGCTTCATAATGAAGATTATTGTTTAGATAAGGATGTAAGGGTAGGAGATGTTATCTCAATTAGAAAAGCAGGTGACGTAATACCGGAAGTAGTAGAGGTAAAAAAAGAAAGAAGAACTGGTAAAGAAGTTCCGTTTAAGATGATAGAAAACTGTCCGATGTGTGCATCAAAACTGGTTAAAGAAGATGCTAACTATTTTTGTAAAAATGATTTATGTCCCGCAAGAAAAATGGAAGGATTAATTCATTTTGCGTCAAGAAATACGATGAACATAGATGGACTTGGTGAAAGGATCATAGAAGATTTTTACAATATGGGATTTATTAAGTCCATATCTGATATATATCTTTTATCAAACCATAAGGAAGACTTAATAGAACTTGAAGGTTTTGGAGAAAAAAGTGTTAACAATTTACTCGAAAGCATAGAAAATTCAAAAAACAACTCTTTAGAGAAGGTTCTTTTTGCACTAGGAATAAGACATGTTGGTAAAAAAACAGCTAAAATACTTGCTAAAAGATATAAAAATATAGATAATATAATTAATGTTAATATTGATGAACTAACAAACGTTAATGATATAGGTGAGATAATAGCTAAAAGTGTAAAAACATATTTTGAAGATCCTTTAAATTTAAAATTAATAGAGGATTTAAAGAAACTAGGCTTAAATTTCGAATATAAAAATGACTCATCAGACGACACATTATCTGGTATGACGTTTGTTTTAACAGGAACTTTAGAGAAGTATAAAAGAGAAGAATTAACTAAGATTCTAGAAGATAAAGGCGCTAAGGTAACAAGTTCGGTTACTAAAAAGACAACCGGTGTTATCGTAGGAGATAAACCTGGCTCAAAATATGATAAAGCATTAAAGCTTGGTGTTAAAATATATAAAGAAGAAGATGTCTTAAACATCATAAAATAAACATCAAAAATTTGATGTTGCTAAACTTGACAAATATAAAAATTATGATAGTATATTTATCAGAATTTTTATTGATGTTTGCTTGTACAGAAACATTATTATAGCAAGCAGATAAAAGGTCTTGTTTGCAAAATCAGGACCTTTTATTTTTAGAGTAAAAAGGGAGTTTATGGGAGGACGTTATGGAAAATAAAATGACAGGTTATTCATTTATTGATAAACCTTGGTTAAAAAATTATCAAAGCAATATTTTAAATGAAAGGGTGCCTAGAAAAACTTTATACAATTATTTGTATGAGAGAAATAAGGATTATAAAGCAGGCACAGCGTTAAATTATGCAGGAAACGAAATAAGTTATGATGAGTTTTTTGAAAATGTAGAAAAAGTTGCAAAAGCATTTAAACAAATGGGAGTAAAAAATGGGGAAACAGTAACGTTGTGTCCTGTTAATATTCCTGAGTTTGTATATGCTTTTTATGCGTTAAATGAAGTTGGAGCAACAATAAATATGGTTTTACCAACGGCAAATAAAAATGAAATAATAAAATATATGAAAGAAACGAATTCAACTAAGGTGGTTATTTTAGATGCTAAATGTTCAGAAATTTCAAAAGCAATAAGAGAATCTAAAGACGATTTCAAGATAGATTGGGTAATTTCTACATCATTATCAGACTCAATGCCTCTATATGAAAAAATAAAAAGTGCATCTAACAAAATGATAAGAGATATGTCTAAGAAAATGAAGGAAGAATATAAAAATCAAACTTCTGGATTAAATGAATTTATCCGATGGAAGGATTTTGTAAAAAAAGGCAAAAAATATTCTGGAAGTACTGAAGCACCATATGAAGAAAATAAAACAGCAGTTATTGTTAGATCTGGTGGAAGTACTGGTAAACCAAAGGGAATAGAATTAACAAATGAAAACTTTAACGCAATGGTTTTGGAACATGACAAAGCCCCTAAGTTAGAATTAACTAGGGGAATGACCTGCTTACAAACGATATCTATGTATGCACCGTTTGGATCTTGTAATAATATGCACTTGCCATTATGTAAAGGTATTCAATTACAAATGCAACCTATATATAATCCGCAAGAATTTATAAAAAAATTCTTAAAATACAAACCAAATGTTACGTTTTCAACACCACAATTTTTATTTGAATTGAAGAAATATATTGTAGAACAAGAAAAAATTACTGGTAAAAAGGAAGATTTATCAGATTATGTTTATGCTATAGTAGGTGGTGAAAGTCCTTCTAAAGATAAGTTAGATGAATTAAATGACTTTTTAGTAGATAGGGGAAAACGCTGGGGAGTTAATGTTGGTTATGGAATGAGTGAGGCTTGTTCTGCAATTTGTTGTACTAATTTAGGAGATGCAAATCCAGATAAATCAGGTATTCCTTATGCTGATATAAATTTAAAAGTTGTTGATCCAGAAACTAATGAACCATTAAAATATAATGAGGCTGGAGTTTTATATGTTTCAGGTCCAACTGTAATGAAACAATATCTTAATAATGAAGAGGAAACGAAAAAAGTTTTAAGTAAAGATGATAACGGAATTGTTTGGTATTATACTGGGGATATTTGTTCAATTGATGAAGAAGGTAATGTAAAACCTTATGGTAGACTCAGCAGAATTGCAAAAAAATTCGATGGATGCAACGTACCTCTAACAGAGGTTGAAGATGTTATAGAATCACATCCAGCAGTTGAAAATTGTATCGTAATAGCTATAAAGGATCCAGAACATGAAACAGGTGAAGCACTAAAGGCTTATGTTACATTAAAACCTGAGTATAAATACCAAGAAAGCCTTATTGAAAATGATATTATAATCTACACAAAAAATAATATAAATGAAAGATATGGTATTTATTCAGTAAAAGTAAAAGATACACTTCCACTAACAAATATGGGAAAGAAAAACTTTAAAGCAATTGAACTTGAAGAAAAAATATCAAATTGCCCATTAATTTTAGATTGCAATATAAGTAATTCAGCTGATGAAAATTATGATTTTAATGCAGAAATTGATGTGTTAGAAGATAATAATTATATAAGGAATGAAATTAATAAATATATCAATAATATAATGTCAAATCAACCTAGTAATAGTAGGTATAGAATAAATGTTATTATAAATAATATTAAATATTCTGATAATGGTTCAGTATATGAAAAAGCATATGTAAAAGAAATGTAAACGATAAATAAAATAGCGCAAAAAATTTTGCGTTATTTTTTTGACGTGATATAATAAAGAAAAATGGAGGTCATTATGGAAAATAGTTATTTTACTATATGTAGTTTATTTTATAGTGCATTATTGTTATTTGTTTATTTTTCTAAGAAAAGAAAAAATAATTTGATTGAAAGAACTTACTCGGGAATGGTAATATCAACTTTTGTGGGCCTTGTACTTGCAATACTTTGTGCGATAACCGTAAAAAATTACAAGGTGATACCAGAAATCAATTTTGTAATATCAAGATTATATTTAGTTTATCTTATAGTTTGGATTTCATTATTTACTTTGTATATAATATATATATCTTTTTCTATCGAAGAAAACTCAAAGAAGCATAAGATGATTAAAAATATAATGTTTACAGTTGGGTTATTACTTACTGTTTTAGTTTTTGTATTACCACTTAAATATGTGGCAAAACCACATGCTATTTATTCATATGGACCAGCTGCACAATTGGTTTATATTGTATCTGAGGTATATTTTATAATTTGTTTACTTTCGATGTTTAGTAATCCTAAGAAAATTAAAGCAAGTAAATATGCACCTTTGTTTGTATATTTAGCACTTGGAGCTTTTGTAATGATTATTCAATCTATGAAACCAGAATTATTATTGATAACATCAACAGAGATGTTTGTTACATTTTTAACATATTTTACAATAGAAAGTAATGATGAAGCAGTAAAAAAATTAGAAAAGGAAAAGAAGTAATGCTTTTCTTTTTTAAGGAGGATGATTAAGTTGCAACAAAATGTAGAAAATACAATTAACTTATTTGACAAATTATCCATGAAGTATTATGGATATTTATATACTGCTTCAATTGCAAAAGAAGCAGCATCAGGAAAAGAAGGTAATGGTGGAATCCTAATAGTAGGTATGATTATAGTTATAGTAGGACTAATAGGATTTATATTAACTAAAAATAAGAATTAACAGAAATAAAGTTTCTGTTTTTTTATTGTAATAAAATGCTATAATGACATTGATAAGTGTAAGGAAAGTGTTTAGTGTATGAAAAAGAAATTAATGATAGTATTTTTATTTTTTGCTTTGTTAATTGTTATTTGTCTTATTTTACTTTATAAAGATCAAAGGATTACTGTTTTAGGATATCATGATTTTACAGAAGGTGATTCCGTTAGTAATATGCAGATGAATATAAAAAAATTTGACAAGCAAATGAAATATTTAAAAGACCATAATTATAATGCAATTACTCTTAAACAAATGGATTGTTTTATAAATAAGACTTGCAAAATACCTAGAAAATCTGTTTTAATTACGATGGACGATGGGTATAAGTCTAATTATAATTTAGCATTTAAGGTACTTAAGAAATATAATTTTAATGGGGTAGTATTTTATATGGGAGTAAATTATAATGGTGAAAATGAAAACTATATGGATTTAAAAATGATTAAGGAAGCTAAAAGAAAATATCCCAACATAGAATTTGCATCTCATACTTATGATTTGCATCATGAAAATGATTATTTATTAAGTTATGGAGAAATAAATAATGATTTTAAAAAGATGAATAATGTAATTGACACTAAATATTTTGCATATCCTTATGGGCATGTTAGCCATAACATAGAAAAGGCTTTAAAAGACAATAATTACAAATTAGCATTTACATTTGGTCAAGGAAAAAATCATAGAAAAGTAAAATTAGGTGATGATAAATACCATTTACCAAGACTATTTATATCAAGTGATATGCCTTTTTGGAAGTTTATATTAAGACTGGTTATACCTTATTAATATTAATAATATATAAATTTATGGAAAATGATTTAAAAAAAAGAGGTTTCAAATATGTAACTTTTTGAGTAGAACATTGTGAAATAAGAAATATACAAATATATTTTAAATGGGGCTTTATAAAGTATATAAAAACTGATTATGAATATTATTTATCTAGTGAGAAAGTAATAGTTAATTATTATGAAAAAGCATTGAAGTAATTATGATATAATTAAAATGAATTCAATAAGAGGTATATACTATGAAAAAAGAAATAGAAATAACAGTTAGAGTAAATATCAGTTATGAAAAACTAGAAGAGGAATTAAAACAAAATAATTTTATAAAAAAGAAGAATACATAGTAAATGCTTCATATTTAATTAATAGTTCAATAAATATAACAGATATGAAAAATTATTTGATATACATGATAAATGTATAGTTTTTGCAAATGATAAAACCGAGTTAGTTGTTCAACTAGTTAATGATAAATATATTTTTATAGAAATGGAGTCTGAACCTCAATATATTAACAGAAAATATGAAAATGTAGAAGAATTAAAAGATGATATATATAGTTATAATCTATCAATAGATAAATCTAATTTCTTTGTAAAAAAGGCAGAATTAATTTTAAATGAAACGTTAAATAGATGATGTGTCTGATAAGGATAATTTAAGATCAGCAAGAACGATCAAGGCACTTGGAGGAAAACTCATAGGGGAATATTACAATGGTGATATAAAATGCATAGTTCAAGATTATTTGATAGATGTGGAAAAATTGTTAAGTAAAACGAAAAAATATATGAACCTATAAAAGATAAGGAAATATAAAATGAACATAGTAGAGAAAATAAAAGAGTATGTAAAAGATGAGTGTAATAAGCATAAAAAAGAATCTAAAGATGGTTATGATTTTTGGAATGAACATATAAAGTATGTGTATGATAAAGCACTTTTGTTAGCTAGAAAATATGATGCTGATATAGAAATGGTATCATTAGGCGCACTTCTTCATGATATAGCATTAATAAAAAAAGTGGGAAGAAGAAGTGATCATCACATAAATGGTGCAAAAATAGCTGAAGAAATATTAAATAAATATAGTTATCCACAGGAAAAGATAAAACGTGTTAAAAATTGTGTACTTCACCACCGAACAAGTTTTGATGCTGAAAATAAAGAAGAGGTATGTGTATCTGATGCTGACATATTATCTCATTTTGATAACATACCAATGATATTTGATTATGCGTATAAAAACTATGATGTTAATTTAAGTAACATAAGAAGTTTTATAAAACGTTATTTTGAAAATGATTATAATGATTTAAGTGATAAAACAAAGGTTATTTTTAAAGAAGAATATGAAAATATAATGAATGTATTATTTAAATAAAAGGAAGAGATTAAAAATGATAAAGTATAGTAATGAAGAAGGCTTTATAAAAGCTAAAAAAATAAAAAGCATTGATGGTAAAAATAGAATAGATAGTTTGCCAGAGATAGCTATTGGTGTTTTTTCTCATCATTTATATGAAGATGTTATAAGTAAATTTCCTTGTGAACCAGTTGGCATTTTATCAACTGCTAATATGGAGAGAAAAGTATATAAATTAAATTATAAGGGTAAGGAAATAACGTTTTTTATGGCAGGCGTAAGTGCTCCTTGGATAGCAGGAGATATAGAAGAGCTTCATGCATCAGGTGTTAATAAGTTTATAATCTTTGGTAATTGTGGCGTTTTAGATTCTAAAATAGAAGATTGTTCTATTATAATTCCAACTAAAGGATTTAGGGATGAAGGAACAAGTTATCATTATATTGAAGATGACAGTGAAGTTATAGACATGGATTTAAAGTATAAAGATAAATTTATTGAAATATTAAATGAATATTACTTCGACCATACACAAGGATATACATGGACAACTGATGCTATATATAGGGAAACTAAGGAGAAGGTTAATTATTATAAGCAAAAAGGTGCGATATGTGTAGAAATGGAAGGTACGGCAATAGCGGCGGTATGTAAAAAACTAAATATAGATTATTTTACGTTTTATTATGCAGGAGATAATTTAGATGCGGCAGTATGGGATGAGCGAAGTTTAAGTGGCCTTACAAAAATAGATAAGAAAAAAGAGGTTATGACGCTTGCTTTAGAGTTATCTAGAAAAATATAATATAAATAAGACATTATAGTTTATGTCTTATTTTATGCCATAAAATAAGGCTTTTTAAGTCTTTACAATTTTATTTTTCTAATTAAAGTGGAAATAATGCATAATTTATAGTATAATAATTATCGTATGAGAGGTGAGGATAATGCTACCAAAAATAAAAAGATTTGTAAGGAATAATAAAAAGCAGGTTAAAATAGGACTTTTAGTTTTATTAGTTATAATTATTTTACTTGTACTATACAAATCGTTATTTTATTCGAGTTCAGAAAAATCAGTTTATGGAGTTAGAATAAGAGACATAAATAATCACGAATTTACTGTTTCCGAAAAGAAAGATGTGCAAGATAAAGTATCTTCAATTGATGGGGTTGAGGAATCAGAAGTAGTAATAAAGGGAAGATTAATTAAGTTTTTTGTTACGTTTAAGGAAGGTGTATCAACTGATGATATGAAAGCTAAATTTAGTGAAATTTTAAATTACTTAAGTGATGATACAAAAACTTATTATGACTTAGAGTTTTATTCAAAGCAAATGCAAGGTGATACTATGAAGTATCCAGTTACAGGATATAAGCATAAGAGTAAAACTGAAATTACATTTGATGTTTTATAAGAGGTGGTAGAAATGAAAAAGAAAAAAAATAATAATTGGATAGTAGGGTTATTCATTCTTGTATTAGTTGGGATTTTAGTTTTACTGATAAATTTTAGTAAAGGCCCAGAAAACGATTCAAAACTTAATTTGACAGAAAAGAAATGGATAGAAAATAATAAAAAAGAAGTTATAAATATTTCAGTTGCTAATAACATACCAGTATTTAGTAGTGATGGGGAAGGTGTATTTTTTGACTTTGCATCTAAGTTTGAAGAACAAACTGAATTGTCATTAAACTTAATATCTTATGATGCATCAAGTGATACTGAAGAAAATGATTTATATTTTGAGGTAGTTAAACAAGATGATTATAAAACAGTAAAAGATAGCGATATGGTATTTTATAAGGACTATTATGTATTAATTTCAAAAGATAGTGAAAAGATAACGGCCCCTTATGAAATAAGAAATAAAAATATAGGAGTATTATCTAATGATTTAGCAAACGTAAGTTATTACATTTCATCTGATAATGGTGTTACATATAAGCCTTATCAAAATGTTTTAGAATTACAAAACGCTTTAAAAAATGGTGATGTTAACTATATAGCAGCACCTAAAACAAGGTTTGAATCATTCATTTTAGAAAATAAATATCACATTGTATATAACATTACTGAAATGAAAGAAGCCTATGTTTTAAAAACATCTAAAGATATTAATAAGCATTTAGCTAGCATAGTTAGAAAAAAATACTTAGATTATAAGACAAACAAATTAGAAAAAAAATATAATGAATCATTGATGGATCTATTATTAGAAAAAAATAATATTTCAGAAAAATCAAAGGCAGACTTCCTAAGTAAGAGATATGTATTTGGATACTTGGAAAATGAACCTTACACAAATACTATTAATAACAAATTAATTGGATTAGATAGTACTTATATTAATTCATTTAGTGATATTACGGGAGCATCATTTACCCTTAAGAAATATCATTCAGTTAAGGATTTAAAAAATGATTTAAATAGTGGAAAGGTTGATATAGCACCTAACTACTATAATTACTCAGGATTAAGTGGTAAATATGTAACAACTATTTCACCATATGATGAACAGTATGTTGTTTTAATGCATAAAAATAAAACAGATATTGTTGTTAATTCTGTTAAATCTTTAAAAGACAAGGAAGTTATAACAACTAACTCAACGCTTGCAAAGTATTTAGAAAAAAATGCAAAAGCTAAAGTAACAGCATATGATAAAGTAAGTACTTTAATAAGTAAGATTAAAAAAGATAGCATTGTTGTTTTAGACCAAAGTGTATATGAGATGTATAAAGATAGTAAGCTATCTGATTACCGAGTTATATATAATGATAAAGAAAACTTAGAATATGGATATATGATAAGTGATACCGAAGAAAACGGAACGTTTAAATCATTATTTACATCTTATATGGAAACAATTAATTATAAACAAATGTATAACGTAGCTTGGAAGGAATACTCAAAGGATTCTAAGGAAGTAAGTTATGGTTTTGTATATGTTATTATTGCAGTACTTGCATTATTCGTATTATATCTATTATTAAAAAACAAAATAAAAATAAAGAAGAAAAATAAACGTGAAGAAACAATTAGATACATTGACCCACTTACTTCACTTAAGAATCGTAACTATTTAAATAAGAACTTTAAACGTTGGGGTAATAATGCAATTTATCCTCAATCTATAATAGTTGTTAACCTAAATAACTTACGTCATGTAAACGATGTATATGGTCATGAAGAGGGAGATAAGTTAATTAAACTTGCTGCCAATATTCTAATTAGAAACCAACTAGAACAAAGTGATATAATAAGAACTGATGGTAATGAATACTTAATTTATATGGTTGGTTATGAAAAGAATAAGGTTGTATCTTACATGAGAAAATTATATAAGGAACTTAAAGAATTACCATATGGTTATGGAGCTACTTTAGGATATAGTATGATTGAAGATGATATAAAAACAATCGATGATGCTATAAATGAAGCAGTTCTAGAAATAAGAGCTAATAAAGAGATGTCTGGTAAGAATAAATAGGTGACTTATGAAAAAGAAAAAGGAAAAAATAAAGGGGTCTATAAAAGAAAATATTTCTCTTATGAGTACTCCTTTAATGTCAATATTGCCTGGTCAAATATCATTTTTTGTGTTATTATCCATAATCCCATTAATAAGTTTATTAGTTATGTTTGCATCAAAACTATCACTTAGCTTTGATTCAGTAACAAACTTTATTACTCATTATGTACCAACTGGGGTTTCAGGATTAATAATTTCCATATTTGAACAACAAAAAGTTGGAACACTTGATGTATTATTTATAATAACAGCGTTTTACATCGCAGCTAAAGCAACTCATTCGATAATAATTGCATCAACACAGATATATGGTGGAAAGCAAAGAAATTTTGTTAGAACCAGAATAAAAGCCATAATAATGCTTATAATACTAATATTTTTAGTTTTATCAATTGTTGGGATTTTATCTGTTGGAAGCAGAATTGTAAATTATATAACAGAGGTAAATGGTACTATATCTCCTTATACATCAATTTTCTACGACATTATTAAATGGCCTTTTGTATTCTTTATGATATTTATAGCAATAAAAGTAATATATACAATAGCGCCTAATGTTACAATTCCAAGTAAAAGTGTTAATAAGGGAGCTTTATTTACTACAATTATATGGGGTGCAACAACGTTTATTTACTCATTTTATGTTACTCATTTAGCAAATTATTCAAAGTTTTATGGTAACTTATCTAACTTAATAATATTAATGATTTGGATATACTGGATGAGTTATATATTCGTTTTAGGAATGACAATAAATAATTATAAATTAAATGAAGAATTAGAAAAAACTTCTAAAATAAAAAGTCTTGATTAAAAAAGACTTTTTTTGTGTTATAATTGTATTGTTAAAAATATGTTTAGGAGGTTATTATGAAAGATAAAATACAAAACTTTTTAAAACAGACATATTTAAAAATAAAAACAAGAGTAAAAGAAATAAGTTTAATAAGATACATAAAAACTAATGTACTTTTTATAACTTTTGTTTTAATAAATTTATTTAATTCTTGGTTACTTAGAATAGTTACAATGGGAAATTTATTTAGTTTTAAAGGTATCATATCAGATTTAGCATTTATACTAATTACTGGTTCATTTGCATATCTTTTAAAACCAAAGAAACAAATAAGAGTATTAATGCCACTTACGATAGTTATGACGGCAGCTTGTATTGTAAATGCTGTATATTATGAGAATTATGTTTCGTTTGCATCATTTTCACTTTTATCAACAGCATCATTCTTAGGAGATATGAATGGGGATATTGTAACGGGATTAATTCATCTTAAAGATGTTATATTAATATTTCCTGTAATAGCACTTCCAATTATTCACTTTATTTTAAAAAAGAAAAAGTATTATTCTAAAGTTGAAAAACTTGAAAGACCTAAAAAAAGATTCTTAAACACCGTAATTTTGGGTGCAGTAATGACATTTTTTACCATTACAATGATGAGTGGATCTGATTATAGTAGGTTAAAAAAACAATGGAATAGGGAGTACTTAGTTCAAAGATTTGGTATCTATGTATATCAATTAAATGATGCAATTAAAAGTACTCAGTCTAAGTTTACTAGTTTGTTTGGTTATGATAGTGCATCTAAAACGGTTAGGGAATTTTATGATGAAAAGAAAAAAACTGATACCGTAAATGATAAAACGAATGAATATAAGAACATATTTGAAGGTAAAAACTTAATTGTTATTCACGCTGAAAGTATGATGACTCAAAATATGACGCTATCATTTAATAATCAGAAGTTAACACCAAACTTAAATAAATTAGCAAATGAGGGATTATTCTTCTCAAATTACTATCCACAAGTAAGTGTTGGAACGTCAAGTGACACAGAATTTACCTTTAATACTTCACTTCTTCCAGCATCAACTGGTACGGTATTTGTTAACTACTGGAAAAGAACTTATGAAGCAATGCCTAACATATTTAAAAATAAAGGTTATTATACTGCTAGTATGCATGCTAATAACGCATCCTTCTGGAATAGAAACGTTATGCATCAAACACTTGGATATGATAAGTTTTATGCAAAAGACTCATTTGATTATTCTAACTCAGATGATATTATGGGAATGGGATTATCGGATAAAGCGTTCTTTAAACAAGCTACAAATAAAATAAAGAAAATAAGTGAAAAAAATAATAATTACTTTGTAACTTTAATTACTTTATCAAATCATACTCCTTGGGAAGATGAAGATAAATATGGCGATTACACAGTTGATTATAAATATACTGAGAAAGATTCTAATGGAAATACTGTGGAAAAAAGTTTACCTTACCTAGAAGGGTCTGAGCTTGGTAGATATTATAAATCTGTTCATTATGCAGACTCTGCAATTGGAGAGCTTATAAACGAATTAGATAGTGAAGGATTATTAGAAAATACGGTTATTGCTATATATGGAGACCATGATGCTAAAATATCTAAAAAACAATATAAACATTTCTATAACTATGATTTTGAGGCTAGTAAAGCATCTGGTGAAAATGAATACTATGACAGTTCTAATGAAAATTATGTTGATGTAGATTATTATAACTATGAATTAAATAGAAAGGTACCATTTATTATTTGGACGAAAAATAGTAGTGGTAATAAATTACTAAATAAAAAGATAGATAAAGTAATGGGTATGTATGATGCAATGCCAACTCTTGCTAATATGTTTAACTTTAATTATAAGTATGCTCTAGGTCACGACATATTTAATACGGATAATAATATTGTCGTATTTCCTAATGGTAACTGGGTAACTGATAAAATGTATTATAATGCACAAAAGGAAGAATACCTACTATTAAAAGATAGTGTTGTAAACGATGATGAGATAGAAAAGAATAAAGAGTATGCTAATAAATTATTAGAAGTTTCTGATTCGATTATTGTTTATGATTTAGAAGCAGGAGGTAATAATGAAAAAAAGTAAAAAGATATTAATTACCCTTATAATATTAGTATTACTTTTAATTATAGGAATGTTAGTTTATATGTTTTTCTTTAAAACTGATGAAAATGAAGTAAAAGTAATTAAAACAATATCTAAGTATGGATATACTTTAGATGAAAATGAAACTGCGCTTTATAAAGAAGAATTTGAAAAGTTAGATAAAGTTTTATCAGCTAAAAACGTAAATTATGAAGATTATGCTAAAGAAATATCAAAATTATTTATAATTGACTTTTATACCCTAAGTAATAAGTTATCTAAAAACGATATTGGTGGAACACAGTTTATTAAGGAAGATATGAGAGATAACTTTATTGATCAAGCAAGAAGTACGTTTTATAAGTACGTAGAAGTTAAGTCAGATAAAAGAACTCAAAAGCTTCCAGAAGTAAGTTTAATAGATGATGTTAAGGTAGAAAATACTACGTTTGTTATTAAAGATACTAAAACAACAACAACTACTACTAAACGTAGAAGTTATAAGAAAACTGCTACTACAACTGTAAGTGGAACAACAGTAGATGCTTATAAAGTAACTATCTCTTGGGATTATAAAGAAGACTTAGGCTATGAAAAAGAAGCTAAAATGATCATTATTAAAGATGATAATAATAAGTTATATATAGTAGAGATGGACTAATCAAAAAACAAGCTTTAATTTAAGCTTGTTTTTCATTTTTAAATACCATACTTTTGTTATAGGTTAATGCTAATATTAATGCTACATAAATGCTGTTTGCGGGATTTACAAATATATGTCCTTGAAATAGGGCAAGAATAAATATAAGTATAATTGATAAACCAATATTAAGTGTTTTTTTATTTAACTTATATTTGTTACTTAGTATGCCTTTTAAAACGTATACTAATGGATAAAAGAAGATTATAAAGCCAAATATGCCATGTCTATAAAATACATCAAAATAGTCCATTTCAATCGTTTTAAGCCTTACTTTATCTGTAGAATAGTTTTCTATATAACCAATTCCAAATGCCTTTTCAAGAATACTAGATTTATTGTATGCTTTTCTTGTTTTTTCTTCAAATGAAAGTCTTTCAGAGAATATAAAATGATCTATTATGTGCCAAGTAGTTATTTTTCCATTATCTTTTTTTTCTAAATAATTTATGTGAATAACTAAGTTCTTATAAAAGTGAGTTTTTGGAAATATAAAGAATGATGCTATAAAAACTATTATAACTGGTAATAAGATAATGGATAATTTCTTGTATTCTTTTTTTCTTATTAACGTAATAATATAGTAAAGTACGTTTATGCCAATTACTAATATAAACGCAAGTGGTGGAACCTTTGTTCCTATACCAAATATTACATATAAGTTTATTAATCCTAGTATTATTATTTTTATGTTTATTTTCTTAATATTAATAAGTAGTATAGGAAGTATAACAGATAAAATACTGCCTACTGAATTAGCGGATAAAAACCATCCAACAGAACCTATCTTACTTTCGTAGTAGCTGTTAAAACCAATGTTAAATACATTTGGAATAAATAGACATATTAAATATATTATGTATATTATAAGTAAGTTTTTAGTGTTAAAAAGGGTCTTTTTATAAAGACATATGAGTGTAAGTGTAATAACTACAAAATAGTAAGTTGTAATTAGGTTTTTAACCTCATAAAATAGGGCAGGATAACCTTTTGTTATTAAAACCGTTGTTATAAACATTATAAAATAAAGTATTAGACATCCTAAGTATATATTAAGTTTTTTATTTTTTATATAAAAAATTAAGTATATAAAACTTACCACCATAAATAAGATTCTTATTACTGAACTAATTGTTAGATTAATATTAAAATGAAGCATAACGCCTGCGGATAAATCTAAAAATGGCTGTAAATACAAAAATACCATAAATATTTTTTCATAGTTTTTAAATAGTTTTTTAATCATTATTACGAACTCCTTTAGCTATAATAACATTATAACATTATCCTAAAAAAAAGGAACTTACTTTTTATAAGTTCCTTTTCCTATTTGTGTATCTTCATAAGGACTATTTATTGAAAAACTAAATTCTTTGTCCATTTCTGGATTTTTAATTTCAAGGTTAATTTTCATTGCGTCAACAATTTCTTTTAAACTTTCAGTAGAATACTCAAAGTAGTAAATACCACTAATGGTATTGTCATAACCAGATAGATATAGTCTTTGAGTTCCAACAAAGTCTTCACTGTTTATATTTTTAGAATTAAAGATGATATTTTTAAAGGTATCAAATCCAGTAATCATAGTATCTTTATCAATGTTTGTATCTAAGTTATCTCCTGCGATATCAAGTAGTTTATACAATTGAGATAAACTTCTTACATCTTTTAATTTATTAGTCATGGCTTTTACTATTTGTTGTTGGTTTTGACCTCTTATAAAATCATTACTTGTGTATTTAGAATATTTTTTCCCACAGTATTGTGGCCAAGGATGTCTATTTCTTGCAAAGGCTAGGGCTTGCTCTCCGTTTAATGTTTGACGTCCTTTTTCTATGTATATTGTATCATTACCAAAATCTCTGTTACTGTTTTGTTCACAGAATGAATATGGAACATCTATATCAACACCGCCTAATGCATCAACAAGTGATACAACGCCTTTAAAGTTAACTTTTACCCAGTAATCAATTTTAATACCAGTAAAGTTTGTTATCGTATCCATTACGCAGTCAGCACCATAAGCTCCCGTTGTGTTTATTTTATTTTTAGCTTTTGATCTAGTACATACAATAGGTACTCTAGTATCTCTTGGAATACTTAGTATGGTAGCATTCATAGTGTTTGGGTTAAACGTAATAAGCATTAATGTATCACCATTAAATGAATTACTTTTTTTAAGTGACGTAGAAGTTGAATCAACTCCCATAATAAGTAAAGTAAAAGGTTCGTTTAACGTTTTATTTGATTCTGACGTTTTTTTAATTACCTTCTTATTTTTTTCATATATTACCTTTGTATCATTTCCTATGTTTTCATATCCATCTAAACTAGCAAACATAGATACGTAAGATGAACTAACAAACATAGCATCTATTTTTTTGTTATATAAGTCTGCAAGCATTGAAGTAAAATCGTCGTAGCTTACAATACTTTTTTTATCTATTTTTTTACTCTTTACGATTTCCATAGGAAGTTTATAACCTTCAACGTTGTTGGTATCACTTGTCATACCAATTAAGTTTTCATCATCTAAATCATTTATTTTATTAATTTTAGAAGAACTTAAAGTAACTAAACTAGTTGAGTATCCAGCTTCTTTATTAGTTATTTTAGATAAAGAATTAGATATTTTACTTATGTTTATGCTTACGAATAACTCACATATAATAAAAATTATAATAAATATAAAATACCAAACATAACTTTTTGTTTTATTTTTCTTTATGCATTTAAAACCTCTTATAGTAAATATAACCATAAATAATGCTGTTAATATGATAGATGCATAAACAACGTAGGTCATAAAACTTTTTGACGAATTATAATAATATATTTCTTTTACGAAGTATATGCTAGATAAATAATAGATTATTAATAAAGGAAATAGTAGTAATACTGCCTTTTTAAATTTCTTTTTTTTCTTTTCCAAAATATCACCTCTAGTACTTTATAAGTATACAATAAAATTAGACAAAAAACAACTTTGCTAGAATACCAAAATCATTCATATTAATAGGATGCTTTTAAAATAAAAGATTATTCGAAAACAACTTTACAATATTTGACAATTACGTATTTATTTAGACTAAATATTTATATTTAGATGCTTCATTCATGATATAATTAATGTGAATAGGAAGGTGTCTTTATGAAGAAACTGATTTATGTTTTTGTTATTTTATTATTTTCTTTTTCTTTCATGATCGAAGTAAAAGCGGATTATAAGACATCAGTATTAAATAATAAGGGTGCAACCTGTAATTTACATAAGAATTCAACGGGTTACTGTTTATATAAAAATTCAAATTTAAATAGTTATGTGTCAGGTGTTATTTGGCTTGATACGGGAGATGAAGTAACAATTTTAACGTCATATCCTAAAATAGAGTCTAAGAATAAAACATTATGCCCAGGAAAGTATCAATATGTCAGTAGACAAAGGACTAATGGTAAAACATATTATGGATATTATTGTGATACATATTTATATAGTGGAAATGTATCTGATGATTTAAAAAATACCTTTAAAAATGCTGGTTTTCCTGAGAGCTATTGGTCTAAATTAGCAGTTATGAAAGAAGCACATCCTAATTGGAATTTTAAAGCAATTAATTTAGGAATAGATTTTAATACTGCGGTTAAAAATGAGAGTATAATAGGTAGAAGTTTAATGCAAGTAACATCAAATGTAAATGATGTAGGATACTTAAACACTAATGAAGGTTCTTATAATTATTATACAGATAAGTATAATGCGTTTGATGGAACAACATGGTATGCCGCTAATTATGCTACGATTGCGTACTATATGGATCCTAGAAACTTCTTAAGTGACATGCATGTTTTTCAATTTGAGGGATTATCATTTGATTCATCATTATCCGATGATTTATACAAAAATAGTATTAATATAATTTTCAGTGGTGATTATTTATCAAGATATTCAAATGACTTTTTATCAGCAGGTAAGGAATCTAAAGTAAACCCAATTTATCTTGCCTCTCTTTCGAGTCAAGAGGTTAGTAATGGAGCTACTGCTGGAACTGCTATTTCAGGGCTTTATAATGGAATGTATAACTTTTATAACATAGGTGCAACAAGTGGAACAAATGCAGTATATAAGGGTCTTAATTGGGCTGCTAAGACAGATTCATATTCTTTAAGGCCATGGAATACTCCTTATAAATCAATTGTTGGTGGAGCTAAATGGATTGGGAAGAACTATATAAACATAGGACAAAATACAATATATTTTAAAAAATGGGATGTTGTTTCTAACGTAAATAAGGATAGTGGTGAAAATTATGTTCACCAGTATCAAACTAATATAGAGGCTCCAGCACAAGAAGGACTTTCAACTTATAAGGCAAAAAATAAAAGTAATATACTTGATTTGTCTTACACCTTTTATATACCTATTTATAATAATATGCCCCAAGAAACTAAACTTCCTAATAAAGGAAACCAGAATAATTATTTAAAAAGTTTGACAATAGATGGCAATAAGGTAGCGGACTTTGATGGAGCAATTTCTAACTATAATTATTATACTTCAAATACAAATATAAATATAAGTGCTGAAAAAGTAGCTCAAACGTCAAATATTTCTGGACTTGGAAGCTATGATGTATCTAATAATAAAACAATAAATATTGTTGTAACAGCGCAAAATGGAGCTAAAAAAACATATTCTATAAACATAATATATCAAGCACCTTCAAAACCTATAACTGATAATTCTAGCGTTCAAGATGTACTAAATGAAGCCGGTATTAAAAATGGAACTTACATAACAGGTTTATCTGTTGGAAGTGATATTAGCATTTTAAAAAATAAAATAACAAACGTAAAGAACAATGCAAAAGTAACGCTTTTAAGCAGGGATGGTTCTATAAAGAATTCTGGTATAGTAAAAACAGGTGATAAGGTAAAAGTTGAATTACCTAAAGAAACAAAGACTTATGAAATAGTTATTTATGGGGATGTAAATGGTGATGGAAAAATTTCTGCATCGGATTATGTAAAAATTAAAAATCACATAATGGATGTATCTCACTTGTCTGGAGTATATAAATCAGCTTCAGATGTTAATAAAGACGGAAAAATCTCAGCATCGGATTATGTAAAAATCAAGAATTATATAATGAATACTGGGATTATAGAGCAGTAGGAGGATTTATGAAACGAATAAGATATATAATATTTGCATTCATTTTATCTTTTGCTTTTATATTAAAAATAAATGCATTTAGTGTGACCGGTCCAACCGTGGTTAATTCAAATTCAAATTTTAATGTTACGGTAGAGGCATCAGGTTTAACAGGAAGATTTGATATTTCCACTACTGGATCTATATCAGGTGGAAAAAGCATATGGTTAGAAGATAATTCTACGGTTTTAACTTTCTATGCTGGATCAGCAGGAAGTGGTAGTATAGTTGTTACTGCAAAGGACGTAGATGAAAATGGTAATGAATTTACTGGAAAAAGAATTTTATATGTAACCGTAAAAGATAAATCTTCAAATAATGCTTCAGCAGGACAAGGAAGTAGTTCTGGCAAAAGTGGTAATTCTAAAAATAATAATAGTAATAGAACTAAAAATAACACAAAAACTCCATCAGTAGATATAAATAAAAAATACAATTCAAATAATTTTTTAAAAAGTTTAAGTATTGATGGTTATGAATTAGATCCTTTATTTGATAAAAACAAATTAGAATATAACGTTATGCTAAATGTTGACACTAAATTGGTGAAAATTAATGCTGAAACAGAAGATTCTCAAGCAAGCATAACAGGTGCAGGTGAAGTAGACGTTGTAGATGGTATTAATAAAATAGAGATAATAGTAACAGCAGAAAATGGTAATGAAAGAAGATATGTAATAAATGCAACGGTTAAGGAATTGGATCCAATAAATGTAAAAGTTGATGGTAAAAAATATACAGTTGTTAGAAAGAAAGGACAAGTAGAAAACATACCGGTTGGTTTTACAGAAACTACTATAAAAATAGGAGACCAAGATGTTTGTGCTTATCAAAGCGAAATTGCAAAAATACTTTTAGTAGCATTAAAGGATAATGAAGGCAACATAAAGCTATTTATCTATGATAAAAATAAAAATTCATATACATCCTTTATGGAAGCTAAAGGTGGAGAAGTCAATTTACTTATTCTTAATAATGAAAAAATAAAGACTCCTTTAGATTTTGTTAAGACAAGTTTTAAGATAAATGATTTAAAAATAGAAGGATATAAGTATAAATATGATAAGAATGATAATTATTACTTAGTTTATGCCAAAAACTTAGAAACAGGGGATGAAGGCTTCTACTTATATGATAAGAAAAATAATACCTTTTCGAGATATTACAAGGAGTTATCAGACATAAAAGATATGCATACTAAATATGTGTTTTATGTAGCAGCAGCCCTAGCATTAATATTTGTTTTAATTATTATATTTAAATTATTAGGCAAGTTTAAATCAAATGACAAAAAGATAGAAAAATATCAAAGAAAAATAGATAAGTTAAAAGGCAAGATTAAAAATGAAGATTCTAATTATGATTATTCCATTGATGACGTAGATGATAGGCCAGTTATTAAAAGGGTAGAAGAAGATGAATACGTTATGCCTAAGAAAACTAGGAAGGAAAAGTTAAAAGAATTAGAAGAAACTAAAAAAAGGTTAGATAAAAATAAACCGCAGTATAGAAGATTATCTTTAGAAGAAGATGAGTTATAATTAAAAATGCACAATATTATGAAAATATTGTGCATTTTATGTTTTTGTTCGACAGTTTTTTTATAAATGATTCGTATAATAGGTGACTTAAGAAAGGAAAAGTTTATGAACTATTATAAAGAAATAAAAAATTTAATAGAAGAAAAAGAAGTAAATGATAAAGTTAGATACTTAGAAAGTAATAAAGAAACCATTAAGACCTATTATGAAATAGGAAAGCTTTTAATTAAAGCACAAGGTGGCGAAGAAAAAGCTAAATATGGAGACGGATTAATAAAGAAGTGGTCTAGTGAACTATCTAGAGAATATGGAAAAGGTTATAATTTAACAAATCTAAAAAATATGAGACAACTTTATTTGATAATTAAAAAAAGTCGCACACCGTGCGACCAATTAACCTTAACTTGGTCACACTGGCGTTATTTATTGCCATTAAAAAATGAAAATGAACGTAATTATTACATAAATAGGTGTATTCAAAACAACCTATCAGTAAGAGGATTAATAAATGAAATAAAAACAAAATCATTTGATAGATTATCTTATGCAGATAAGAAACACATAAAACTAATAACAGACAAAGAAACTGGTTTGGATATAAAAGATATGATACATGACCCAATATTAATAAATATAGATGACAATGAAAAAATAAGTGAAAAGGTTTTAAAAAATACATATTAAAAGAACTAGAACATTTCTTTTTAGAATTAGGTACTGGTTTTACTTTCGTAGGAAGCGAATATAAACTCTCATATGATAATAAAAATTATTACGTAGACTTATTACTTTTTAATATAGAACTTAACAGATACATAGTATGTGAACTTAAACTTGGTGAAATAAAGCCCGGAGATGTTGCGCAAACAAAGGTGTATATGATGTTAACCGATAAGTTTTTAAAAAGGAGATTTCATAACGAAACGATAGGCATTATAATAACACGTAAAAATGGTAAGTTAGCGTTAGAATATGTAAGTGATCCTAATATATTTGTTACAACGTATAGGTTATCTAATAAAGTTTTAACTAACATATAAATTAAAACTTATATACAATTTCTTCTTTATTTGCTATAATCAAGTTAGGTGAAAAATATATGAAAAAGGTAATTTTTATATCAAGTATGGGTGGTCATTTAACAGAACTTATGCAACTTAAAAGCATCTTTAAAGATTATGACTACAAACTTGTAACAGAAAAACATAAATCTACAGTTGGGCTTAAAGCAAGATATAAAAGTAAAATAGATTATCTTTTAACCGGTAATAAAGATCATATATTAAGGTATATTTGGGTATTACCATATAACGTGATAAAAAGTCTTATTTTATTTTTAAAATTTAAACCAGATGTAATTGTTACAACGGGCGCTCACACGTGTGTTGCAATGTGTTACATTGCTAAAATATTTAAGAAAAAGGTTATTTACATTGAATCATTTGCAAACATTGAAACAAAAACGTTAACAGGAAAATTAATATATCCTATAGCGGATGTGTTTGTTGTTCAGTGGCATTCAATGCTTAAGTTATATCCAAAAGCTAAATATGAAGGGTGGATATTTTAATGATATTAGTATTATTAGGAACTCAAGATAAGCCTTTTTTAAGATTGCTTAAAATGGTTTCAAAAGAAATAGATAAAGGTAACATAAAAGAAAAAGTAGTAGCGCAAACCGGATATACAGCATTTTCAGATAAAAATATGGAATCATTTGATTTTAAGAACAAAGAAGAAATAGAAAAACTAATTGATAAGGCTAGATTAATAATCACACATGCTGGTGTTGGGACAATAACGGAGTGCCTAGAAAAGGGAAAAAAGATAATCGTTGTACCAAGATTAAAAAAATACCTAGAGCACACAAATGATCATCAAATGCAAATAACAAAGGAATTTGAAATGAAAGGTTATGTTATTGCACTATATGATAAGTCGAGATTATCGGCTGCTTTAGAAAAAATAAAAACTTTTAAACCAAAAAAGTATGAATCAAACAGTGAAAACTTTAGGATGAAAATTAAAGATTACATAGATAATATCTAAAGAATATGATGAATCATATTCTTTTACTTTACACTTAATTTATAAATTTTTGACGTTTTATAATTACTTTAGTATAATTAAGAAGGTGATATAAATGAAAAAAGTAACTATTTTAGCACTCCATTTAGGTTATGGAGGTATTGAAAACGCAGTTGCAACATTAGCAAATCTTTTATGTGAAAAATATGAAGTTGAAATATTATCGGTATATAGACTATATAACGAGCCAGTTTTTGATATTGATGAAAGGGTAAAAATAAGATATATTTCTAATATTAAACCAAATAAAAAAGAAATGAAGTTTTACTTAGAAAAGAAAAATTTCAAAATGTTTTTTAAGGGAATTGGTAAATCATTAGAAACTGGATTTGTTAAATATATTAAAACTGCAAGTGCACTTAGAAAACTTGATTGTGATGTCATAATTTCTACACGTACAGTTCATAATATGTTAGTATCTAAGTTTGCTCCTAAAAAAATAAGAAAAATAGCTTGGGAACATAACCATCATAATAATAACAAGAAATACATAAACTCATTAGTTAAATCTTGTAAGGGAGTTAATAACTTAGTTTTGGTTTCAAATGAACTTACTAAATTTTATGGTAATTACTTAGGAAAAAAAGCGGTTTATATTCCAAACTGTCTTGATAAGCTTCCTAATAAATTATCTAAATTAGATAGTGAAAACTTAATATCAGTAGGTAGGTTATCAAAGGAAAAAGGTTTTGATGATCTGCTTAAGTTATTTAAAACACTTAGTATAAAACATCCTAATTGGAAACTAAACATTGTTGGTGATGGAATGGAAAGAGGAAATCTTCTAGAACTTGCAGAAGAATTAAAACTAGGAGATAAAGTAATATTTCACGGATATCAAAATAAAGAATACATAAACGAATTACTTTTAAATAGTTCAATATACGTTATGACATCTCATACAGAAAGCTTTGGTCTTGTTTTAATAGAAGCTATGAGCTACGGAATTCCTTGCCTTTCATATACGTCAGCACAAGGAGCAAACGAAATAATAGAAAACGGAAAAAGCGGTTATTTAATTGAAAACAGAGATTCTAGCGAAATGGTAAGTAAAATAGACTTATTAATTACTGATGAAAAACTAAGAAAAAAGATAGGAAAAGAAGCAAGATGTCGTGCTAAAGATTTTAGTGGCGAAGTAGTTCTTGAAAAATGGAGCAAATTAATTAATAAAAGAAAGTAGAAAGTAGGCGGTAAATATGAAATTATCTGTTGTAGTACCTTGTTATAATGAAGCTGTAAACGTAAGTGAATTTGAAAGTGAGTTATCTAAAGTGCTTTTAAAAGAAAAAATAACTTATGAAATAATATTTATAGATGATGGAAGTACGGATGACACTTATAATAAATTATCCTTACTTAATAAAGCAAATAAAAACGTAAAAGTAATTAGATTTTCAAGAAATTTTGGTAAAGAGTCCGCTATGCTTGCAGGACTTAAAAATGCAAGTGGAAGTTATGTTGCAATAATGGATGCTGATTTACAGCACACACCAGAAATGCTCGTTTTAATGTATAAAAAGTTAATTAATGATGATAGTTTTGATTGCTGCTGTGCATATAAATCAAACAGGGAAGATGAAGGCTCTTTAAAAAGAACTTTAACTTCATTATTTTATAAAATAAATAATAAAATATCAGACGTTAAATTACTACCTGGAGCAAGTGACTTTAGGGTGTTTAAAAAGTCAGTTTGTGATGCTATTACATCTCTTGATGAAAAAACAAGATTTCTAAAGGGAATGTTTTCATGGGTAGGATTTAATACGATATACGTTCCTTACATGCCAGAAAAAAGAATGTATGGAACTTCTAAATGGTCATTATTTAAACTCCTTAAGTACTCACTTGGAGGTATAATATCGTTTTCAACTAAACCTATAAAATCAGTATTTATAATTGGTGTGCTTGCACTTATAGTTGGATTACTTAACTTTATTTTAATGGGTAATTTAGCTAATAGAACGATAATTTTGTTTATAAGTTTTATTATGCTACAACTTGGTATAATATCACTTTATGTATCTAGAATATACAGTAATATTTTAAATAGACCTTGCTATATAATAAAAGAAAAATTAGGATTTAACGATAAAAGTTCAAAGTAATTTTCAAAAATAGTATTTGGTTGTTTTTCTAATTTATGATAAACTAATGATAGTGGTGATTTATTATGCAAAAAGAAATAATTGAAGTATTAAAAATAGTTATTATAGTAGCAGCCTTTACGGCTCTACTTTTTCCAATGATAAAATGGATTAGTTATCATGTTGGAGCACTTGATTATCCTAATGAAAGAAAGGTTCATAAAAAACCAATGCCAGTTATGGGTGGACTTATGATATACTTAGGCTTTTTGTTTGGATATATGCTTTTTGCACCTCAAAGTACTCAGATGTTAGCTATTTTAATAGCAAGCTTTATAGTGGTAATAACCGGAATATTAGATGTTATAAATCCTCTTCGTGCAAGAGAAAAATTAGTAGGTCAGGTAGTTGCAGCTTTAATAATAGTTTTTTATGGAAAGATACTTTTAAATGATATATCATTTTTTGGATATTATTTTGACTTTGGATGGCTAGCTTATCCAATTACATTAGTGTTTATTGTAGCTGTTATGAACTGCATTAACTTAATAGATGGTTTAGATGGACTAGCAGATGGTATATCAATGATATTCTTTATAACGATAGGTGTTTTAGCATTTATAATGCATAATTTAGGAAGTCTTGAAATTACTATCGCCTTTATTATGATAGGAGCTTGTCTTGGATTTTTAATATTTAACTTTAATCCTGCTAAAATATTTATGGGTGAGATAGGTTCTATGTTTCTAGGATTTATGATAGCAGTCGTTTGTCTTTTAGGATTTAAGGCAGTAACTCTTACATCACTTGTTGTTCCAATGCTTATTTTGGCAATTCCAATACTGGATACTTTATTTGCAATCCTAAGAAGAATTATTCATCATAAACCAATATATGAAGCAGATAAGCAGCATCTTCATCATCAACTATTAAATAAGAAATTCTCACAGAAAACAACTGTTTTAATAATATATGCAGTAAGTATTTTGTTTTCTTCAGCATCCATTTTTTATGTATTAAAAGATAGAAAAATAGGTGCAATAATATACGTTATTTTAGTACTACTTATAACATGGGTTGTTTTAACAACTAACATAGTTACTGATAATGCAAAGTTAAATTTAAAGAAAATACATTTTCCAGTAAAGAAAAAAGATAACGTAAAAAAGAAAAAGGTAAATAAGGCCAAGAAATAATTATTTTGGTCTTTTTATTTGACTTAAGCATTCTTTTGTGCTAATATACAAATCACCAATTATCAAAAGTTTATATGAAGGTGATAAAAGTGTATGAAAAAAGTTTAAAAATATTAGGATTAAGTGGTAATTTTGATCGAATGGATTTAGAAGTTGCATATAATAAGGCAAAGCAAAAATCAAAAAATAACTTATCAAATGAAAAAATTATAAAAGTAATAGAAGATGCTTATAATTATGTGTTAGAAGATATGCTAAATAAAGAAGAAGCTAAAATTAATATAGATAATCTTCCAAAACAAGAGTCAATAGATATAAGATTAATTACTTTAATTAAAGCTTTGGAATATACTTTAGATGATGAATCAAAAATAGATAAAGAACTTAGAAACTATGATGCTAATTCTGAGGATTTAGATAATGCTATTCATTATTTTGAATTAGTTAATATGAGAGAAGCTTTAAAAAACTTAAAATCAAGAAAAAATAAGTAAAAGAATGAAATTTGTTCATTCTTTTGTTTTTTTATGTTATTATATACTTATATAATAGTTAGGAGGAATTTAAAATGGAAAGATTATCCAAACTAGAATTTTATAGTATAGATGGTAAAAAGATAACAAAAGAAGAAAATCCAAGTGAATTTGAAAAAGCATTAAAAAAAGTAATTAGAAAAGATATAAATAGATTATCTAATAAACTTTCTAATATAACAAAAGAAATTATTAAGGAAAGTGCTATAGCAGGTTATGTTATAGAAGATGGTTTAGATGATGATATAAAAAATATTGATTCATTAATCATTAAGGTAGAAAGCATAGTAAGCGATTTAATAGTAAAAAAAGGAAGTATAAAAATAGGCTTATTTACTTCTAATAAAAAGGGTAAGAAAGACGAAATAAAATTATTAGATGAAAAAATAAATTATATTTCTAGATGCCAAAATGACATTATTGCAATAAAAAATGAATATAATAAATTACTAAAAAATAAAGATTTAAAGGGTCTTAATTTAGAAGAAAAAGAAGTTAAAAATGAAGAAAAAGAAGAAGATCCATTAGAAAGAACAATAAACTTTTACATGGCAAAGCAAGGTTAATGCTTTGCTTTATATTTAAGAAAGCAGGATAATTATGAAAGTACTTTTATATACAGAAAATGAAAAAATGATTGGAAAATCTGGACTTGGTAAAGCAATAAAACATCAAATGAAGGCACTTTCTTATGCAGGGGTACCTTACACAACTAATCCTTCTGATGACTATGATATACTTCATATTAATACTTATTTTCCAAAGTCATATATGCTTGCTAAAAAAGCTAAAAAACATGGCAAAAAAATAGTTTATCATGCTCATTCAACCGAAGAAGATTATAAAAATGGCTTTATTTTAGCTAATAAGACGTCTAAATTATTTAAAAAATGGTTAATTAAATGTTATAGTTTAGGTGATGTTATAGTAACACCAACGCCTTATTCTAAAAGACTTTTAAAAGGCTATAAGGGACTTACTGATAAGAAAATAGTAGATGTATCAAATGGTATAGAATTAGATTTCTTTAAGGAAGATAAGCATCTTAAAAATGAGTTTAGAAAAAAGTATGGATATAAAGATACTGATAAAGTTATTTTTGGAATAGGTCTTTATATTGAAAGAAAAGGAATAGTAGACTTTGTTGAGCTTGCCAAAAGAATGAAAGAGTACAAATTCATTTGGTTTGGATATAGTCCTCTTGCGGCAGCAACTAAACCAGTTAAAAAAGCAGTTCATACGAAACTTGATAACTTAACGTTTGCAGGTTACGTAGAACCATCTATAATTAAATCAGCAATGAACGGAGCGGACTTATTTTTGTTTCCGACCCTTGAAGAGACAGAAGGAATTCCTATAATAGAAGCTTGTGCATGTAAGTGTGATGCTATTATAAGAGATATTCCTATATTTGATGGTTGGCTTAAAGATGGTAAAAACGTATATAAAGCAAAAGACGTAGATGAATTTGAAAGAAAGATAAGGCTTTTCTTTGATGGTAAACTTAAGAGTTTAGCATCAAACGCATATAAGATAGCAGAAGAAAGAGATTTAAAAAACATAGGAAATAAATTAAAAAACATATATGAAGAAGTAATGCACTCTAGCAAATAATAGAGTGTTTTTTTGTATAAGGCTTTTCAATTTAAAAAATAAAGTTACCTTTTACAATTATTATTGCAATTACAATTACATCCATTAAATATAACACTTAGTATCCAAAATAATATAATAAATGGTAGGAATATAATAAATAATATTATGAATAATGGTAAAAAAATTAAAAATAATAGGAATAAACACCACATATTTTTCACATCCTTTAATTATTAAGATGCAAATAAAATAATAATAGCAATAGCAACTATACCAATTATTTGATATTTATGTTATACTCTAAATAGTCGTTTGGAGGTAATAAAATGGATTATAAGATTCCTAATCACGTTGCAATTATAATGGATGGTAATGGAAGATGGGCACAAAAAAGAGGATTAAAACGTACTAAAGGACATCAAATGGGTGCTAAGGTCCTAAAAAAGATATCTGAGTATGTTTATGATAAAAAAATAAAAGTATTAAGTGTCTTTGCTTTTTCAACAGAAAACTGGAAAAGAGATAAAGAAGAAGTAGATTACTTAATGGATTTATTTATAAAAGTATTTAAAGATAACTTTAAATCTATAAAAGAAAAAGGCGTTAAAATAGTTTTTTCAGGTGTTAAAACAAAACTTAATGATAAAGTATTAAAAGAAATGAAAAGGATGACTGAAGAAACTAAGAATAATAAAAACGGAGTATTTAACATCTGCTTAAATTATGGTGGTCAAGATGAAATAGTAGAAGCTACTAAAAAAATATCAAGTGATGTAAAAGAAGGTAAAATAAAAATAGATGATATAAATAAAGATATGTATAGCAGTTATTTATTTAATGATTTACCACCAATAGATTTAATGATAAGAACTAGTGGGGAATATAGAATAAGTAATTTTATGTTATGGCAAATGGCGTATGCAGAGCTTTATTTTACAGACGTTTTATGGCCTGATTTTGATGAAAAAGAACTAGATAAAGCAATTGATTCATTTAATAAAAGAGACAGAAGATTTGGGGGAGTAAAGAAGTAGATATGCTTCTTTTTCTTTTGTATTAAAAAAGTAGAAACATATTTTGTTTCTACTTAATGTAACCATTGGTTTTAAATCTTTCTATTGTATCTTCCTTACTTGTTTCGCCAACTATTCTGTTTAAGGTTGTCTCTTCTTCACCCTTTGTTATAAAAGCAATAGTAGGAGTACCAGATATACTTAAATATTCATTAAATTCATTATATTCTTTTTTACTCAATTTGCTATTATCTAAATGATATATAGTTATTTTATATTTTTTTAAAACACTTTTTAAAGTAGGTAAATAAGATATGCAGTGTGAGCAGTTTTCATTACCAACATAAAGAGCAAAAGTCTCTTTATTAGCCATTTTCTCTTTAAAATCATCAAGGGATATTTCTTTCATGTATTTATCGCTTGATGTACATCCTGTTAATAATATTACTAGCGTAAATATAAGTACTATACTTTTAAAAATTCTTTTCATAAAAATCACCTGTAATAATTTTATCACTTATTTTTTTATTTAACAATAAAAATGTTTTGTATTAGTCGTTTTGTGTCTATATTTGTCTAATAAAAAATATCATAATTGACTTTATTAAATATTTTATATATATTCATATTAGGAGTATTTATATGATAATAGAAGAAAAAGATAGAAAAAACAAATATAAAAAGTTCAAAAAATACATTGATAATAAGGATGCTATAATAGAAACAGATCCAATAAACGAATTAGAAGAAGCATTTATAAAAGCATTTAATGAAAAAGAAGCAAAAAAGAGGTATGAGTTCATATATGATTATATGTGTAAATACCTAGATAATAATGTATGCGTTTTATGTGATTTTAAAAATGATAAGTGCATTGCAAATAGACTAGGTAAGTCAGTTCATAAAGAAAATGGGTGTTGCTATTTTAGAAATGAGGGATTTTGTAAATTATTTAAAGATAAAAGATGTACTAATCCAAATATATCATGCAAATTATTTATGTGTGAATATGTAGAAAAAAATATAATGAAGAAAAAGTCATTACCTAAAAATTATTTATTATTAGACTTTTTCTTTAATAAAAAACAAAAAGAAATATTACAAAGAAGTTACAGAAAGAAAAAAGAAGAAACAATAAGTAAACTACTTGTAAATAGATAGTTTACTTTTTTTTATTAAATCGTTATAATTAAATTAATGAGGGAGAGTGGATATGAAAAATATAATAGAATACATAAAAGATAAATCATATTATCTTTTGGGAGGAATAGTAATAGTTATTATATTGTTAATAATTATTAACGCTTGCTCTAATAGTTCTGGTAGCTATGATAAAATAGAACAGAAAATGGTTAATGCAGCTAAAAGTTATTATGCTTCTCACAAGAAGAACTTACCTAAAGAAGAAAATGGAACGGTTAAAGTTACAATATCAACATTAATAGAATCAGAATTATTAAAAGAAGTAAAAGATCCAAATAATAAGGATCAAGATTGCTCTGGATATGTAGAAGTAACTAAAGTAGGAAAAGAGTATTCTTATACACCATTTTTAGTATGTAAAGGTAATTATGAGCCAAAATATTTAACGGACATTGTTAAATCGTCTAAACAAGATGAATATGGAAACGGTGTTTATGAAATGGGCGGCGAATACGTTTACCGTGGTGATGATGTAAAAAACTATGTATCATTTAATAATCAGTTATGGAGAATAGTTAAAATTGATAGTGAAGGTGATATAAAGCTTGTACTAGCCGGCGCAACGGAAGATACATATCCTTGGGATGATTCATACAATGCCAATTCAAATATAGGGGCAGGAATTACAACTGATTATCTTCATACTAGTATAAGAAAAACACTAAATGATTATTATAATAAAAACTTTGATAAAGATATCAAAGCTAAGATAGTAGCAAAAAATATATGTATAGGCAGATTTACTGAAAAAGATGTATTTTCACAAGAAAAAAATTGCTTGTATACTAAAGAAAATGAAAAAATATCTTTATTAAGTGTTATTGATTATAAAAACGCTTGTTTAGACGATAAATGTCAAACATTAGGAAATATGGAATGTAGTAATAGAAATTATTTAGCAGAAGATGGTATTTCAACTTGGCTTGTTAATGTTTCCTCACTAAATGATTATGAAGCGTTTGAGCTTAGAAATAGCATAAACATTTCTGCCGCAAGTAATTATAACAATATAAATCCAGTTATTTACGTTACTAAGAAGGCAATTTCAAAAGCTGGAAAAGGTTCCAAGGGTAATCCTTATATTGTTAAATAATGCGGAATCTAGAATAATTTGTCTAAATTGTAAAACATGAAGATTGTTAATTGACAAAATTAATTAAATGGTTTAATATGTATGTATAAATATTAAGGAGGAAAGAATATGATTAGAGGAATGTTTGTACTTGCTGATGCAGATGTTAGTTGCGGCGAAGGTAGTACATTAGTTAATGTTATTGCAATCGTAAGACTTGTTATGAATATAATATGCATAGCAGTACCAATAATAATGATACTTATGGGAACAATAGATTTATTTAAGGCAGTTACAGCTGGTAAAGATGAAGATATTAAAAAGAAACAAAAAGCATTAATTACAAGAATTATAGCTGGTGTCTTAGTATTTTTAGTTCCAACTATAGTAAGTGTTATCATGAATTTGATTGGTGTTTCATCTTGGAGAACATGCTGGAATAATGCAGCAAAAGGAAACTTCAAGAGTTTATTTCAAAGTGGAAATGTTTCTTCAAAATAAAAAATGGTTTTACAAAAACTGTTTTTTTTTGCTTGTTTTACTTTAAAAAGATAAAGAAAAATGTTATTATATATTTATAATGATAGAGTGTATGTTAGGATGGTGTATTTATGAAGAAGAATACAAATAGGATATTTATTAAATTAGTTGTAATTATGATAAGTTTTTTTGTTGGGATTAACAGTGCAAAAGCACTTGATACATGTGATTTTGAAAATAACTATGGAACATTAGAAACTAGAACTCAGAAAATTGTAGCTGCAGAAATTGGAAGCACTATTAATGGAACGCAGGCATATAATATGGACAACATGAAGATTACAACAGATGGTGATTGGGACAATGAGTCTACTGAAGCTGGTTATAAGGACTTTTACTGGGTATATGCTGCTAATCATGGTTATATAAAGGATGCTAAATTTACGGTTTATAGTGATGATGGTCATAGTACAAAAATAGGTAAAAAAAAATATAATGGAAAAGAACAATGTGAGTATAAAACTGATGTTACAAAATTGTGTAAAGAAACTGAAGGGCAGGAAAAGTGTGAAACTTTTAAATATATGTTTAAACTTAATAAAAAACATATTTATATGATTAAATTTGAAGGAACTTATTATGATGCTAATAATAAACTTCAAAACTTTGAAACTAAAAAATTCCTTGTAAAAAAGAGTGCTTTAGGTAATGGAGAAGATCATGTGACTACTAAACCTGCTACTACTATTATCAAAAAGAATGGAACTACAAATACTGTAACTGTTACCGCAACTGTTAAAAATAAGCATATAGATAGTGGAGATGAAACAACAAAACAAGGTCCTGCTGCTGGTATTAGAAAAGGAGAAGCTAGAGATGAAGTTATTAAAACGAACGAATCAGGTGAAATAATAAACTCTTCGGCTACAAGTTGTACGGAAGTTAGTGGTTTAATTCATGATTATTGGAAATATGTCATGATTATAGTTCCAATCTTATTAATTGTTATGATTACAATAGACTTTTTTAAGGCTTTAGCAAAGGGAGATAGTGATTCAATAAAAAAAGCCGGTAATAATACTATTAAAAGAGCTATTTCAGCGGTCGTGTTACTTGCTTTACCAGCATTATTAGGATTGATATTCAGTTGGTTTGGATTAGATTTATGTGTATAGGAGGTTTTTATGAGTATATTATTTAGTTGGTTAAGTCCATTAAGAGCAATTTGCATGGCTATTGATGGAGTTTTGTATAGTTTACTTGATAATGCTTATGATCTTGTTATTAAACTTTCTACTGCTGAACTTTTAAAACATTCAACCATTAAGAGTCTTACTGGGAATTTATATATTATATTTGGGGTTGTTGCATTTTTTAGATTAGCCATGCTATTGGTAAATTCAATAATTGATCCAGAAAAATTAAATGAAAAGGGAAAAGGACTAAGCAATATATTTTTTAGAGTTGTTGGTATGGTTATTCTACTTGCTGTAACTCCATTTTTATTTGAAAAGTCATATGACTTACAAGAAAAAATAGTTGGGGCGGATGCTAGTAAAAATATTATCTTTAAAACAATACTGGGAAATAATGCTAATATTGCATCACCAAAAAATAGTAATGCAGGAAAAGCACTGCAAAATATAGCTTTATCATCATTGATTACAATTGATGAAAATTATTTAGTAAATGGCGATCAATGCAATATAGGTAAAAAAAACAGTAAAGGTAAAGATTGTGGCTTTTATCCATTGACTTGTGTTTCTGACGGGAAAGGAAAATGTACACCTCAAGGTGGATATGTTTATGATGTTAGTAAATGTGATTGGGCTAATTGTAAAAAGGCTGTTGATCTTTATAATGAAATGTATGTAGGTGAAGATATGTCTCCTGCAAAGCTTGCACAATATGTTGGGACTAGTGGAAAAATAAAAATTGATAAGGAAGAACAAGAGGTTTATGTATATAATTACATGTTTATAATAACTGGTGTAGTTGGTGTTGCAATGACATACATAATAATTTCCTTTGCAATTGATATTGCGGTTAGGATGTTTGAACTAATAGTATTGGAAATATTGTCTCCTTTATTTATTGCAACTTTTGTTGATCCTAAATCAGCACAGTCCGGACCTTTTAAAAACTGGTTATCAGCGGTAGGCAAAAGTTATGCATCATTGTATATTAGGCTAGCAATAATAGCACTTATGGTATTATTAGTATCTATAATTAATCAATCAAAGATGTTTCAATCAATGGGAGAAGTTTCTGGTTGGGCAAAAATATTTATGGTTATAGGACTTTTAATATTTGCTAAAAAAGCACCTAAATGGATTGGTGATATGATTGGTATTAAAGGTGATGGTGGACTAGGTGGATTATCTATTGGTAAGAAACTTGGTGGTATGGCCTTAGCTGGTGGGTTAGCAAGCAAAGGATTGGATAAGCTAAAAGGACAAGGCAAAAAAACCTTGGATAATACAGGAAAAAGAGTTAAAAATAAATTAGGTAGAGCGTTTAGTGGTGCTGTGGCCGCGAACGAAGCTAGAAAGCAATCAAAAGATCTAGCTGCAAGAGGAGAACTTAGAGATGCTAATGGTAACCCAATAAGTAGAAAAACGTATTCCCAGATGGCAAGGGATGCTGCTATAGCCAAGACAAAGGCAGAACAATTAAAAAATCCTGAAAATGATTTTAGAATGTTTAAGGGAATTAGAGATAAATATGCTTCTATTGCTGCAGATGTAAACCCTAATTTCGAATCTTCTAAAGATAAGAAAATTAAGAATGCAGCAGTAGATGCACAGGCTAAATTAAAAATGGCTGGATTAGATGAAGTAAGCATGGGTGGAAAAATAAAAGATGCAAAGGATTTAGCATTAACCAAAGATTTATATGGCTCTGATATATCGAAAAAAGATAAAATGGTTAATCCAATAAATGCAGAGCAGATGAATAATTCGTTTTCTAGATTCTTTAATGGCAGTATACCAACGACCGAAGAGAATATGCAATTGGCCGCCTATGCAGCAACTGTTGAAAATGCTGCCTCAATAGATGCTCAAGGTAACATTTTGGATAAGAACGGGCATGTTTTGGAGACGAGGGATGTTGTTGATAGTAAAGTAGCTGATTATGTAAATAAAGCAAATCCTTATTTAAAACAATTGTGGGTTACTACTGCATATGAAAATAATATCCAAAAACAAAATGAGTTTGGAAGTGTATCTGAAAACCTTGTTAAATCAAATCAACGTTTAAGAGAGGCAATAATTCAAAGAGACCAATTTTTGTCTAATAATCCTGCACCGGCATTAGATGATCCATCATATGCTGATTATCAAAGAAATTTAGCTGTTTTTGAAAATAATATAACTTCTGCAACTACAGATTATAATACATATAAGGATGAGAAAGAAAAACTTGCTACAGAATATAAGAAGTCTGCTGGCTTAGATGAGAATGGCATTACAATCAATGAACCAAATGATAATGTTGGAACAATTCAAGTTAATGGAAGATACATTAATAAATATGGTGAATATGAAGTTATTACTGCCCCAGATGGAAAAAGCAAACAGTATAAATTTGTCGAAAAAGATATGTCAGATTATTTTGATTTAATTACACAAAAGATGGATGACAAATTAAATGGTGCAAAATTTAAGAAGAAATTAGATACTATAAAAGAAGAGTATTCTATTGAAAGTAAAAAAGTAGAAAATAAGAATTAGAAAGGGGAATGATGTATGAATAATGGACAATATTTGATAGCGGCAAACTCTAAAAGAGGACAACTAATATTCAGTATATTTAGACCAATAGATTTATATATAGCAATAGGTGGTAGTGTTACAACAATATTATTGTTTTTAATAATTAAACCAGATTCATTATGGCTAACTATTATAACACTACTTCCAATACTTGTTTGTGCATTTTTAGTTATTCCAATCCCTAATTATCATAATATGATGTGTGTACTTCAAAATATATATAAATTTTACTTTGTTGAAAGAAGAACTTTTAAATGGAGAGGATGGTGTGCTAAAGATGAGTTCAAATAATACTAGTAATACAACAGAAAGTTTTGTTCCAATTAGAGCTATTGTCAATAACATGATAGAACTTGATAATGGAGAAAAAATTGCTGGAGTTAAAATTGCTCCTAAAAATATATTTATAATGGAAGAAAGTGATCAATTTAATGTTATAGATAGATTAAAGGATTTCTATAATACTATTGATTTTGAATTTTGGCTTATTATAGCAGATAGGCCAGTTGATATATCAGTTTATATAGCACAGCTTCAAATGCAATATAATAATGCAAAAGATCCTGTAATTAGAAAACTTATTAACGAAGATTTAAGAAAAGCAAGTAACTTTACTGACGATGTGACAGATGTAGAATTTTATATGTTATTTAAAGAAAAACAAGTTGAGATGGTTCAGAAAAAGTTAAGATTAATGATAAATGGCTTGGCCTCAGCAGGTTTAGCATCAGGACAAGCTAATAATGATGATTTAAGAAGTATATTAGATAATTTCTTAAACGGCGGTGAAAAAACTACTTTTGGGACGGTGATGGCATAATGGCAAATATTAATATAAAAAAAGAGTTAGCACCTAAAGGATTAGAGTTTCATCCTGCTGATTTTGTTATAAGTGATAAATGGTGCACCATTTTAACTATCGTATCTTATCCAAAATGGATTACACCAGGATATTTATCTGATTTAGCAACTAGTGGTGGTGTTAAGGTTGTAATAAAACATATTCCTCTTCCTTATTCTGTAATGTCTAAAATGCTTAATAAAGAATTAGCAGAATTGAAAGATAATTATGAAAAAGAAAGAGATAAAACAGCACAAGAACAATTAAGACAAGATTACGATTCATTGAACGATTTCATTCAAACAATAGTAACCAATCAATCTAAAATCTTTGATTTTCAAATGCATGTAGTTGTAACAGCTAATAGTAAGGAAGAATTAGATACAAAGAAAATTCAAGTGAAAAATTATTTGGAATCTATGGAATTAAGAGGCATTCCTCTTAGATTTGAGCAAAAAAAGGTATTAAAATCAATTCTTCCGATTTTTCCAAAGCAAGATATAGAAGATCAGATAGGAACTCCTATAACATCTCCAACTATTGCAGCTATGTATCCATTTATTTTTGATAGCTTAAAAGATCCAGGACCATCTTGCCTTTTGGGAACAGATTTTTCTGGTGGTGTAGTTTTATTTAATCAATTTTTATACCAAGTAAGAAAAGAATTTAATAGAAACAACGCTAATATGATTATTTTAGGTACATCTGGTAGTGGTAAATCTACTGCTGCTAAACTTCTTTTAAGAACTTATATAAGAAATGAATATAAAGTTGTTGCTATAGACCCTGAGGGTGAACTTGAAGAAATGACTACACGTATGAGAGGCGACTTTATAGATCTCGGCAAAGGTGGAGAATTTGGTATGATAAATCCACTTGAGGTTATTATAGAGGCTGATGAAGAAGAACTGAAAGATGGACTGGGATACACGGTTCTTACAAAAACCTTGCAATTCTTGAAAGCTTTCATGAAATATTATGATCCTACTATAACGGAAGATGTTTTAACGATGTTTAGTGAAATAGCACAGCTTACTTATCAACGTTTTGGTATATCTTTTGAAACAGATTTTTCTCATTTAAGTTCAGAACAATACCCAACTTTTTCAGATTTATACGAAACATTAGTAAGAAGATTAGAGGCTTATGGTGATCAAGTAACCCATGAAAGAGATATTTTAGAAAAACTTGAGCTAAAAATAAGACCTCTTGTTAAAGAGTTAAAGTTTTATTTTGATGGTAAAACAACCATTCATCCACAGTCTAAATTTATTGTATTTAATATAAGAGATCTAATGAATGCTGATGAAAATATAAGAAACGCGTTATTCTTTAACGTTCTTAAATATGCTTGGAGTCATTGTCTTGATAGATCTATAAATACTATAATGATGGTAGATGAGGCGCATATGCTTTTATCTAGTAAAAATAGTATAGGAGCTGATTTCCTTGCTAATATACAAAGACGTGCTCGTAAATATAATAGTGGTACTGTTGTAATAACACAACAACCATCAGATTTCGCTGATCCTTCGGTAATAACGCAAGGTAAAGCTATATTTGATAATGCTTCTTACTATCTTGTTATGGGACTAAAAAAGCAAGCTGTTGAAGATCTTGGTATGCTAATAGATTTAAATGATCAGGAAAAGGAAAGTATAAAAAAATATAATCAAGGTGAAGCTTTATTTGTTTGCGGAAGCAGAAGAATGCGTATAGATGTTATTGTAACAGAAGCTGAATTGGATTCATTTGGTGAAGGTGGAGGTTTATAAAAATTGGATTTTATCCAATTTTTTATTTTGCTTTAGTTTGATACGTTCGACATTTTATGATATAATTTTTACATGATATGGTGGTGAGGACATGAATGAGTATAGAAAAGATCAAGATGAAAAGATAGAAAATCTTGATTTAAATGATATGAATTTAGAAGTTAAAATAAAGCCAACAGAAGTTAAAGTAGAAAATTTGGATTTTGAAACAGACTCAAGTATTAGCAATACTAATACGAATGTAGAAAATAATGGATTTGATGATGCAGCAGAGAATTTAACTGATGATCAATTGTCTAATGAAGCTTTCCAGGATAGTAAAGCATCGGATAAAATGACGACAGGTGAGAATCAAGATGTTCAGTCAGCTTATGATTCTCCTTCGAATGACCAGTTGCAACAAAGTGATGATTTAGTTGAAAGCGGAGATCAAGAAAATTCATTTGATGAAGGAGATTTAAAAGAACCTGAGGCAGGAGAAAAAAATAATGAACAATCTTTTGGTGAAAATATTTCGAATGGTCAATCTAGTGGAGAAGCGCCGGTAAATGATCATACTAATTCAGAAAATTCTGGTGGGAATAAAGAAGGCGGAAAATCACAAAATGATAATTTGGAGAATAAAAAAAATGATAACAATTTAAATAATAATCCTGAAAACAAAAAAGATGCAAATAAGGATTCAGGAGAAAAAAAGAATCGTGACAATGGTCAAAATAATTCTGATTTAAATAATAAAAAGGATCAAGATACAAGCAAGACCCCACAAGATAATAAGAAGAAAAATGAAAATTCATCGCCTTCAAAATCTAACAATAATAAGCCTGAAATGGGGAATAAAGAAAAACAACCAAGTGGTTTGAACAAAAAAAGAGATGATTTAAAAAATAAATGGAATAATAGGCCAAAGACTCCAAAAGATTTTGCAAACAGAGCAAAAAACGGAATTAAAAATCGTGCTAAAAATAGGTATAATAATTCAGGGTTGGGAAAAGCCATAAATAATGGTAAAAAAGCGATTCAAGGTGGAAAAAAAGCAGCGCAGAAGACGAAAGTTGCAGCTAAGGCTATAGGCGCGTTTTTAAAAACGCCAGCTGGTTTAATAACTCTTGGTGTAATAGTAGGATTATTGTTAATAATGATTTTAATTATAATAGTGCCAAGCATGTTCGCTTCAGGATCACCACTTGTTGGTGGAGAAGTTCAAGAAGAGGAAAATTATAACAGGTATTCTGAAGTAGATCAAAAAACAATAGAAAAATTAAAGTCAATAGCGCAAAAATATTCATCAGGTAATCCTTCTTATGCAATGGCGGCAACACTTTATCCTTACATTGAGGAAATGCAAAATGGAAATGTAAATTCAATTAGGGGAAAAACTAATACTTCTCAATCTGATGATGAAGATGCTTATGATGATTCGGATAATTCGGATGATTCAGATGAGAAAGAAGATTTAAAAGAGGATGAAAATGATTCTATTTCTAATGATCTATATTTAGAATTATTTAGACAATGGAAATATAGAAGAAAATTCACAAAATTGTTAAAAGAATCACAAAGTGGTGATGACAATTTGACTGAATATTTAAAAAATACTTGGTTTAAAAAAGATGCAGGTTATAAAGAATTATTTGATGGAGTTAAAGATCAAAGTGCTTTGGCTGATGCAATTATAAGTGATATTCAAGATCAAAAAGATGATTTTAAGGGATATTTCTTTGAAAATTGTTCTACAACATATGGTTCTCAATCTGCTGGATCAGTTGAAGTAGATGAAATGCTTAAGGGAAATATTTTGGTAGATGTTAAAATATCTAGTTGCACTACTGGTAAGAATGTATGGGATTGTGAAAGTATATATGACTCTCCGATAGATATAGCAAAATATGTAAAAGGTGTTACATATGAAGAAATTGGTGTAAGTGGTTCATCGGATATTGAAAAAGTAAAAGCTCAAATGGTTGCAGCTAAAAGTTATGTTATTGGCAGAGCGAAATCAATGGGTTGGGGAGTTAGAAAGGATAATTCAGGAAACTATATAGTTACAATAAGAAATAATACTAACGATCAAGATTATTGTGATATAGATGTAGGGTGTAAAAGTGGCAAAACAAAAGTTAACTCCGATAATCTTAGATCAGCAGTAGATGATGCTACGAGAGCAAAACTAGATGAAGCTTGGGAGGCTACTAAAAATGTTTACATTCAAAATAGTAAAGGTTCTTTGGTAGGAGAATTTTGCAATAGCAGAACAGGAATATGTAATTTATGCAAAAAAGGAACTTGTTTAGCACATGTAGAACTAGAAAATTATTCATCTGTGTCTTATGATAAAATACTTACTGATCAGTATAGTTCTTATTCACTTGTTACTGTAGAAGGGGAATTTGCTTCGGCAGTAGTTGGAACATCAAACACAACCTGTTCAACTACAAATGATAATTCAAATTTCATTTATTATGCGCAAAATGATTATGCAAATACTGCTTTTTGTGGAAGATCTTTATCTAGCGGAAAAAATGGCTGTGCAAATGGAGACTCAATTTGTACTTCAGGATGTGGTGTTACATCGGCCGCAATGGCAGTTGCAACATTAACACAAAACAAATCTATAACGCCTGAAACCATAAATTCGAGTGCAAGAGTGGGAACAGATTGTGGTTCTGATGGAACAACAGGAAGCTTATTTCCTTATGTTTCTAGTAATAATGGACTTGAAGCAAAAAGTATAAGCACGAAGAAAGATATTATATCTACGCTAGATTCTGGCGGGTTAGTTATTGCTAATGTTGCTGGTGTATTTGGTGACGGAATCTACAAAACTGATGGTGGTCATTATGTTGTTATTAGAGGATATAGTGGTGATAACGTATACATTGCAGATCCTTGGCAAAATCAATCTATGATAAAACATTGTGAAGAATTTGATTCAAGTAACCATTGTACTAAATTAAGTACGGACTTTGATACATTCGTGTCTAATGTTAAAAATCATGGTGCGGCAGGATTTTATGCAATTACCGGTGGTATTTCTTTTAGTGAATCTGGGTCATCTGGAGCATCACAAGGAACTGGTGAAACAACAGGATATTTAACTAGCCCATTTGGTAAAAATGAAACAAATAGTCAAGCAAAGAATCATCTAAATGGAAATTCATCAACGCTTTATTATAATAGCGGTGGATATCATGGAGCAATTGATTTTGCTGTTACTTCAGGAACTAAAGTTTATGCTATGGATGGCGGAGAAGTTGTGACTGCTCATAATGATACCGGTAACGCATATGGTAAATATATAATAATAAAATTAAACACAAAAGAAAAAACATATTATAATTTGTATGCACATCTTTCTAACATTAAAGTCAAAGAAGGCGAAAAAGTATCTCAAGGTCAATTAATTGCTTTATCAGGAAATACTGGAACAAATACTACAGGGGCACATTTACATGCGGAATTAATTAATTCTATAAGTTGTTTGGGACATACGTGCAGCGGTACACATTATAACGTTCTTAAATATATTGGAACTAAGAAAACATATGTTGGTCAAAAATGTGACGGTAAAGGATGCTGATAAAATGAATAAAAAAATAAAATATATATTAATAATAGTTTGTGTATTACTTTTGACAGGATGTACTGTCAGAAGTAATATAACACTTGAAAATAACGGAAAAACAAAAGAGGAAGTATATTTGCTTAATAAAACGGAAAACTTAACATCAGATAAATACTCTTTTGAAAAATTGATGGATATGATGGTAAGTCCTTATAAACAAGTTCTTGATTTTAAGGCGTATTCTTATACATATGAAAAAGGAAAAAAACTAAGTGGTGTAAAGGTTTATAAAAGTTATAAAAACATATGTGACTATTTTAATAATTCTGCATTAAATCAATATGTATATAAATACATGAGTTGTACGGAAAATGATTATTATTATGAAATAAAAAATGCAACAGAGTATATACCATATTGTGCTCAATGTGCAGAATGGCCAGAACTAGGTGATGTAGAATTGAAGATAAAACTTCCAGTATCTGCAACAGAACAAAATGCAGATGAAGTGGATGGCAATACTTACATATGGAAATATGATGAAAACACTAAAGATAAAAACTTTTACTTAAAAATAAGCAAGAGTGCTTTGGAAGAAAGTAAAAAAAATTATATTAAAAACCAAGAAATCAAAAAAAATAGATCTAAAATTATTAATATTGGAATTATAGTTGGTGTTATTTTGTTAATTTCATGTGTGATATTTGCATTTTACAAAAAATATAAAAAAAATAATTTTGATTATGAATAAAATATTATACCAAATACATTAAATATTTGGTATAATATTTTTATATGAATGATTTATATCGTTTTAAGGGGAGGCTTTAGTATGAAGCTAAAATTTAGAGCAGAACATAAAGATTTTGTGGCTTATGCATGGGCTTGTTTATTATTGTTAGTGATTGTTGCTTTATGTGTTAGAAACTTATACCATGTAACTGATGCTGGAACTAGCACGACAACTGAAACATTGGGGTGGACTTTTAATTTTATACCAGCATTTTTTCCACCATATTTAGGTTATACTATTCTTTTTTGGATACTTGCAGTTGTTCTTTTAACAGCAAGTGTATCAAGCAAATTTTTTACTACTGAAAAAGGTTTTGGTATAGTACAAGGTAAAAAAGAAGATGGTTTTGGTAGATTTGCTAAGGAAGATGAATATAAAAATTTCAAAGATGTAGAGCCTGTTGAACTTACGGCAAAGGAAAGTACGGCAGCAGGTTTTCCACTTGTTTACGATAAAAAGAAAAATTTAGTATACGTAGATAATGGAGAGGCTCACTCACTTGTTATTGGTGCTACTGGTTCAGGTAAAACTCAAATGGTAATTAATCCATTAGTTAATATTTTATCTAAAAAGGGTGAATCAATGGTTATTACCGATCCTAAGGGTGAAATATTTGAAAAGAATGGTGAAATGTTAAAGGATTTAGGATATGACGTTATAGTAGTTAACTTCCGTGATCCTCAAAATGGTAGTTGTTGGAATCCTTATACATTACCATATAAGTATTATAAAGAAGGTAATCAAGATAAAGCAAATGAACTTTTAAATGATATGGCTATTAACATAGCAACTGATGAGAAAGCTGATGATCCTTTCTGGACTAATTCAGCAGCCGACTATTTAACGGGTTTATCTCTTGGAATGTTTGAAGATGCACCAGAAGATGAAATAAGTATTTCAACGGTAAACTTAATGATAACGGTTGGTGAGGAAAAAGTTGGAGCATCAACTTACATTAAGGAATATTTTAAATTTAAAGATCCGGCAAGCCCTGCTGCAATTAACGCATTAGGAACGGTAAACGCACCACAAGATACTAAAAACTCAGTACTTTCGGTATTAAAACAAAAAATAAAAGTGTTTGCTGTTACTCAAAATTTAGCAGAAATGTTATCACGTAGTGATTTTGATATGGAAACAATAGGTGAGAGAAAAACAGCAGTATTTATGATTATACAGGATGAAAAAACAACGTATCACGCACTTGCAACAATCTTTGTAAAACAATGTTATGAATCATTAATTGCAGTTGCACAAAGACATGGTGGTAAGCTTCCTGTTAGAACAAACTTCTTGCTTGATGAGTTTGCTAACATGCCTAAGTTTAAAGATATTACAACAATGATTACGGCAGCTCGTTCAAGACAAATAAGAATGACAATGATCATCCAAAACTTTGCACAGTTAAAACAAGTTTATGGTAATGAAGATGCTGAAACAATTCGTGGTAACTGTGGTAATATTTTATATTTGTTAACCGGTGAATTATCAGCGTTAGAGGAGATAAGTAAACTATGTGGTGATAAAATAGTAAAAGTAGGTAAGGATAAAAAAGAGGAAACAAGACCACTTATTACTGTTACTGAACTTCAAAGATTTAAGCAAGATGAAGTACTTATTTTAAAACATCGTCTTCCGCCACTTAGAACAAAGTTCTTACCATTTTGGAATACTGATTTCGGATATGGTAAAAATAATGCTGAAGTTCCACCTGCTAAGGTGACTTCTCATGAACAAAGAAAAATAAAATTATTTGATATAAGAGAATTTGTTAAGAAGAAAAAAGAAGAAAAGAGAAATGAACTATTTGGTGGTAGTGGGGAAGCAAATCCATTTGGTGGGGGTATGACACCTAACCCGTTTGGAGGAAATGCAAATCCGTTTGGGCGATCACCATTTACATCTCCATCAAATCCAAATCCTTTAGCAGCCTTTGGTGCTACTACTAACACGCCATCAGCGCCTTCACCACTTAATTCAGCCTCATCATCTAATAATAGTAGTGATGACTTAGATATTGATGCTATGATGAAAAAGATTGATGCTAGAATAGCAGAGTTAGAAGAAGAAGAAAAAAGGGAAAAAGAGGCTGAAGATAACGAACTTAAAGCATCAGAACAAAAGATGGTTGAAGAAAAAACTGCTGATGTTAAAGACAACAAAGATAAACCAAGTTTAAATGATTCAACTATTGATAGTAATAAACTTGAATTTCCTTCATTTGATAGCAAGGATATATCAAACTTTGGAAATACAAATAGTGAAGCAAAACATGATATGTTTGATGATATGATTGAAGATTTATCTTTTGATGAACCTATTGATAAAAACGATGCTATCAAAGATGAAAATATCTTGAAGGATGATAAATCAGAAATTAAGGCTGAAGAGCCCATAAACAAGCAAGCTGATGATAAAAATGGCAAATCTAATGTTTATAGAAATACTGAAGAAATAGATAAAATTATGAATACAAAAGATTCTTCAAAAGATGATGATGATTTCTTTGATGAATTCTTTGAATAAAAGCACATTAACGTTGTGCTTTTTTTCATATATTATAATGGTGATGTTATGCAAATTAAAATTAACGAAATAAAGAATAAAAAAAATATAATAGATATAAGAACAAGATTTGAATTTAATGAATTTAATATTGGAGGAAGAAATATTACAAGAATTAATTTACTTAGAAATCCAGAATATTATTTAGATAAAAATAATACATATTATATAGTTTGCAATAAAGGAACGGAAAGTTTATCTTGCACTAAAATACTTAATGCTCTTGGATATAATTGTTATAGTGTAGCAGGAGGAATTGATGATTTAAAGAAACTTTAAGGTTTCTTTTTTTATTGCAAAATATGACAGTTTTTTTAAAAATAATTCATATAATAGATGGCTAAACAAAAGAAAGGACTATGTTATGAATTATTATGAGAAAATAAAAAACGAATTAATAAATAATGAAGTATATAAAAAGGTAAAGGATTATTCGAAAAATAGAAGTGATTTAAATACGTATTACAAAGTTGGTAAATTATTAAATGATGCTGGAAAAAGTTATGGAGAAGGAATTATAAAGAAGTATTCTGATATGCTAACTAAAGAGTTAGGTAAGGGATATGGATTATCAAATTTAAAAAATATGAGAAGATTTTACAATATTGCAAAAAGCCAGACAGTGTCTGACCTTTTGAGTTGGAGTCATTATGTTGAACTTTTAAAAATAGATGATATAAATAAAATTAATTATTATATAAGAATAACAGAAGAACAAAACCTATCAGTAAGAAAGTTAAGGAAGCGTATAAAGTCT
>OGHO01000241.1_pt1 | contig 82807 bp, 58 predicted proteins | sample 1571421 | NCBI WGS metagenome assembly OGHO01 (sample SAMEA2581937, study PRJEB24529) | metagenome | biome: Human gut stool | place: China | collected 2011
TAAATCATTGCAAACCTAATATTTACACCTTTTTTCGCCTCTCGGAATACAAATGAGTAGTACTAAAGTATGTCCCATTTGCGCCACACGAGAGCAAGTGCAAAAATGCCCTATAAAATCGGAAATCAATAGCTGCGGGCGAACAGCACGCGGCGGTGCGACGGCTTCCCGGAGAAGACGCAGACGCCCTCCTCGTCGGGTGCATCGACCGGAATGCAGCGGATCGTGGCCTTCGTGGCCTCCTTGATCGCCACCTCGGTCTCCACCGTGCCGTCCCAGTGCGCGAGGAGGAAGCCTCCCTTCTCGTCGAGCACCCGCTTGAACTCCTCCCACGTGTCGACCTTCGTAATCATTGACTCGCGGTAATCGAGCGCCTTTTTATAGATATTTTCCTGAATCTCGGTCATCAGCCCCTCGATGCGCTCCACGAGTCCCTCCTGCGAAACGGTCTGCTTCTCAAGCGTGTCGCGGCGCACCAGTTCGATCGTGCCGTTCTCCAAATCGCGTCCGCCCATGGCCAGCCGCACGGGCACGCCCTTGAGTTCGTACTCGGCGAACTTGAAGCCCGGACGCACGTTGTCCCGGTCGTCGATCTTCACGCTGATACCTTTGTCTCGCAACGCCGCGGCAATCGTCCCGAAGCGGGCACAGATCTCGGCGAGCTGCTCGGGGGTCTTGTAGATCGGGACCATCACCACCTGGATCGGGGCGAGTTTCGGCGGCAGGACCAGGCCGTTGTTGTCCGAATGAGCCATGATCAGCGCGCCCATCAGACGGGTCGAGACGCCCCACGAGGTCGCCCACACATATTCCAACTTGCCCTCCTTGTTGACGTACTGCACGTCGAAGGCCTTGGCGAAGTTCTGCCCCAGGAAGTGCGACGTCCCGCTTTGCAGCGCCTTGCCGTCCTGCATCAGCGCCTCGATGGTGAGCGTGTCCTCGGCCCCCGCGAAGCGCTCGTTGGGCGACTTGTGTCCCACGACGACGGGCAGCGACATCCACTCCTCGGCGAATTTCTGGTAGACATGGATCATCTTCGTGGCCTCCTCGACGGCCTCCTCGCGCGTGGCGTGCGCCGTGTGGCCCTCCTGCCACAGGAACTCGGCCGTACGCAGGAACAGGCGCGTACGCATCTCCCAGCGCACGACGTTAGCCCACTGGTTGCAGAGGATCGGCAGGTCGCGGTAGGACTGAATCCAGTTCTTATAGGTGTTCCAGATGATCGTCTCCGACGTCGGGCGCACGATCAGTTCCTCCTCCAGTTTGGCGTCGGGATCGACCACGACGCCCTTCCCCTCGGGATCGTTCTTCAGACGGTAATGCGTCACCACGGCGCACTCCTTGGCAAATCCCTCGACGTGGTGGGCCTCCTTCGAGAAGAAGGATTTAGGGATGAAAAGCGGGAAATAGGCGTTCTGGTGTCCCGTATCCTTGAACATCTTGTCCAGCGCGGCCTGCATCTTCTCCCAGATGGCGTAGCCGTAGGGTTTGATGACCATACATCCGCGGACGGCGGAGTTCTCCGCAAGTCCCGCCTTCACGACCAGGTCGTTATACCACTGCGAGTAGTTCTCGTCGGACTTCGTGAGGTCCTTCAGTTCCTTTGCCATATCGTATCGGTTTTTACTTTTATTTCGGACTGCAAATATAGTAAAAAAATAAAGGCCCGTCGCAAAGACAGGCCTTTATATTATATGTACCGCCCCGTCAGAAGCGGAATCCGAGCGTCAGCGCCACGTTGTGACGGTTGATGTCGGTCGAATAGACGGCACTCTCGGTGTACCCTGCCTTGTCCTCGGCGTAGAACAGGTGGTAGTCCGTGGTCTTCGACGACATGTACTGATAGGCCAGGTCGAGCAGCACGCCCCGGGCCAGGACGAATCCCACGCCGGCGCCGTAATAGGTCGTCTGCTTGATGACGGGCGATGCCGGCGGAAACTCATCGTCCCGGACCATCGAATCGCTGAAGCCGAAGCCCGCACGCAGCGACAGCACCGGCAGGGGTTTGAACTCGGCGCCCACGCGCACGATGTTCGATCCCTTGAAATTCTGGCGGAACGAATCGTTGTACCACGACTGCGAATCCAGCCCCGAGGGATTGTCCTTGATGCGGATGCCGTTGTACCAGTCGCGCTCGTAATCGACCGAAATCACGCCCCGCTCGCCGAACGTGTACGACGCACCGAACATCAGCCGTGTCGGCGAGACGAACGACCAGCCGTTGGGTCCGTCGTCGACCAGCAGCGGCGAAGTCATGTTGGGGTCGCCGGCCGTCGAGATATAACCCTCCTTGTCGGGCTTCACGTTCGGGTCCGTATCGTTGTTGGCATAGGCCAGTCCGGCCGCGGCGCTCTGGAATTTCCGGTCGAGCGAATAGTAGGTCGGGGTATGGATCGCCGCACCGAGGCGCAGGTTCGCCGTCGGGCGGTAGACGATGCCCGCCTTGAAGTTGACGCCCGTGCCGTCCACGATCACGCTCTGGTTCAGCTTCCACCGGAGCAGCTGGTAGTCCAGCCCGGAGTTTCCGAAATCGGGCGTGTTCTGGCTCGGCGTGTCGTAGAAATACTCTTCGACATAGTCGATGTATTTGCGCTGGTAGACGCTCTGAATGCCCAGCGACGCGCCGATGTAGATTTTATTGTTGATGTTGGCGCCCACCGAAAGCACGTACTCGCCGACCGAGCCTTTGCTCCGCAGCATCGTGTAGTGATCGACGCCCGCATTCGGGGCCACCCACGTCGGCTTCCATGTCCCGGGATCGTCGGGATCGGTCTGGTCGATCAGGAATCCGCGGTAAGCCAGCGCGGCGTTCCAGTATTCGGGAGCAAAATTGTTCCAGTTCCAGTCGCCCGAGCCGCCTCCGTTGTAGAAGTCGTTCTTCGACATGCCGCTCCAGTTCAGCTGGCGCGCATAGGCGTCGCCGATCGTACCGCCCTGGTTCTGCCGCACGAACCCGTAGTCGTAGTTGAAATCGGCGATGCGGTTATAGCCGAAGCCGATATTGAGGCTGATGAGCGAGCGCGAACCCTCGTAGGCATTGATCACGACGCCGATATTGGCCATCGAAAAGCGGTCCCGCGAATTGCGCCCGTACTCCGGGGCGTTGCTCTTGCTCCGCGCGAAGGACATCATCGGCGTGATCGAAATATCGCCGTGGCGGTACATGCCCAGACCTGCCGGGTTGATCGACATCGACGAAAGGTCGGCGCCCAGCGAGGTGAAAGCCCCCGCCATGGCCATGGCCCGCGCCGTGCCGAAGTTGAACTGCGTCTGCGAGAGTTCGATCATATCGGTCGGCATCAGCAGGTCCTTGTCCATCAGGAGTCCGCCCGATTGCTGGGCCGAGGCCCCGGCCGCCGTCGCGGCGGCCGCAAGCGTGATTATCAGTCGTTTCATAGTCGTTTACACATTAAGAAAGTCAACCGTTAACGGCCGCCGGAGTTGCGGTAGCTGCCTCCCGAGGAGGTCGTACCCGACCCGCCGCGCGAACCTCCGCCGTAACTGCCGCCCGACGACGAACTGCCGCGGTTGTAGGACGACGAACTGCCGCTGTTATAGCTGTTGCCCCGGTCGTAGGTGTTGCCGCCGGAATTGCGGTAATTGCTGTCGTTGTAACGGCTGCCGCTGCTGCGCGACGAACTGCCCGAATTATAGCGTCCGCCGGACGAGTTCCGCCCGCTGCTGTTGTCACGCACGCCGAAGGTATTCCGGCCGCTGCTGCCGCCGCCGCGCATCGACCCGGTGGAATGCGAGCTGTAGCGCGATCCCACGCCGTAGCGGGTTCCCGAAGGCGACGTGTAGGGATTGGGCCGGCGCACGATGTTCGAGTGGTAGGGTCTTCCGCCGCCCCAGCCGTGGCTCGGTCCCCAGTGGCCGTGGCCGTGCCATCCGGGACCCCAGCCCCAGCCCGGTCCGTACCAGGGGTCGTACCACGAACTGTACCACGGTCCCCAACCGGGTCCGTACCAGGGATTGTGCCACGAGTTCCACCCGAAGCTCCAGCCCCAGCTGCCAAACGAGAAGCTCGGCCCCCAGGGCCTGTTCCAGCCGTAGTACCACGGATCGGAGTAGATCACCGTGCCCCACGATCCGAACATCGAGGTGATGTATTTGGGTTCCACCCACACCTGGTCGCCCATGACCACGATGTTGTAGAACGCCGGGTCGTAGGCCGACACGTAGTTGAAGGCCGAACTGTAACGGGCGTTGATGTAGCTCGACGGCATCTTGTAGGTCGGCGACTCGAATCCGCGCAGACGACGGGCGTAAGCACTTTCATAGTCGTCGGCCAACACGCTCTCGTAAGGATTTGCGTCCGCAGAGCGGTATTCGTAATAGCTATTTTCCGCGGCTGCGGCCTTCGCTTCGGCGATCCGTGCCTCCCATTCGGCCTTGCGGGCTTCGGCGGCAGCGCGCTGCGCCTCGGCCTCGGCCTGCTTCCTGCGGGAGATCTCCGTCCTGTCATGCACGGCGTAGAGATCGTCGGAAGCATACCCCGCCGAGGCGTAGTAAGCCGACGAGCAGCTTGCGAGGCCTGCGGACAGGATGACGGTTCCGAATAAAATTTTCAACTTTTTCATAGCGCACATCATGTTTGCGTTAGTTCTCCGAGTACCAAACGAAAACCGTACCGGTTTTAGTATCGTTCATCCTTATAAACGGCCGCGCACGGGAAATACTGCATGCGCGAATGCGGATCCGTTCGTTTGCAAAGATAGTGCAAGCCGAGAGCAGAGGCAAATTTATTTGACTATGCCGAGGCGCCGCCTATCTAAGCGGAGGTTTATCCTCCGCAAAGATACGAATCAGCGGGAGCAAAAACAAGCCTGCCTGCACTTTGCCGAGCGGGAGTATCTTCGACGAAGTCAAAGGTACGAATAATTCCGGAAAAGCAGTAAAACCTCGGCTTCCGGAGGCGTTTTTTCAACCAAAAGTGATTTTTTCCGCACGAAAATGTGCGAAAATAAAAAATATGTCTATATTTGCAGTCCCAAAACAACGGTTTTGGGTCGGGAGAGCGGGCGCAAGTCCTCCTCCCGCGACCGAAAAGGAGAGGTGCCGGAGTGGTCGATCGGGCCGCACTCGAAATGCGGTGTACGGGTAACTGTACCGGGGGTTCGAATCCCTCTCTCTCCGCCAGAAGAAGCTGAATATCAGCAAAATGCACCGAAACGTCCGGCTTACAAGGCCGGACGTTTTTCTTTCCGGCCCCGCTCACGCCACAGCCGCTCCGGCTTCCGTCCCCGGCGTTCCCATCGTCTCCACCGTCTCCGGCCGGACAGACCGGGAAGAACGCCGGGAAATGCCTCGAATAGGCCCGTTTGTTTGGGAACGTCCCATTGCCGAATCGTCGGTTTTTTGTAATTTGCGGCGATTTTACCGCTTTGCGGCAAAAATACACGCGCAATCGCAGGCCGGCGGCCTGTCTTTTGCCGGATTCCGGAACACGCTGTTTCCATAAATGCTGAAAAAGATTCTCAAACATACGCTCCGGACGCTGCTCGTCATTCTCCTCGTCCTGCTGCTGGTCCCGGCGCTGCTCTACGTTCCGGCCGTCCAGGACCTGGTCCGTCGCCGGGCCGTCGCTTATGCGTCCCGGACGCTCGGCATGGAGGTCTCCGTCGAACGCATCCGCCTCGCCTTCCCGCTGCGGCTGACGGTAGACAACACCCTGCTGGCCGACGGGGCGGACACGCTCCTTCGCTGCGGAAGGCTTTCGCTCGACGCCGCCCTGTGGCCGCTGATCCGCAAAGAGGTCGTCATCCGGAACTTCGCGCTGGAACGCGTCGCCGCCCACTATAAGGACACCTTGGCGGGCATGAACCTGCGTGTGGCTGCGGGAGCGTTGTCCCTCGAAGCCGCCCGAGCCGATCTCTCGGCCAACGCGGCCGGCATCGCCCGGCTCGTCCTGGCCGACGCGGACATCCGTCTGGACCTGACCGAAGCGGCTCCCGCCGGGAAAAAGGACAGCACCGCCGCCCAGCCGTGGACCGTAGGGCTCGACCGGATCGCGGTCTCGAACCTCGCCTTCGGGATGCGGACCTCCCCCGCAGTCTCCGAACTCTCCGTCCGCCTGGCCGACGGGACCGTCGACACCTGCCGGGTGGGGCTGGAGAGCCAGCAGGTCTCCGTGAAAAGCGTCCTGCTCGACCGGGGCGCCTATTCCTACCTCACCGGACCGGCCGAAGCGGAAAACGAGGCTCCCGCCAAGACGGCCGAACCGTCCGCCCCGTGGACCGTCCGGGTCGGCAGCGTCGCGCTGACCGGCAACAGCGTCGAATACGGCCGGCTGGGCCACCGTCCCGCCGCGGGGTTCGACCCTGCGTTCATCTCCCTCGCGCCGCTCGACCTCACGATCGATTCGGTGTACAGCCGGGGCGCCGACATCGCCCTGCAAATCCGCCGGATGGCGTTCACCGAACGCTGCGGGCTTTCGGTCCGCGACCTGACCGGACGCGTCGGGATGGACGCGTCGGGCATCGTCCTCTCGGGGTTCGACCTGCAAACCGCCTTCTCCCGGATCCGGGCGGAACTCTCCGCCGGAGCCGGAATTCTGAAACTGGAGCCGTCATCGCCGCTCGACGCCGCCCTTTCGGCCGACCTGAATACGAAGGACCTGAAATACCTCTCCCCGGAGGCCGTCCCGCCCGTGCTGGACGACCGGATCGTCCGGCTGACGTTCTCCGCGACGGGAACGCTGGGCGACATCGAAAAGACGCAGCTGGAAATCTCGTCGCCCGGACACCTCGGCCTCAAAGCCGACGCCGCGGCGAAAAACCTGCTCGACACCGAACGGATGGAGGCTTCGGCCCGCTTCGAAGGCGACTTCCGGGACCTCTCGTTCCTCAAGGCGCTGCTCCCCGACACGGCCCTGCGGCGGCGCGTGGCGATTCCGGCCCTGATCCGGCTCCGCGGCTCCGCCGGGGCGGACAGGGGCACGTTCTCGACGGCTTCGACACTCTCGGCCGACGGCGGCGAACTTTCCGTGAAGGGGCGGTTCAACCCCCGCGAACAGCATTATGACGCCGCGATCCGGGCCGACAGCTTCCCGCTCAACCGTTTCCTCCCGGCCGATTCGCTGGGGATCGTCGACCTGACCCTGCTGGCCCGCGGCACGGGCTTCGACCCGCTGCTGCCCCGGACCCGGACGAGCTTCCGGGCACAGATCGACCGCGCGGAGTTCGGCGGCCGCGATTTCGGAGGCATCGAACTCGACGCAGAACTCGACAGCCAGCGCCTTTCGGGACGAATCTCCGACCGCGACGAAGCGCTCCGGCTGCTGCTGCTCGTCTCCGGAACGCTGACCGAACGGGAACAGCGCGTCGGCCTCTCGGGCAGTGTCTTCGGGTTCGACCTGGCGGCACTGGGCGTCACCCCGGAGCCGATCGGCGGATCGTTCACGCTGAATGCCTCCGCATCCGCCGCCGGAAAGGGCGCCTACGCCGCCCGCATCGCGCTGGACAGCATCGAAATCCGGAACAGACACCGGACGGACCGCATCCGTCCGACGAGCGTTTCGCTGCGCACCGACTCGGCCGCAACCCGGGCCGAAGCGGTTTCCGGCGACCTGTCGCTGACCTTCTCCACACCCCAGTCCGCAGACTCGCTGATCGCGGCGCTGACCCGGAGCGCCCGGACGCTGGCCGGACAGATCGACACGCAGAGCGTCGACATGGAGCAGCTGAAACCCGCGCTTCCCGACTTCGCCCTGCGGGTCTCGGCGGGTCCCGACAACATCCTCAACAGCCTGCTGAAATCCCGGAAAATCGCCTTCGACAAGCTGAACGCCGAAGGGATGAGCTGCGACTCGCTGCCCGTTTCGGTCCGCCTGCGCACGGAGGGACTGACCTACGGGAACGTGGTCCTCGACACCGTGACGGCCGACATCCGCCAGAACGGAAAACGGTTGGAATACGTCCTCGGGCTGGCGAACGCCCCCGGGAATCTCGACAACATCGCCCGGGCCGGACTGTACGGCCACCTCGTGCGGAACACCGGGCAGGTGAACCTTTACCAGCGCAACCGCGCCGGCCGCGAAGGGTTCCGTTTCGGGCTGGACGTGACGTGGACCGACAGCCTGATCCGCGCAAGCGTGACGCCTTCCGACCCGCTGTTCGGCTTCGAGCCGTGGACGGTAAATCCCGGCAACTACCTCATATACCGCTTCGACAAGCGCGTGGAGGCCGACCTTGACATGACCCACGGCGACCAGCGGTTCGCGATCCGCACGCCCCCGGGCGGCGGCGCATCCGACGACATCCGCCTCGACATCGCCGGACTGAACATCGGCCCGGCCCTGGGACTGTTCCCCTCGGCCCCGCCCGTCGACGGCGTGCTGGGCGCGAACCTGGCGCTGAACCTCGCGGCGGACAGCCTCTCCCTCCGGGGCGGGGTCTCGGTGGCGGAACTGACCTACGACAAGCAGCGCTTCGGCAACGTCGACCTCGGACTGTTCTACAAACAGGACCGGGGACACCTCGCCGACGCACGCCTGACGCTCGACGGAGCCGAGGTGCTGGCCGTGCAGGGGGACTACCGCGAGGAGCGCGAAAGCCCGCTCGACCTGACGGTGACCGTCCCGGGCTTCCCGTTGCAGCAGGCCAATGTCTTCCTGCCTGCCGACCTGCTCCGCCTTTCGGGCAGCCTGCAGGCCAGGGTCCACGCGGGCGGCACTCCCGGGCGGCCGAAACTCGACGGAGGCGTGCGGTTCGCCGGGACCGACATCCGCGTCCCGATGATCGGCACGTCGTTCGGCCTCTCCGCGGATACGATCCGCATCGCCGGCAGCCGCATCCTGTTCGACGACTACGCGGTTTACGCCCCGAACAAAAGCGCGCTGACCGTCGGCGGCGAAATCAGCCTCGCCGACTTCAGGCGCATGACGGCCGACCTCGCGCTGCGGGCCTCGGATTTCCAGTTCGTCGACGTGGCCCGCAAGGCCGGCACGGCCGTCTACGGCAAGGCCTACCTCGACCTCGGCGCCACGGCCAAAGGTCCCGTGGACGAACTCGTCGTCCGCGGCAACGTCGCCCTGCTGGGCGGCACGGACATCAGCTACGTCATGCAGGACTCCCCGATGGACGTGAAGGAACGCCCGCAGAACGTCGTGACGTTCGTCTCGTTCAGCGAGCTGGATACCCAAACCCCGGACGACACGCCGCAGGAGGTGCGTATCGGCGGCATGGACGTGCTTGTCAACGTGGACATCAACAACGACGTGCAGGCCGCCGTGGACCTCTCGGCCGACGGCAGCAACCGGATCGACCTCCGGGGCGGCGGCAACCTCACCTACACGATGAACCCGCTGGGCGACGTCCGCCTGTCGGGCAAATACGTGCTTTCGGGCGGAAGCGTGCGCTACAACCCGCCCGTCATCTCGCAGAAAATCTTCAAAATCACGCCGGACAGCTACGTCGAATGGATCGGCGACATCGCCGACCCGGCCTTCAACATCACGGCCGTCGAGACCGTCCGGGCCAACGTCTCCTCCGACGGACAGGACGCCCGGTCGGTGAATTTCGACATCTCGATCAACATCCGCAACTCGCTCAACGACCTGGCGATCAGTTTCGGCCTGGCGGCTCCCGAGGACCTCACCATGCAGAACCAACTGAACTCGCTGACGGCCGAACAGCGCGCCAACCAGGCGATGAACCTGCTGATCTACAACACCTACACCGGCCCGGGAACGACCGCGAAAGTCAGCTCCGAGAATCCGCTCAACACGTTCATCCAGAAAGAGCTGAACCAATGGGCGCAGAACAACCTCAAGGGCGTGGACCTCACCTTCGGCATCGACTCCCACGGCGAAGACGACCCCAACGGCCAGCGCACCGACTACTCCTACCGGCTCTCGAAAAACCTCTTCAACAACCGCGTGCGGGCGGTCATCGGCGGCAAGTTCAGCACCGACGCCGACCCGTCGCAGAATCTCAAGGAGAACCTGATCGACGACATTTCGCTGGAATACATGCTCACCAAACGCGACAACATGTACCTGAAAGTCTTCCGCCACACGGGCTACGAGAGCATTCTCGAAGGCGAGATCACCGAGACGGGCGTGGGTTTCGTCATCCGCAAGAAGCTGTCGCGGCTGGGCGATCTGTTCAAGCCGATGCGTCCCAAAACCAAAAAACCGAAAAAATGAGTCCGCAGCGCATCCGAAATATCGTTCTGTCGCTCTGCGCCGTGCTGCTGGCGGCCTCCTGCTCCACCACCCGGCGGCTGGGGAGCGACGAGGTGCTGTATACGGGCGTGAAAAAGATCCGCATCGAGCCGGATTCGGGGGTCGTGCTCACCCCGGCGGCCGAGTCGGCGGTGAAGGAGCCGCTGTCGGTGGCACCGAACAATCCGCTTTACAGCCCCTATCTCCGCACCCCGCTGCCCATCGGGCTGTGGGCCTACAACTACCTCTACACGCCCAGGGAGAAAGGATTCAAATACTGGTTCTACAAGCGGCTGGCCAAGCAGCCGGTGCTGATCTCCAAGGTGCAGCCGCAGCTGCGCACGAAGGTCGCCGAGCAGGTCCTCGAAAACTACGGATACTTCGGCTCCCGCGCCGCCGACTCCCTGCTCTACCGCAAGCACGGCCGCAAGGCGAAGGTCTGGTACACGCTCGGCATCGCACCCGCATGGCACTATTCGTCGATCGCCTACCCGCAGGTCGACGGGGGCCTGAAACACCTGATCGACAGCCTGCATGCCACCTCCCTGCTGCGCGTCGGGGCGCAGTACAACCTCGACTCGCTCACGCTCGAACGCAAACGCATCTCCCAGCTGCTCCGCAACCGGGGCTACTACTATTTCCGTCCCGAATACATGGAGTACCTGGCCGACACGACCGCCGGCCGCCGGCAGGTCGCCCTGCGCCTGAACCTCCTGCCGAACGTTCCGGAGGTAGCCCTCATGCCCTACCGCGTGGGCGACGTCACGGTCCGCCTGACCAACATCAAACCCGGTCCTGCGGATACGCTGCACCTGCCGGGCGCAACGGTCATCGCCCAGCGGCCGCTGAAAATCCGGCCCCGGGTCCTGTCCCGCACCTTGACGCTCCGGCCCGGACAGCTCTTCACCGTCGACGCCCAGAACCGGACGCAGACCGACCTCAACAAACTGGGAATCTTCCGCTCCGTCAACCTGAGCGTCACGCCGCTCGACTCGCTGCGCGGCTCCGACACGCTCGACGTGGAGATCGACGCCCGGTTCGACTACCCGCTGGAGGCGGCCCTGGAGACCGACGTGACCTCGAAGTCGAACAGCTTCATCGGCCCGGGCGTCACCTTCCGGGTCAGCAACAACAACCTCTTCCGGGGCGGCGAGGTCCTCTCCGTGAAGCTGAACGGCTCCTACGAATGGCAGACGGGCAACAAGAATTCCGGGGGACGCTCCTCGCGGCTCAACTCCTACGAACTGGGGCTGAACGCCAACCTCGACATTCCGAGGCTGCTGCTGCCCCGGAGCATGACGCGCCGGCAGAAATACCCGGGGAGCACGTCGTTCCAGCTGGGCGTCGACCTGATGAACCGCCCCAGCTTCTTCCGGCTGATCGCTTTCAGCGGTTCGGCGGGCTACAACTTCCAGACCTCCCCGTACAGCCGCCATTCGCTGACGGTCTTCAAGCTCACCTACAACAAACTGCTCCACACGACCGACTCCTTCGACCGGACGATGGACGAGAATCCGGCCATCGCCATGAGTTTCCGCAACCAGTTCGTGCCCTCGATCAACTACACCTACACCTTCGAGCGGACCTACGGGGCCACGGGCAACCGGCGCTTCTACTGGCAGAACAGCGTCACGTCGGCGGGCAACCTGCTTTCGGGCATCCTGCGGGCCTTCGGCGAGCGGCAGCCCCAGCACCTCTTCGGCAACCGCTTTTCGCAGTTCGTCAAGGAAGTCAGCGAGGTGAAGTTCTACCACCGCATCGGCCGCCGCAACAACTGGCTGGCGACGCGGTTCCTCGTCGGCGCGGGCTATGCCTACGGCAATTCCGAGGTGATGCCTTACAGCGAACAGTTCTACATCGGCGGCGCCAACAGCATCCGCGCCTTCACCATCCGCTCGCTCGGACCGGGCAGCTACCGCCCGCCCGCCGACGACCGCAACGGCTACCTCGACCAGACGGGCGACTTCAAACTGGAAGCCAACGTCGAATACCGCTTCGGCATCATGGGGCGGCTCAACGGGGCCGTCTTCCTCGACGCAGGCAACATCTGGCTGCTGAAGAAAGACCCCAAACGCCCCGGGGCCGAACTCAAATGGAAGGGGCTTCTCAACGACATCGCGCTGGGAACGGGCTTCGGACTGCGCTACGACATCAGCTACCTGGTCATCCGCGCCGACCTCGGCATCGGGCTGCACACCCCCTATCCGAACCCGGACAAGAAGGGCTACTACAACATTTCCAGTTTCAAGGACGGTCTCGGATTCCACCTGGCCATCGGGTATCCGTTCTAAACGTCCGCTCCGTTCCGGCCAGACAAGGCAGGGCAAGGCGGAACGCCCCGCCGACCTACCCGCGCCAACCGTCTCCGGGCGTGCCGTCCTCCGGTATCCACATCCGGCCCTTTGATCCTTTCCGGCCAGCAGGAATGCCGGCCGTCACTTCCCGTTCACCGAAATCCCTATCGCCATCCCCGGCGGCATCCGCATCGCTGCCGCACCTGCGGCATGCCCCCTTGTCTCCGGACAACCGCCCGTTCCGGATAAACCGGCCCCATGCGGACATCTGCATACAATTTCGATGTCCGAACAGGTTATAATCATAAGGAAATTATTCATGGGCGAAGAAGGGGTTTCACTACAAAAATTCGCCATTTTTGCCTAATTTAAACAAGTGAACGGCGCCGGTTCGGAACGCGGCGGAACGTCCGGAAGACCAGGCCGCTCCGCAAATGTCAAATACATTGATAATTAATTGTTTAAAACCAATATAATAATAATTGATTTACAATTATGCAATTTATAATATAAAAACAAACCCAAGGATTAGGGTTGTAGTTGCCCGTGCAAATTCTAATCTGCATTTTTGTTCGAATTCACCCATTTCGAAAGAACAAAAACGGCCAACATGACTACAACTCCTTCCGAAACTCCGAATGCCTCTGTAAACATACTTTTATCATCCCATCCGTCATCGCTGTTTCAGTAAGTCTGTGGTAGGTTTTGTTGGCATCATATTAACCTCCAAAATCCACTCATCATGTATGTTTCCGAACATCTGAAATGGCGCATCCTGATTGCGCGAGCTCTCAAGTCGTTCCACTTCGAGAGCGAAAATGCCAACCGTAACCTCAAGCGGGTCTTCGAGGTCTTCGGCAAGTATCTGTTAGGCACGACCTACGACACGTTCCTGACCTACCTCAACAAGGAGAAGTACGACATCTCGGAACTCAAGCTGCCGCCGTACATCCTGATCGCGCTGAAACTGCTCGACGCCATCCGGCTCACGTGCGACCGCCTGCACGCCCGCAGGCCGAACGCCTCGTGGACGCTGACCGCAATCGTCGAGGAACTGCTCGCCGTCGTGCGCGAGAAGGAGAAGGGACACCCCGACCGGAAAAACCGCGTCGACTGACCCTAAACCGCAAAAGAAACCGGGTTGCAAGTGACCTTGCAACCCGGTTTTCGCATTCTGCGGAAAGAAGGGGATTCGAACCCCTGAAACCCTTTAGGGGTTTACTCGCTTTCCAGGCGGGCCAGTTCAACCACTCCTGCATCTTTCCGAAACGTGCCCCAAAAGTACACAATATTTCCCGATTCTGCAAATAGCGGCACTCTTTTTCCATTCATCCGCCCTGCGGACAGGCCCTTCAGCGGATAAAACTCGTCACGACACGCTCTTCCGGTTCGGGACGGTCTTCCGACGCCAGCAGCCCGGCCCGGAGCATCCGTGCCATGTTGCGGGCCAGCACACGCATCGTCTGCAACCCTTCGGCGTCCTGCGCCGCCTCGCCCGGCAGCCTCCCGTGGACGCTGTTCCAGTATTGCGACGACACGACAGGCATGTTCGAAATCGTGAAATACTTGTTCAGCCGGTCGAACGTCGCACTCGCCCCGCCCCGGCGGCATACGGCCACCGCCGCAGCAGGCTTGTAGGCCAGCATCGGCCCGCAGGAGTAGAACAGCCGGTCGAGCAGGGCGCACAGCGACCCGTTCGGCCCGGCGTAGTAGACCGGCGAGCCGACCACCAGGGCGTCGGCCCCGGCAAGTTTCTCGCGCACCTCGTCGTAAAGCGCGTCGTTGAAGACGCAACGCCCCAGTTCGGCGCACTTTCCGCAGGCGATGCACCCCTGCACGGCCCTGGTTCCGATCGAGACGATCTCCGCCCCGATGCCCTCGGCTTCGAGCGTGCGGGCCACTTCGGAGAGCGCGATAAAGGTGTTCCCCTCACGGCGGGGACTTCCGTTGATAAGCAGTACTTTCATAATTGCGGGTATTTCATGCAAAAATAACCATTTTTTCCATTTCCCGTACACGTTCCGCGCCGAACCCGAAACCGCACGGCAATTCCGTGGGACAACAAAAAAGGGGGATTCCGAAGAATCTCCCTCACTCTCAAACCTAACCGGCGATTACTTGTTGGCCTCGGCCTTCTCGCAGCACGATTTTTCGCAGCAAGCCTTGGTCGAATCAGCCTTCTCGGCACAGCATGCAGCCGTCGAATCGCACTTCTCGGTGCAGTTTGCGCAAGCCGAAGCCTCGGTAGCGGCAGCCGCAGCGGCAGTGCCCTCGGCAGCCTTCTTGTTCGAATTCCCACAGCAGCCTACCATTGCGGCGGCAGCCAGAACGATGACAAAAGAGACAATCTTTTTCATGGCGTTAAACATTTAATTATTAGTTGTTCTGTAACGCCGCAAAGTTAGATATTCGCCCGGGAAAAGCAAAGAAAAAAGAATTATTTTTCAAAACCGGACTTTTATTGGTCCAAAAGGTTGGAAATCGGGGATTTCTCCCTCTTCAGCTGCTTGAGGAAAGCCTTCGGGAAGGTCGCCGACACACGCCCCTTGAGCATGATGGCCTCCTCCTTGGTCAGGCAGTTGCCCGCCGAAACGATGAAGTAGGGAATCTCGTAATCCACATAAACCTTCACGTCGGGATAGGTCTCTTCGAACAGCGCCTTGGCGGCGAAGGCCCCGTCGCGTGCCGCAGGCCCGTTGTCCGAAAAGACGCAGACCCGGTGGAAACCCTCGAAATAGAGCCGCTGCCCGGCGCGCGCGGCGTCGGCCGCGGCGCGTGCGGCATCGCCATGCTCGGTGACGGTCACCTGCGCCCGGTTGAAAAGCGTCGCCCCGGGCGTGGGTTCCGCCAGCCGCTGCTTGAAGGCGTCGAGCGACTGCGCGTGCGCGGCAACGACCGCGCACAGGAGAATCGGCATGAGGAAAAGCAATCTGCGCATCATTTCAACTGTTTTTTAACGTCCTCGATCGTAAGGCCAAAGGTATTCAAAAAATCCGACAAAGGCATCCGCTCGCGCGAAATTTTCACGGGAGCCGGGCCTCCGCGCCCTTCCACGGCATACGACACCTCGACCTGCGACAGGTCGCCCGACCGTACTTTCCGGGCCAGCACGTAAAGCGCCAGGGGGTCGGAAATTTTCAGCCGCCACAGGGTCCGGAAACTGTCCGTCGTACGGCGGGGCACTTCGACCGCCTCGCGCAGGACGATCGTCCCCACGCGGCTGCCGGCATAGTAAACGCCCGCCTCCGCCGCATCGAGCACCAGCTTGTAGCCCGTGCCGTTCATCACCCGCACGACCACCTCGGCGCCTGTCAGTCCCTGGCGCTCGACCTTTTCGATGCCCTCGAAACGGATATTGCGCCGGGCCTTCTCCACGGCGCGGCGGCACGAGGAGACCGACACCGCGACCGCCAGCAGCAGTACGTATACCGAATAACGTTGTATTATCTTCATTTCTCTCCTATATATATTTGTGCAATGCCGAAACTCTGGCTCCGCGCCCGGCAGTTGCGGAACCCCGCCCGGGCCATCATCCCCATGAACTCCTCCGGGGCGGGAAACTCCCCGACCGAGGCCGGGAGGTACTCGTAGGCCCGCTTGTCGCGCGACACCAGTCCGCCGATGCGGGGCAGGATCTTGTAGGAATAAAACTCGTACAGCGCCCGGAACGCCCGGTTGCGGGGACGCGAGAACTCCAGGATAACGACCTTGCCCCCGGGTTTTATTGTGCGGGCCAGTTCGCGCAGCCCGGCCCCGAGGTCGCCGAAGTTGCGCACCCCGAACGCCACCGTCGCGACATCGACCGACGCGTCGGCCACGGCGAGGCGCTCGGCGTCGCCCCGGTCGAGGACGATGCGTCCGTCCAGTCCCCGGGCCTCGATCTTGCGGCGCGCCACGGCGAGCATCCGCTCCGAAAGGTCGACCGCGAGCACCTGCACGTCGCGGATGCGGCGGGCCATGGCGATCGCCAGATCGCCCGTTCCGGTCGCCACGTCCAGGATGCGGCCGGGTTTCGCGCGGCGCACCTCGCTGACCACGCGGCGGCGCCACACGCGGTCGATATTCCCCGAGAGCGTATGGTTCAACAGGTCGTACTTCGGCGCGATGTTGTCGAACATCTCGCGCACCTCCTCCTTTTTTGTCTGATCCGTATTGTATGGTTTCATTCGTTATTTCTAAAATCCACTCTGAATCGCTCCTATTCGTATCGTATCGTATCCTCGGGCTTCACGGTGGAAACCACGGCCGTCGGGATCACCAGCAGGGCGACGATCGCGGCGACGAACCCCGCATTGAGCGCCAGCCACCAGCCCCAGCCCAGCGACACGGGCACTTCCGAGAGCAGGTAACCTTCCGAGCTGAGCTTCACCAGATGCGTCCATTTCTGCACGAGGCACAACCCCAGCCCGACGGCATTGCCCCACGCCAGTCCCCGCAGGGTCACCAGCGCCGCCCTCCAGAGGAAGATGCGCCGCAGGCAGCCGTTGCGCATCCCGAGGGCCTTCAGCAGGCCGATCATCCGCGTCCGCTCCAGCACCAGGATCAGCAGCGCCGAGGTCATGTTGAAGAAAGCCACCGCGAGCATGATCGCGATCACCACCGCGGCGTTCACGTCGTGGGCCTTCAGCCAGTCGAAAATATTGGCGTACCGCTCCCTGACGCTCGTCACGGCGAGGTTTTCGGAATCTTCGGCATCATCGTACAACAAGGTCCGGCCCAGCGTCCGGGCGAATGCGTCGGCATCGTCCAGCGAGCGCGTCAGGATCTCGTAGCCCGAAATCTCGTCCGGTCCCCACTCCGAGAGCCGCTGCACGTTGCGGATGTCGGTCACGACCGCCACGCCGTCCATCTCCTCCATCCCCGACTCGTAGACGCCCGCCACCTTGAAACGGTCGCGGCGCGGCATCTCGCCCGGCTCGACGAACAGCATCTCGACCTTGTCGCCCACGCCCAGCAGCAACTTGTCGGCCAGCGTGCGCGACAGCAGGATGTCCTTCGTGCGGACCTCGCCGCCCACACGGGGCAGCTCCCCCGCGACGAGCCATTCGCGGAAATACGACCAGTCGTAATCCGCATCGACGCCCTTGAGCATCACTTCGCCCACGGCGTCGTCCGTACGGACGATGCCGCCCTTGACGGCATAGGGAGCCATCGCCACGAATCCGTCGGTCCGGCGGATCAGCTCCTCGACGTGCGCGCTGCGGCGCACGGGCTGCGCATCGAGGGCGTTCACGCCCCTTACGTCGGTCACCGCGACGTGGGCCGCAAACCCCGTCATCTTGCGCGCCACTTCGCGCTTGAAGCCCATGATGACGGCCATCGCGAGAATCATCACCGCCATTCCCAGCGCCACCGACACCACGGCGATACGCTCCATCACTCCGGGCTTGTTCCCGGGTGCGGGCTGCGCCATGCGGCGTGCGATGAAAAAGGCGAGATTCACGGTGCGCTGTCTTGTCGAAAATTTGTACAAAGTAACATATAAATTTCGTATTTCCGGTGTCGTAACGACACTTTTTATCCGCCGGACGGTTTTACGAGACTTCCGCGGTTCCGTTTTGCAGCCCATCTGACTTTTCCATATCTTCGGGATCGCAACGCCACTTTTCCCGGCCGGAAATTTTATAAACCCGCCCGCAATTCTGTTTTGCAGCCATCCTACTTTTTTGTACCTTTGCGGAAAACAAAGGTTTCTATGCAAAAACAGGCATTGATTACGGGAGCCACTTCGGGCATCGGACGCGCCGCGGCGCTCCGGCTGGCAAAGGAGGGATACGCCGTCACCGCCACAGGCCGCCGGGCCGACCGGCTCGCGGCGCTCCGCGCGGAGATCGAAGCGGCGGGCGGCCGCTGCACGACGCTCGCCTTCGACGTACGCTCCGAGGAGGAGGTGCGCCGCTGGCTCGAACCGATCGAACGGGTCGACCTGCTGGTCAACAACGCAGGCCTCGCCGCCGGGCTGGAACACATCGACCGGGGCGACACGCGCGACTGGGACGCCATGATCGACACCAACGTCAAGGGGCTTCTCTACGTCACGCGCGTCATTGCGCCCAAGATGGTCGCCGCGGGCCGCGGGCACATCTTCAACATCGGCTCGATCGCCGGGACCGAGGCCTACGAGAACGGCGCGGTCTACTGCGCCTCGAAACACGCCGTGCACGCCATTTCGCAGTCGATGCGCGCCGACCTGCTTTCGGCCGGGATCAAGGTGACGGAGATCCGCCCGGGAATGGTCGAGACCGAATTTTCCGAAGTGCGTTTCCACGGCGACAAGGAGCGCGCCGACGCGGTCTACGCCGGCGTCGAACCGCTCACTGGCGCCGATATTGCAGAGGCAATCGCATGGGCGGCACAATTACCCGCCCATATGAACGTTAATGATATGGTACTGATGCCCTCGCAGCAGGCGGGAGCCTATTACACGTACCGGAAAACAAAATAGAAAAACGCTATGACACTCCCCATGATTGCCCTGCTCCAGGCAGGTTACTATGCAGAGCCGCACGCCGCGCGCTACGACGCCGCGACGATGGGCATGTTCGTCCTGATCATCGCCATCGGCGTCATCGGATTCATCGTGCAGGCGCGCCTGCAATCGGTGTTCAAGAAGTATTCGAAGGTGCAGTTCCCCGGCGGGCTGACCGGCGCCGAGGTCGCCGAGAAGATGCTGCGCGACAACAACATCCACAACGTGAAGGTGACGCACGTCGGCGGACACCTCACCGACCATTTCAACCCGCAGACGATGACCGTCAATCTGAGCGACTCGGTCTACTCGTCGTCGAGCGTCGCCGCCGCGGCCGTGGCGGCCCACGAGTGCGGCCACGCCGTGCAGCACGCCCGCGGCTACGCACCGCTGACGCTGCGCTCGCAGCTGGTTCCCGTCGTGCAGTTCGCCTCGTCGGCCGCCACGTGGATCATCATTCTGGGCCTGGTGATCCTGGCCACCACGCAGAACGAACTGCTGTGCTGGATCGGCGTGGGCATGATCGCCATGTCGGCCGTCTTCTCGCTCGTCACGCTGCCCGTCGAGTACAACGCCTCGGCCCGCGCCGTGGAGTGGCTCCAGACCAGCCGCACGATGCAGGGAGCGCAGCTCGCACAGGCCAAAGAGGCCCTCTCGTGGGCTGCCCGGACCTACCTCGTAGCGGCGTTGAGCGCCATCGCGTCGGTGCTTTACTACGTCTTCCTGATCCTCGGACGGCGCGACTGACCCACCGATGAACACCCCCGAAAAAGATTACACCCACCATAGCTGGCTGGCGGCCGCAGCGCTCATCGCAGTGCTCGTGGCCGTAAGTTTCATTCCTCCGCAAAGCGTCGGGAACGTGAAACTCCGCCGCGCCAACATCCTCTCGGACCTCCTTCCGTTCGACGATGCCGAAGCGGCCGAACCCGCCGCCGAGCCGGCGCTCTTCGACGAAGAGGAGTTCCACATCGACATGGCCGCCGTCGCCGAGCGCATCGAGGCCGACACCACCCCGCGCGAGGTGCAGACCACCTACGAGTGGCTCCTCGCGCAGGACACGGCCCGCCGCGAACGCACCGTACCCGACTCGGCGCGCTTCGTCGCGACGCTGACCCCGATCGAGGATTTCAGCGACAGCGGACGCATCCGGGCCTTCTGCGACACGCTGCTCAACGCCCCGCGCCCGGTGCGCATCGCCTTCCTGGGCGACTCGTTCGTCGAGGGCGACATCCTCACGGCCGACCTGCGCGAACGGCTCCAGACGGCCTACTCGGGCGGCGGGGCGGGATTCGCCCCGATGGCCTCGCCGCTGACGGCGTTCCGGCGCACGGTCAAAACCCAGTCGAAGGGCTGGACGGCCTATAACATCATGCAGCGCAAGGCCGCACCCGCGCCCCTGCGCGAAAATTTTTACGTCTCGGGCTGGGTCTGCCAGCCTGCGGCCGGGGCTTCGACCCGCTGGGAGAGCACCGACTACCGCAAACGCCTCGACTCGTGTACCACGGCGCGCATCTTCTTCCTCTCGAAGCGCGACAGCCGCGTCGAGGTGACGCTCAACGACACCGAACGCCGCGGGTTCGACATCACGGGCGACGCCGCCGTGCGGCAGATCGCGGTCTCGGCCCCGCACATTCATTCGCTCGCCTTCAAGGTGCTCTCCGGCACGGAAGACTTCGTCGGCTACGGAGCGGTTTTCGAAGGCCGTGGCGTCGTGGTCGACAACTACTCCGTGCGCAGCAACAACGGACAGGCGATGTTCTGGACCAACCCGTCGGTCAACGCCCAGATCAACGCCATGCTGGGCTACGACCTGGTGGTGCTCCAGTACGGGCTGAACATCATGCAACCGGGCGTGAAGAACTACACCAACTACGCCGGGCAGATCGAGAAGATGATCGCCTACGTCCGCCAGTGCTTCCCGGGTGCGGCGGTGCTCGTGCTGGGCGTCAGCGACCGTTCGGTGAAGACCGACGCCGGATTCGAGCCGATGGACGCCATCCCCCACATGCTCGACTACCAGCGCAGTGCGGCGCGGAACACGGGCGCGGCCTTCTGGCCCACGTGCGACGCCATGCGCGCCCTGGGCGGGATGGAACAGTTCGTCAAGAACGGCTGGGCGGGCAAGGACTACACCCACATCAACTACGCCGGAGGCCGGCGCGTGGCCTGGGCGCTGTTCGACGCCATCAACGCCGGAGCCTCGGAAGTCTACACCCGACAGCGGATCGACGAACTGCGCCGCCGTGCGGAGCAGGCCGTCCTCGACTCGGTGCGCAGGGCCGCCGTCGACCGCCACATCCTCCCGGCCCCGGCCCCCGAACCCCTTAACCCGCACGTGCAATGACCCTTCCCGCAACGGACGGCATCACGGACAGGCTCCAGGCGCTGTTTGCCTACGACGCCTCTTCGCCGCTGATTTTCAGCAGCGGGCTGTTCCTGTTCCTCTTTGCGGGATTCCTGCTCGTTTACAGCGCCTTCCGCCGCGCGCCGATGGCCCGCATCGTCTACGTCATCGCCTTCTCGCTCTATTTCTACTACAAGTCGAGCGGCGTCTATTTCCTGCTACTCGTCTTCGCCGCGGCGAGCGACTTCCTGATCGCCCGGGGCATCTACCGGACCCGGAAACGCAGTCTGAAACGCTGGCTGGTGGTATTGAGCGTCGCGGTGAACCTCGGCATGCTCGGCTATTTCAAGTACACGAACTTCCTGATCGACATCTCCAACCAGCTCTTCGGGCAAGGGTTCCTCCAGTTCCAGAACATCTTCCTCCCGGTCGGCATCTCGTTCTTCGTCTTCCAGTCGATGAGCTATACCATAGACATTTACCGCGGTCAGTTGAAGCCTTTGTCCAACTGGCTCGACTATCTTTTTTACCTGTCGTTCTTTCCGCAGCTGGTGGCCGGGCCGATCGTCCGCGCGCGGGACTTCATCCCGCAGATCCGGCAGAACCCTATCGTGGTCACGAAGGAGATGTTCGGCACGGGCGTCTTCCTGATCCTCACGGGCCTGTTCAAAAAGGCGATCATCTCCGACTACATCTCGCTCAACTTCGTCGACCGCATCTTCGACGAACCGCTGCTCTACTCGGGATTCGAGTGCCTGATGGGCATCTACGGCTATGCGCTGCAAATCTACTGCGACTTCTCGGGCTATTCGGACATGGCCATCGGCATCGCCCTCTTGCTGGGATTCCGCTTCCCGAAGAACTTCGACGCGCCCTACAAGTCGGCGACGATCACCGAGTTCTGGCGGCGGTGGCACATCTCGCTCTCGACGTGGCTGCGCGACTACCTCTACATTTCGCTGGGCGGCAACCGCAAGGGCCGCATCCGGACCTACGGCAACCTGCTCCTCACGATGCTGCTGGGCGGACTGTGGCACGGCGCGGCGGTGCGCTTCATCCTCTGGGGCGGACTGCACGGCGCGGCCCTGGCGCTGCACAAGCTCTGGATGGCCCTCGTCCCGGGGGCCAAGGCCACCGGAGCGCAGATGCACTGGTGGAGCCGCGCGGCGGGCATCGTCCTGACGTTCAACATCGTCTGCCTGGGGTGGCTGATGTTCCGCGCCGAATCGATGCAGACCGTCTCGCTGATGCTGCACCAGATTTTCGAAAACTTCAACGCCGCGATGATCCCGCAGGTCGTGACGGGCTACGCCGCCGTCTTCGCGCTGATCGCCGCGGGTTACGTCCTGCACCTGCTGCCGTCGGCCGTCGACGCCGTCGCGCAGCGGATCGTGGTCCATGCGCCGCTGGTTCTGCAGGTCCTGATGGCCGCGGCGATGATCTGGTGCGTCATGCAGATCAAATCCAGCGACATACAGCCTTTCATCTACTTCCAATTTTAGATAACCGATGTACGACTTTGATCATCAACTATTTCTGGCGCTGAATTTCGACGGAGGCCCCGTTCTGGACCGTCTCATGCTGATCGTCTCGGGCACGACGATGTGGCTGCCGCTCTACGCGCTGATCCTCTGGCTCGTGTGGCGCCGCGACGGATGGCGCAACGTCATCGTCTTCACGGTGCTGATGGTCGCCGCGCTGGTCCTCTCGGACATGGTTTCAGGCATCTTCAAGCACAACGGCGTGCTGGGCGGGCTGCTGCCCGACTTCGAACCGCGCTGGCGGCCGATGTTCACCCCCGCGCTCGAAGGGCTGGAGATCGCCCCCGACTCGCTGCGCAAACTGCGCTGGCTGACGCCCGACTCGCTCGCCGCAGCGGGTATCGCCCGCGACTGGGCGGTGCACGTCCCCGTCGAGGCCGTGAGCGGCCGCTTCGGAACTGTCTCGGCCCATGCGGCGGTCATCGTCACGCTGGCCGTGCTGTCGGCCTCGGTCATCCGCCGGCGGTGGTTCACGGGACTGATGGTTTTCTCCTCCGTCCTGATCTGCTATTCGCGCATCTACCTGGGAAAACACTACCCGATGGACCTCGTGTGGGGCACTGCCGCCGGCATCGCGCTGGGACTGGCGGCCTTTTGGGCCTACCGGAAACTCTCCTTCAAGAAAAAGAGCTGAACGGTCGTTCAGCTCTTTTTTCCGTCAGTACCACGCCGACAGCGTGCCGGCCCTGCTCTTCGCGGCGTCGGGAATCCCCGGAAAGAACTTCATCCGCATCTTCGACTCGATCTCCGATATGGGCACGATGAACCGGCCCAACTGCGACTTCTCCGTGGCGGTGCTGGTCGTCAGCGTCTCGACCCAGAAGGCGATGGTCTCCAGTTCGTCGGCCGTGCACTCCTGAATGGGTTTTCCGACCTGCACCGTCTTCTTGCGCACGGCCATCTTGAACTGGTGCGTCGGCATGACGCAATCCTTCGAAAGCGAACTCAACGCACCGTTGTTCGAGGCGTCTTTCTGTACCCAGCCGTCGTTTTCGTAATAGCATCCGGCCACGATGTAAAGCGTGTCGGCGGGAATCGTGCCGCCCGAAACCGCCTCCTCGATATTCGCCCAGATCTTCCCGAAAGGACTCGGCTCGGCGGCCTGCGGCGCAATGTTGGTCGGCCGGAAGGTCTGCATGTTGATTTCCAGCCCCTTACCGGGTCGCTCGCGCGACATGCAGAGGTGCCCGCGCGACCAGTAGCCGCTGCCGTAACGGCCGGTCACCAGATCGGCGACCCAATACTGGTAAACGTCGCCTGCCGACGAAGGGTAGATCTTCGCCTGCTGCGACTCCGGAAGCGCCGGATCGGCCGCCCACGGTTCGTCGGAGCGCCCCGAGCCTTCGAGGTAGCAGCGGTGGTGCGGATAGGCCACCCAAACCGGGTTGTGGCGGCGCGTATCGTAGCAATAGGTGTAGTTGCGCACGCGCTTGCCGCCCGAAACGGTCGTGGTCCAGGTCGTGTGCACGAACTGGTCGGAGGAGGGCGTTTCGAAGTTGGAGGGAAGTTCGGCCCAGCGAAGGCCCGCACCCGTCCCGAGGTCGACCTGCTGGCCGCCGCCGCCCGTCGTGAGCACGATGTCGTCGAAATTCAGTCCGTAGGTGCGCTCCGTACCCGTCGGCGCAAGGCGAATCCACAGTTTCGGAACAGGCTGCGCGAGCGTGAAGCCCACTGTCGTCCCGGTCCACGTATTATAGACCGAAGCCCCCGTATAGGCAAGCGGCCGCCACACCGCGCCGTCGGCGCTCACCGTCAGCGAAACGTCGTCCGACGGGAAGATCGTGCCGAAAGCGAGGGTGAAATCCGTCTGTCCCGCGGGAAGCGTAATGTCCTGAATGACGAAATAGTCCGTCGACGCGTCGTAGAACATCTTGGCGTAGGCCTTGCCCGAAGCCCCGGCGTATTTGCCCGCCGAGCCGTAATTGTCGTTGTTGATACGGACGTTGTTCACGGCATAGGTCACCGTCGAGGCTCCCGTACCAGTCTGGGTTTTCCACTCCTGATTCGCACCCGCCCAGACGCCGCCCGCTCCGTCGCCGAAATCGAGACTGAAAACCGTCTCGGCGCGGGTCACGGTGATCGGCTTGCCCGAGGTCCTGCCCGAGGCGGCGCGCACACCCACCTGAACGGAAGTGCCCTTGGGCATATCCCGCACGTAGAACGTACCGTTACCGGAACCCGAAGCGGGGTCCACGCGGACGGCAGCCGATTCGGGCGTCCAGAAAACCTGCCACCCGGTGTCGGCGATCACACGGACCGCATTGTTTGCCGGGGTCGTTTCGTCGAAGGTGAACGACGCGGATTCGATGGCGGCATACCCCTCGTCCGAAGAGTCGTCGCCGCCGCACGAGGCGGGCAGCAGCAGGCAGAGGGCGAACACCCCTGAAATCGGGAAGGGGAAACCCAGCATGCGGCGAAAGAGAGCGGAGAGTTGTTTCATAGTCTGCATTTTAGTTAGACACACAAACAAATATAACGATAAAACCCAAATTAACAATAACCGCGCACGTTTTTCCCGGGCCGCTGCGCCGCGGTTGCAGCCGATTGCGGAAAGAGTTGCTATTTTGCCCTTTTTTCACTAATTTTGCACGGATAACAAGCATACATCAAAAACACACGATATGGCAATCGAACTCAGCGAACAGGAACAGCTTCGCAGGCAGTCGCTCACGGCGTTGCGCGAACTGGGCATCGAACCCTACCCCGCCGCCCGTTACGAAGTGACGGCCACGGCGCGCGAAATCGCCGACAACTACGACGACGCGAAGAAGAATTTCCAGGACGTCCGCATCGCCGGCCGCATCATGTCGCGCCGCATCATGGGCAGCGCCTCGTTCTTCGAGCTGCAGGACCACACGGGCCGCATCCAGGTCTACATCCGCCGCGACGACATCTGCCCCGAAGGCGATCCGACGCTCTACAACACGGTTTTCAAGAAACTGCTGGACATCGGCGACTTCATCGGCGTGGAGGGATTCGCCTTCCATACCAACACCGGCGAACTGTCGGTGCACTGCCGCCGGTTCACCGTGCTGTCGAAGTCGATCCGCCCGCTGCCCGTCGTCAAGGAGAAGGACGGCAAGACGTTCGACGCCTTCACCGACCCGGAGGTGCGCTACCGCCAGCGGTATTTGGACCTGATCGTCAACCCGCAGGTGAAGGACACCTTCGTCCGCCGCGCCAAGATCATGGCCACGATGCGCGAGTTCTTCAACGAACGGGGATACATCGAGGTCGAGACCCCGATTCTGCAACCCATCCCCGGCGGCGCATCGGCGCGCCCGTTCATCACCCACCACAATTCGCTCGACATCGACCTCTACCTGCGCATCGCCACGGAACTGTACCTCAAAAAACTGATCGTCGGCGGATTCGACGGCGTCTACGAGTTCGGCAAGAACTTCCGCAACGAGGGCATGGACCGCACGCACAACCCCGAGTTCACGTGCATGGAGATTTACGTGGCCTACAAGGACTACCTCTGGATGATGGAGTTCACCGAACAGATGCTCGAACGGGTGGCCATGGCCGTGAACGGCACGACGGAACTGACGATCGACGGCAAGCCGATCTCGTTCAAGGCGCCGTTCCGCCGCCTGACGATGACCGACGCCATCCGCGAAAAGACCGGCTACGACATCACGGGCCGTTCGGAGGAGGAGCTGCGCGAGGCCTGCAAGCGGCTCGATGTCGAGGTCGACGAGACCTACGGCAAAGGCAAGCTGATCGACGCCATCTTCGGGCAGTACTGCGAGGAGGAGCTTACGCAGCCCACCTTCATCACGGACTACCCGCGCGAGATGTCGCCGCTGTGCAAGCGCCACCGCTCGAATCCCGACCTGACGGAGCGTTTCGAGCTGTTCGTCAACGGCAAGGAGCTGTGCAACGCCTATTCGGAGCTGAACGACCCGATCGACCAGCTGGAGCGTTTCCAGGAGCAGCTGCGTCTCTCGGAAAAGGGCGACGACGAGGCCATGTTCATCGACATGGACTTCGTGCGCGCGCTGGAATACGGCATGCCGACCTGCTCGGGAATGGGCATCGGCATCGACCGTCTGACGATGTTCATGACCGACCAGTCGTCGATCCAGGACGTGCTGTTCTTCCCGCAGATGCGCCCCGAAAAGAAGGTCGTGAGCGATCCCGCAGAAGCATACACCGCCATCGGCGTCCCCGAAGAGTGGGTTCCGGTCATCCAGAAGATGGGCTACCTCACCGTCGAGTCGCTCCGGAAACTCGCCCCCGGCAAGTTCTTCAACGACCTGTGCGGGTTCAACAAGAAAAACAAGCTCGGACTGAAGGCCCCCTCGATCGACGAGGTCAAGAAGTGGTGTGAGGAATAACGCCTGCCGATGAAGAAACGACTCGCTTTTCTGACAGCTGCGCTGGCGCTGGTCTGCATGGTTCAGGCTCAACCCTTCCGCTTCGGCGGCAACGGGGAGTTTACGGTCATGCAACTGACCGACCTGCACTACAACGGCGCAGGCTGGCAGTCGGACCACATACCGGGTATGCTCGTGCGGCTGATCGACTCCGAGAAACCCGATCTGGTCGTGGTCACGGGGGACCTGATCTATGCCGCCCCCGGCGAACCGCTGCTGCGGGAAATCTGCGGAACGATCGCTTCGACGGATACGCCCTATGCCGTTGCATGGGGCAACCACGACGCCGAACAAGGACTCACGCACGCAGAACTCAACGCCATAGCCCGTACGCTTCCGAAATGCGTCAACGGATACTACGCTTCCGACCCCTTGCACCCGTGCGATTTCGTGATTCCCGTCCTTTCGAAAGACGGATCGCGCGAGGAAGCACGGCTCTACGTCATGGACTCCAACGACTACAATGCCGACGACCACAGTTACAAAGGCTTCACTCCGGAGCAGGTCGCCTGGTACAGGGCTACGGCCGACGAAGCGGCGAAACGCAACGGATACCGTTCCAATGGACTGATGTTCTTCCACATACCGCTGAACGAGTATGCCGAAGCCTTTGACACGGCACCCGTCGTAGGCAGCGGATTCCGCCTCGAACGCGAATGCCCGCCGCGCGACAACACGGGCATGTTCCGCGCCGCGGCAAACAGCGGCGAGATCATCGGCATCTTCGCAGGCCACGACCATTCGAACAACTACATCGCCGAAAAAGAGGGCATCGCCCTCTGCTACGGCCATTACAGCGGCGGCTACGCCGAATATCAGGAGCTGGTCAGCGGCGCCCGCATCATCCGGCTGACCGAAGGCAGGCGGGGCTTCACGACATGGATACGTTTCGCCAACGGCCGTACGAAGCACCGCACGGTATTCCCGCAGGAGAGATAACGAAATACTTCAATTCACATAAAAAACAAGTAAAATGAGAAAGAAAATTGTTGCCGGCAACTGGAAGATGAACACGCTTCCCGCCGAAGGTGTAGAACTGGCCAAAGGCATCGTGGCAGGCCGCGGAGAGGTTTGCTCGTGCGTGAACTTCATCGTCTGCCCGCCGTTCACCCATCTGGCGATGGTCGCCGAAGCCCTGAAGGGTTCGGACGTCGCACTCGGCGCGCAGGACTGCGCAACGGAGGCCAAAGGCGCCTACACGGGCGAAATCGCAGCCTCGATGATCGCAGCACTGGGTTGCAAATACGTGATCCTCGGCCACTCGGAACGCCGCCAGTACTACGGCGAGACCTCCGCAACGCTCAACAAGAAGATGGCCCAGGCCTATGCAAACGGGCTGGTTCCCATCTACTGCGTCGGCGAGAACCTCGACGAGCGTGAGGCCGGCAAGCACTTCGACGTGGTGAAGGCACAGATCGAAGAGGTGGTTTACAACCTCACCGAGGAGCAGTACAAGAATCTCGTGATCGCTTACGAGCCGGTTTGGGCCATCGGTACGGGCAAGACCGCTTCGGCCGAGCAGGCACAGGAGATCCACGCCTACATCCGCGAGGTGCTCGCCGCCAAATTCGGCGCTGCGGCCCAGGAGACGGCGATCCTCTACGGCGGTTCGTGCAAGCCCTCGAACGCAGCCGAAATCTTCGCCAAGGAGGACGTGGACGGCGGCCTGATCGGCGGCGCGGCCCTCAAGGCCGAGGACTTCCTGGCCATCGGCAAGGGGTTCTCGAAGTAGTATCGCGACAGCGTACAATTACGGACAGCGGCCCCTTGCAGGGGGCCGCTGTCTCTTTATCCGACCCGGATTTACCAACCATAACTACGACACCATGAAAAAACTGCTGTTTTTCGCCGCCGCACTCTCGGCGGCATGCGCCGCAAGCGCGCAAGGCTACTACACCGACGCCTACAATCCCGACATCTCGCGCCACACCGGACGCATCGCCGCACAGCGCGCGGAATTCATACTGCCCGAGGTGAACGGCTACACCGTCTACAAAGCCGACCTGCACACCCACTCGGTCTATTCCGACGGTGACTGCACGCCCGAATTCCGCGTCCGCGAAGCGTGGTACGACGGTCTGGACGTGCTGGCGATCACCGAACACGTGGAATACCGCCGCCATGAAGGCAAGATGCTGAACTTCCTCAAGGGCTACGTCCCCGAAGGCACGGAGGCCATAAACAATAACATCATCCGCAAAGCGGCCGACGAGCGGGGCATCCAGTCCGACCTGAACCTCCCGGTGAAGCTGGCCCGGGAGACGGCCGTGAAATTCGGCCTGACGATTATTCCCGGCGCCGAGATCACCCGCGAACCGATCGCCTACGGCCACTACAACGCCCTTTTCACCACGGATAACAACACCCTCTATGCCGCCGACGCCCTGCAATCGCTCCGCAACGCCAAGGCGCAGGGGGCGCTGGTGATGCACAACCATCCGGGCTGGCGGCGCAAGAGCCTCGAACACCCCGAATTCGAAGTCAAAGCCTACGGCGAGGGGCTGATCGACGGCATCGAAATCATGAACGGCGCGGAGTTCTACCCCAAAGCCATCGCACGCGCCCATGCAAGGAAACTGTTCGTGTCGGCGAACACCGACATCCACGATGCGACGGCCGAGACCTACCGGCTTCAGGGCCATCGCCGCAACATGACGCTGATCTTCGCCCGGGACAACTCGCTCGCAGCGCTGCGCGAGGCGCTCGAAGCGCGCCGCACGCTGGCCTATTCGTTCGGCACGATAGCGGGCGACGAACAACTGCTGAAAGACCTCTTCACGGCATCGGTCCGGACAAAGGTGCTCCACACCGACCCGAAAAACGGCCGCCGCACGGTGAGCCTCACCAACGCCAGTTCGGTGGACTACGTGCTCCGCTTTCCGGGACAAAACCCCTTGGTGCTCAAACCGTTCTCAACGTTGACAACCACCGTTGCGGCAAACAGTCCGCTCGCCGTGACCGTCGAAAACATGTGGTATTCCGAAAAGGAGCACCCCCGGATCGAGATCGCGCTGTAATTCCTCATCCCGCTAAAAAATCCCCGCCCGTCGCAAGGCGGGGATTTTCCATACCCTCCTTAAACATGTTCAAAAACGGGCCGGGCATGGCCGGAACAAACTTTTTTCGTATATTTACAGCACATAACAAAATGACATGAGCCGGTTAATCATCAACAATTTCAACGAATTCGCCCAGCACATAGGTCAGGAGCTGGGCGTCTCCGACTACCTGACGATCACACAGGAGCAGATCGACCTTTTCGCCGACGCCACGCTCGACCACCAGTGGATCCACGTGGACACGGAGCGCGCCCGGACGGAAAGTCCCTATAAATCGACCATTGCCCACGGCTACCTGAACCTTTCGGTGCTCCCCTACCTCTGGGGACAAATCCTGGAGGTCAACAACGTGAAGATGCTGGTCAACTACGGCATCGAGAAACTGCGCTTCAACCAGCCCGTGCTGGCGGGCGACGCAGTCCGGCTGCGCGCCTCGCTGGTGTCGCTCGCAAACCTCCGCGGCATCGCCAAGGCGGAAATCAAGGTGTCGCTCGAAATCAAAGACAGCCCCAAAACGGCTCTCGATGCGACGGTCGTGTTTCTCTATCATTTCAAATAGCACCCAACGAATCGTAAATTAAACAGGGGCTGTTTACACAGTCCCTGTTTTTGTTGCGGCTAAAAGCCGGGGGTTAAGATGAGCGTCAACAGCCCGAAAACAAACGCCGGATTTTGGATTTTAAACGATATAGTTTCGTGCAGCGTAATAAAAAAACCGGATGGGTAGTACTTCGGTACATTCCATCCGCCCCGTTCGAGGGATGTGCGGAACGGTTCCGCCTGAAATCGGAAACTACTTGATGCGCTCGTAGTACTCGCGGGTCCGGGTGTCGACGCGGATCTTGTCGCCCGTGTTGATGAACAGGGGCACACGGATCGTGGCGCCGTCCTTCGCCGTCGCGGAGTTCACCGTGGCGGGTTTGAGCGAGTTAGTCGACGCCGTGTCGCCCTTGATACCCGGCTCGGTATAGATCACCTCCATATCGACGATCGGAGGAAGTTCGGCCGAAAGAACGGCCTCCTTCTCGGTGTGGAACATCACCTCGACGATCTGACCATCGGTGATCAGGTCGTAGTTGTTGATCAGGTTCCGGTCGATGTTGATCTCCTCGAAAGTCTCGGTGTGCATGAAATGTGCTCCCAGGTCATCCTCATAGGTGAACTGATAGGGACGGCGCTCGACGCGCACCTGCTCGATCTTCTGGCCTACCGACGAGAAAGTGTTTTCCAGCACGCGGCCGTTTTCCAGATTCTTGAGTTTCGAACGGACGAAGGCAGGGCCCTTGCCCGGTTTGCAGTGCTGGAAATCGACCACAAGGAACGTCTTGCCGTCCATTTCGATACACATGCCGATCTTGATGTCTGCTGCTGTAATTGTCATAGGAATATGGTTTATAATTGTTGTTTTTTCGCGGCGCGAAGTTACGAAAAAAATCCGGAAATTCCTATTCCCGGGGCCACGGCCCGCTGCAAACGCCCGCAGAACGTCCTCAAAGCTCTATCGCCTTGCATTTGAGGCCCATCTGCCGGATTTTCTCCAGCGTGCGGGGCAGGGCGTAGCGCATGTTGCGGAAGGCCTTTTCGCTGTCGTGGAAAACCACGATGGCGCCCGGCGCGAGGTACTTCGTAACGTTCTTCAGGCATGTGCGGGGCGAGAGGCGGCGGTTGTAGTCGCGCGAAATGATGTCCCACATCACCAGCTTGTAACGCTGCCCCAGGAAACGCGCCTGCGCAGGGGTGATGCGCGCATAGGGAGGGCGGAAAAGTTCACTGTGGATCAGGTCGTTGGCGAAATCCACATCCTCCGTATAGCGTTCGAGACTCATGCCCCACCCCTTCTGGTGCGAATAGGTGTGGTTGCCCACCTTGTGTCCGGCGTCGAGAATGCGCCGGTAAAGGTCGGGATACATCTCGACGTTCTTGCCCAGCACGAAGAAGGTCGCTTTGGCATCGTACTTGTCCAGCGTCGAGAGAATCCACTCCGTGACGCCCGGCGTCGGACCGTCGTCGAAGGTCAGGAACACGCCGTCCTCGTCGTCGATCTCCCAGATCAGGTCCGGCATCAGGCGCCGGACTATTTTTGGCGGTTTCAAACGCATAGCGCGGCAAAAATAATGAAATTCCGTGCCATTTGGAAAAATATACGTATATTTGTGATAAAGACAACTCGAATCGACCGGCTATGAAAACGTTTTACCGCATTGCGTTCGCGGCGCTCCTCGTCGCAACGGCGGCAGGCTGCGACGCCTTCCGTTCGCTGACCCAATCGAAGCTCAAAAGCGCGCAGGGGAAACCCTACGAGCTGATCGTCGCTTGCCCACAGAAGGAGTGGACGGGCGAAGTCGGCGACACGCTGCGCGCGATATTCACCGCCCCGGTTCCCTACCTGAACCAGGTGGAGCCGCTGTTCGACGTGCTGCGCGTCCAGGAACGCGGACTGACGGGCATGGTCGCCGACCACCGCAACATCCTCAAGATTCTGGTCGATCCCGAGCTGAAGGAGACGACGACCGCCGTGCAGTACAACGTGACGTCCGATCCGCAGATCGTGATGACGCTGCAAGGACCCAGTGACGGGGCGCTGGTAAAATACCTTTCGGAAAACCGGGAGAGCCTCGTCTATGCGCTCGAAAAGGCCGAACGCGACCGCGCCGTGAAGGCCAACGAGACCTATGGCAACCCCGGCATCGAGTCGGCCATCTTCAAAACGTTCGGCGTGGAGATGAAGGTCCCGAAGGGCTACACGCTGGCCGCCCAGAAACCCGACTTCATCTGGGCGCGCAACGAGTATCCGACCGCCAGCCAGGGATTCTTCATCTACTCCTACCCCTACGAAGGCAAGCAGTCGCTCACGGAAGAGGCGCTGGTAGCCGCACGCAACAAGTTCGCGGCACAGATTCCCGGCCCGTCGGAGGGGTCGTACATGATCACGTCGGACGCATTCGCCCCGGACTACCGCATGTTCCGCATGGAGGGACGCCTGTGGTGCGAACTCCGCGGATTCTGGGACGTGCACGGCGACTTCATGGGCGGCCCGTTCGTCAGCTATACGACCGTGGACACGGCCACCGACCGCGTCTTCACGCTCGACTGCTACGTCTACGCCCCCGATCTGAACAAACCCCGCAAGCGCAACTACATGCGGGGACTCGAACACCTGCTCTACTCGGTGCGTTTCCCCCAGCAGTAAACCCCGCTTCCGGCGCGGAACACCCGGCCGCACGATGAGAAGAAACCGACGGATATGCAGCAGATACTGACATATACCTTTCTTGTAATCTACACGGTCACGATCCTCGGCATCGTTCTGGTCATCATCACCGACAACCGGAACCCGCTGAAGACCCTGCCGTGGATCATCGTGCTGGTGCTCGCCCCGGTCGTGGGGCTGGTCTTCTATTTTTTCTTCGGGCAGAACCTCTCCAAGCAGCGCATCATCTCGCGCCGCACGCGCAAACGCATCACCATGCAGCTCGAAGAGGCCCGCGACGACGGACGGCCCGACATCCCGGACGAACACCGCCCGCTGGCCCGGCTGCTCGCCGCGACGATCCACTCCGTGCCGCTCTACGGCAGCCGCATCACTCCCTACACCGACGGAAAGTCGAAGATGGAGGCGCTGCTTGCGGAAATCGCCCGGGCGAAGCACCACATCCACATCCAGTATTACATCTTCTGCGACGACGCGACGGGCCGCCGCCTGCGCGACGCGCTGGTTGCGAAAGCCCGGGAAGGGGTCGAGGTGCGCATCCTCTACGACGACGTGGGGTGCAGCGGCGTGAAAAAGTCCTTTTTCGAGGGAATGCGCCGCGAGGGAATCGAGGTGTTCGCGTTTCTGCACGTCAAGTTCCCGCTTTTCACCAGCAAGGTCAACTACCGCAACCACCGCAAAATCGCCGTCATCGACGGCTGTGTCGGCTTTATCGGCGGTATGAACATAGCCGACCGCTACGTCCGCGGCACGGAGTGGGGATCGTGGCGCGACACCCACTTCCGGATCGAGGGCAGCGGTGCGGCGGGGTTGCAGGCGTCGTTCCTGAGCGACTGGTCGGCGACCACGAAGCGCCACATCGCAGGTGCGGAGTACTACCCCGCGGCGAAACGCCATACGGACGACATCCTGCAAATCGTGCCGAGCGGACCGTTCGGCAAGTGGCGGACCCTGTTACAGGCCGACAGTTACGCCGTCTCGAACGCCCGGAAGCGAATCTGGATACAGACTCCCTACTACCTCCCGTCCGACGTGCTGAACTCGGCCCTGCAGGCGGCGGCGCTGGCCGGCATCGACGTAAGGCTGATGCTTCCGGCTCGCTCCGACTCGAAGGTCGTGGACCTGGCGTCGCACTCCTACCTCGACGACATGATGAAAGCCGGAGTGAAGATTCTCTTCTACAAACCCGGCTTCCTCCACTCCAAACTGCTGATCATCGACGACTCTCTGACCGTCATCGGCTCGGCGAACATGGATTTCCGCAGTTTCGAACACAATTTCGAGGTCAATGCCTTTGTCTACGACGGGGAGTTCACGGCCCGCATGGCCGGGGTATTCGAAGACGACGCTTCGCGCTGCCATGCCCTGACGCCCGGAGAATGGTTCAACCGCCCGCGGCCGCGACGTTGGGCGGAGTCGCTGATGCGGGTGTTCTCACCGCTGCTGTAATTCCGCCTAAAAGGCGGGAGTTTTGATTTTAGGCCGGCAAGTTTTGTGCATCGTGAGACACGGGGCGGACGGAATGTACCTCGAGTACTGTCCATCCGCCCCGTTCTCCGCACTGCCCGGAACGATCCCGTTTAAAAGCCGCTGCCTGCTGCTGCCTTTTTTCGCGGGGACCGGAGGCTTTTCCCCGCAATGAAAAAGGTCCGGAGCGATCCGGACCTTTTTTCGGTGGTTATTCGGCGCGGGTGGGCGGCGGTCCCTGGTAGGAGCGTTTCATGCCGCCGAAGTCCAGCACGATCTTCTGGAGCACCGTGCCGGCGTCGCCGCACAGGATTTTCAACGTATGCCGGCCGGGTTTGCCGATGTGCAGCGTCGTTTTGTTCACCCGGCAGTTCCGCAGTACGCTCTCGTACCAGATCTGTGCATACTCGATCGACGAGGTCGAGGGGTTCATCACCGGACCTTCGTCGATGCAGACTCCATACTGGGTTTCGAGGTTCGTCGCCTCGTGCCCGGCATACCCCCGGTCGGCGCTGATCACGAAGGTCGGCAGAACGTAGGTGTAAACGTCGACCGAACCCTGTTCGAACGTGTAGAAATTGTATTCCACGCAGGGAACCTCCCGCCTCCGGGTGTTCTGTTTCGGAGCCGTCGGGTCGCCCAGCTGGATCGCCGTGTTCTCGATGCCGAGGTTCGGGATCTGCCGGATGCGGATTGCGTCGTTTTCGCGTTTGCGGTGGAAGTCCGCCGCCGGGATCGAAATGTATCCGTTGTGCTGGACGTAGAGTCCCTGCACCTCCTCGCGGGCGGGCGAAGCCGGGTTGAAGACCGAGACCAGCACGCGGCGGCTCTCCCCGCCGGCGCTTTTGATCGTCAGGCAGCCCGAAACGGCATCCCCGACGGGGACTTTCGACCAGTCCACCGACACCTCGATCCGCTCCCCGGTGCGGGTCGTGCCCGCAGTCCGGCTCAGCATGATCCAGTCGTCGCTTGCCTCGGCGTTCCATTGCAGCGGTCCGCCGCCCTTGTTGTAGACGTCCACGAAGTAGGAGCGGCGCAGGAACGTGTTGAATGCCGGGAGCATGTGGTAGCTCCGCAGTCCCTTCATCACATCTTCGCCTTCGGCTTCGACTCCCAGCACGGCGCGGGAAGCGAGCTGTGCGCTCCGCAGTTCCGGGAGCTGGAAGTAGGAGGAGGCGAAGCCCTGGTTCATCGTCATCACGTGGTCCCACTTGCCGCCGAGCAGGGCGTTGTAACCGGCTGTGATCACCTGCAGGCTGTCGTGGCACATGCGGCTTTCGGCGGCCAGCGCGTCGGTCGCGGCGCGCTGCTGCGTGGCATAGCGGCGGTTCTGCTGCCCGCGGAGCACCATCCGGTTCAGCAGTTCGCACGCCTTCACCGGGTAATAGAGCACCTGATAGAAGCACGCCCTGTCCTTCTCGGGCATCCGCTCCAACAGCGAGGTCACGCGACCGGCGATCTGCGCATAGGCTTCCAGACGCCGGTCGGCTTCGCGGTAGTTGGCGAAGGAGAAGTCGGTGTCCGTGTTCCGCTCCTTGCCGTGCTTGTCGGTGGCCCATTGGTAGCCCCAGCCCATGAATTCGGGCTTGCGGACGAAGGCGAGGTGGTAGAACGCGTCGGAAATCTCCCGGAACTCGTCGAAATGCTCGCGGCCCAGCAGGCCGCTCATCCACTCGGCACGGTAGCCGGCGGCACGTCGGAAATCGAAAGCGTCGATGTCATACGCCATCGCCAGGAAGAAATCCACGGCGAATTCGCACGACTTGATGTCCCCGGCGTTCAGCAGCCATACGCGGTCGGCCGTCGAATCGTAGGCCTTGCGCAGCTCTTCGTACATCAGCGTCGGCGAGGTGGTGTTCATCCACAGGTAGTCGTGGGGACGTCCCAGGTAGGACGAGTGGTAGTAGACGCCCGAACGCCCCGAGCGTTTCTGCTCTTCGGGGCTGCTCAGCCGTTTCATGTAGCCGTAGTTGTCGTCGGGCCAGATGATCGTCACGTCGTCGGGAAGCTGCAACCCGCGGTTGTAGACGTCGAGCACCTCCTTGTAGGGCGTGAAGACCTGCGGAATCTCCTCCGCGGGTTTGCCCAGTACGTCGGCCAGGGTTTGCCGCTGGGCCAGCAGGGCCTCCTGCATCGTGGCTTTCCGTGCGTTGAGGTCCTCGCTGCCGGCCATCGCCCGGTCGTGCAGCCCCCGCAGGGCCAATGTGTAGACGTTTTCATAGGGGGCCGACGTCTCGACGCGCTCTTTCAGCACCCGGTCCACCCCGGCCCTGTTGTTCACGTAGTCCCATTCGCCCATCGTCTTCGAGTCCCACTCGCTGGCGGTGTTCAGTCCCAGCGGTTCGCAGTGCGACGAGCCGATCGCAATTCCGTAGCGGTCGGCGATCACGCGGTTTTCGGGAATCTTGTAGAACGCCGTCGTGGCGTCGTGCATCGCCGGGGCCAGGTAGTTGGCCTGGAGGCGGAGCAGCAGTTCGCACACTTTCTCGTAGGTTTTCGGACCGATGTTGCCCAACTCCTTTTCGAAGTTCTCCTTCGCCCAGCGGTAGAGTCCCCAGTCCTCGTCGTTGATGAAGATACCGCGGTATTTCACCGACGGGGTTGGCGATGTGTAGTCCGCGACGCGCAGCGTCACTCGGTCCCGGCGCTCCACCGGGGCGTCCGCCCACCAGTACCAGGGGTTTACGCCGATGGCGCGCGACACCGAGAGCAGCCCGTAGGCCGTGCCGCGGCGGTCGCTGCCCGCGATGACCAGCGCTTTGCGCAGTCCGTGGCCCGGGCGGTCGACCAGCCGGAGCGTGTAACGCTCCCAGCCGCCCTCGATGGGGGTGACGTCGATCTTTTTTGCGGCGGCCAGTTCGTCGATCCAGCGGCTTTGGCCGACCGTCCCGACGATCACCGCACAGCGGGTCTTCGCGGGGAGTTCCGACCCGTCGACGACGGGGATTTCACGGTCCGTCACGCGTGCGACGTCCGCGGCGAACAGCCCGGCGGCGGTCCCCACGACCGCGGCGTCCGCGGCATCGTAACAGACGGCGGCGGTGCCGTCCGCGGTGACCAGTTCGAAGTCCGTGCGGGCCGCGGCCCGTTCGGTCAGCGTCACCTGTGCCCGCAGCGCACCGGCCTGGAGACACAAAAAGGTTAAGAATAAGATGCTTTTTCGCATTGTAGTCTGCATTGTTTCCGAAGTTAAAGAAAAGGCCCAAAGAGATGTTCTTTGAGCCTTTCCGTTTACAAAGTCCGGCGGCTTATTTTGCGCGGCCGAGGTAGATTTCGTTGATCTGGATGGTGTTGCCCGGGTTGATCCCGCCGTGATCCACGCCGCGTGCGCAGTAGAAGCCCAACTGCGGAGCTGCGGTGGTAACGTCGTTCCAGCCGATGAACCGCAGATAACGATATTCGTTCTCCGGGATGGGGACATTGTCCGTCAGCAGGTTTTCGTATACGTTCGGATCGGGCGTCAGCGCGACGCGCTCGGCGATGATTTCGAAGTTCTTGCCGTCGTTGCTGCCCTCGATGCGGTTGAATCCCCACCAGCGGACGAGACGGTTGTCGTTGTTGTTGCCCTCCGGACGGTGACGGATCCGCACGTAATTGACTTTGCCCGGATTGTCGCCGCGGTCGATCTGGAACCAGATTTCGTCGGTGGCGGAAAGGCCGTTTCTGCCCGGACGGTCCATCGACAGCGTCGTGCTTTCATTGCCGTCGATAGCGGCGGTCGCGCTGCTTCCGATGGACGAGTCGGCTTTCCAGCCGTGCGAGAAGCTCATCGACCATTTGCTGCGGTCGTAGTCGCCGAAGAACTCGGTGATCGAAACGGTCATCGTGGCCTTGATGTCGGGATGATTCTTTGCGGCGGCCGTAATGGTGACCTCTCCGATCCGGAGACACAACATGCGACCGGTTTCGGCGTCCACCGTCGCGATCGAAGGATCGGAGGAGGTGAAGATCACGCCCTCGTTCTGGTCGAGCGGTTCGGTCGAGACGTAGAGGTTGTAACCGACTCCGGCGTATGCCTCCATGGTCGGGTTGGAGAAGGAGATCGACTCGATGTCGATGGGAATCCGGTCGACGACCGTTACCGTGAAGTAGGTTTCGATGCCGCTCACATAGATCGAGATCATGGTGATTCCGGCCTTCTGGGCCGTTACGACGCCCTTGGGGCTGACCGTTGCCACTTCGACGTTCGAGGAGTAGAAGAGTTCCGCCAGGTCGGTGGCGTTTACGGGTTCCACCTTCACTTTGAGCGATACGTCCCGTGTCTCGCCGACCTCCATGACAAGGCCTCCGCTCAACTCCTCGTCGAGCGTGACGCTCTCCACGGGAACCTCCATCGTACCCGGTTCGGGCACGTTGTCTTCACAGCCTGCGCCCAGCAGGGCCGCCGCGGCGAACAGACAAATACATATTTTTTTCATAATTCAAATGTCGTTTTTTCGGTTAAAGATTCCGGACTCCGGTGGCCGGGTTGCAAATGACCGCCGGAGCCGAAAAGTCTATTCGTCGAGACCGAGGTACATTTCCGAGAACTGACAGGTCTTGGCGGTTCCCGTGAAGCAGTCTTTCTTCCCGACGAATTTCAGGTAGCGGTATTTCACCGTGTTCGGGAGTTTGACATTCGAACACGTGTGGTATTTGTCGATATTCCGCGAGCCTCCGTCGTTGGGGTCGATTCCCGGAGCATTGTCCAGGTTCGGAACCTCGACGTCGGATGCGATCTGCGTGAAGGTTTCGCCGTCGTTGCTGCCCAGGATTGCCGAGAATTTTTTCCACCTGCAACTCCGGTCTGTGTTGCGGCAGGACTGGTGCATCAGACGGAAATAGTTCACCGTCTGCTCTTTCTGCATATCCACGACGAACCATACCTCGCCGTCGGCAGTGATCGGTTTGGTCAAACCGAAATTCGATCCTTTCACATCTTTGAAAACGCCGGGATCGAAAACGTTGTCGAACGCAGCCGTCTTGCTTCCTGCCGTGCCGCTGATCGCACCCGAATTTGCGGAAACTTCCCATCCCGTACGGTCGAGGTCGTGGGGGTCGGTGATGTTGACGGCGAAATAGGCCTTCTTGGCCCCGGCGTTCTTGAAGTCGTTGCCCGGATTGGCCGGATTGCTCTTGGCGAGGATGACGAACGTGACCGTACCGACGCCTTTGCAGGTGACGATGCCGTTTTCGTCGATCGTGGCGATCTCTTCCGGACCGTAGGCGATGTATTTCACCCCTTCGGTCTGGTTCGCGGGCGAGAGCTGGAGCTGCGCGTAGAGGTCGAACGTCGTGTTCTCTCCGAGAACGACCGATGCCGAGCCTTGAATGGCGGTGGCTCCGTTCTTGATTTCGATCTTCTCGAGTGCCACCGGAACATCTTCGGCGACGGTCAGTTCGAACGATGCCTGGACGCCGTCGACCGAGACGGAAATCGTCGTCTTGCCGATTTCGACTGCCGTTACGAGACCCTCGGCGCTGACCGTGGCGATGTTCTTGTCCGACGAATCGTAGCTTTCTGCGCGGTTCGTGGCGTTTTCGGGCTTGACGGTCGCCTTGCCGGCGATGTCGAGCGTTTCACCTTTTTTCAGCGTGACGCCCTTGGTCAGTTCCTCGGGCAGCGTGACCGATTCCACGGCTATCTTCTCGACCGTGAGGGTGAAACGGGCGGATTTGTCGCCGATGGTGATTGTGATCGTCGTTTCCCCGATTGCGATCGCCGTTACGACGCCCTCCTCGCTGACCGATGCGATCATCGGAACCGACGAAGAGTAGCTCTCGGTCCGTTCGGTGGTGTTCTCGGGCGTGATGATCGCCTTGCCGGCGATGTCGAGCGTTTCGCCGATCTTCAGCGTGACGCCGTCGGCCAGTTCGGCGGGGAGCGTGACGCTCTCGACGGGGACCTTCTTCGCCTCGACCTTCACCTCGAAATGCGTGTGCTTGCCGCCCACGCTGATGGTGATCATCGCCAGGCCCGGCTTGAGGGCCTTCACGGCGCCCGACCCGTCGACCGCGACGATCTCCGCGTTCGACGACTCGTAGGATTCGGTGGTGTTCGTGGCGTCCTCGGGGAGTATCGTCACCTTGCCGGCGATGTTCGTCGTCTGGCCGACCTCCATCGTGATGCCGCCGCTCAGCGACGAATCCAGCGCGATCGCCGAGACGGGGATCACCTTGTCCGTGTCGGAACTGTCTTCGCAGCCGCCGCCCAGCAGGACGGCCGCTGCCAACAGAAATATGCTTATTTTTTTCATCATCGTAAGTTTATCGGTTTATACGGACCTACCAGCCGGGATTCTGCACCAGCACGTCGCTGCGCTTGATCTCGTCCAGCGGAATGGGGTAGAGGTAGTTCTTGTTCTTGAAAGAGCGGGTCTGCAGCTTCGTGCGGGTGTAGTACGCGGGCTGGGGCTGGTCGACGTTCATGCCGTGGAACTCGCCGCCCTGGCCGCCCTGGCCGGGCGCTTTGTCGGCGATCATCCAGCGGCGCACGTCGAAGTAGCGCTGTCCCTCGGTCGCCAGCTCGATGCGGCTCTCGCGGCGGATGGCTTCGCGCTGCAATGCCTGGTTGCCCTCGATGGCGGGATTGAGCACCTCCAGGTCCTCCAGTCCGGCGCGGCTGCGCACCAGGTTGACGTATTTCAGCACGTCGGCGTTCGTCGGGTCGACCTCGTTCAGCATCTCGGCGTAGAGCAGGTAGAACTCCGCCAGCCGGAAGATGATCACCGGACGGTACTTCGAGGTCACGGCGCCGGTGATGTTGCCTCCGTAGACCGTGCGGTTCATGCGTTTGTAGAGCAGGTAACCCGTGAGCGGGGCGCCGTCGGCTACGGAGTTGTCGTCCTTGCCGCCGCGGTAGAACTGGATCTCCTGGTTGCTCATGTGCCACTTCATGCCCGAGAAGGTGATGGTGTTGTAGAAGCGGGGTTCGCGGTCGATGTACATTTTCGATACCTGAACGCCGTTGTACGTTCCCATTTCGGCTTCGTTGGCCGGATAGAGTTCCGACTTGGGCAGGAACGAGGTGGCCTTGACCGGCTTGCCGTCCTTCATGTAGAAGTCGTCGACCAGCTCCTGCAGGACGTGGAGGCCGCCCTGGCCCTGGGGCTGCGAGCGCGGGGTGGCGAAGGTGTCGAACTTCTGCTCGCCCAGCTTGCCCCACGAGTTGGTCGAGGTGGCCCAGATGATCTCCTTGTTGTACTCCTGAAACAGGTTGTAGAGGTCTTTGTCCGGGTTGCCCGTGTTGAGCAGTTCGTAGCGGCTGCCCTGCTCGGCGTAGTCGAGGAAATCGCGGAGGCGCTCCACTGCGGTCTGGAGTTTCGAGTCGTCGCGGTCGGGGAAGAGCCGCTTGCCGTCCTTGTTGGTCAGCGCCACGGCCTCGGGCCATCCGCCGTTGAAGAGCGGGCTGGCGGCGTAGACCCACAGTTTGGCGCGCAGCGCCAGTGCGGCGCCCTTGGTGGGCACGGCGCGGAGATTCTCGTTGTCGTGGTAGGGTTCCTGTGCCATCTCCTCCATGCACTCCTTCAGCTCTTTGTCGATGAAGGCGATCACCTCGTCGAGCGAGTTGCGCGGAAGGTCGAGGTCGTCACCCAATTTCATCGAATGGTCGACGATGGGAACAGGGCCGTACATCTCCATCAGGTAATAGTGGTAGGCCGCACGCATGAAACGGACGTTGGCCTTGTAGAGTTTGACTTCGGACTCGGTCAGACGGGCGGCGTCGGGGCCTCCCTCGTCCACGATCGGACGGGCCTGCTCCAGGAAGATGTTGGCCTGCCGGATGCTCTCGTAGAGCGTGTTCCAGCGCTGCGAATTGCCGTTGGACGAGTTCCACTCGGTGTACTTGCCCGCATTGTTGGCCAGTCGCGTGTAGATTTCGTCGGTATAAGCAGTCCAGGGATTTCCCATCGGGCTGTCCGTGACCCAGACGGCCGAATAGTCGGGACGGTTGTTGAAGACCTGCGAATACCATTTTTTGGTGCGGTCGACATTGCTGAACACCTGCGAGATGTCGGAGATGCCGCCGGCCAGCTCGTCGGACACGTCGAGGAAGCTGCACGACCAGGCCGTGCAGGCCAGCAGTCCGAAGGAAAGTATTTTTACAAAATTCTTTTTCATAGTTCGTTCTCCTTGATTAGAAGTTCACTTCGAGTCCCAGCGTGAAGGTGCGGGACATGGGATAACTCATACCCTGGTTGCGGTTGCCCTGCTCGGGATCCCAGTACTCGATGTCGTCCCAGACGCAGAGGTTGTTGCCCAGCATGTAGACGCGGACGGCGTCGAGGCGGATCTTGCGGAGGAAGGTCTTGGGCAGGTTATAGCCGATTTCGAGGTTCTTGAAGCGCAGGAAGTTGCCGCTCCGGAGCCACCACGTGCTGGGTTCCTTGTTGACGTTGTGGCTGTAATGGCTGTGCAGACGCGGCATCGTGACGTCCTGACGCGGGTTGTCGGCCGTCCAGCGGTCGAGGAACAGCGTGCGGTAGTTGGACTTGTCCTCATACCAGTTGAAGGGCCAGAAGTGGTTGTTGCCCGATGCCAGCAGCACCGACGAGTTGCCCGTGCCCTGGAAGAAGGCGCTCACGTAGAAGCCTTTGTATTCGACGTTAAGTCCGAAGCCGTAGTTTATTTCGGGGTTGTAGGGGTGTCCTACGCCGCGTTTCTTGTCGTTGCTGTCGATCACGCCGTCGTGGTTCAGGTCGGCGTACTTGATGTCGCCCGGGCCGAGGGTTCCCTGCAACGCGACGGTTGGAAGTCCCGGACGCAGCTCGTAGGAGTAGGTTCCGTTGGGGTTCTGCGTGCGGATGAAGTCGTCCTCGGTGTAGAGCCGCTCGGCGATGTAGAGCGTGTTTTCGTTCACGCGCGTGCCGGTGATCCGCTGGTAGTCGTAGAGTTGTTTCAGCTCGTCGTACTCGATGATCTTGTTGCGGGCGAAGGTGAACGTACCGCGGGCGCTGACGCGGACCTTGCCGAAGTCGTGGCGGGCGTTCAGGCTGGCGTCGACGCCCCAGTTGTCCACGATGCCGTAGTTCTGCCACGGTTTTGCGTGGAAGCCGGCGACGCCGGGGATCGTGTTGCGTTCGAGCAGAATGCTCTTGCGGCGGTTGTTGAAGTAGTCGGCCGTCAGTTCGATCTGGTTGTCGAAGAAGCCCAGGTCGACGCCGACGTTGCGTTTGGTCTCGATCTCCCAGTGGATGTCGTTGTTGACGAAACGCAGGTCGTAGATACCGGCGCCCATGCCGTTCGAGGCCGAGGTTCCGATGCCCTGGTTGAAGGTGTGGCCCGAGGTGTTGAACGTCGCTCGGTAGAGGAAGCGGTCGGTTCCCGTATTGTCGTTACCCGTGCGGCCCATCGAGAGGCGGATTTTCGCGTTGTTCATCACCTTCTTCAGCCCTTCGGGATAGAATTTCTCATTGGAGACGAAGTAGCTGATACCTACGGCGGGGAAGAAGCCGAAGCGGTTCTTCTTGGCGAAGGTTTCGCTGCCGGTGTAACCGAAGCTGCCCTCGATGAAGTAGCGGTTGTCATACGAATAGGTCACGCGGCCCACGACGCTCTGCTTGCGGTAGGGAAGCACCGGATCGTTCTTCTGCTGCTCCTTCTGCATGTAGAGGATCATGGCGCCTACGTTGTGTACGTAGTTGAACGTGCGCTGGTAGTTGATGGCTCCCTCGATGTAGATCTTGCGCAGGTAGCTCGTCGAGGTGAACTTGGGATCCTCGATTTCGGGCGATCCCGACGAGGTCGTGGTGAAGATCAGGTTGCCCTCGGCGTCGCGGCCGCTGGCGTGGTAGAGGCTCGGCCAGTAGTCGCGCAGCGTCGCCGAGCTGCCGTCGTAGTCGAAACTGACGCTTCCGCGGACGCTCAAACCTTGAGTGATGAATTTCAGGTCCTGCTCCAGTTTGATGTTCGACTGGATCTTGACGCCCCACTCCTGGCGGTAGCCCTGGTTGTAGAGCATGTTGTAGGGGTTGCGGTTGTTCGAGTCGGCCTGCTTTTCGTAGCTGGCCAGCGTGCCGTCGCTGTAAATGGCCGGGAAGAGGTACGAAGGCGTGTGCAGCATGAAGCTGAAAATATCGTCGGCCGAACGGTTGGCCGTGCGGCGGTGTACGTACTGTCCCGAAAGATCGACGCTCAAGCGCGTGGTTTTGCTCACCTTCAGGTCGATGTTGCTGCGCAGGTTGTAACGCTCGAATCCGAAGTTGCTGTCGTACTTGCCGTTGGGGTTCTCCTTGAAGACGCCGTCCGACTGGTAGTAGGCCATCGAGACGAAGTATTTGGCGTTCTCGGCGCCGCCGCGGAAGTTGAGCGTGTAGCGCTGGCTGTGCACGGCCTTGCGGACCAGTTCGTCGATCCACTGCGTGTTCGGATAGAGGTCGTTGTCCACGCGGTCGCGGTAGAGCTGGATTTGGGCGGCACTGAAGCTGGGGGTGAGTCCGTCATTGGCCCGGGCTTCATTGGCCAGGTCGAGGTAATCCCACGAGTCGACGAACTCGGGCAGGCGCTGCGGCGAGGCGATCGACTGCTCGATGCGGAACGAGATTTTGGGCCGCGAGATCGTACCGCGCTTGGTGGTTACGAGGATGACGCCGTTGGCGCCCTCGGCGCCGTAGACGGCCGTCGCGGCGGCGTCCTTGAGGATGCTGAAGGTCTCGATTTCGTCGGCCTCGATGTTGTTGATGTCACGGGGAATTCCGTCGACGAGCACCAGCGGGTTGGTCCCGCCCTTGAAGGTGCTGATGCCGCGGATCCAGAATTCGGCGTCGTCGCGTCCCGGCTCGGCGCTGCGCTGGATGCTGATCAGACCGGCAAGCTGGCCGGCGAGGTTGCTCGTCAGGTTGCTCGACGAGGACTGCATCAGGTCGCGCGACCCGACGGAGGCGATCGAGCTGACCATCGCCTGGCGTTTCTGCTTGCCGTATCCGACCACGACGACCTCCTCGATCTGGTCGGTGTCGGTCAGCAGTTTGACGTTGATCACTTCGCGGCCGTCGGTCGGCAGGGTCTGCGACAGGTAGCCGATGTAGCTGACCGTGATCTGCTGTTTGGGCTGGACGTCGATGACGAAGAGTCCGTCGGTGTTGGTCGTCGTTCCGACGTTGGTGTTCTGGATGTAGACGGTTGCGCCGACCAGCGGTGCTCCGTCGGCGTCGGTGACGGTTCCGGTGATGCGTCGTTTTCCCGTTGCCACGGTTCCTTGTGCGGAGGCGCTCTGTGCGTATGCCGCGCCGACGTCCACCGACAGGAACAACAGGAGAAGCAGGGCGAGGCTTACGCTTTTCAGGGTTTTGACGCGCCCGATGCTTGTTTTATAAAAATTTTCCATACGGTTCTAAATGATTTGAGATGATAATTCGGGGCTTTCCGGGCAGCGTGTGCCCGCGGTCCGGGAGGCGGGTTCCGCCCCGGGCCGAATGTTTTTTCATTCGGTCTGTTTTGCTTTTTTCATAGGCTTGCAGGTAGGTTTAGGTTTTTAATCTCGTTTATTTCCGTTCGTTGGCCAGTTCGGTCAGCGCATAGGCGCACCACATCACGGCCGCCTGTCCGTGCAGGTCGCCGGTGTATTTTTCCCGGTCGCGGTAGTATGCGTAGCTCGAACCGGCTCCGGTTCCGCAGCAGACGTTCCGGATTTCGAAGTTGGTCTGCAGGTACGACTGCAATCCCAGCCAGCCTTTGCGGGCGACGGTGCCGTAGGTCTTCTCGTCGAGCCAGCCGTTCTTCACGCCCAGGATCATCGCGTAGGTGAACATGGCCGATCCCGAGGTCTCCTCCCACATGTCGCCCTGGTTGGGGTAGATCAGCTGTCCCCACAGTCCGCTGTCGTACTGGTAGGCGCTCAGCGTGGCCATCATCTTCTTGTACTCGGTGAGGATGCGGTTGCGGTAGACGTCGTATTTCGCGCTTTTGGGGAGCATCCGCAGCATCTCGGGCATTCCCACGGCCATCCATCCGTTGCCGCGGGCCCAGAAGAACTTGGCGGTGGGGGCGTGGTAGAAGACTCCGTTCTCGCCCGGCAGCTGGTCGAGGTAGAGAATCATCTCTTTGGCGGCGCGTTCGATGTACTTCTCGTCGCCCGTAGCCAGATAGGCCTGCGCCTGGAGCGCCGTGATCATGAACATGTCGTCGATCCACAGACGTGTCTGGTACGAATAGCCCAGGTTGTGATAATACTGCGGGTCCTTCATCTTCTCCAGGTATTTCTTTTCGGTCGGCAGCTCCCACTGCTGGTCGGCGTAGCGCAGTCCCAGATCGAGGTACTTCTTGATGTCGGCCTCGGCCGCGCCACGCTGTTTCTTGACATAGTAGATGTGGAGCGGCACGGCACCGAAGATGTTGTAGTCCACGGCGTTGTTTTCCGTACGGGGAATCTGCGTCACGAGGCTCTTGTTCGGCTCGATGCTCTTGTCGTCCACTTCGAGGAACTGGTCGAACTTCGCCACCAGCTGGTCGAACAGGCCGTTGTTCCCGGCCGCCTCGGCATACCAGAACGCTCCCAGCCAGGCGCAGATGTCGGGGTAGGAGGTCAGCGAACTCTTCTTGGAGGAGTGCATGTCGCCCCAGTTGGAGTTCCCCGAGCGGATGAAGAGGTTCACGACGCCTTCGCCGACCGTTTTGGGGTCTTTCCGGTCGGGAAAGGTGATCAGATCATACTCTTCGACATCGGGATCAGGCTCCGGCGTGGGTTTGGGCTTTACGCCCGTGCCGGTGGTCGCCTTCTCGCTGCACCCCGCCACGCACAGCCCGGCGAGGGCGATTCCGAGAAGAAACAGTTTCAGGATTTTGCTCATAATGGGTTCGGTTTACCGGCTCGGGGCCAGTTTGTAAGGTTTCACGTCGCAGGAGAGGGCATAGGCGCACCACAGCATGGCGGCCTGCCCGTGCATGTCGCCGGTCAGTCGGCGGCGGTTCTGATACCATTCGGCGCTGTTTCGGGCGCCGGTCCCTTCGCAGACGTTGCGGAGGTTGTCCTTCTCGTCGAGGTAGGAGAGCAGCGTGATCCACGCCTTGCGGGCGGCCGTGCCGTAGATCTTCCGGTCGAGCCAGCCGTTCTTCACGCCCAGGATCATCGCGTAGGTGAACATGGCCGTCGAGGAGGTCTCCTTCCACGAGTTGGGGTCGTCGATGATTTGCCGCCACATGCCGTCGTAGGCCTGGTAACGGAGCAGCGTCTCCATCATTTGCAGATAGGCCGCCTTGATGCGCGGGAGATAGGGGTTGTCCTTCGGGAGCATGCGGAGCATCTCGGCCATGCCGACGGCCATCCATCCGTCGCCGCGTCCCCAGAAGAAGGGCGTTCCGGTGTGGTGGTAGAAAAGCCCGTTGGGGCGCTGGATGCGGTCGAGGTAGAGCGCCATCTCACGGGCGGCGCGGTCGATGTACTTTTTGTCGCCCGTGACCAGGTAGGCCTGGGCCTGCAGGTCGGTGATCATGAACATGTCGTCGACCCACAGCCGCGTCTGCCACGAGTATCCCTCGTCGGCGTATTTCTTCGCCTCGGAGAGCTGCTTGTAGTGCTGCGGGTTCTCCGGCAGCTCCCACTGTCCGTCGGCGTATTTCATGCCCAGCTCCAGGTATTTCGGGTCGTGGTTGCGCTTGTAGATCTCCAGGGGCACGGCGCCGAAAACGTAGAAGTCGACGACGTTGTGGTCCTTGGGGAAGAGGTTGGGCTGCAGGTTCTTCTGCGTGGTGAACAGCGGCTCGAAACGCTCCACGAGCCGGGTGTAGAGGCTGTCGTTGCCGGTTCCGGCCGTGAACCACAGCGCACCCAGCCACGCGCAGACGTCGGGGTAGGTGATCAGCGTGACCTTGTATTTCGAATTGATGTCGCCCCAGTGCGAATGCGGGGTCTGGAGGTAGCGTTCGGTGAGTCTCACGCCTATCTCTTCGGGCTGGCATCCCTTCGGGAAATGCTTTAGGTCGTAGCTTTTCTGCGCCTGGACATTCGAGGCCGTTGCGAGCAGCAGCAGGGTCTGTACAACTAAAAGGAACTTTTTCATGCGGTTTTCGGTGCTATTTTTCAGTTTGGTTTAAAATGCGGTGGTGTTCAGAGGGTCTCTCCCGCGGGCAGGAGCAGCGATTCGCCCCATCCGGCGCCTTCTCCGAAGTTGGGAGTTCCGTCGGCGTTCCAGGTGAACTTCTGCACGAAGGGGTAGCGCTGGCCCCAGCCGCCGTCGGAGTAGCGCATGGCGTGGTAGATGATCCAGTCCTCGGTTCCGTCGGGCGATTTGGTGAAGGTGCAGTGGCCCAGTCCGTTGACGCCCGATACGGGTTCCTTGGTGTTGTCGCAGCGCCAGAAGGCATAGCTGCCCGACTTCTGCCAGTCGGCCGGATTCATCGGGTTGCCGCTGTTCATGTCCAGCATCAGCCAGGCCAGGCGGTAGTTCTTGGTCCAGGAGGGGTTGCAGGAGTAGACGATGAAGAGTTTGCCCTTCTCCTCGTTGACGAGCACGGCGGGACCCTCGTTGATTTTGCGTCCGTCCATCGTCTCCCACGACTGCGCCGGGGTCGAGATCACGGCCAGCGACGAGGAGATGGTGCAGGGGTCCGACATCGTGGCGATGCGGATCTGCTGAATATCGTCGGTCTTCTCGTTGCCCGACCAGACGGCGTAGCGCTGTCCCTTGAGTTCGAACGTCGTCAGGTCGATGGCGTATTCCGTGTTTTCCACCGTGGGTTTGATGCCGGGCTGGTAGTTGTCTCCGGTGTAGAGCATGCCCATGTCTTCCCATTCGCCCAGCGGGTCGTCGGTCTTCGAGCGGAGTACGCCGCTGCGCTGCGTGCTGTAGCCGGTGATTCCGTCCTGTCCGCGGCGTCCTGCGGCGTAGTATACGTACCAGCGGTCGCCGATGTGGAACATTTCGGGTGCCCAGAGGTCGGCGATGTTCCACGGCTTCGACGGACCTTCGTAGGGGAGGCTCCATTTCTTGGTGGTGCTGTTGATCACGGTGAGCCGCGTGGAGCGCGAGATGGCGATGCCGTTGCCGCTCGCTTTGCAGGTGTAGTAGTATTCGCCGTCCCGAACGATGTACGGGTCGGGCATCGTGGCGATGTTGCCTCCGAGGGTGATGGGGTTGGTGAAGGTCAGCGCCGACTGCGTGACGGTCACCTCGACCGGATTGACGCCTTCGGCGGTGAAGCGGACGATGCCCGTGCGTTTCTCCGTGTCGTTCTTCTCGTAGGAGATACGGACCGAGAGGTCGCCCTTGCCGCTGGTGCGGTCCACGCTGAGCCACTTGCTCCGCGGCTCGGCGGTCCATGCGGCGTTCGACGACACGAACACTTCGAGCGACCCGGAGGAGTTGGAGACCATCTTCTCGTTGAAGTTGAGCCGGAGATACGCCTTTCCGGTGTCGTTGCCGCCGGAATCATCCTTGCTGCAGTTGTTGCAGCACAGCATCATCGAGACGATGGCCAGGAGGGCCGTTAAAAAGGAAAATGTGCGTTTCATATTCAGTTTGGTTTTAGGAATTGATTCGTTGTAATCCGGCGGAGCCATTCGCGCCGGGTGGTCGTGCCGTCGGCCGTGATTTCACGTCCGGCGAGTATGCTCCACTGCCGTGCCGTCTCCCCGTCCAGCACCCGGTCGAGTCCGGCTTCCCATTCGGGAAAGAAGCCCCGCAGCGCCAGCCGCTGCACCCGGGCGTAGTCGGGATCGTCCGCCTTGAGGTTCCGCAGGTAGACCAGCATTGCCCCGTGGCGGAGCAGCCGTTCCTGCAACGATTCCGTTGGGATTCCGCGGACATCCTTGCGACTGTCGATGGCCAGCGCGGCGGCCGTTCCGGCAGCTTCGCCCAAGGCCATCCAGCAAGGCTCCATGCGCAGGGTCGAAAACCCGACGTGGCTGCCCGAAACGGCTGCCGGGAAGAGCAGGTTCTCGATGCGACGGGGGACCATCACGCCGTAGGGAACCGTGTAGACCGCCGTCGGGTGGCTGAAAAAGCCGTCGAGGTGCACGCGGCCCGCCTCGCGTTTGCGCACGGCGTGCGAGTCGAGGGCGTAGTGGCTTGCGGTGACCGACGCGGGGTGGAGCGGCGGCCGTTTCCCTTCGGCCTCGGGCAGGGCGTCGCCGGCGGTGAAGAAATAGCACCCTTCCAGCCGGCGTCCCTCGCGGACGTAGACCTGGCGCGGGAATCCGCCGTTGTCGCGGTATTCGTCGGCGGCGAGTCCCCATTGGAGGCAGGCTTCGCGGAAATGGGCCGGCAGGGCTTCGTCGTGCTGGGCGAACCACAGCAGGCCCAGCGTATAGTCGCGCAGCCGCTCCGCAAACCGGTCGCGCCACGCCCAGTCGGCCGTCGGCCACGGCCAGTTCTCTTCGGGCAGGTCCGTGGAGATGAGCGCGAGGTGCTGGTTGTTGGCGTCGGTCTTGGCATTGGGCAGGCGGGTCATGCTCGTGATCTTGGCCATGCCCCAGACGTCGCCGGGCGCGGCGGTCCGCTCTCCGGATTCGATGCGCCGGCGGTTCCGGGCTATGGCCGCCGAATCCGCCTTGCGGTAACGGGCGTCGGTGTTGCGTCCGTCGAGCACGTCGCCGACCAGCGAGACGTACTCTTCGCGGTCGTACCGCTCCGGCCGGGGGATCGCCAGCCGGTTCTGCGGATCGTCCGTCAGGCAGAGGCGGTAGTTGTAGGCCTGGATCGCGTCGTCGCCCTCGTAGGTCGTGCCGTCGGCGTCGGGACCGTGCTTCCACCAGCGGTAAATCTTTCCGGCGCACGGTTCGCCGTATTCGCCGGCCCCTTCGCGCCCGGTCCGGAACGGAACTCCTGCGGCGGCGCCCAGGTCGCCTTCGTAGGTGGCGTCGATGAACATGGCCCCGCTGTAATGCTCCTCCCGCCCCGTCGTGCGGTCGAGGACGCGGATCGAGACGATCCGGTCGCCCTTTTTGACGACGTAGCGCGCCTCGGCGTCGAACTGGCGGCCGGTCAGGACCGTGATCTTTCCGGGACCCGCTTCGGCGAGCATCCGTTCGAAGGTCCGCTGTGCGACGGCGGGTTCGAAACGGTATCCGTCGCTGCAATCGCGCGCCTGCGGCGAATCCGCGCCGTAACGGCTTTCGTAATAGGCTTTGTTCAGCGCGATGAAGCGGGCGAAGAGTCCCGCCGTAGCGCCCCGCGTGGCGATGTCCGTGGCGCCCAGCCCGTTGGCCGGAAGTCCGCCGATGTGGGCCGAGCGCTCCAGAATGACGCTGTTCTTCCCCTCGCGTGCGGCGGCTATGGCGGCGGTGATCCCCGCAGGGGTCCCGCCCACGATCACCACGTCGCAGGAGTGCGTGCGTGCCTGCGTCTCGAAGGCCAGCAGCAGGAACAGGCTATGCAGCAGGATCTTCACGGGCGATCGATTTTGACCTTGAATTCCCGGGTGTCGAGGTTGAAGCCTCTCACGACGAGCGTGTATTCCGCTTCGGGGAGTTTTCCGAGCGCCGTTTCGATACGTACCGTCCGGCTCTCGCCCGGCATCAGGCAGAGGAAGTTGTCGGTGTAGAACGAGGGCCGCACCGGTTTGCGCGCACCGTCGAGCCACTGTATCTGCGTGAAGAACGCCACCGTGCGGCCGGTGTTTTTCAGCCGGAGGTCGATGAAGTGGTTTCCGCCGTTGACCGAAGTCCGGTACGAGGCCGCGACTTTGGTTCTGGCCAGCTCGCCGAGGGCCTGGAACCCTGCCGTCGCCGGGCCGGTGAGCGTGTTGGCGCCCTTGTACTCGTTGTCCGAACGCCAGTAGAAATTGCTGCCCGCCTGTCTGCCCTGCTCGTCGAAAAGTTTCAGCTTGATGAACTGCACCGGGGTTTTCGACGCCGCGAAATCCAGCGTCAGCACGTCGTTCGCAACGCCGTCTTCGGGAAGGTCCACTCTCGCCGACTGCGCGTCGATGCGCCGCATGTCGAGGTCGTAGACTTCGGCCGTGACCCGGTAGCCGCGGTATGCGCGGTAGTGGTCGTTGACCACCGACACCGTGTTTTTCAGGTAGTCGAACTGCGGATGGAGCGGTTCGCAGGCGTTCTGCGCGGCGTAGAGCGCCGCGGTGGGTTCGAGCGACCAGTCCCACATGCGTCCGGCGACCTGGCGCACGGCCGAATTGTGATACCAGTAGAGGAATCCCGAGGTGTAGCGGTCGCCGTAGCCGAACTTGTTGTAGTTCCAGACCTCCCAGATGCTCTTGTAGTTCAGTGCGCCGAGGAACTGCGCCTTTTCGGCGAACTCCTCGATGGTCTGCGAGGGTCCGTATTCGTTGGTCATATCGGTGTAGAGCGACGACATGAGGTGGAATCCGTTTCCGTCCGAATAGTCCCAAACCTCCCTGTTGATGGGCCACAGGTCCTTTTCGTCCATCATTTCGCGCAGGCATTCGACCGTCGGCAGGCACGGGGCGCCGTACTCGGGGTTGAAGCCGTAGACGCGGCTGCCGCGCGGCGAGGCCTTGTCCTCGTAGTGGCTCATGATGTTGACCTGTTTGTAGGGGCTTCCGTCGTGCACGCCGCCGCACTCCGACTGCATCTGGTAGCCGCGCGTGCCGTCGAGGCGCTCCAGCAGCTGCTCCATCTGCGGCATCTCGGTGCTTTCGTTCGACGAGACGTAGTAGGCCAGCGAGGGGTGGTTGCGGATGCGCTTCACCGTGGACACCACGTTCGAATAGTAGATGGCGGGGTCGTTGGGGTGGTTCGTGTCGCCCGTCATCCAGAACTCCTGCCACACGAGGATGCCCAGCGAGTCGCAGAGCTGGAAGAAGTAGTCCGATTCGGTGATGCCGCCGCCCCAGAAGCGGATGAGGTTCACGCCCGACTGGGCCGTATAGCGCAGTTCGGCCCGCGTGCGTTCGTCCGACGTGCGGAGCATGGCCTCCGGCAGCCAGTTGGTGCCGCGGATGAAGAGCGGCCGGCCGTTGACGCTGAACGTGCGCGATTTGTCCGGCGTGTCGGTCGTGGAGGTGATCTCCCGGATGCCGAAGCGCGTCGAGATCGAGTCGCTCACCTTACCGTCGAATTCGACCTTCAGCGTCAGGTCATACAGTTCCTGCTTCCCCTTGTTCAGCGGCCACCACAGGCGCGGGTTGCGGATCACGAGCTGCGGGAACTCCTCGGGGGTGAAGACGACCTGCTTCACCTCGCCGCGGTAGAGTTTCACCTCCTTCTCGAAGCGGATGCCCTCGCCCCGGATTTCGCCGCTCACCCTTGCCTTGCGCCAGGTGTTCTGCGGGACGTAGTCGGGATAAGAGACCTCGACCGAGACGGTCTGGCGCGCCACGTCGTAGTTCGGCCTGGAGAGTTCGGATTTGACGAACGGGTGTTCCAGCCGGACCCGCCCGGTGGTGAAGACGGAGATGTCGCGCCAGATGCCGGTGTTTCGGTCGCGGATGCCGTCGAGGTAGAAGAAGTCCCATCCGACGGTCATCAGCTGGGTAACGTTGCGGCCGATCTCGCCGTTGCCGCCGTTCTGGAATTCGCCGTTTGCGCCGAACGACTTGCCGCCCTTGGGGCGGATCGTGCCCGGCATGTCCACGGGATAGACCTTCACGGCCAGGACATTCTCCTGGTCGAAGGTGACCTTGTCGGTGATGTCGATGACGCGCTGCAGGAACATGCCTGCCGTGTTGCCCACCATGTTGCCGTTGAGCCAGATTTCCGCACGGTAGTTGATGCCGTCGGCCTGGAGCCAGACCTTTTTGCCGCCGCACTCCTTCCGGTCGAGCCGGAATTCCGTCCGGAACCAGTAGGTGTAGAAATCGCGTCCCACGCGGTAGAGGTCGGGGATGCGGTTCTTTTCCAGTTTGTTGTTCAGCCCGTAGTAGGGTTCGGGGTAGACGCCGTCGTGGACCAGCGAGTTGAGCACCGTTCCCGGGACCACCGCCGGCAGCCACCCTTCGGTCGGGAGTTCGGCCGAGGAGACCTCCTCGGAGCGTACGCCGACCTCGTCGGCACGCTTCATCTTCCAGACGAACCCTCCTCCGTGGCCGTCCGCCGAGGTCAGGGTGTGAATATATTCACGCTCTTTGAGCGCCTCCTGCGCCGGTGCGGCGACCGGGATGAGGAAAAGGAGAAACAGTAGGGTTCTGATCATTTTTCAGTCGTTTTTCAGTTGGCGAAAAATGTGGTCACGCGGTCGGGGCTGAGCATCTGCCAGAGCGATGCCACGGTCCATCCCGGTGCGAAGATGTCGTTGTAGAAGCCTTTGCCGTTCTTGCCGTAGTCCCAGGCGGTGTGCTGCACCACCTCGGGGTAGTAGCCCGTGCGGCCGATTTCGAACATCGATCCTTCGACGGGCATCAGCTGGAGCATCGAGCTTTTGATCACGGCGCTGGTGCGCGAGAAGCGGGGTTCGCTGCATGTTTCGGCCAGGAAGTCGAGCACCGTCGCGAATTCGAAGATGAAAACGTCGACGTGGTTGTTCTCCACCGAGACGTTGCCCCAGCCGCGCGAGCGGAAGCCCGCGTCGCCGAGCATCTGCCCCTGTGCGAAAGGCACGTCCCAGAGGTAGTACCACGACAGGGCGAAATAGGCCGCCTCGCGGCACAGGTCGATGTAGCGCTGCCGCTCGGCGCCTTCGGAGACGAACGTCATGTAATACATCGCCGTCGCGGCATAGAGCGACGCCTCCTTGTCCTCGCAGTTGGCGTCGAGCGTCGAGGAGAAGTAGTCGGCTTTGGAGATGAGGTTCTTTTCCAGGTAATCGGCCGTGCGCCGAGCGCTCCTGCGGTAAGCTTCGTTTTTAAAATAGGTGTATGCCATCGTCAGCGGCAGCGTGGCCGAAGGGGTGCTGCCGCCCGAAGCGTCCACGACGGTCAGGTTGTCGCGGAATTTGCGGGGGAAACTGCCGTCGGGGTTCTGGAGCGAGAGAAATTTCTCCAGCAGGGTGCGGATGCGGGCCTCCCATTCGGGATGGCTGCGGCCCTGCTGCTTCTCGTAGGCGAGGTAGTTGAGCAGGGCGTAGACGCCCTCCGACTGGCGGCGGATGCTGTATACGTCGGTCTCGCGCTCGCGCTTGAAGTCGACCACCTCGCGCAGCAGGCCGCCCGGTGTGAATCCGTAGCGCAGGTAACTGTCGAAGATCGACCGTGCGTTCGCCGCGAGGTCCTCCCGGCCGTTGGCTTCGCCGTACTCCAGCGCATTGTAGGCGTTCAGCAGGACGCGGCCCACGAATCCGATCTCGGCGATGCCCGTGCTTTCGCAGTCGGCCGTGCGGAGTTCCACGCCGGAGGTGTATTTCAGCGGATAGTCTCCGACGTAGCTTTGGGCGAAGTATTCGGCCAGGATGGCTTTGGCCTCGGCGGGAGTGTAGCGGGGTTTGACGGGCTGGGGATCGAGCGCGTCGAAGGAGTAGTTCCACACGTCGGCCACGAACGACGAATAGGAGGGGCTGACGCCCTTGCGGAGGGTCCATGTCAGGCGTCTCGTCTCGCCTTTTTCCAGTTTCTCGAACGCCCGGACGGCGGGCGCGAGGGTCAGCTTGCGGACATAGGATTTCGGGGCTTCGCAGTAGGGGAACCCGAAGACCAGCGCGGCGTGTGCGTCGGCGTTGCGGAATCCGGTGAATCCCAGCGACGTTCTGCCCGAGAGGATGACATCTCCGTAGTTGTGGCAGGCGAGGGCTTCGCAGTCCGGCGTATCGGTGCGGAGCACCGTGTAGTAAGTTCCCGATTTTTCGTCGTAGATACCCGTGAGGGGCGTGCTCAGGCGGTCTTCCCGGACCTGCCAGCTGTCGCTGGTGTGGAATGAGGGAGCCGACTTGGGCGACCGCAGGTTCTTGTGATACCAGAACCCGGGCATGTAGAAAAGACAGTTTTCGTGGGTAAGTCCGGTGGTGAACAGCGCCTCTACATTATAATATAGGAGATCGGTCGCCGTCAGGGTGAGAACGATCCTTATTTCGTTCTCCGTTTCGGTTTTTTGCCGCCGGATGGTCAGCGGCAGCTGTTGGTCAGCCTCTAAAATTCCCCCCCCCTCCGTTGCGGATTCACGCAGATCGTAGGTCGCGGCAGGGTTGCCCGGGGTTTTCAGCGTAATCCGTTCCGACAGGCGGCCCTCCATGGCGGAGGTTTCACCGGCGATCGCGCAGCAGGCAAACAGGATGGATAAGCACTTTTTCATCGGTTACATTCAGCCGGCAGCCGCTCCCGGCGTGCCGTTTCAGGTTTAGGTGTTTTTTGTCAGAACAAAGGTAGAAAAGGGAAAATCGGTACAAGAAAATATAGTCGCTATTAACGCAAAAATCATCTCAATTTTGTCTCTTTTGCGAGACGAGCGGGTATTTTTGATGTGTTAAATATTTGATATTGTGTATGTTGTGTGTATGGCTGCTTTCGTTGCACGCTTTTCGGGGTGTTTTTTTGTGACTTAAATTTATCTATATTTGTTTTACTAACCTAAACATCGTATGGGAAAATTCTATCCGCTTGTCCTTGCGCTTTTCTGCGGCGTTTTTCCGGGCCGTGCGCAGTCGATCCATTTCGACCGGCTGGACATCAACGACGGATTGTCGCAGAATACGGTCACCTCGATCATTCAGGACGACAAGGGTTTCATGTGGTTCGGCACGAAGGACGGGCTGTGCCGTTACGACGGGAAGTCGTTCAAGACTTTCATGCACGATCCGCGCCTGACGACCGGACTGGGGAACAGCCTCATCAAATGCCTCGTCGAGGACCACGACCGCAGAATCTGGGTCGGCACGGACTCGGGGCTTTACATCTACGATCCCGAAATGGAGCATTTTTCCGCCGTGCCGCTTTACGCCGACGACGGGAAACCGGTCACCAAGCCGGTTCCGATCCTTGACTGCGACCGGGAGGGCCGCGTCTGGATCGTCGTGGAGAATAACGACGTTTTCTGCTACGATCCGCAGACCCGGCAGGTCGAATGCCGCTACAAGCCGCGGAAGACGCTGCGCAGCCTGGCGAGCGACAAGAACGGGGTCATCTGGTTCGCCGGCTACGGCGGAGGGCTTTACTACACCGAGGACCGGTTTGCGAACGTCAAACCGTTTCTCGACGCCGACGGGCGGGAGATTTACCCCAAGGACATCATCTCCTGCATCTGTTTGAGCGACTACAACGAGATGTACCTCGGTCTGGAGGAGCAGGGCGTTGCGAAGCTGGACCTCGTCACGGGGACGGTCACCCGGCTGCAGCTGTCGGACAATCCCGCGGCGCCGCTCTTCGTGCGGCACATCCTGCAATACTCGCCCGACGAACTGTGGATCGGGACCGAGTCGGGCATCGTCGTCTACAACATCCGCACCCGGCGCTACCAGCACCTGAAAAGTTCCCCGTACGATCCCTATTCGCTTTCGGACAATGCCGTCTATTCGCTCTGCAAGGACCGCGAGGGCGGATTGTGGATCGGTTCCTTCTTCGGAGGCATCAACTACCTGCCTCAGCGGAATTCCGATTTCGAAAAGTATTACCACACCGACGATCCGCACAGCCTCCGGGGGCGCCGCGTGCGCGAGATCTGCCCGGGCAGCGACGGGCGGCTCTGGATCGGCACGGAGGACGCCGGGCTTTACCAGTTCGACCCCGCGACCCGGTCGTTCGGCTTCTTCGCCCCGAGCCGGGAGTTCACCAACGTCCACGGACTGCTGATGGACGGGGACGACCTCTGGGTGAGCACCTTCTCGAAAGGCATCCGGGTGATCGACACCCGGACGGGGCGTATCCGCAAGTACGACAACGACAACAAGCCGGGGCGTCTTTTCAGCAACTACGTTTTCGCGCTCTGCAAGACCAACAGCGGGCGCATCTACGTGGGAACGATGCACGGCCTTCAGTATTACAACCGCGAGACGGACCGTTTCCTCCACGTCCCGGAGATCAACGGCGGCAAGATGGTCCACGACATCCGGGAGGATTCTGCCGGGAACCTCTGGGTGGGAACCTCGTCCAACGGTGTCTACCGCTACGATGCGCGCAACGACGTCTGGACGCAGTTTCTGCACGACGCCGACGATCCGAACTCGCTTCCCTACGACAACGTCACGAGCGTTTTCGAGGACAGCAACCGGCGGATATGGCTCACCACCGAAGGCTCGGGCTTCTGTCGTTTCGACCCGGCCGGGCAAACCTTCGTCCGTTACGGTTCTTTCGACGGTATGCCCAGCGACGTCGTGTTTCAGATCATCGAGGACGACCAGGGCTATTTCTGGATCACGACCGACCGGGGGCTGGCGCTGTTCGATCCCCGGACGGGGAGCGTCAGGCAGGTCTACACCGTGACCGACCGCCTGTTGAGCAACCAGTTCAACTACAAGTCGGGTTACAAGTCGCCGGACGGAATCGTCTACTTCGGCTGTATCGAGGGGCTTGTCTCCTTCAATCCCGAGACGCTCCTCGGCCGCAAGACCGACTACGTGCCGCCGATCTACATCACCGGTTTTTCGCTGCTGAACGAGAAGGTCGTCGTCGGAGGCCGTAACTCCCCGCTGCGCAAAAGCATCATCTGTTCGGATTCGGTCCGCCTGAAGCACGATCAGAACTCGCTGTCGCTCCAGATCGCCGCCTTGAGCTACCGCGAGCCGCAGACCAGCCGCCTGCTCTACAAACTCGAAGGCTTCGACGACCGGTGGCGGCAGTACACGCCCGAGAGCGCCACGATCACCTACTCGAAAATCCCCTACGGCAAATACAGCTTCCGGGTCCGGCTGGCCGACGGCTCCGGCAATCCGGATGCGGAGTCCGAAAAGCGGCTTTTCATCGAGGTTTCCCCGCCGTTCTACCTCTCCACGGCGGCCTTCGTCGTCTACGGGCTGCTCGCGGTGGGGGCACTCGTGCTGACCGGGATTTACCACACGCGCCGCAACATCCGCCGCCAGCAGCAGCATATCCAAGCTTTCGAGCGGGAGAAGGAGCGGGAGCTGTACAACGCCAAGATCAGCTTTTTCACCAACATCGCGCACGAGATCCGCACGCCGCTGACGCTGATCAAGGGACCGTTGGAGAACATCCTCGCCAAGCAGAAGACGATGGACCGGAACATGGCCGAGGACCTGATCGTCATGGACCGCAACACCAACCGCCTGCTCGACCTGACCAACCAGCTGCTGGACTTCCAGAAGATCGAGAAGGAGCACCTGTCGCTCAACCTGACGCGGCAGAACGTGTCAGACATCGTCGAGGAGACCTTCTACCGGTTCAGCTCTTCGGCCAAGCAGCAGCACAAGACCTTTGAACTGGAACTGGGCGGCGGGGAGGCTTATGCGCAGGTCGACCGCGAGGCCTTCACCAAAATCTTGAGCAACCTGCTGAACAACGCCCTGAAATATTCGGAGACGATGATCCGCGTCGAGCTGACAATGCTGGACAACGCGTTCCGTGTCACGGTGACCAACGACGGCGAGGTCGTGCCCCCGGAGATGCGCGAGGCCATTTTCGCCCCCTTCTTCCGCCATACCCGGAAAAGCGAGTCGACGGGGACGGGCATCGGACTGGCGCTGTCGCGCTCCCTGGCCGAGCTGCACCACGGCACGCTGGTCATGGGCGGCGACCGGGAGCTGAATGAGTTCGTCCTGACCATTCCGGTCTGCCGGCAGGAGGCCGCGGATGCCGGGGACCCCGCCTCGGAGGAGAATCCCGAGAGCATTTCCGACGAGCGGGGCGACCCGGGCTGGGAGGCTTACAGCATCCTGGTCGTCGAGGACAATCCCGAGATGTGCGCCTTCATCCGGCGGCAGGTGTCGGAGAACTATTCGGTGCTCACGGCCGAGAACGGCGTCGAGGCGCTGGAACTGCTGGAGAAGAATTTCATCAACCTGATCGTCAGCGACATCATGATGCCCAAGATGGACGGCATCGAGCTTTGCCGGCGGGTGAAGAACGACCTGCGTTACAGCCATATTCCCCTGATTCTGCTGACGGCGAAGACGAACCTCCGTTCGAAGATTTCGGGCATGGACGCCGGGGCCGACGCCTATGTCGAAAAGCCCTTTTCGTCAGACTACCTGCTGTCGGTGATCGCCAACCTGATCAAGAGCCGGCAGAAATTGAGCGAGGCCTTTTCGAAAAATCCCCTGGTGCTGGCCAACACCATGGCGACCTCCTCGGCCGATACGGACTTCATCGTCCGGCTGCAGGAGATCATCCATGCGAACCTCAGCGATCCCGAGTTCAAGATCAACGACATCGCCGAGATGGTGCACATGAGCCGGGCGAGCTTCTACCGCAAGATCAAGGGCGTGCTGGATATGACCCCGAACGATTACCTGCGTCTCGAACGGCTGAAAACCGCGGCCCGGCTGCTCAAGGACAAGCGTTACCACATCAACGAGGTCTGCTACATGGTCGGGTTCAGTTCCACATCCTACTTCGCCAAGTGTTTCCAGAAGCAGTTCGGCGTGCTTCCGAAAAAGTTCGTGAGCGACACGGAGCAGTAGCCTTGCGGCCCGGGATCGGCAGGGGACGGTTCGGCCGGCCTCCCGGAAAAGGAATCGCCCCTGCCGGAACAATTTCCGGCAGGGGCGAAATCGTAGGGAACGGAGTCGTCGGGCCGCCCCTTTTCACGGGTCACTCGATTGCCAGGCTGCGGCCTTTGGGATATTTCACCGCGTAGCGCAGGTGCAGTTCGCGCTGCTCTCCGGGTTTCAGTTCCAGCCTCCAGGCGACGATGCCGCTCTCCTTGTCCAGCCGGCCTCCGCTCAGCTCCTCGGCCGATACGGCGATGGTGCTGTTGCGCGATACGGGCAGCTGGTCGGTGAGCGTCAGCACGACGGGTTCCGGGCGTGTATTGCGCACGGTGAACTTCCACGCCACGGTCTGTGTCTGGTTCGAACCGATGGCGCGGCGCGACGAATAGTCGTTCTCCTTGGTGCGCTCGATGCGGATGCTCCGGTCGCGGCCCATCGAGAAGCGGAGGGTGTCGCTCGTCTGGCCGGGATCGAGGATGCTCTTGCCGACGAACGTGTTTTCGAAATAGACGTTGGCCTCGCCCTGCAGCAGGTTGAGTTTCTCCCAGCCGGTGGCCTCCGCCACGAGGAAGGCGTCCTTGTCGATCTTCGGCGTGCTCTGGTAGATATAGGCGGCCGTGAGGTCGAACCTCCCGATTTCGGCTGCGACGCTCTTGCCGTCTGAAGGGATGGTGTAGGGCTGTCTGATTTCGAACTCGTAGCCCAGCTGGTTCTGCGTCTGCTCCACCTCCATCACGGCGCTCTCGGCGTCGAAGTCTGCAAAATCGACTTCCACCACCTTCCTGTCCGAAGCCGCTGTGCCGCGAATCCGGACACCCGGTGCGGCGCCTGCCAGCTGGTTCGAAACGCCGTATCCCACGACGACCGCTTCGTCCAGGGCCGTCGCGTCTTCCTGCATCGTTACGTTCATGCTGTTGCCCGTGATTCGCTCCGTCCGGGGTGTGTAGCCGACGTAGCTGAATTGCAGGCTGGTCGCTCCGTTGGGAACGGTGATCGAGTAGCGGCCCTGCACGTCGGTCGAAGTCCCGACGGTGGTGCCCGGCACCATTACGGTCGCTCCGGGCAGGGGTTCGCGCTGCTCGTCGAATACGATGCCCGACACGGTGTTGCTCGTCAGATTGAGGTTGTAGCGCGGAGGGGCGAGTCCGTAGTCGAGCCACCAGGTCCGCAGCTGCGGGGCGATGCTTCCCGTCGTGGGATTCGACGAGGAGAGCGTCAGGGCGACGTTTTTCCACTCCTCCTTGGTGTTCTGGAAAATATTGGCCTTGTAGGAGATCTCCACCGGCTCCGACAGCCCGCCCGAACGGATGTCGTAGGAGGGGAACCATCCGGCGTTGCGGACGTAGTAGGTCAGCGTGAACGATCCCCTGCAGGCCGCAGGGGCTTCGATCCGCACCTCCACTTCGCTCATCGGGACCGATTGTTTGCCGCCCAGATTCACCAGTTCGGCCAGAATCTGCCGTCTGCGCTCGTTGATTTTCTCCTCTTCCGCGTCGAGGGAGAGCGCCTTGCTTTTCAGCTCTTCCAGCCGTGCGGCATAGTACTCGTTCAGCTCCCTGATGGCGGCCAGCGGGGTGGCGACGTTCCGGTTGGCGACCGAGCAGTTCGTTTTCAGCAGTTCGCTCTCCGCATCCACGACCTCGCGCGAGGCCTTCAGGCGGTTCAGCTGCTGCTGCGTTTTGTCGATCTCCTGTTCCAGCGCCTGCCGGCGGGTCGAGCGTTCGAGGCTGTCGGTGTGGTTGAAAACCCGGTTGACGGCCGTCACCGTGAATGGCCCTTTGGCGCTGACCTGCATGCTCTTGTCGTCCAGATAGGGCGACAGCCCGGTGAATACGACGGTCGAATTTCCGGCCGGGAGGTCGATCTGCCGGGAGCGCGTCACCTGCGCTCCGTCGATGAACAGGGTTACCTGCTCCACGGAGGTCTTCACCTTCTGCTCTCCCGCTGCGGAGAGAGTCGCTGCGCCCAGTCCCAGCAGCAGTAACAGCGTACGTTTCATGTCCATAACTTTGTCGTTTGGATTGGTCAAGACAAAGTTAGCAAAATATTCCGAACGCCCAAACGTCCGCACCTGCTACCCGCTCGCACCTGCTGCCTGCGCCGCACCTGCTTTTCGCCGCCGCGCCTACTCGAACTCCCGCAGCACCCGCTCCATCTTGCGGCGGATTTCCGCCGTGCAGAGGTTGCCGATGCTGCCCTCGTGGGTGTGGTTCACCTCGCGCGTGGGGCTGTATTCTCCCTTTTGGACGGCGATGCCCACCTGCTTGTAAGCCTCGCGGAAGGGCGTGCCCGCCAGCACCATCCGGTTGACGTCCTCCACCGTGAACAGATAGTCGTATTTCTTATCGTCGAGGATGTGCCCGTTGACGCGGATGTGCGCAAGCATGAAGTCGCACATGGCGAGCGTGCGTTTGATTTCCGTCGTCGCCGGGAAGAGGATGTCTTTCAGCAGTTGCAGGTCGCGGTGGTAGCCCACGGGCAGGTTCGTCGTCAGCAGCGCGATCTCGTTGGGGACCGACTGCAGGCGGTTGCAGCGTCCGCGCATGATCTCGAAGACGTCGGGATTCTTCTTGTGGGGCATGATGCTCGACCCGGTGGTCAGCTCGTCGGGCAGCGACACGAACCCGAAATTCTGGCTCATGAACAGGCATACGTCCATCGCCAGCCGGCCGATCGTCGCGGCCACGGCGGCAATGGCGGCCGCTGCGGCGCGTTCGCTCTTGCCGCGGCTCATCTGCGCCGCCACGACGTTGTAGTGCAGCGCCTCGAAGCCCAGCAGACGGGTGGTCATCGTGCGGTCGAGCGGGAACGACGAACCGTACCCGGCGGCCGATCCCAGCGGGTTCTGGTTGGCGATGTGCCACGCTGCGGCCACCAGACGCATGTCGTCCACGAGCGTCTCGGCATACGCCCCGAACCACAGCCCGAACGACGAGGGCATGGCGATCTGGAGGTGGGTGTAGCCCGGCATCAGCACCTCCTTGTATTTTTCGCTCTGTTCCTGCAGACGGTCGAAGACTACTTTCACCGCGTCGGCGATCTGCCGCAGTTCGTCGCGCAGGAACAGTTTGAGGTCCACCAGTACCTGGTCGTTGCGCGAACGTCCCGAGTGGATTTTCTTGCCCGCGTCGCCCAGCCGGCGGGTGAGCATCAGTTCGACCTGCGAATGAACGTCCTCCGTCCCGGGCTCGATCTCGAAACGTCCGGCTTCGATCTCCGCGGCGATTTCTTTCAGGCCTGCGGTGAGTTTCTCCAGCTCCTCGCGGGTCAGCAGGCCGATCGTTTCGAGCATGGCGATATGCGCCAGCGACCCCTGGACGTCGTAGCGCGCCAGGCGCATGTCCAGTTCGCGGTCGTCGCCCACGGTGTATTCCTCGATCATTTTGTCCGGCTCGTAGCCTTTATCCCAAAGTTTTCCAGCCATATTCCTGTGCTAATTTTTCGATGTACTTTTCATAAATGGCGATTCCCTCCGCGATCTCCCCGAGGAGGACGAACTCGTCGGCCGTGTGCGACCGCGACGATTGTCCGGGACCCATCTTGAGTGCCGGGAAGGGCATCAGCGTGCGGTCCGAAGTGGTCGGCGAAACATAGGTTTCGCGCCCCGCGGCCACGGCGGCCTTCACCAGCGGATGTTCCCCGCCGACCGCTGCGGCGCGGATGCGCGTCGACCGGGGCACGGCGTCGGAGCGGAGGGCCGCCCGCAGGATTTCGACCGTCTCCTCGTTCGAATAGGCGTCCGTCGTGCGTACGTCCACGACGAAACGGCACGTGTCGGGCACGACGTTGTGCTGCGTGCCCGCCTCGATCTGCGTTACGGCGATTCCGACCGGCCCGAGCAGTTCCGATTCCCGTTCGAAGCGGAAAGAGCGCAGCCGCGCGATGTCGTCCAGCGCGATGTAGAGGGCATTCACCCCTTCTCCGCGCGCCGCATGGCCGCTTTTGCCGTGCGCCGTGCAGTCCAGGACGACCAGTCCCCGTTCGCCTGTTGCGGCCTGCATACCCGTCGGTTCGCCCACCAGCGCCATGTCCACTCTCCCCAGTGCGGGCAGCAGGGCGCGGATGCCGTTTTCGCCCATGCACTCCTCCTCGGCCGAGATTCCCAGCACGAGGTTGAAGGGCAGCGCGCGCGCGCGGAACGTCAGGAAGGTTTCGACGAGACATACCACCGAAGCCCCCGCGTCGTTGCTCCCCAGCCCGTAGAGCCTTCCGTCCTCGACGGTGGGCGCGTAGGGGTCCCGCGTGTACGATGCCGCCGGACGCACCGTGTCGTGGTGCGAATTCAGGAGCAGCGTCGGACGCGCCGGATCGAATCCCTCCGAACGCACCCAGACGTTGTTCGCAAGCCGTTCGGGCGTCGCGCCGCGTTCGGCGAGGACCGCCGCGAGCAGGTCTGCCGTGCGCGCTTCGTCGCGCGACACGGAAGGCGTCGCGATCAGCTTTTTCAGCAAGTCGATAGCCTCTGTAACTGTTTTATCCAATTCCGAATTGTGAATTATGAATTTCGAATCACCGTTCCGCCTCCGTCCGAAATATTTTCGGAACTCCGGATCGTCACGCTACGCACCCCTTTTTCGACGGCTTTCAGGGCGTTCTCGATCTTGGGGATCATCCCTTTGCTCACGACGCCGTCGGCCTTGAGCGGCGGATAGGTTGCGGCCGTGATCTGGCGGATCAGCGTCGTGTCGTCGTCCGGGTCGCGCAGAACCCCGGCTTTCTCGAAGCAGAAAACCAGGTCCGTCGGGGCAATCTCCGCCGCACCCAGCGCCACGGCCGAAGCCACGCTGTCGGCGTTGCAGTTCAGCAGGGTCCCCTGCCCGTCGTGCATGATGGCCGAGAAGACGGGCACGATGCCCCCTTCGAGCAGTCTGCGCAGCAGCGCGGAGTCCACCCGTTCGATGTCGCCCACGAATCCGTAGTCGACCGGCTGGGGGCTGCGGCGCCGGGCCGTGACGGCGTTGCCGTCGGCTCCCGACAGCCCGAGGGCGTTGCACCCCGCGGCCTGGAGTCCTGCCACGACCTGCTTGTTGATCAGTCCGGCGTAAACCATCGTCACTACGTCCAACGTTCCCTTGTCGGTGATGCGTCGTCCGTCGACCATCTGCACCTTCAGTTCCAGCCGCTCGGCAAGGCGCGTGGCCAGTTTGCCGCCTCCGTGCACGAGGATTTTGGGACCTTCCAGCGCCGCGAATTCCCCGAGGAACCGCTTCAGCGCCGCGGGGTTGTCGATGACGTTGCCGCCTATTTTTACGACCGTGATCCGTTCCATTATTCCAGACCCTCCAGCAGTCGTTTGAGTACCACCTGTGCCGAAATCTCGCGGTTCGCGGCCTCGGGAATCACCAGCGAACGCGGCGATTCGATCACTTCGTCCGTGACGATCATGTTGCGTCTTACGGGCAGGCAGTGCATGAAACGGGCGTTGTTCGTGAGCGCCATTTTCTCCGCATCGATCGTCCATGCGCGGTCGCGCGACAGCACCTTGCCGTAATTGGGGTCCGCATAGGCGGCCCAGTTCTTGGCGTAGACGAAGTCGGCGCCTTCGAGGGCCTTGCGCTGGTCGTATTCGACGCGCGCCGTGCCCACGAACTTCGGGTCCAGTTCGTACCCTTCGGGGTGGGTGATCACGAAATCGTAGCCCGCGGCGTTCATCCACTCGGCGAACGAGTTGGGCACGGCCTGCGGCAGGGCGTTGGGGTGCGGCGCCCAGGTCATCACGACCTTCGGGCGCTCCACGGCCTTGTGCTCCTCGATGGTGATCAGGTCGGCGAAACTCTGCAACGGGTGGCGCGTCGCGGCCTCCATCGAGAAGACCGGACGGCCCGAGTAGCGGATGAACTGCTCCAGCACGCGCTCCTCGTAATCCTCGGCTTTGTCCTGAAACCGCGCGAACGAGCGCACGCCGATCACGTCGCAGTACGACCCCATGACCGGAATGGCTTCCAGCAGGTGTTCGGCCTTGTCGCCGTCCATCACCACGCCCCGCTGGGTTTCGAGTTTCCACGCCCCCTGGTTGACGTCGAGGACCATGACGTTCATCCCGAGGTTCATGGCGGCCTTCTGGGTCGAAAGCCGTGTGCGGAGGCTTGAGTTGAAGAAGAGCATCAGCAGCGTCCGGTTGCGGCCCAGCCCCGTGAACTGGAAGCGGTCGCGCTTGATCTCCAATGCTTCGGCGACGGCCTGACGAAGGTCGCCGATGTCTTGTACGCAGGTGAATTTTTTCATAGAGGTTCTTATTTTACAAACTGCGGAATGCTTCTAAAAAGCGGTCCGCCAGCTCGCGCGTGAGGCACAGCGCCGGCAGCAGCCTGACGGTCGAAGCGCCCGCCCCGCCCGTGAATATGTGTTTGTCGAAAAGCAGTTTTTTGCGTAGTTCCGGACCCGATCCGTCGATTTCGATGCCGATCATCAGGCCGCGTCCGCGCACCTCCTTCAAGGAGTTCATTCGGCGCAACTCGGCCAAAAGGTATTCGCCGACCGCCGCGGCGTTCTCCACCAGCCCTTCGCGTTCGATCACGTCGAGTACGGCGATTGCCGCCGCGCAGGCCAGATGGCTGCCTCCGAAGGTGGTCCCCAGCAGTCCCGCTTGCGCCTCGAAGTGGGGTGCGATCAGCACGCCGCCGATCGGGAATCCGTTGGCCATGCCTTTGGCCGTGGTGATCAGGTCGGGGCGGATGCCCGCTGCCTGGTGGGCGAAGAAACGCCCCGTGCGGCCGTATCCCGACTGGATTTCGTCCAGCACGAGCTGCGTCCCGGTCTCGGTCGCCGCGGCGCGCACGGCGCGCAGGAACTCGTCCGCCGGGCAGTGGATGCCCGACACGCCCTGAATGCCTTCGACGATCACCGCCGCGAATTCCCGTGTTGCGAGCTTTTCACGCATCGCTTCGATGTCGTTCAGGGGGGTGAACTCCACGTTCGGCGTGCGGTTGAAGGGCGACGAGATCGCCGGGTTGTCCGTCACGGCGACGGCTCCCGACGTGCGGCCGTGAAAGGCCTTCGCGATGGCCAGCACCTTCTTTCGGCCCGTGTGGAACGACGCCAGTTTCAGGGCGTTTTCATTGGCCTCGGCCCCCGAATTGCAGAGGAAGAGCCGGTAGTCGTCGTAACCCGAGATGCGGCCCAGTTTCTCCGCCAACTTCACCTGAAGCGAATTCTCGACCGAGTTCGAGTAGAACCCGAGGCGTGCGACCTGCTCCTGCACGGCCCGCACGTAGTCGGGCTGCGCATGCCCGATCGAGATCACGGCATGTCCGCCGTAGAGGTCGAGGTACTCGGTTCCCGCCGCGTCGTAGACGAAGCAGCCCTTGCCGCGTACCGGTTCGATGGGGTATAATGAATATACGTTGAATAATTGCATAATCGTAATTTTTTTGCCGCTTTTTGGTCGGCAGCTAACTGCGGCTTTCAGCCGCGGAATGTTATGTACTTTTTAGCTGCAAAAAGTACCAAAAACTCTCCGACAGATGCCTTCGCCTGCTTCGTCCCGTCTAACGTCCGAAACGGGCGCCTATTCGCGGGGACGCACGCGCCCCTGCCCCTTTTCTTGCCACTTTTAGCCGGGCCTTCGTTTGACGGCTCCGGCATCGAGTCGGATTCATTTGCCGCCCAAGGCGGGCTGGAGGTTGTTCCCGCGAAAGCGACATGCGGATGGTTTTGGTGCTACCTTTTGGTGGCAAAAGGTAGTGTGAACCACGGTGGATGCCGTGAAACGGGCATTAAAATGCCGAGGCTTTCAGCCGCAAACCCTCCTTCTCGTCCAGCCCGAACATCAGGTTCATGTTCTGCACGGCCTGTCCCGACGCCCCTTTCAGCAGGTTGTCGATGACCGAGACGACGTGCAGTTTCCCGCCGTGTTTGGCCGTGTGGAGCAGCGCCTTGTTGGTGTTGACCACCTGCTTGAGGTCCACGTCGCGTTCCGTCAGGCGGGTGAATGCCGAGGGGGCGTAGAAGTCGGCGTAGAGCTTCGATGCCGCTTCGCCGTCGAGCGGACATGCCGTGTAGACGCTCGCCAGGATGCCCCGCGTGAAGTCGCCGCGCATCGGCACGAAATTCACTTCGTAGCCGAACGACGGCTCCAGCCGCCGCAGGTTGCGTCCGATCTCCAGCAAATGCTGGTGCGTGAAGGCCTTGTAAACCGAAATGTTGTCCGACCGCCAGCTGAAATGGGTCGTGGCCGAGGGCTTTACGCCCGCGCCGGTCGAACCCGTCACCGCCGTCACGTGCACCTCGTCCTGCAACAGCCCCGCGGCGGCCAGCGGCAGCAGCGCCAGCTGGATCGCCGTGGCGAAACACCCCGGATTGGCCACGCGTTCCGCCCGGCGGATGCGCTCGCGGTTCAGTTCCGGAAGGCCGTAGACGAATCCGCACGACTCGTCGCGGAAATCCTGCGCCAGGTCGATGATCTTCACGCCTGCGGGGATCGAGTTCTCCTCCATCCAGACCCGGCTCTGCCCGTGCGCCGAACAAAGGAACACCACGTCGGCCGCCGTGAGGTCGTACGTGTCGCAGAACCGCATGTCGGTGTCGCCTTCCAGCCCGCCGTGCACGTCCCGAAGGCGGTTGCCCGCGTTCGAGGTGCTGTGGACGAAGGCGATCTCCACCTGCGGATGGTTGACCAGCAGGCGGATCAGTTCGCCGGCGGTGTACCCGGCGCCTCCGATAATGCCGGCCCGGATCATTTCTTGTTGCGTTTCTGGACGTTGTGGAAAATCTTGATCTGGTTGCCGAGGATTTTCGTGAATCCCTTCACGTCGTCGGCCGTCCACGCCTTGTTGACCTCGCCGTACTCGCCGAAGTCGGTCTTCATCAGGTCGAAGGTCGAGTCGACGCCCACGAGCGTATAGTTGCGCGGCCGCAGGATCAGCTCCACGGTTCCCGTCACGTTGCGCTGCGACGACAGGAGCATCGCCTCGATGTCGCGCATCACCGGCTCGAGGTACTGCGCTTCGTGGAGGAACATGCCGTACCATGTCGCCACCTGGTCTTTCCAGTAAATCTGCCATTTGGTCAGCGTGTGCTTTTCGAGCATCTTGTGCGCGGCGATGATCAGCATCGGCGCGGCGGCCTCGAAGCCCACGCGGCCCTTGATGCCGATGATCGTGTCGCCGATGTGCATGTCGCGGCCGATACCGAATTTCGATCCGATGGCCTCCACGGCGCGGATGGCCTCGACTTTGTCCGTGTAGGGCGTGCCGTTGACGGCCGCGATCTCGCCCTCGTGGAACGTGATCGTGAGCCGCTCCTCGCCTTCGGCCGTGATCTGGCTCGGATAAGCCTCCTCGGGGAGCGTCTGCTCCGAGTGGAGGGTCTCCTTGCCGCCGATCGAGGTGCCCCACAGCCCCTTGTTGATCGAGTACTCCATCTTCTTGTAGTCGGCCGTGATGCCGTGCTTGCGCAGGTAGTCGATCTCGTATTCGCGCGTCAGGGTCATGTCGCGCGTCGGGGTGATGATCTCGATCTCGGGGGCGAGGATCTGGAACGTCAGGTCGAAGCGCACCTGGTCGTTGCCCGCTCCGGTCGAGCCGTGGGCCACGGCGTCGGCGCCGATCCGCTTGGCGTATTCGATGATGGCGATGGCCTGGAAAATGCGCTCCGAACTTACCGAAATGGGGTAGGTTCCGTTGCGCAGGATGTTGCCGAAGACCATGTAGCGGATGCTTTTCTCATAGTATTCCTGCTCGATGTCGAGCGTCGCGTGAGCCACGGCGCCCAGGTCCATGGCGCGCTTCTCGATCTTTTCGAGTTCGGGTTTCGAGAATCCGCCCGTATTGGCGATTGCCGTGTAAACGTCGTAACCCTTCTCCTCGGAGAGGTATTTTACGCAAAACGAGGTGTCCAGACCGCCGCTGAACGCCAGAACCACTTTCTTCTTTTTCATTTTATGACAGTTTTTAATTTGTACTTGAACAACCGACGTCCGGAATCCCCGATTTTGCCGCGTCAGCGGCATTTAAGTCCTTCCCTGGGGGAAGGGTTTGGGATGGGGTCGGATTTGCAGACGACGCCGAAGGCGGCGACAACAAGATCCGGGAGCAGGAGCCGGGGCAATAACTTGTTGACCTATTTCAAATGAAACAACTTCTTTACTTTATTTCGGAAAAACATCCGGTAGGGGGCCAGCCGCGACTGTTTCTGCGGCGGCTCCTTGGCCGGGTCGTAGAGCATGCCCGTGCAGAGGCACATGCGGCGGTTGTTGCGCTGGAGGATGTCGTAGTTGCAGCAGCCTTCGCAGCCGCGCCAGAAATCCTCGTCCTCGGTCAGTTCCGAGAAGGTCACGGGGGTGTACCCCATTCGCGAGTTGAGCTTCATGACCGGCAGCGACGTGGTGATACTGAATAACTTGGCATACGGGAATCGTCGTCGGGCCAGCTCGAAGGTTCGTCGCTTGATTTGCTCCGCGAGTCCCATATGCCGGTACTCGGGATCGACGATCAGTCCTGAGGTGGCGACGAAGTCGCCGTGACCCCAGCACTCGATATAACTGAACCCGACCAGTTTTTCACCGTCCAGCGCCACGACGGCCTTGCCACCGGTCATTTTTGCGGCGATGTATTCGGGCGACCGCTTTGCGATGCCCGTACCCCGCTGCAGGGCCGACTCATAGATCAGGTCACAGATACGCTGTGCGTAATGTGCGTGCGATGAGTCGGCGAAAACGACGCTGATTGTGTTGTTATTCATTTATCGTTTGTGTGGGTAAAAAGTTGTTTGCGGAATTAGTTGACGCGGTAGGCGCGCTGTACGCCCTTGATGCGCATGATCTGGTGGATGAGCGTGTCCACGACGGCCGTGCCGGGCACTTCGACGGCCACTTCTCCGGCCACGCAGCCGTTCCCGGCGGGAGCGAAGTTCATCGAGCGGATGCCCAGTTTGAGATCGCGGACGATGACCTCGGTGATATGGTTGGCCATGCCCGTGGTGTCGGCTGCCACGATGCGGATCGTGACGCGGAACGCCCCTTCGGCCGACTGCCGCCAGCGGGCGTCGATCACGCGGTAGGGGTAATTCTCGCGCATGCGCTTGGCGTTGGGGCAGTCGCAGCGGTGGATGGTGATTCCCGCGTTGATCGTCACGAATCCGAACACGTCGTCGCCCTTGATCGGGTTGCAGCACTTGGCCAGCTTGTACTGGATTTTCGAGATGTCGTCGTCGATCACCAGCGCGTCCTGCGGCGCGGCCTTCTCCTGCGTGCCGTGCAGCGCAGCCTTCTGGCGTTCGATTTCGGCGGCCGCGGCGCGGCGCTCCTCCTCGGCTTCGCCCGAAAGGTGGCGTGAGAGGATCTCCTTGATCGACCCGAAGTCGAGCTTCTGGGTGGCGATCAGCGCGTAGACCTCCGTGCCGAGGCGCAGTTTGAAGTATTTGGCCAGGTAAGCCACCGCCTCGTCGATCGTGATGGCGAATTTCCAGTTCTTGAGTTTGCGTTCCAGCTCCTCGCGCCCCATGCGCATATGCTTGGCCTGCTCCTCGCGCAGGAAGGACTTGATTTTGTTGCGGGCCTTCGAAGTGACGACGAACGTCAGCCAGTCCGACTTGGGCGTCTGGTTTTTCTGGGTGGTGATCTCCACGATGTCGCCGTTGCGCAGCTGTTCGCGGATCGGCACGGCGCGGCCGTTGACCCGTCCGCCCACGCACGTCGAGCCGAGCGAGGTGTGGATGTCGAACGCGAAGTCGAGGAGCGTGGCTCCCTCGGGGAGTTTCCGCAGGTCGCCGTTGGGCGTGAAGACGAAGATTTCGCCCGATGCGGGTTTGGCATCGAAACGCTGCGCCAGCGAGTGGGTCGTGTCCTCCATCAGTTCGCGCAGGTGTCCCAGCCATTGTTCGCTGGTCTGCGCCCCCTGGTTGACGCCCTTGTAGCGCCAGTGCGCGGCGATACCGCGCTCGGCCACGGCGTCCATGCGCTCGGTGCGGATCTGCACCTCGACCCAGCGGCCCTCGGCCGACACGGTGGTGTGCAGCGACTCGTAGCCGTTCGACTTGGGAATCGAAATCCAGTCGCGCATGCGCTTGGGGTTGGGCGTGTAGAAGTCCGTCACCACCGAATAGGCCGTCCAGCAGAGCTGTTTCTCGGCCTCCTGCGGACAGTCGATGATGATGCGGATGGCGAAGATGTCGTAGACGCCCTCGAACGGGACGTGCTGTTTGTGCATCTTGGTCCAGATCGAGAAGATCGACTTGGTGCGGCTCTTGATGTGGTATTTGATGCCGAGGCGGTTGAGCCGCTGCTCGATCGGCACGAGGAACCGCCCGATGAATGCACGGCGTTCCTCGGCGCTCTCCTCGAGCTTCATGACGATGTGCTCGTAATCCTTCGGTTCGAGGTATCGCAGGGCGATGTCCTCCAGCTCGCTCTTGATCGAGTAGAGACCCAGCTTGTGGGCGATCTGGGCGTAGAGGTTCATCGACTCCCAGCTCTTCTTGCGCCATTTCTCGCGCGGGAACATTTCGAGCGAACGCATCACTTCGAGCCGGTCGGCCAGTTTGATCAGGATGACGCGCGGGTCTTCGGAGTAGCTCACGATCAGGTCGCGGAAATTGTCGGCCTGCTCCTTGGCCACCTTGAGCTTCAGTTCCGAGATGTTGGCCAGCCCGAGGGTGATGCCCACGACCTGATCTCCGAAACGGCGGCGGATGTCGGCGCTCAGGGCGAGGAACTCCTCGGCGGGGAGCTGCTTGTGGGCCAGCCGCACGACGTCGTGCAGGATTGCCGAAATGGAAGAGTTGCGGCCGAGGCCCACCTCCGAGATCACGATCGAAGCCACCGCGGCGGCATGCTCCAGCAGGGGCGAGCCGTCGTAGCGCACCAGTCCGGCGAGTTTCCCGTCGGCATACTCCAGCGCCTCGTCGACGAGTGCCCGGGTCTGCTCCGAGAAATTCGCGCGCACGAGCGAGCGGAGTTTTTCGTAACGTGAAAAGTCCATTTTTACCTAACCTAAAGCCTTGACGGCAAAGATATGAAAATTTTTCATAAATTTGGCATGTAGAATTGAACAGTTGTGCTATGGACAAGAAAAAGGCAATTTACGTGCCGACGGTCGGCGAGGAAATCGGCAATGCCGTGTCGCACGGCGTGATGTCGCTTCTGGCGCTGCTGGCCCTTCCTTTCGCCGCCGTGTGGGCCTATGTGCATGATCCCGGAGGGGTTCTGGCCTCGGTCTCGGTGTCGGTTTTCGTCATTTCGATCTTCCTGATGTTCCTCGCCTCGACGCTCTACCATTCGATGAACCCGCAGTCGAAGCACAAGGAGGTTTTCCACATCCTCGACCACATTTTCATCTACGTCGCCATCGCGGGCAGCTACACGCCCATCGCGCTGTCGGTCATCGGCGGCTGGCAGGGGGTGTTCATCACCGTCCTGCAATGGGCGATGGTGATTTTCGGGATTTTCTACAAATCCCTGTCCCGCAAATCGATACCCGCCATCAGTCTGACTATCTACCTGGTCATGGGCTGGACGATCGTCTTCTTCCTCCCGCTGTTCATCAGCCACGCTTCGACGCCCCTCGTGACGCTCATTGCGCTGGGCGGCCTGCTCTACACGCTCGGCGCATGGTTCTACGCCCGCAAGGGCTTCCGCTATCACCACATGGTGTGGCATCTGCTGATTAACCTCGCGGTTGCGGCGCATTTCGTCGGAATCGTGTTTTACCTCTATTGATTATGAATGCTTTCGACCTGCATATCCATTCCGGATACAGCAGCGACGGGGAATTTCCCGTCGCCGCAATCGTTGATATGTGTTCGGCCCGCGGACTGGACGCCTTTTCGCTGACCGACCACAATTCGGTGCGGGGCGTCGGCCAGGCCGCCGAAAGGGCCGCCGCTGCGGGCCTGGGCTTCATTTCGGGCATCGAGATCGATTGCAATTACCGGGGCACGGACCTGCACCTGCTGGGCTACGGCATCGACTGGCGTTCGGCGGATTTCGCGCGGCTGGAGGAGACGGTCGCCGCGAAGGTCGTGGCGTCGTTCGGCGGTATGGTCGATAACCTCCTCCGTCTGGGCTTTGCGGTGGATGCCGATGCGGTGCTGGCCGCCGCCGGTGACAAGCTCCCCACGGGCGAACTGATCGCCGAGGTGATGCTCTCCGACGCAAAATACCATACGCCCCTGCTGCGGCCCTATATGGAGGGCGGCGAGCGGAGCGACATGCCTTACATCAACTTCTACCTCGATTATTTCGCGCAGGGGCGCCCGGCGTTCGTGCCCGTGGAGTATATGGCTTTCCGCGATGCTGTGGAGCTGGTCCGCGACAACGGGGGTGTGCCCGTCGTGGCGCATCCGGGGCTGAATTTCCGGGGCCGGGAGGAGACTGCCGGGCGGCTGCTCGACCGCGGGGCCGCAGGACTGGAGGTCTTCAACAACTACCACACTCCCGAACAGGCCGTCTATTTCGCTTCGCTGGCCCTCTCCAAGGACGCTTTCATAACCTGCGGAAGCGATTTTCACGGCAAGACCAAGCCCCGGATCGCCGTCGGGCGGTTCCCGTCGGACGGGCGTTTCGACGGCCGCCTGTCAGACTTTGTAAACCACGTAAATGTGATCGGCCGGCAGGGCGTATAGCCTGCGTTCGGCCTCGGTGAGGGTCGCGGCATAGTCGATGTCCGCGACCTCGAAACCCGCCCGGCGCAGACGGTCGGCATAGTCGGCGCCGTAGATGCGCCGGTGGTCGTACTGCCCGAAGATGCGCGTGCGATGGTCGGGGTCGGTGATCGAGTCGTCCTCGTAGGTCTGCTCGTAGTCCGCATCCACCGGGGAGAGGACGATGCCCCAGCCCCCGGGGCGGAGGATCCGGTGCAGTTCGCGCATCGCCTTGCGGTCGTCGTCGACGTGCTCCAGGATGTGGTTGCAGATCACCACGTCCACCGAACCGTCGGCCAGCGGGATTTGCTGCACGTCGAAATGCAGGTCCGCCAGCGGGCTTTCGAGGTCGGCCGTGACATACTGCCCGGGGTGCGAGCGGAAGTGCGGCTTGAGGTGACGCATGATACAGACCTCGGGAGCAATGTGTAACGTGCGCGGAAAAGCTGTCAGCAGATCGGTCTCGCGCGTCAGGTAGAGCCACAGCAGGCGGTGGCGTTCCAGCGACAGACACTTGGGGCACAGCGCGTTGGGACGCGACTCCACGTAGCCGTAGGGCATGAACTTCCGGTATTTCGCACCGCACACGGGGCATTCGGCTCCGCGGCCCTTGTAAAACAGCCCGGCCACGGGCACGGCCCAACCCGCGATGCGTTGCAGCACGGGGCGCGGGATGTGGTTCAGGGACCAGCGAATCAGTTTTTTCATCCTATTCCAGCACTTTGTTCACGTCGGCTTCAGCCTTGCGCAGGCGTGTCTTGCACGAGGCGATCAGTTCCGTGGCGCGCTTCACCTCGGCGGCGAGGCTGTCGACATCCATCTCTTCGTTGCGCAGGCGCGCCAGTATTTTTTCGATTTCGGCCATCGCCTCGGCGTAGGTCAGTTCTTTTTTTGCCATATTTTTCCGGAATTTACGGTTGCATTTATCCTGCCGTCGGAGACTTCGATTTCGACCTGCTCGCCTGCGGCGACACTCCCGGCCGAGGTCACGGCACGGCCTCCGGCGCGCAGGACGGCGAATCCCAGCCGGAGGATGCGTTCGGGCGAACGTCCGGCGATCAGTTCCGCGGCGTTGCCGAGCCGCACGCCCTGCCGCGCGAGGAAGTCGCGCGCCGCGTCGGGCAGCAGCCCTGTGAAGTGTTCCAGCCGCAGCGCCTGCCGCGTGAGGAGTTCGCCGCTCAGCCGCCGCACTTCGCCCGAGAGGCGTTCGAGGCGCACCTCCGAGGCGTGCATCGCGGCCTTCGTCATGTCGTGCAGTTGCAGGGCGGCGCAGTCGAGCCACCCTTCGGTTTCGGACATCCGTCCGACGAGCCATCCGGCCACCGCCGTCGGGGTCTTGAGCGCCGTGTGGGCCACCATGTCGGCCACGCTGGTGTCCTTGTCGTGCCCGATGCCCGTCACCACCGGCAGCGGGAACTGCGCCACGTGGGCGCAGAGGCGGTAGGCGTTGAAACAGTTGAGGTCGCTCCTCGAACCGCCGCCGCGGATCAGCACCACGGCATCGAAGTCTTCCGGCCGGGCCGCAACGCCGCACAGCGCTTCGACGATCGACTCCTCGGCCGCCGCGCCCTGCATGAAGGCGTCGAACAGCGTGAGGGTGAAGCGGTAGGGGCTTTTCTCCAGCTCCTTGCAGAAGTCCTGATAGCCTGCGGCGTTGGCGCTCGACACGACGGCGATGCGCTGCACGATGGCGGGCATCGGCGCCTCGCGGTTCATGTCCCAGACGCCATCCTGCTGCAACTGCGCGATGGTCTGCTGCCGCTGCCGCTCCATGTCGCCCAGCGTGTAAGAAGGATCGATGTCGGTGATCTGGAGCGAAAAGCCGTAGAGCTCGTGGTAGGTGATCAGCACTTTGGCCAGGATGCGGATGCCCGCCGCCAGCCGCTGGCCCGTCTCGGCCTCGAAATAACCTGCGATGCGGGGGTAGTTCGAACGCCACACGACGGCCCGGGCCTGCGCCGTCGGCACGCCGTTGTCGCCGCCCTTCTCCACGAGTTCCAGGTAGCAGTGGCCCGAGTAGTTGACCTTTATTTCGGAAATCTCGGCGCTCACCCAGAGGGGCAGTGCGAACTGTCCTTCGAGCGCCGACTTTACGCGGTGCTGCAACTCGCGCAGGGTAATGTGTTGTGATTCAGTCATCGGCCCAGCAGGATTCCGAGAGTGAACAAGGCTCCGAACAGCAGGATGTTGCGCGCGGTCTCCCCGAGACAGACGTTCAGCGCGTCGCCGTGGTCGATGCGCACCATCTTGCGCCATGTGGCGATATGTGCGGCGAGGTAGGGCAGGGGCAGCAGGGCGGCCCACGTGCGGCCTGTGAAGAGCAGCGAGAGACACAGCGCGACGGCCGCGGCCCCCAGGGCGAGATAACCCCAGCGGCCGACACCTGCCCCGAGGCAGACGACGATCGTGCGCTTGTTGCAGCGGGCGTCCTCCTCGCGGTCGCGGAAGTTGTTGACCATGAGCATGGTGTCGATCACAAGGCCGCAGGCCAGCGCGGCGACGAGGACCTCCCGGGTCCACGCTCCGGTCTGGATGTAGTAGGTGAATCCCACGGGGACCAGCCCGAAAAAGAGGATGACCGCGGCGTCGCCCAGTCCGTGGTAAGCCAGCGGGTAAGGCCCTGCGGTGTAGAACCAGGCGAAGACGATGCAGGCGGCGCCTGCGGCGACGAGTTCCCAGCCTCCGTAGCGGAGCACGCCCGCATGAAGCGCCCAGACGAGCAGCGCGACGCCCGCGGCGCAGGCCGCGAGGGTGAATCCCGCAATGCCCGCCTTCATGGCCCGGAGGGTGATGTACCCTTTGGCGAAGGCGCGGTCGGGACCCAGCCGGTCGGGCTGGTCGGCTCCTTTGAGAAAGTCCCAGAGGTCGTTCACCAGGTTGGCCGTGCACTGCATCAGCAGGGCGAACGCGAGGCACAGCACGGCCGGAAGCCAATGGAACCCGTGGTCGGTCCAGGCCAGTGCGGAGCCGATCAGGACGAGGATGACGGAGTTGCCGAGGCTGTACGGCCTGACGGCCAGAATCCAGGCGGAGAGGGAGTTGGTTTTCACGTTTCGGGGTTTTTCAGGGCTTTTGCGGATGGGGTTTTGCGGGTTTTCGGCGGGAGTTGTCAGCGGATCACCAGTTCGGCCTGCCGCGGCATGCGCCGGCCTTCGGGAAGCTGGATGCTCAACACGCCCTCGCTTTCGACGGGTGCGCCGTTCTTCTGCGCCGGACGCCAGCGCGGAGCCTCCGCCACGGCTTTCAGCACGCGCCGTTTGAGGCGGTTGTCGGTCGATTCGAGCTCCTGCTGGACGACGATCTCGCCTTCGGGCGTGATCTTGTAGCGCAGCACCACGCGCGCCGTGGGTTCGCTCTCGTCCCAGCGCACCTGCCGGGCGATGTAGCTGCCGAATGTGGAGTCTGCGGGGAAGGCGGCCGGCCGGTCGTAGCGCAGCGTGATGAGCATCACGCCGTGTGCGGCCCGCTGGCCGTAGCGGGCGATGGTCTCCTCGTCGGCGGGGAGCATCTCGACGTTCTCGATGTCCTCGGGCGGAATCGAGCGTATCTCGGTCGTCTCCTTGCCGTTGACGATGTACAGGGGCTGCGGCTTGGGCGTCGCGGCCCGGACGGCTGCGGCGAGAAGCAGGGCGTATAGGAACAGTGCGTATCGTTTCATACCGTAATCTTTTTTTGCAAAACGGCCGGCAGGGGCGAGATATTGCCCTCGGGCTATCCGATCTCCTTCCAGCCCGAGGCCGAAAGGTCCACGCGGCCGTTGGCCCGGAAGAGGACGCCTTCCGCTTCGAGCAGCTCCCGCTGCCGGGTCCATCCGGGTGCGGTGCGGCCCTGGCTGTTGACTACCCGGTGGCAGGGGAGCCCCTCCGGAGCCGCGGCCATCGCCCGTCCCGCGCGGCGCGCATAGCCGGGCATGCCGACCAGCCGGGCCAGCTGCCCGTAGGTTGCGACCCGTCCTGCGGGAATCTCGGCGACGACGCTCCATATCTCAGCGTCGAAATCGGCGGGAATCTTCATCGCGTTTTCAATTTATAAGGCAGGCAGCGCGAATTTGCCTCGAAAGCATCTCGGCCTGCCATCACCCCTAAAAAGCCGCTTCTTAAGCGGTCCGGGGCCGAATTCGGATCGGAAACCCGAAATCCTGCCTTTGCCCCCTGAAAGCCGTTTCTTAAACGGCTAAAGTTCGCTCTCCTTGAGGCGCTCGGCGTTCTCGGCCACGATCAGGTGGTCGATGCAGTCCTGGATGTCGCCGTCCATGAAGGCCGCGAGGTTGTAGATCGTATAGTTGATGCGGTGGTCGGTGATACGCCCCTGCGGGTAGTTGTAGGTGCGGATTTTGGCCGAACGGTCGCCTGTCGAGACCATCGTTTTGCGCTTCGAGGCGATTTCGTCGAGGTACTTCGAATATTCGAGGTTGAAGACGCGCGTGCGCAGCTCCTCGAAAGCCTTGTCGAAGTTCTTCAGCTGCGATTTCTGGTCCTGGCACTGCACGACGATGCCCGTGGGGATGTGTGTCAGGCGGATGGCCGAATAGGTCGTGTTGACCGACTGTCCGCCGGGACCGCTGGCGCAGAAGATGTCCTTGCGGATGTCGTTCATCGAGATCTCGACGTCGAACTCCTCGGCCTCGGGAAGCACGGCGACCGAGGCGGCCGAGGTATGCACGCGGCCCTGCGTCTCGGTCTGGGGCACGCGCTGCACGCGGTGCACGCCCGACTCGTATTTGAGCGTCCCGTAGACGTTCTGTCCCGATACTTTCAGCACCACCTCCTTGAAACCGCCCGCGGCGCCGTCCGACGACGAGGTGATTTCGTAGCGCCAGCCTTTCGACTCGATGTATTTGGTGTACATGCGCAGCAGGTCGCCGGCGAAGATCGCCGCCTCGTCGCCGCCCGTGCCGCCGCGGATCTCCACGATGGCATTTTTTGAGTCCTGCGGGTCCTTGGGAATCAGCAGCAGCTTGATCTCCTCCTCCATCTGCGCGAGCTGGGGCTCCAGTTCGGCGATCATCTCGCGGGCCATTTCGCGCATCTCCTCGTCCTTGTCGTTGGAGAACGTGTCTTTGGCTTCGGCGAGGTTGGCGACGGCCGTGCGGTAGCGCTCCGAGGTCTCGATGATCGGCTCCAGCTCCTTGTATTCCTTGGTCAGCTGGATGAACTGCTTGACGTCGGCGATCACTTCGGGGTCGGTGAGTTTCTGTCCCGTCTCCTCGTATTTGAGTTTCAGACCGTCCAGGCGGTTCAATATGGTATTGTCTGCCATAAGTGTTTTATTTTGGCCGTAAAGATACGCAATAATCGGCAAACGGCAATGCACGGGCCGAAAAAACCGACCGAGGGAACCCCTGGCGCGGGATTCCCTCCGGTATGCGGTTGCCGGGGCGCGGTTCGTGCCCGGCCTATCTGTTGATCCGGCGGAGCCAGTCCAGCACGGCGTCCTGCCACTGCTCCTTGTAGCGGAAGCTGTCGCGGATGCCCCAGCCGTGGCCGCCCGAAGGGTAAATGTGCATCGAAGCCTCGATGCCGTGCGCCTTCAGGGCGTTGTAGTAGAGCGTGCTGTTGACGGGCGGAACCGCCTTGTCGTCGTCCGAGAGCAGCAGGATGGCGGGCGGGGTGTCGGCCGTCACGCGGCTCTCCAGCGAGTAGGCCGCGTCCTGCTCGGGGGTGCGCTCCTCGCTCAGCAGGTTGATGAACGATCCCTGGTGGCGTTTGCCCTGCACGGCCGTGATGACCGGGTAGAAGAGGACCGAGAAGGCCGGTTTGAAACTACCGATCGTCGAGGCCATCGCCGCGAGGTGACCGCCGGCCGAGGAGCCTACGATGCCCACTTTGTCGGCCGTGTAGCCCGTGGCGCCCGCTTCGAGTCCCGCCATGATGCGCAGGGCCTGTACGGCGTCCTCCAGCGGCACTTCGGGATGGTGGTTGGGCATCCGGTATTTCAGCACGGCGCCCGTGATGCCGTTGGCGGCGAACCAGCGGGCCATCTCGTAGCCCTCGTGGTCCATGGCCAGCATGCCGTAGCCGCCGCCCGGGCAGATGACCACGGCCTGGCCGGTGGCCCTGGCCTTGTCGGCCGGGAAGATGTAGAGGACCGCTTCGGAGGTGTTCCGAACGCGGTTGGGTTCTTTTTCCGTTTCCGGCGTCGTGATGCCGTTGCTGTGGGGCGCGGTCGTGTTGTCCCAGATCTTGAGGGTCGCGGCCTGTCCGTAATCCTGTGCCGATACTGTTGCGGTCATAAGCAGGAGTGTTGCGATAAGTGATAGGGTGCGTTTCATAAATCGGAATTTAAGTGTGGCGAGTGTCAGATCACGATGTTTATGATCTTGCCCGGCACGACGATGATCTTTTTCGGGGCTTTGCCTTCGAGCCATTTCTGCGCCTCGGGGGCCGTGACGACGTCGGCCTGGATCTCGGCGGGCGTCATCGAGGCGGCGTACTCTTTCTTGAAGCGGAGCTTGCCGTTGACCGACACGGGGTATTCGAACGAGTTCTGCACGAGGTGCTTCTCGTCGCAGACCGGATAGGCGGCCGTGCAGACCGAGCCGGTGTGTCCGAGCGCGGCCCACAGCTCCTCGGCGATGTGCGGGGCGAAGGGGGCGAGCAGTACGGTCAGCGGTTCGAGCACTTCGCGCTTCGAACACTCGCCCAGCTCGTTGAGGCAGATCATGAAGGCCGCGACGGAGGTGTTGAACGAGAAGTTCTCGATGTCCTCGGAGACCTTTTTGATAGTCTTGTGCAGGGTGCGCAGTTCCTGTTCGGTCGCCTTTTCGTCCGTGACGCACAGCTGCCCGTCGCGGTCGAAGAACAGCCGCCAGAAGCGGCGCAGGAACTTGTGCACGCCGTCGATGCCGTTCGTGTCCCAGGGTTTCGACTGCTCGAGCGGCCCGAGGAACATCTCGTACATGCGCAGCGTGTCGGCGCCGTAGTTGTCGACGATGT